>Ga0335079_10011476_pt1 | contig 10099 bp, 12 predicted proteins | sample Lox_Sample_33_FD_206719 | JGI IMG/M metagenome (GOLD analysis project Ga0335079, IMG submission 206719) | Soil microbial communities from Loxahatchee National Wildlife Refuge, Florida, United States - Lox_Sample_3.3 | ecosystem: Environmental > Terrestrial > Soil > Wetlands | place: USA...
GCAAGGGCATTCTGGAGCTGCTGTTTACCGAACGCAACCACATCTGTTCCGTCTGCGTTTCCAACGGCCACTGTGAATTGCAGGCCATGGCGCAGAAGCTCGACATTACCCATATTCATTATCCCTATCGCTATCCGCAAGCCACCGTCGACGCGTCCCATGACCGCTTTGTAATTGACCACAACCGTTGCATCCTGTGTACCCGCTGTGTGCGAGTGTGTGACGAGATCGAAGGCGCCCACACCTGGGATGTGATGGGCCGGGGCATCGATTGCATGGTGATCACCGATCTCAACCAGCCGTGGGGCTCTTCCGATACCTGCACCGGCTGCGGCAAATGCGTACAGGTGTGTCCTACAGGAGCGCTGTTTGAAAAAGGCCATTCCGTGGCCGAAATGGAAAAACGCCGCGACTTCCTGCCGTACTTGCAGTTGATGAGGGGAGAAAAGGAGTGAGCAGGAAGCGCATGGCCACCGTGTGGCTGGATGGCTGCTCCGGCTGCCACATGTCCTTTCTGGATATCGATGAGCGCCTTCTGGTTCTGGCCGAAAGCGTAGAGCTGGTCTATAGCCCGCTGGTGGACGCCAAGGTCTTTCCTGAAGACGTCGATCTCACTCTGGTAGAAGGCGCGGTGAGCAGCGAAGAAGACTTGCGCAAGATTCAGATGGTGCGGCAGCGGACAAAAACTTTGGTTTCGCTCGGGGACTGCGCGGTAACGGCCAACGTTCCCGGCATGAGAAATCCGTTTTCTACTAAATCCGTCTATGACAGGGCATACATCGAAAACGTCACACTCGATCCTGGCATTCCTGACCAGGTGGTGCCGCGCCTTTTGCCACAGGCGCGCCCCATCCACGAATTTGTGCCGGTGGATGTGTTCGTCCCGGGCTGTCCGCCCTCCGCCGATACGATTTTTTATGTTGTCAGCGAATTGCTTGCCGGCCGACGGCCGGACGTGAGCCCGAGAACACGTTTTGGAGCTTAGCAGTATGGCAGGACAAACCCGAACCATTGTGATTGACCCGGTCACCCGGATCGAAGGTCACGCCAAGATCACGCTGCACCTTGACGATCACGGCGAGGTCACCGACGCGCGTTTTCACGTGACCCAGTTCCGCGGTTTTGAAAAGCTGTGCGAAGGACGTCCGTTCACCGAAATGCCGTCGCTGATGGCCCGTATCTGCGGCATTTGCCCTGTCAGCCACCTGATTGCCTCGGCGAAAGCATGCGACGCGCTGCTCGCTGTACGCATTCCGCCTACTGCCGACAAGCTGCGCCGCGTGTTCAACATGGCCCAGATCGTGCAATCGCACGCCCTCAGTGTCTTTCATCTCTCCTCGCCGGACCTGCTGCTCGGCATGGATGCGGATCCTGCCAAAACCAACCTGTGGGGAGTATTTGAGCGCGATCCGCAACTGGCCCGCGACGGAATCCGGCTCCGGCAGTTCGGCCAGCAGATCATCGAGCGCCTCGGCGGCAAGCGCATCCACCCCGCATGGGTTGTGCCCGGAGGCGTCAGCGAACCCCTTAGCCAGCAAGACCGCGACGCCATTCTCACCGCCGTTCCCGAAGCCATCACCATCGCCGAACGCACCTTGGGCTGGTTCAAGAAAATTCATGAGCGGTTCCGCGAGGAAATCACTGCCTTTGGCAACTTCCCCTCGCTTTTTCTGGGCATGGTGAAAGAAGACGGCGGCATCACCTTCTACGACGGAAGGCTGCGCTTCGTAGATGCCGCCGGAGATTCCATTGCCGACGATCTGGACCCCGCTCGTTATTTCGACTATCTCGGGGAGAAAGTCGAATCCTGGAGCTACTTGAAATCTGCCTACTACAAGCCCAGGGGCTACCCTGACGGTATTTATCGCGTAGGTCCCTTGGCCCGCCTGAACGTGGTGACTCGATGCGGAACTCCGCGCGCGGACCAGGAACTGGCAGAGTTCAAAGAACTGCAGCGCACCTCCGTGCTCAGCTCGTTTCACTACCACCAGGCCCGGCTGGTCGAAATTCTCTACTGTGTGGAGAGGCTGGAGCAGCTGTTGAACGACCCGGAAATACTCTCCAAACACGTGCGTGCCGAGGCCCGGCCCAACGCCTCTGAGGGCGTGGGCGCCTCAGAAGCTCCCCGTGGCACGCTGTTTCATCATTACAAGATTGACGACAACGGACTGGTCCGTTGGGCCAACCTGATTATCGCCACTGGGCAAAACAACCTGGCCATGAATCGCAGTGTGCTGCAAGTGGCCAAACACTTTGTCCACGGAGACCGGCTCACCCACGGCGTGCTGAACCGGGTGGAAGCTGTGATCCGTACCTACGACCCCTGCCTGAGCTGCTCCACCCACGCGATCGGACAGATGGCTTTGCGCATCCAGTTGGTCGCCCCCGACGGCGCGGTGGTAGATGAGGTAGCCCGTTCCTGAGCATGCCGCGCGTCCTTATCATCGCCTACGGGAATCCGCTGCGTTGTGACGACGGCCTGGCCTGGCGCGCCGCGGAAGAGTTGTCGAAGCTCGGCCTTCCCGCAGATATCCAAATCATTACGCGACACCAGCTCACTCCCGAGTTAGCGTTGGAGGCGAGCGAGGCCGAAACTGTATTATTTATCGACGCAGCGCAGTCGGGACTCCCGGGAGATCTGACTTCGTCGCAGCTCAGAGCCCAACCCTTGTCATCCGCGTTTTCCCATGATTGTTCTCCCGCATCCATCCTCGGAATCGCGCAGGAAATCTACGGCAGTTCTCCTAATGCCTTCACGATTTCTCTCTGCGGCGAATGCTTCGATCACGGCGAGACGTTCTCTGCCAAAGTCGAAGAAAACCTGCCGCGTCTGATCGCACTGGTCAGCGACTTGGCGGCTAGTGGGCCCGTTTGTAAACCTTGACTCCTTCCTAATACAGGGGAGTCATCCCGAAGCCCCGCGTTTTCTCCAGCGGGGCGAGAGCCCGCCCTGAGCGAAGCGCAAGCGAGTCGAACGGGGATCTCGCGCGCATCTCCAACATTCACTCTGGCTCATCCGTCGGCACCGTAATCGGAATCTTTGCTGGCTGGCGTTTCTTGTAGGTCTTCTGAGCCTTTGGACGGCTGAAGGTCCCCGCGCTGGCATGGCCCCGGTTCTCAACGTCGTAAGTCTTCGGCATGGCAGGAATTCTGGCTGCCTGCCCGCTTAGTTGCCGCGCTTCTGCCAGAACAATTTCCGCCCGGCCGTCGTATTGCTTCACCGGCCCGTGGATTTCCACCGTTTTGCCTTTCAGTTGGCGGATGTCGCCGACGTTCTTCAGATCAGAAGGGAAGACCACCACAGTGAAGGGACAAACCCGATAGTCCTCGCAGAAATCGAGAAAGTGCACTCCACGGTTGCCGCGCTCCACGCGGTAGACAACGCCAGTCACGCAGCGTGTCTCGCCCACGTGATTCTGCGCTTCGTTGATGGGAATGCATTCCGCCCGGGCGGGCAAGGCAAGCAAAATCGAAAGCACGAAGCATCGAAGGTAGAAAACCATGTGCATCACCACTCCGGGTCCTCGGCGCCCTCTGTTGTCAATAGATTTGGAGCGCAAGGAAACGGCGAGCTGCCTGTGAGTCCTCGGTGGCCTCCGTGTCCTCTGTGGTTGAAACAATCGGGGCAAGGCCAGATTCTACAGCGCAGGGAGAGAGAAACGGTCGGGTTCGAGAGAAAAACAAACCGCAATTCCCGAAGCGGTCTTTCCCGGAACAGGAAGCTGCGGCCGGACAGAACTGCCTTGCCGCCCGGCCTTGGTTTAAAAGGAAGGGATCACTTAAATGACTTGACCGCGGTGGCTTCGTCGTCTTTCACATCGAAGACAGTGTAGAGCTTGGTGATCTGCAGCAGGTCGTGGACCTTCTTGGTCAGGTTGAGCAGTTTGAGATCGCCGCCCTGGTTCCGCACCGTGGTAAAAGCACTGACCAATTCGCCGATGCCGGAGCTGTCAATGTAACTAACATCGCCAAGATTGAGCAGGATCTTTTTCTGGCCTTTGGAAAGCAGTTCGCGCACTGCATCCTTCAGGATCACGCTGCCTTCTCCAAGGGTGATGCGGCCGCTGCAGTCCACTATGGTTACCCCATCCACCTGACGAGAATTCGCCTTCATACTCACTGGGAAGCCTCCTTGCCGCCCCCGGATGGCCCGTGGACGTGTTTGATAAGTTTGATTTCCGTGCCCGCCTGAGACGGGTGAATTTGCACTTCATCCATAAACGAGCGAATAAGAAAAATGCCCCGCCCCGATGTCTTCAAAAGATTCTCCGGTGCCAGCGGGTCAGGGATCTTGTTCAGATCCATACCTTTGCCCTGGTCCCGGATGGTAATCACGAGGTCCTGGCCAATCCGCTCGAAGGCCAGGACAACTTTCTTGCCTGGATCGTAGGCATTGCCATGGAGCACGGCGTTTACCGCTGCCTCGCGCACGGCCATCGCGATCCGCATCACCTCGTCATCGTCAAAACCCGTTTCAGACGCAATGCGAGTGGCGGTCCGCTCTGCGCTGTCTACAGTCTCCAGCGTCGAATCCAACGTATAGCTGACCCGGTGGTTGGTCATAGCCCACAATCTGGGAACCCAGCCGGCGGGCTTCCTGTTGCCTTGCCAAGGCCCCCGGCTCGCCCCGAACCTGTGTGTAAAGAGACGGTTTGCGGCGAATGCGGTAGTTTGCCCTTCCCGTGTGCAAAAGTCAACGCGAAGCTTCTACCAGCTGTGGTTCGCTTCCGGTTCGCCGATCACTTCGGTCCGGCGACCTATTCCGCTTGAGGATTGGGCCCACCATCGGCGCACGTACAGTCGGCCATGATTTTCCGCACGACTTCTTCGATGGCACCCCGCACTTCGGGGGACATCTCGGCCCCGGATTCAAATCGACGGCCCTCGACTCCATAGACCCGCAGCCGCGTCGGAAGGCGATTTAGAACGCGGGCCAGTTCGATTGCTTGGGCCACGCCGAAGCCGTGAGTCGAAGCCGTCGTGCTGACCGGAGCCAAAGGCGCTCGGCCGTCCCATACCCGCAAAGTACCGACCGGCGCGCCGGTCACCACCGCGTCGACGACGATCACATCGTCGGCACCCTTCCAGGCTTCGATGAGATCAGCTGCTTCGCCAATGCGCGTGATCGCTTCTATACCGGATTCGCGCAGTTGCTCGGCGACCAGGATTCCGGTCCCGTCGTCGCCTCGCTGCCGATTTCCGCAGCCAATGATGAGCATGCGTCAGTCCTGAACGTCCTCACGCTCCACCACGACCTTCAGAAAGTGCGTGGCGCAGGAGATGCACGGGTCGTAACTCCGCACCGCCTGTTCGCATTTCCAGGTCATTTCTTCGAGGGGCCAAGCCACCAGCTGTGCCGCGTACTCGCGAAGATCGTCCTCGATCCGCTTCTGATTTTGAGAGGTTGGCGGGACAATCTTGGCGGTGACGATTAACCCGTTTTCATCCAGGGCGTAGCGGTGGTAGAGAATGCCGCGCGGCGCCTCCGTAATTGCCTGACCCACCCCCACCCGGTTGGGTACCTCGACTCGTGGCACGGCCGGAGGCTGATATTCGTGAATGGCCCGCAACGCCTCTGCACAAGCGAAGACGAGTTCGACCGCGCGGACCACGATGCTGCGGAAAATGTTCTTTACCGGCGGCCGCAGACCGGCGTCGAGCGCCGCCCGGCGTGCCACCTCAGGCAGCTTGTCGACATTCAGGTTGAAGCGGGCCAACGGCCCTACAAGATACGAGCCTCGACCCCGCATCACGGAGTGCAACGCGTTCGAGTGTTTGACATGCGACTCGACAAAGTGATCTTCATACTCCGCGGCGTCGATATCCAGGCCGTGATTCGATACCAGGCGTCCTTCGTTGAACGGATACTCATCGGCATGACGAAGGGCCACGAACTCGTAGTCTTGCTCGAAGTTGGGGAACTGTAAACCCGCTGTCCAGCGTACAGTCTCCAGCGAGGCCTCGAGCGCCCATTCCAGATCGTCGACCAGATCGTGCAGCTCTTGCCGGGTGGGTGTCTTGTAAAAACCTCCGACCGTGGCAGAGATGGGATGGATCTCGCGCCCACCAAGCAACTGCACAATCCGATTTCCCACCTTCTTCAGCCGGAGCGCCTTTTCGACCACGGCCCGGTGATCTTTCGCCATGGCGATCGCGTCCGGGTAGCCGAGAAAATCGGGCGCGTGCAACATGTAGACGTGCAGGGTGTGACTCTCAATCCATTCGCCACAATAAAAAAGCCGGCGAAGCAGACGAACCGCAGGATCGATCCGGACGCCCAGGGCCCGTTCCATCGCGTGCACCGCGCTCATTTGATAAGCGATGGGACAAATGCCGCAAATCCGCGCGGTGATGTCCGGAGCTTCAGAAAAGTGACGGCCGCGGAGGAATGCCTCAAAAAACCGCGGAGGCTCGTAGATCTTGAGCTTGACATCGGCGACGCGTTCGCCCACGAGTTTGATGTAAAGAGAACCTTCGCCTTCCACGCGGGCCAGCGTGTCAACACGAATGGTTCTCGCTGCGCGCCCGGTCATGTCCGTTCACACTCCTCGCTGGCCTTGCGGAATTGCCAAGCCCAGGCGTTGAATCCACGGAATGCACGTGCCACCTGATTCTCCGTCTGCCCTAAAATCCGGAACTGGCTCGTCAGGGACGCCGTATTCGGCGTTTCCATAGGTCCGTAACAACCGTAGCAGCCACGGTCGTAGCTGGGGCAAAGCGCTCCGCACCCCGCCTGGGTCACGGGTCCAAGGCAGGGGACCCCGCGCGCCACAGCAATGCACACATTCGCCTTGCGCTTACACTCAATGCACACGCTATACGAGGGGACATTCGGCTTGCGCCCCGCCAGCGTCGCGCTGATCAATTCGATGAGTTGATATTTGTTGATCGGACAGCCGCGCAGTTCGAAATCGACGGGAACGTGCTCAGCTATCGGAGTCGAGAGCTTCAGTGTGCTGATGAACTGCGGGGTGGCATAAACGACCCGGATAAACTCATCGACGTCCTTCCAATTCCGCAGAGCCTGAATGCCGCCGGCAGTAGCACAGGCCCCAATGGTGATCAGAGTCTTGCATTGCCTGCGCACTTCCTGGATGCGCTGGGCATCTTGATACGTGGTGACCGACCCCTCCACCAGGCCGATGTCATAGGGACCCTTCGACATCGCGCGGGAGGCTTCAGGAAAATAGGCAATATCCACTGCCCCGGCAACACCGAGCAGTTCATCTTCCGCGTCCAGCAGGCTGAGCTGGCAGCCGTCGCACGATGCGAACTTGAAGACGCCGATTCTGGGTTTGTGTTTGGACTTAGAGTTCATACTTCTCCAGTAAATTCCGGATTTGCTGGTAGCGGAACACCGGGCCATCCTTGCAGATGAAATGTGGCCCATACTGGCAGTGCCCGCAAAAGCCGACGGCACATTTCATGTTTCGTTCCATCGAAAGATAGATGTCATCGCGGCTCAGTCCCTGAGTCTCCAGCTCCCGCGTGACAAAGCGCATCATGATCTCGGGACCGCAAACCATGGCGACTGAATGCGCCGGCTGTAGCCGGGAATACTTGAACAATGTGGTGACCACGCCGACGTGGCCTCGCCAGCTCAGGCCGCCATAGTCGACCGTGACCAGCACTTGAGTCTCGCGGTTGCGCGCCCACGCCGCCAGTTCCTTGCGATAGAGCAGGTCGCGCGGGCTGCGCCCGCCATAAAGAATCACCAATCGTCCATAGTCATTCCGATTCTGCAGGACCTGGTAGATCACGGGCCGCAACGGTGCAAGGCCAATTCCGCCTGCCACCAAGATGACATCCCGCCCCTTCGCGGCCCCGACCGGCCAACCGGTTCCGAACGGACCGCGCACCCCGACGCTGTCGCCCAGGCGCTGGTTTACAAGCGCATGCGTGGCCTGACCCACGGAACGCACCGTGTAGATCAAGCGGTGGTGCAACGCCGGATCGCCGCTGATGGAGATGGGCAGCTCACCAACTCCGAAAGTCCACAGCATGCTGAACTGTCCGGGCTCGAACCAGCTTCGATCAGCTGCGCTCTCGGGCTCGAGTTGCAGAGTGAATGTGTCCGGCGTTTCCTTGGTTATTTCGCGCACTGAATACGGCTGCGGACGCATCGGGTCGATTGTGATGGCGGTTGCCATGGATCACCTGACGGCATACACGTCCAGCAGCTGCAAGCGGGTCGCTTCCAGCCGCCGCTCCATGATCTGGGCAAATCGCTTCAAAACCTCGTAGCCGAGATCGTGGTTTTCTTCACACTTCGTCCGTAGACACTTTCCGTCGAGAGCGATGGCGCGTACGTCGTCGACAGCCCGCGCATGGAATTTCCACTGAAAGGGTGGCAACAGCCACGACCACCCCAGGATTTCCCCTACGCTCAAGGTCGAAACGATGATCGGTTTGTGCTGAGGCGCAAGAACTTCCACCGCCACCTTGCCTTCCCGGATCAGGTAGAAAGTGTTTGCCGGGTCCCCCTCTTTAAGGATGTAGGTGCCAGGCTTGAACCGTACGTTCGAGGCGCAATTCACCATCAGGGCTGTGAATCCGCCGTCGAGACCGGCGAAGAACGGGTGCTCTGCAATGATGTGCTCAAGGGTTTCCATTTCCCCCTCCTTCCCGTATGGCCCGGACCTCTTCGGTGATGTCGATGCCCACAGGGCACCAGGTAATACAACGGCCGCAGCCAACACATCCAGAACTGCCGAACTGGTCGATCCACGAGGCGAGCTTATGGGTCATCCACTGGCGATAGCGTGCCTTGGCAGAGGTTCGCACGCTGCCTCCGTGAATGTAAGAAAAGCTTTGCGTGAAGCAGGAATCCCAGCGGCGCCACCGTTCCGCGTGATCCCCGGTAATGTCAGTCACATCTTCCACAGAGGTGCAAAAGCATGTGGGGCAGACCATGGTGCAGTTGGCACAGGTCAGGCAACGGCTGGCCACGTTGTCCCAGCGGGGATGCTCAAAGTTCTGGTAGAGAAGCTCTTTGATTCCGGTAGTGTTAAGGCTGCGTACCTGCTGATTCGCAGCCGTCTCCACACTGGCTACGGCTTCCTGATGATCTTCTTGAGTTGCTGGCACGGATTCCAGCTCGGTGAGCATCTCGGCGCCACGATCGCTACCTGCCGTTGCCAGAAAGCGATGCCCTTTGGAGTCAAGCAGCTCAGTGAGGACAAGGTCAAAACCACCTGACACTTGCGGACCCGTTCCCATCGACGCACAGAAGCATGTTGCCGCCGCCTGCGTGCATTGCACCGCGATGATGAACGCACCCCGGCGGCGCTGCTCGTAGATCGGATCACGGTATTTGTCTTCGAGCAGCACGCGATCTTGCACCGCAATCGCTGCCAGTTCGCAGGCGCGAACTCCCAGAAAGGCATGTGGACGTTTGGGCGCAGCCTCGTTGTTCAAGATTCGGAACACCCCACCCTGGCGCTCGGCCGCCCAGAGTCGCACTTCCGCGGGGTGCGTATATTTCTTCCAGCTCTGCGGTCCCACCGCGTATCCGAACAGGGCCTGATCTTCGCGGCGCTTCAGGCGGTAACGCCCGGCCTCCTGTTCGTCGGTCCATCCAGCGGGCAGATCTTCCACTGACTCAACATGGCCATAGACGATTGCCCCGTCTGGCACGGTGGGCCCGACGACTTCATAGCCCTTTTGCGCGAGGGCTCCAATCAGCTTCCCCAACTGGTCTGCGCCGAAGATACGTTCCGATCGCTGAGCCACTCGCTCCTCCGAACCTTCACCAGCCCTCGCAAGGCCTCGAGCGATTACAAACTAAGACTACTCTCTTTGCCCGGAGTTTTGGCGGAATGACGGTGTCGATTGTTCGCGTGACGGCCACTCGGAAACTGGCCGGTATCCCTGGGCCCGCACATTGGACGCCGGCCACGATTCCACCTCTGCCCCTTTCACGCAGAAAATCCCACAATCCATCTGGATTCTGAAGAGTTACTTGGGTATGCTCGGGGCGGTGCCTACGCTCGCTCTCTCCGAATTGCTGGGTGCTCCCGTCTTCGATGCCGCTGGGAGCCTGTGTGGGCGTCTGCGCGAGCTGGCTCTGCTTCCGCAGGAAGACCGCGCCCGTGTCGCA
>Ga0335079_10011477_pt1 | contig 10099 bp, 6 predicted proteins | sample Lox_Sample_33_FD_206719 | JGI IMG/M metagenome (GOLD analysis project Ga0335079, IMG submission 206719) | Soil microbial communities from Loxahatchee National Wildlife Refuge, Florida, United States - Lox_Sample_3.3 | ecosystem: Environmental > Terrestrial > Soil > Wetlands | place: USA: Florida...
AACTGGGCGACGGCGCGCCCGACCTCATCCGCGGCGTCTGCGCCGCCTCCACCCCACTCGATCTCGCCGCCTGCGCTCACCGCATCGGTCAATCCGACAACCGTCTTTATGAAGCGCGCTTCGTCCGCCGGATGCGCAATCGTCTCTGCGCCACAGGCCGCTATCGCCCCGCTGAGTTCAAGGGCCTGGAAACCATCGTCGAGCTGGACGATCGTTTCACCGCGCCCTCTTTTGGGTTCGGCAACGCCGCGAACTATTACCGGACCCAATCTTCGCTGAACTACCTCGAGCAGATCCGCATTCCGGCCCTGCTGATCCAGGCCAGGGACGACACCTTCATCCCGTTCGACATATTCGACTCGCCCGTTCTGCGCCACAATCCCTGTATTCAACTCCTGGTCACCGAGCAAGGTGGGCATCTCGGATTCTTGGGCTGCCGCCCTCACCGTTTTTGGCTGGATGAAGCGATAATGAATTGGGTGAAAACTCGTAGCGGCTAAGAACCGTTGCCGGAACACGTCTAAGATTCTAATGACATCGCATGCATCGTTCTGGGAGGCTGTGAAGGGCGCGCTCCACTCGCTTCGCGGCAGCAAGCTGCGCAGCTTCCTCACGCTCCTCGGCATTATTCTCGCCACCACCACACTCATCGCCGTGATGAGCGTCATCAAGGGCATGGATGTCTACATCGCGCAGAACGTCTCCAGCATGGGTGCCGATGGCTACCGTGTCCAGCGCATCGTCATGATGGGCTTCGATCCCAAGAAATACATGGAGATGCTGCGCCGCAACCCCGAGCTCCGCAAAGAGGAATACGAGTTTCTGCGCACCAACGTCGCCCTCACTAACGAACTGGGCCTGATCGCCGGGCGCAGCGTCAACGTGCACCTCGGCAAGGAAACCGCCGAGGCTGTCGGACTGCAGGGCGCGTCCCCCAACGTCGGCGTGATCACGAACTTCGATGCCGAGGACGGCCACTTCATCTCCGACACCGAGAATAGCCGCAAGATGAATGTGGCCTTCATCGGCAAAGACATCAAGGACAAGTTCTTCCCGGGCTCCACCGCCATCGGCCAGTCGATCGCGCTCGACGGCCTTCCGTTCGAAGTCGTGGGTGTGGCCAAGGCCAAAGGCTCGGTGTTTGGCCAGTCGCAGGACAATTTCGTCGTGATTCCGATCGAGACCTTCCTGAAGATCTGGGGATCGCACAACGGCATGACTTTCGTCGGGACCGCCATCGATCATGAGCACCTTCTTCAAGCGCAGGAAGAGGCCCGCGTCCTGCTGCGCGCCTATCGCCACTTGGGCCCCAAGCAGGACGATACGTTCTCCACTCTCACCTCCGATGCCCTGCTCGATTTCTGGAATCAGTTGACTGGAGCCATCGCGGCCACCGCGGTCGGAGTCGTCTCCGTCTTCCTGGTGGTGGGCGGCGTGGTCATCATGAATATCATGCTCGCGGTGGTCACCGAGCGCACACACGAGATCGGCATCCGCAAGAGCGTCGGTGCGCGGCGCCAGGACATTCTCAACCAGTTTCTGGTCGAGTCGAGCGTGCTGGCCGCGTCGGGCGGCCTGATCGGCGTGATGGTCGCCTGGATCGTCGCCGTGCTCGTGCGCACCCTGACTCCGGTGCCGATGGCGGTGCCGGCCACCGCCGTCATCGTGGGCGTGGCGCTCTCCGCCATCGTCGGCTTGTTCTTCGGCATCTACCCCGCCCAGCGCGCCGCCAAACTCGATCCGATCGAAGCATTGAGAGCCGAAAAATGAGCATCGGAAGCTTCTTCGCCGGAGCACAGTTGGCCATGGCCACCGTGCGCGCGCACAAACTGCGCTCGTTCCTGACCGTGCTGGGCGTGATCATCGGGACCGGCGCGGTGATCGGCGTCGGCTCCATCATCGCCGGCCTCGATGGCGCCATCACCAACCTGCTCCGCAGCTTCGGCCCCAACACCATCATCGTCACCAAGACCACCGCCATGGGCCACGCTACCCGCGAAGAGCGCCAGCGCAAGCCGCTCACCCTGGAAGAGGCGCGCGCGGTCGCCGAGCGTTCCACCGCAGTCGAACATGTAAGCCCGTTCCTGTTTCCGCCGAACGGCATCCACACCGCCAAGTACAAGGGAAACGACCTCTACAACATCCAGCTCGGCGGCACCGAGGAAGGCTATGCCGCGGGTGGCACCACCATGCAGTCAGGCCGCTTCTTCACCGATCTGGAAAGCACTCACCGCATGCCGGTCGTGGTGATCGGCGCCGACGTGGCCCGCCAGATCCTCCCCAATCTCGATCCCATCGGCAAGTGGATCCAGGTAGACGGTCACGAACTCCAGATCGTCGGAGTCATGGACCGCCCCGCCGCCTCGCTCCCCGGCCAGGATGATACCCGCGTCTTGATCCCTTACTTCACAATGCACAAGATCTTCCCCAATGCTCAGGAGAACATGTTGATCGTGATCGCCCGCGACGGATGGGTCACCAAGGCGCAGGACGAAACCCGCGCCGCCCTGCGCATCGCGCGGCACATCCCGTTCAATGGCGCGGACACCTTCTCCATGACCACCGCCGAGCAGATGATCGAGCAGTTCCACAGCGTGACCGCGACCGTGGCATTAGTCATGGTGATTCTCAGCTCGATCGGCCTTCTGGTGGGCGGCATCGGCGTCATGAACATCATGCTGGTGAGCGTCACCGAGCGCACCCGCGAAATCGGAGTTCGCAAAGCCATCGGCGCCCGCCGCAGCGATATCGTGGTTCAATTCCTCACAGAGGCCGTGGTGCTGACCGTCATGGGCGGCGTGTTGGGCCTCGCCCTCGGTTGGATCATCTCGCGCGCCGCCGCCCTCGTCTTTCCGAATTTGCCGACCGCCGTGCCTCTCTGGGCCGCAACCTTGGGTGTCGCGGTCTCGGTCGGCGTCGGCCTGTTCTTCGGCATCTGGCCCGCAAGCCGCGCAGCCCGCCTCGATCCGGTCGAAGCTCTACGTTACGAATGAGCCGTCCTACCGGATGGCCACTGTCACGCCCGCCGGACTGCTCGCACCGCCGATCGTCACCTCTACCGGCACGGCACTTCCCGGCGTCACGCCTGCCGGTATCGCCGCGTTGATCTGGATCGCGCCTTGGATTAGTCCCGGCGCCGCTCCGGCATAGGACGGTGTCACCGCGATGCCGCCAATGTGTACCGTGACATCCTGCTCGGAAATGCCCAACGTCGCCGGCGCCAGTGCCCCGTCGGTCACCTGCGACTGCATCGTCCCCGCGCCGGTCAGGTAGATCATGATCGCGCTTCCGGCCGCTGCCGGGTTGCTGGCGCTGATCAGCGAGAAGCTCTGATTGAGAATCGCACCCGGACCCTTGCCCGATGCGTCCGCGGAGAAGATCCCGGGCACCGTCGCGGCCACCGGAATGTCTACTGCTGCCGACCGGGTGCCGTTGAATTCCACCTGCACCTGGGTGTCGCCGCGCCCGTGGATACCGAACGGCACCACCGCGCTGACCTGCCCCGCGGACGAGTAAATCATGGGCGCGGCGATCCCATCGAACAGCACCCGCGTACCTCCCGCGGTCGTATCTACGACACCCGCGGTCACGTTCGGCGCCTGCAACGTAGGCGGACCCAGATTGCTCCCGAAGATCGTAACCAGCTCGCCCGGAGCGATGCTGCCGCCCTGGTAGCTGGCGGCATTCACCACCGCCTGCGCGCTAAACGAAGGTGCGGCGTCGGCCGGCGAGCTCTGAGTCACCGTGATGTTCTGCCCCGCGACCGAGATCGTCGCGCTGCGTGCTCCTGCCGTTGATGCGGAGACAGCGTATGGCACGGTCCCGCTGCCGCTGCCCGGAGAGCCGCCGCTGACGGAAACCCAATTTGCATTGCTCGCCGCCTGCCAAAGACATCCCGCCCCGGCTGTCACCGTGATGGATCCCGTGCCGCCGTTGAGATCGAAAGCGCTCCCGGCCCCTCGTACGGTGTAACTGCACTTCAACCCCGCTGACGGCGCGACCACCTGCGCCCACCACGTGCCGAATGCGCCACCGCGGCTCGCCGGTGGAGTGGACGCGTATTCCTGGAGCGTCCAGAAATTCACTCCGCTCGTGGGATCGACCACGGTCATGCTGTAATCGCCCCACCGGTTACTGCCGCTGTGGCTGCCGACTGCGACGTAGCTCGACTCGCCCTGCTTGAAAATCACATCCGGCTCCATCGCGTTGAGCGGGTCCGAGGCCGTGCGATACGAGAACTCCGCCGTGGGATAGTCGGTCCCGCTGAACCGCGTGTAGCCAAGCATCGCGTCGCCGTTCTTATTGACCGCGATCGAAGGGTACGCGTAGAAATAGGTGTTCGTCGGATCGTCGATCCGTCCGCGCTGTACGATGGCGCCGGCATTCGTCGTTGGATCGATCTCGAACCACTGAGCCGAAGCTCGCGTGGGCCGCGGATACGGAACGAAAACCGTGTGCGCGCACCAGATCTTTCCGCTGCGCAGGACGCAGTTGCCCAGCCTGCTGTCGCCGGTATCGACGTGGGTGGAAGCCCCGGCCTGCGGTGCGAAGCCATCGGTGCCGGGCCCGGTGTCCGACCAGGGATCGGCGATGTTGATGTAGCGATCGGCCCTAAACGTCTCTGAGCCTACCGGGCCTCCCAGTCTCCAGATCAGGATTGCTCCCGAGCCCGCGACCGGGCCAAAGTCCGTAGCAAACTCCTGTAACAGAAATAGCGTGTTGGGACTCGAATTGTCGACGTCGACCGCCGCCGTGAATTCGCCGTTCGGGTCCGAGTAGACGGTGTGCGTCCCCTTTCCGCCGCTGTTATAGAGGTCGGCCTTGCTGAACGCGTACACATTCGTATTCACGTACGCGCCCGACCCGTTGATCTTGAACATGTTCATCGAGACGGTCACCCAAGTCGCATTGAACCCAAGGGAAGGGAAGTCGCCCCATAGATTGGTCGCTCCCACATTGATCTTGTAATAGTTCCACTTTCCGGCGGGATCCCCGGTCTGGCTGGTCGCGATCAACAGCGCCGAGCTGGACGACTGGGCGTAGGAATCGGCCGAAGCGATCCATCGGTCGGAGGCAGCGTCGTAATAGACGCGCGGATCGTAAGGTGCGGTCTGCTGGGTGAACGAACCGAGCGGCGACCAGAATGCGCTCAGCGTGATCGGATAGCCTGCCCGCACCACGCCTGTCCTCGACTGAATCGTCACCTGCGTATTCAGCATCGTGACCACGTCTTGCGGCCCGACCGCGCCCTGCGTGTCCGGCGGAATGTACGTGAAATTATCGGCCAGAGCCTGGAATCCGTTGTAGACGGGCGGCACCAACGGCGCGGCCGCCGCCAGTGTGTCCGGCTGCCGAACCTCCCTGCCACGTGCCGCGGCGGCAGTATTGCGCTTCCGCATCGCCCGTTCCGGTTCGACGATCTCCCGAGGCCACGTTCCCGCCGTGATCGCGTGGCTCTCCGGCCGGCGTGCGACCTCGTCGAGGCTCGCCGTAGCGCGCACGTCCGCATCGCGCCGCGTCTGCGCAAAGCTGCTGGCGCCCCCGAGAATCAGGCAAAAAATTGCCGCCTTCCTCATATGCCCCTGAGAACCGTCGCTTCACTTAAGTCTGTCATACTGAAGCTGCTATCCAAAATGAACACGTCTGAACCGTGGTTGTTGCGAGCCGCACGCTGGCTGGCGTTCGGCTCGGCCGTGGGCATCCTGTTGGGCATCGCGGTCTCCCAGATTCTGCTGGCCCTCGCCTTCGCCGCGCTTCTCGCTTCCGGCGAAAAGCTCCGCCTTCCGCGTATCTGGCTGCCCCTGTCCCTCTTCATGCTGGGCACCGTGATCTCCCTCGCGTTCTCCGGCGAGCCCGCCGCTGGCCTTCCCCAAATCCGAAAATTCTATGTCTTCCTGGAATTGCTCGTAGTCTTCTCTTTGTTGCGCAGCCTGAAACTGGTCCGTTGGCTGTTCCTCAGTTGGGCAGGCATTGCCGCGGTCACCGCCATTCGCGGATACGTCCAGTTCTTCGGCAAGGTCCAGGAAGCCCACCGCCTCGGCCGCAATTTCTACGATTACTACGTCGGCGAGCGCATCACGGGATTCACCAGCCATTGGAACACATACTCCGCCGAAGAGATGTTCGCCCTCATCATGCTGGGAGCCTGCCTGTTCTTCGCTGCCAACACCGCCCGCCGGCTGTGGCTCTGGATTCTTTGCGCCGCGCTTATCTCACTGGCAATCGTCCTGGGGGAAACCCGCGGCATCTGGATCGCCGTGGCCGTTGCGGGCATCTATCTCATCTTCTTCTGGAATCGCAAACTGGTGCTGCTCGTGCCGGTGATCGTCGTGGCCGCGTACTTCGGCTCGCCCCCCGCCCTCAAAGACCGCTTCACGTCGATCTTCAAACCGCGCGGCGTCGATTCCAATCAGTTCCGCAAGATCACCTGGCGCACCGGCCTGCAGATGATCGAGCGCCACCCGCTGCTTGGCCTGGGCCCCGAGGGAGTCAAGCTTCATTTCGATGAATACATCCCCGCCGACATTCCGCGCCCCCTTCCCAGCGGCTGGTACGGCCATTTGCACAATATCTATCTCCACTACGCCGCCGAGCGCGGTATCCCGACCATGCTCGTGCTGATGTGGCTGCTCCTCCGGATCCTGTTCGACTTCTGGCGCGGTATCCGTGCTCTCCCGCCCGGCCGAAGCGACCGCAGATTCCTGTTGCACGGCGGTATCGCGGTGGTGCTTGCCACCATGGCCGAAGGTGTCGTCGAGCTGAACTTGGGCGATAGCGAAGTCCTCACCATGTTCCTGGTAGTCGTGGCATGCGGATATCTTGCGCTGGAGCCGGAGAAAGAGATTGCCGTCAACTGAATCGCTCCGGGGCAGGGAAGTGATCCTGGCCCGCGGCGCCGGTTGCATCGCCATCGCGGTGACTGAAGCACTGCTCGGCGAAGGTGCGCGTTTGATTGTCGGGTTCCGCTCCAACCGTGAGCGCGCAATTCGCTTCTCCCTCGAACCCGACAACTATGTCACCGGTCAGGTGCTCTGTGTCGATGGCGCATGACCCTCTAATCGCCGCCCAGGAACACCGCCCGGCGCTGGCTCTGATCCAGCGGCAAACCATAGCCGACCAGGCAGAACTGGTCCAATGCGAACAGCACCACCGAATCGAGATTTGCTCCCAGCGCCAGCAGCCGCTCTTTGTCCCAGGGCGTCGTGTACTCGCCGATTCCCACCAGGTGGCTGCTCTGCCCGCAAGCGAAGCCTAGCTGCATCGGCAGATCGATCGACTGTTGCGCCTGATCCAGGTTGCGATTCCCCGTGTACGTGAAATTTTCGGTCTTCAGACACGTCAAGGCCGCCGGCGTCCACGACCCCTTGGGGAAGTTAATAATCTGGTTCAGCGGCGTATTGTTCACGTCCGGCGGGTAAAGCACCTCGAACCGCGCATCGGGGTGGGTCTGTCGCACAAAAGCTATCACGGCATCGGTAAACGCGCCAATCATCGCCGGCAGGAACGCGCACTCGTCCGGATACTGCGTTGGGTCGGCGTGCTCGCTTGCAATCACCTCCATCGGCTTCCCGTGCGCGGCCTGAAAAGTACTCGTGGTGTAGCTGTCGTAAAAAGGCATGCCCGATGCTGCTGCAAAATACCACCACTGCACTTCGCCGAACTGGAGATACGGCCTCATGCCGATTCCGGCCATCACGTCGGCCATGTCCCGATAAACCTGTTGCCAGAACGCCGTGCTCTGCGGACCGAAGTTGGTCTGCAGCGCTGGTGTGTTTACCCAAACTGCATCGCCGTTCGGATACCGTTGTGCCAGGCCTGCAGCCGTGGTGTCGTCGCCGTTCTGCAATTCCATGCTGAACGCCGCCGCCGCGTCGATCCCGTACCCATTCAGCGCCGCGAAGAACGACTTGCTCCAGTCCCGCGCTGCCCGGTTCAGGCGCGGAATCGCGCTGGTATCCGTGCGCCAATTCCCGTCCGCTCCCCCGCTCAGGCACGGCCCGCTGGTCTGGGCAGTCAACGCGTCGCTGTTTGTCGCCACCGAAATCGTCATTCCATTTCCCGCCGAACCCATGGTCCGGGAAGCGATCGTCAGCACCGGCCCCGTCGCGCTCGCCCAGACTCCCGTGGAGCCCGTGTTGATCAGGTACTCGAAGCATTTCGCGATGCTCGACGCCGTATCACCGATCAGGTTCACGTGCTGCACCGGGGTCGGTCCCAGCGAGATCTGCGTCGTCTTTCCGAATTCCGGGGCGCCGGAAAACGTAATTGTGCACGACGCGTACTGTAGCCCCGGCCGGCACAGCTCATAAAACCACATCGCTCCAGCGTAGTGATTCGCCCTGCCGGTGAAACCGAGCTTGTGGATCAACCACGCCGTTCGCTCCGCCGCCAGCGCGATCGAGTGGTCGGTGTCCCAGTCGGTCGCCAGCGTGGTCGTGGCCATGCTCCCGAAATCCGGCAGGTCGGTCGTCGGATACGCAATCTCCAGAAAGTCGAAATAGACATAAGAACCGGCCGATCCGCTGTGCGTCGCCGAAACCGTGTGCTGGCCTCCGGAAAGCTGTCCGAGCGGGATCCGCACCAGTACGTCTTCTCCCGGCAACTGCAATCCAAGAACAACCGGGCTTCCACCGTCCACCTGGACCGTTACCTGCCCGCAGCTATCCGCCCGCCGCGTTCCCAGATAGAGCCAGTGCGAGCCGTTCGCCTGGTACAGGCACGAAAGCCGCGCGCCCGGCACGGTGGCCGAACGAATCGAGCCGCCCGAGAAATTACCCCGGCCCTCCGTCCAGTTCCCCGCGTATTGGATCTCCGGAGCGTCATCTTCAATTCGTCGGCTGCCGGGCCCCGCCACCGAGTAAGGAAGCTTGCTCCCGCTGACAACCCAATTGCTGACCGACACCGCGAACTCGCTTCGCGCGAAGTTTCCCGGTTGAAGGTCCGCCGCCCAGGTCCACCGCATCTTGCGCACGTTCGACGTCGGAACCGGCGCGCCGTTCAAGTCATGCAGGTTGGCGAAGTTCAGGTTCACCTGCCACTGCGCGGGCGACAATCCGCCGCTGAACAGCGCCGCAGCCGGCGCCCAGCTCTCTGTCCCCGCTCCGTGCACGGTCCCGTAAACCCCGACGCGGTTGCCGTTCGCGCCGGGCATCCCGGCATAGGTCAGCGTAATCTGTGAGCCATTGGCGCTGGCAGTGACTCCGCAAGTGGCCTGGTTCGCCGTGATCACCGACGCCAGCGATCGAACTGCGGTCGCGAGTGTGTCGGTGCCCGTTACGAAATAGTTGAAGTGTTGATCGAGCCAGGCGAGTTCCACGTAATCTCCAGCCGTGGGAGTGCCCTGCAACTCGAAGGTCACCGTAGGCGGAGTATAGGTCCCGCCCGCTGTGGCGTAGTTCTTTAGCGGCACCTTGTACAACGTTTCCAGGCCGCCCGAAATCGACCAGATGCGCAAATAGGGCCAGTCCACTGTCGGATACAGTGTCGAATCCATTGGGATGCAATTGTTCCGTGTTTCCTGGTATGAGAGCTGCAACCCGCTCAAATCGCCATCCGGCAAATTGCGCAGTGCCGGATGTTCGAACGTGTTGTCGCGGTTCCATTCCACCACCGCCCAGTCGAACTGCTGCCGGAAACATCCGGAAACCGTGAAGCCGTTCGGGCTCGTGCCGCTCAGAGCGGCAACCGCGGACGGCCTCTCGAAGTAGCACTGCAGGTCCCGGTCCGGCCGCAGCTTGCTCAGTTGCTCGGCCATTACAGCCGCACCAACACGGTCAGGTCCGCGCCCGGATAGGTCTGCCCCACCGACATCACCGACAGCGCCACCCTGGATCCCGTGGCGAGTGGCGCCAGTCCTGTTCCGCTTACCGCCGGCGAAATCGTGGTGCCGGCCGGTATGGTCAACGTGCACCATGCGGTGCCTTCCACGCTGACTTGCAGCACAACCGGAGCATCGGCCGCCGTGCCCAGTACAGCGTAGACGTCCCGCACCGCGTGTGCCGCTTCTACCACCAGCGGCGGCGCCGCCACCTGCTGCACTGCCAGGTACCCGCTCACCTGAATCGTGTATTGCCCGCCGGACAACGTTCGCAGCCCGTTG
>Ga0335079_10011478_pt1 | contig 10099 bp, 9 predicted proteins | sample Lox_Sample_33_FD_206719 | JGI IMG/M metagenome (GOLD analysis project Ga0335079, IMG submission 206719) | Soil microbial communities from Loxahatchee National Wildlife Refuge, Florida, United States - Lox_Sample_3.3 | ecosystem: Environmental > Terrestrial > Soil > Wetlands | place: USA: Florida...
GAAATGCGAACTCGCCATCGGATTGATTCATACTCCGAAAGTTTTATTCCTCGATGAACCGACCATCGGACTCGACATCACGGCGCAATCCAGCATCCGCGACTTTTTGCGTGAATACAACCGTCGAACTGGCGCGACGATTTTGCTGACGAGTCATTACATGGCAGATGTCACTGCGTTGTGTGAACGCGTCATCATCATTCATCTTGGCAAACTCAAATATGATGGCGGTCTCTCCGATCTTTCGCACAAGATCGCGCCGTTCAAATTGATCGGTGTGGTTCTGCGCGATCCGACCGTGCATGATTTAAATAAGTATGGCAAACCGGTTGAGGTCGAGGAAGATCGGGAGAAAAGTTATATCGAGGTTGATGCGAAAGATGTCACGCGTGTCGCCGAGCGAATGTTAAAAGAACTTCCGATCCACGATATCACGATTGCCGATCCACCCATTGAGGATGTGATCGAGCAAGCCTTCACAGAGTAATCATGCTGCGCATTTATCAACGCATGGCGCAAGTCAATTGGGCGGAACAATGGCAGTACCGCGCCAATCTTTTCATGTACATTCTTTACGGTCTCGTCACGCCGATTGTTTACATCGCGGTCTGGACTTCCATTGCCAACGCGCAAGGCAGCGTCAGCGGACTCACCGCGAATGATTTCATCGTTTATTACATGATCATGCTGCTCGTGGATCAAGTCACCGGCGAAACCGTCATCTACAATTTTGTTTACAAGATTCAAGACGGCTCGCTATCGAGCGAAGTCATCCTTCCCGTTCATCCATTATTGACTCGCACGCTGATGAATAACCTCGCCTTCAAAGTGATGACCACCTTCGTGCTGATTCCCGTTTGGATTCTTCTTTCGCTTCTTTTCCAGCCGACGTTTGCTTCCGTTACCTTAACAAATGTTTTGCTGGCAATTCCTTCCCTGATCTTCGGCTTCGCAATTAACTTTTTACTGAGCTCCACTATCGTCTGCATCGCGTTCTGGACGACGCGGGTTTGGGCGCTATATCGTTTATATGGAATTCCCGTTGCCTTATTCTCTGGTCAATTTGTCCCATTACAACTGATGCCGAAGATAATTCAAACAATGTCGATCTATTTGCCGTTCCAATTATTCAAATATTTCCCAACGCAATTGATACTGGGAAATCTTTCTACGCACGATATTATTCTCGGCTACAGCATGGACATTGTATGGTTGGTCGTTGTTTACATTGTGTTCCGCTTCGCGTGGCGCGCGGGTCTCAAACAATATACAGCGGTTGGTGCATAAGATGGAAACGTTGAAACTGATTCGTTCATTCATCAAAGTCAATGTTGAGATGTCGCTGGCTTATCGCTCGGAAGCGGTCATTGAATTTTTACTTGACATCATGTGGCTCGGCTGGGAACTTTTGAGTCTGCAAATTATTTTTTGGAACACTCAATCGCTGGGCGGATGGAACAAAGGCGAATTGATCGCGTTGATGGGCGTGCTGACGATGGTCAATACATTTATGTCGGCGCTGATCTGGCCCAACACGGAGTTTTTCAACAGTGCCATGCACGATGGTTCGCTCGATTACATGCTGCTTCAACCAGTAAACAGTTTGTTCCTCGTCACATTCTCGCGTATCTCCATCTGGCGCATCGCAGATTTGATCGTTGCGATTATCTTGATCGTGACCGGCGTCAACTTGGCTGGAGAAATAGTCACGCCTTACAATATGCTGACTTTTCTTTTGCTAATCATTTCAGGTTCAGTGGTTCTTTATAGTTTATGGCTCGTATTGATTGCCTTCACCTTTTGGTTCACCAAGTTCGATAACAACGTCACGATCTTGCAGGCATTGACAGATACGGGACGTTATCCGGTTACAGTTTACCCATGGTGGCTAAGGATCATCGTCACGTTCATTGTGCCAATCGGTTTGGCAACATCCATTCCAGTCCAAGCCTTGCGCGGTGATTTGAATCTTCAACAAGTGATTATCTTCTTGGCAGTCAGCATCATCACGTTGCTTATTTCATCGCAGATTTGGAGACTCGGGATCAAACGGTATAGCGGTGCAAGTAGTTAAACGACATGTCATTGCGAGACCCATTCGGGATTGTGGCAATTTCAATTAACCATCAAACAGGAGATTGCCACGTCGCTACTGCGTGGCTCCTCGCAATGACAATATTGTTATTTCTTTCTATTCTTTACATACACCTTCACAGCTTCTCGTATGAACTCCGCCAAGCCGGGATGAACTTTTTCATAGTTGGCTTTGAAACGCGGATCATCGTTGTATAAATCCGCGAGACCGAGCAATTGCTCATCGTCCGGCGACCAGAAATACTGCATATGCTTATGCCAGCGCGCAATGACGGCTTGCACATCTTTACTCGCCGCGCCCTTCAACATCACCGCGGCAAGATCATTATACAAAGCCTTGCCTTCGACAAGAATCTTTTTCTTCTCCGCATCCGAATACGATTTCCATTTCCGGTTCGAAGCGTGGACAGTTTCTGCATCCCATGTCTGTGCGGCTTCTTCGGCATACTTCTCTTGCTCTTCTTCACTAAACCCTTCAAAGAGTCCTTTTGGATTCATTTTCTTTTTTCCTTTCAAATCATTGATCGTATTGTCCCCTGTGGATAACAAAACGTTCAAACGCTCAATGCGAGTCTTCAACGCATCCTTGTGACTTTCAAGCGCCTCCAACACATCGAAGTCGCGTCGACTTACAATCTTCTTGATATCTTCGAGCGGCAGATCCAGTTCGCGGTAAAACAGAATTTGTTGCAATTGCAATAGCGACTCCTCCCCGTAGTAGCGATAGCCGTTATCGCCCACACGGGACGGCTTGAGGAGTCCAATGGCATCGTAATGATGCAGTGTCCGCGGCGTGACGCCAGCCAGTTTGGAAAGTTGCTTGACAGTGAACATGCTACAACTATAAACCATGACGTAACGTTAATGTCAAGGAGTAAATTTAATCGGATGCAATTGTCTTCATAATGACTTGACTTTTCACAGATTATCTGTATTGTATTTATAATACAGGTCCATATGTTATTCGCTCTTACCAGCGGTGTTGACTTTTTAGGTCTTGCGATCTCGTTCTGGCTAGCACTCTACCTGCTGGCGCGAGGATTTCCAAGCCGCACTACAATACGCGCCGTAATAGCCTTGCTCGCGTTATCGGTCTTTTTCTTAAGCGCCTCACTAAACTTATGGATTCAAACTCCAGGTACAACTGCGATAAGAGCAGCGCTTCTAACTGTCGGTTTAACGGTCTGGTGCGACCTGACCCAAAAACTCATTCCTCCAAAAGAACAAAGCAAAAACACTTGGATTGTCATTGCTATTTATATTTTCGGATTTATGACAGTTACGCTGTTGCTTGAGAATCATGAGGCATTTATATCCGAGCAAAGCAACCTGCTGTGGGTAGGGAGAATGAATTTGGGAATTCAGTACGGTGTTTATGGAGTATTTCAGTTGGCCGCCAGTGCCGCAATCTTATATAATCTTCGCTTGGGTAGAAAAGGGAAAGCGGGTCAAACAAATCCCTACTTCGTCGCGGCTTCCGTTCTAGCAGTCAGCACGGTTGGATATGGAATCCTGGCACTGGCTCTAACTCCTCCTCTACCCAGATTGATTCAGGATGCTTTAATCATTAGCAGCTTGATCCTGCTTGGTATTTCTGTTGCACGCCATCAGACGCTGATTGAGCGTCGTACAACCCTGCATGAACTTCCGATTTCCGCCCTCGTGATTTTCATTCTTACGACAATTTACGCGCTTGTTGCATGGGCGTGGAGCCACTCGCCTCTCATCCTCATCCTGATCACTGGTCTGGTCATTCTCACTCATTCTCTTTACGGTTTAACAGCCGAATTTCTCGTGCGCTCAAGGTACAAGAAGGAGAGCGAATATCGAAATCAATTGCGTCACCTGGGTAATTTGCAACCAGAAGCCTCCCTGCAAAATCGTTTGGAGGGTGGTCTCGAATTATTATGCCAAATCCTTGATGCAACTGGAGCCTTTATTGCCATATCTCAAGCAGCTCAATTCGTGGTCGAGGTTTCATTTTTTTCCATCGCTCTTGGAGAAAAGCTAGATATTCCTGACATGGGGCCTGATAACATCCATGAGGCGCCAATCGACCTAGCAAATAACGTTGCCTGGCTGGTGCCAGCTTTCAAAGGTAGGGATCAGCTCGCTGTCATTGGTATTGGGTTTCCGAAATACAGACATCGTTATTCAGCGGATGATCTGGACCTTTTAGCAGAAGCCGCTGACCGAGTCGCAGCCATTGTGGCAATGGCGGGAACTCAATCGGAGAACATAAATCCTTCAATGAGTCTGCGCGCCGAATCGGACGAGTTGATTACCACCTTGTCCACCAACCCTGACCCTCAATTTGTCAAGATGGTAGAAGACGGACTGCGTAACTTGTCGGATATCATCACACTGGGGCAATCTTCTTTGGCAAAGGCTTTGCAAATTGAAGGAAAAACACATATTGATCGCGGAAAGACTCTCAGACAGGAATTGATCGAGGCGATTGAAGCTTTGCATCCGGGCGGAACGCGCCCAAAAGAACCCCTGCCGCGCGAGTGGGAAAATTACGTGGTATTGCATGATGCTTATGTTGAAGGGGTTGACAATCGGGAAATTATGTCGCGCTTATATACATCGGAAAGCACTTTTGTCCGAAGCCGTCGGAAAGCCTTGCGAGGAGTGGCTCGATTCTTATTAGAAAAAGCAAACGCTTGACCTAACGAAGAGATCACGATTTCCAACGACCTGAATTTGATTAGGTCGTTTTTTTTTATTTCTCTACAGGGTTGGAGGATTTTGGAGGCTGCTGCCCTTTTTTTGACGGTCAGAAAGTCGGATAGTGGGGTGAAGGAGATTGCTATGAAAAGCCAAAAAAGCAGCACCTCGATTGAGTTGAAAGCGAATAACCAAACCTTTGTCTTAGATCAAGTGATTCTGTTGATTTTGAAAATCTATGCCCGGTTGTTTCAGCGTCATTGCATAGTAAAGGGCAATATAAACCTGCCACCTGGACCTAAGATCATCGCCATCAATCACACGGATGGCTGTGACCCTCTGTTCCTGCCGCTTGTCCTGAATGAAAAGCCTTACTTCCTTCTTCAGGATAGTCTCTTCACGATCCCCATCATCGGTTGGCTGTTAAGACAATCCGGACAAATTCCGGTCTATCGCGGAACTGAAAAAGCCAAGGAAGCATTTTGGCAGGCGTGTGAATTACTTCGTCAGGGCAAAACGATTGTGATCTTTCCCGAAGGGAAAATAGTTCCTGCCGGGCAAAGAATCCCGGCTAAGACCGGCGCCATACGCATGGCATTGGAAACAGGCGCGCCAATTATTCCGCTTGCTATCTACGCTCATCTGGAAGACTTGATCGCTGTCCAGTTTAACTGGCGAGGAAGCCGACGCTCTGGATTATTGCAGCTATCTGGAAAAAGCTACATGCGCTTCGGAACAGCCTGGAAGCCAGATATCCATCCATTAAATCATGATCAATCCAATGTCCATGCTTTGACAGATGAGCTGATGAATCGAATTTATGAATTGGTTTCACAAATCGAAAGGGAAACCTTATGCGAATCGCGATCCTCGCTCAATCCTATCCCCCAATGGTAAGCGGTGCAGCGCTCTTCGCCGAACAACTGGCTGAAGCAATGGCCAAGCGCGGACATCAGGTGATGGTCATCGCAGCCAGCGACCGAGGCAAGACGTATCTTGTCGAAAGAGGCAATCTATCCATCCTGCGTCTGCATTCGCATCATAACCCATTGCGCGTCGGCCAGCGATTCCTGCTCTATCCGCGCCATGCTATTCTGCGAGCACTGCAGGACTTTCAGCCTGAGGTTATCCACACGCACGAGCCTTTGCAAATGGGATTACTCGGCGTTGAATACGCACGGCGCGCGCGCATCCCAATCCTATTGACGATTCACCAATTGCCGTGGTTTGTCGCGAGTTATCTGCCCGATGTAGACGGATTGCGCGGTCATGTCGAAGCCGCGCTCTGGATGTACGCCCGTTGGTTGTTGCGCCAGTTTACGTCCATCATCACGCCCACACAGACCATATCAACCTTGATTGCTGACATGACCAACATCCAATCGCAAACCATCAGTTACGGGATCGATTTGGAAACTTTTCACCCACCTCTTGCGCGGGATGAAGGAGCGGCCACGCGCGCCAGACTTAATCTACCTGCAGATGATGTTCCACTTATCCTGCACGTCGGACGGCTAGATGCCGATAAACATGTCGAGCGCATCGTGCAGGCCGCCGCGCAAGCCATGTGCGGTACGAACGCACATCTATTGATCGTCGGCGACGGACTTCAAAAGTCAAGGTTGATAAAAATGTGTGAATCGCTTGGGATTGCAGAGCGCGCCCACTTCACTGGCTACATGACTGTACAAGAAGGTCTTCCAGCAGTATATCGGCTTGGCAGTGTATTCGTCACCGCTTCCGAGATCGAGACACAGGGTATTGTCTTGCTCGAGGCGGCCGCCAGCGGATTGCCTCTCGTTGCCGTGCGTGCTACCTGCATCCCTGAGATTGTATGTGATGAAGTGAATGGCTATTTGACAGCACCGGGCAATATCAACGCCATGGGAGAGGCGATCCGTACCCTGTTGGAAAATCCCATAAAGGCAAAGGCAATGGGCGAAACGAGCCGCGCGCTTGTCGAAGTACACAACACCCAGCGCACAATGGATGCGCATGAACAGTTATATGAAGAGCTTATAAAACAATTAGGGAGGCAGCATGTGCAACAGAATGATCCAAATCAATAGAAGGCGCGAAAGGCTGGATCAAACTCTGAATTTGCCAAGGAAGGAAATCAAAATGATGTGAGCTTTGATCAACACTAAAAAAAGCCGCCCCCTTCACAAATCTGTGATTAAATTATGGTATGGATATTCTTTACCTAGACAAACATATAATCCTTCTGAACAAACCTGCCGGGCTTTCTGTTCTTCCCGATGGCTGGGAAAAAGATTCGAATTATCTGGTCAAAATGCTGGAAGAGCAATTTGGGAACCCTTCGACGCTCAAAGAACGGGTGCAAGCAAGCTCAGGGCAAGGAATATTTATCGTCCATCGCCTCGATAAAACTACATCCGGTATTATGGTCTTTGCGCGCACTGCCGAAGCGCATCGTAATCTCAATATTCAATTCGAGAAGCATAAAGCCAAAAAGATTTATCGCGCCATTGCGGAGGGCAATCCAACATGGAACGAGAAGATTGCCAAGCATCCGTTGCGCGTCAATGTGGGACACAAGCATCGCACGATGGTAGACGATAAAAACGGGAAACCGTCCGAGACGAGATTCAAAATCCTTAAACGGTATCCGGCTCACGCCTTGCTTGAAGCGGAATTGATGACAGGGCGCACACATCAAATCCGAGTCCATGCCTACGCATTGGGCCATCCGCTTCTTGGTGATCTTCTTTATTCTGCACCTGAAACGAATCTCATTGCACGTCCAGCCTTGCACGCGTATTCTTTAACATTCACACATCCGACCACAGACGAACGAGTTACTTTCACCGCACCTTACCCCACTGATTTTGAAACCGCGTTAAAAAATATCGGGGCGGGTTAACCCGCCCCGAATCATCATGAAATTCTTCGCGCTTCCATGTAGAAGCGTTTTTCGCGCGCCTCGCCCATTGAAAATGTTTTGCGCGGCAATGCTCCATCGAGAATCACCGTCTTGAACAAATCGGACTTGCTCATACCGGGCAAATAAATTCCGGCGTTATTCGGCTGGCTTCCCAACTTCACCACCACATCTTTGCCATGCACGTAATCAATTTTTTCTGCCCCGCCTTCTTTCATATATGGATCAAGCAAAGATTGAATCGTGCCAACCGGTAGATTGGACGGCGGATGCGCGATCTCAAGCACGCCGAATCCCTTCCCGCCAATCACCAGACCAACAGCTTGCCTCTCGCCGTGGGCTTGATCGACAACCTTGACCATTTCTGCCGCGCCAGCAACCGGAGTGTATTCAAAATTTTTACCGAAGATCGAATCAATCTTAGCAAACAAACTTTTCTTCAATCCAAATAGCACGCGATGAATCGGTTCAAATTCCAAGCCTTCATCATGGACATTTTCAACTTCAACCAACGCATAACGCGCGGGATGATCCATGCCAACCTGCGGCTTGATCTTTTCCCAAATCGCTTTGGCGGTCGCGAGTGAATGATTGCCATCACCCATCGCGAATAATAAGACCGGACTCTTTGAATCGATCCTATTTTTAGATGCGAATGTTTCAGGCTTGGCAAGACCACGTAAAGCTTCAATAACTTTATTCTCAAAGTCTGAATTAACTGCGTAACCGGTCAAATGTCCGCTATCGAGCATCAGATCAAAGTCATATAACTTTTCAAGTTTTGATTTCGACGCAGTCAATGGTTCAATTACCGTGCAGTTCGGATCGTCAATCAATACAAGGATATGAGGCAATTCCAACGCCGCGCCTTCACGGATCTTCATACGCGGAGGCAAACGTTCGACAATGGTTCCCTCAGTGGCACGGATGAGACTCGTCGAACCTTTGGTGTAATCATAGCGTTCGAGGTCGAGCGCAAGGATAATGCCTTTGCGCGTTTTACCAGCGACGGTACGCTCCACATATATCAGTCCTTCGCGCGGTTGCAGAATGCCGGCATCCAAATATTTTCGCATCGTGGATTGAATGCTTTCGATGCGCTCAGCTTTATTTGGTTTTTCCAGATAAACTTCAGGAAAAGTCAAATTCAAAGTGGACGGCGCGTCGCCAACAATCTTCTCAACCTGATTCCAATATTCCGGCTCGGATGTGAATTGGTCGCAGGCGATGACCGCCCACTTCTTTAAGTCCACGCCGGATTTAGGGAGATACACTTGTGGGATTTGAATGCCAATATCGCTGATTATTTTCATGGATGCCTTATTAAAAAACTTAAACACAAAGGACACTAAGGACTCGAAGGAAGAAATCTTTTCCTTTGTGTACTTTACGTCCTTCGTGTTAAATTTATTTCCCGTTCTTTGCAAACGCGATCAACTTCTCAGCCACTTCGGCGCCGACGCGGCCCTGCGCTTCATGCGTCGCCGCGCCGATGTGGGGCGAGCAAATCACATTAGGAAGTTTAACAAGCTTCCAATCAATCGGCGGCTCTTCGGCATAAACGTCTAACGCCGCGCCCGCAACTTTTCCGCTGACCAGCGCATCATGCAACGCGCTCTCGTCAATGATGCCGCCGCGCGCGCAATTGATAATCCGCACGCTGTTCTTCATTTTTGCGAACTGCGCCGCGCCGATCATATTCGCGGATTCCTTTGTCTTTGGCAGATGCAGGCTAATGTAATCAGCTTGCGCTAATAATTCATCAAGCGTAACCAGCTTGACTCCATCCATGGATTTGACATATGGATCATATGCGATTACTTTCATTCCCAATGCCGATGCGCGCTTGGCAACTTCCTTGCCGATGTTACCGATGCCGATCAAGCCGAGAGTCTTGCCGCCGATCTCATCGCCTTCGAAGTTTTTCTTTTCCCATTTTTCGGATTTCATCGAAGATGTTGCCTGATAAATTGAGCGCGCCAACGCAAACATATAACCGATGGTCAATTCAGCAACGGAATTGGAACTGGCCAGCGGCGTGTTCATGACAGTGATGCCTTTTGACTTGGCATAATCCGCATCAATGGTATCTAAGCCGACGCCGCCGCGCACGATCACTTTCAGGTTGGGACATACATCAATTAACGGTCCCCGCACCTTGGTCCGCGAACGAACGACCATGCCGTCATAAGCAGGCAAAACTTTCATCAAATCTTCCGCTGTGATGTCATCGCGCACATCCACGGTCAAACCCGCGGCGCGCATTTGATCAACGGATTCTTTTTCGGTTTTATCGCAAACTAAAATCTTCATCAGATACTCCTTGTAGTAGGTATGTCATTGCGAGCGAAGCGAAGCAATCTCCATTATATGCAAACGGGAGATTGCCGCGACCCCTGCGAGGTCTCGTAATGACATCATGTAAAATCATTC
>Ga0335079_10011481_pt1 | contig 10099 bp, 8 predicted proteins | sample Lox_Sample_33_FD_206719 | JGI IMG/M metagenome (GOLD analysis project Ga0335079, IMG submission 206719) | Soil microbial communities from Loxahatchee National Wildlife Refuge, Florida, United States - Lox_Sample_3.3 | ecosystem: Environmental > Terrestrial > Soil > Wetlands | place: USA: Florida...
CGGCGCGCAGTTGCAGCTTCGCGAGACCATGCGGGAGCTGGCGCAATCCGGATTGGGCATTTTGCTGGTCACGCACCACGTTTCGGAGATCATTCCGGAGATCGAGCGAGTCGTGCTGCTGCGGGAAGGACGGATCCTGGCGGACGGGCCAAAAGCGGCGATCCTCACTGCGAAAAATCTGTCGGAACTATTCCGAGCGGAAGTTCGGCTGGGCCAGCACGAGGGATATTTTCACCTCTACTAGCTCATTGCTATGAAGATTCATCGAGGGCGGAGCCGAGGCGTTCGAGGCCGGCGCGCAACGAGGTAGTGTCGCCGCCAATCCCGATGCGGAAATGCCGGGGCATTTCGAAGAATTCGCCGGGGACGACACTGGTCTCGTACTTTTCGCGGAGCACATGGAGAAAAGCTTGCGGATCGCCGTGAGTGAGACGCGGAAAAACGACTGTGCCGGCAGGAGGGCGGAAACATTCGAGATCGTCGCGCGAATCGAGGAAGGAATCGAGCAAAGCGAGATTCGAGGTGAGGAGCGCGCGGGCGCGCTCTCTAAGTTTCTCGAAGTGATTGAAAGCCATCACCGACATGCGTTCGGCAGGATGGGCGGCGGTGGCGGCGAATAAATCATTCAGGAGCCACATGCGGTGAGCGAGCTCAGGCGCGGCAAGAATCCAGCCGCAACGCAAGCCGCTGAGGCCGTATACCTTCGTGAGGCTACTGGTGACGATGAACGGGTTTTCCGCGGGGGAGGCAATGGACTCGCCAATCGGAAAGCAAAAGGGAGCGGCGCGGTCAAACAGCATTTCAAGATAGACCTCATCGACAAGAACGCGAGCGCCGGTGCCATGAGCCAATTTGCCGATGGACAACAGCGTTTCAGCGGGAATCAGCGCGCCACTGGGATTGTGCAGGTTCGTGAGGACAACGAGGCGCGTGGCAGGTGTGAGAGCCCGCTCGAACTCGTCGAGGTCGATGGCGAAATTGGATTCGAACCGGCGCGGCAGGCGCTTCACGCGCGCGCCGAGATATTCGGCAACGTCGAGGAGCGGACCGTACGCGGGCTGCTCGAGAAGAACTTCGTCACCGGGGTCAAGGACAGCAGCCATGGCGAGATGGTTGGCCATCGAAGTTCCTGCGGCCGCGACGACGCATTCCTCGGGGACGCCGGCGTGCTGCGCGAGGCGCCGCTGAAGAGGAGCGTAGCCGTAGCCGCCCGGGGCGGTGACTTCGAGTTCGTCGAGGCGAAGAGGGAACTCCGCGCGAGTGATGCCGATGAGGCCGCTGGTGGCGAGATTGAATTTGGCGTGAGAACAAGTCTTGGCCCATTCCATATAGCGAGAACGTTTGGTGCGAACGGAGCCGCTCATGCGACGGAGGCCTCCCTGTTCTTGGCGCGCCAGAAAAAGTATACGGGCAAACCAGCAATGGCGATGCCCAGGCCGATGAAGGAGCGCTTGGGATCGTGCGCGAAGGTGCTGACCACGACAAGCCATTCGGCGGCGATGAAAACAAGTGTGGTCCAGGGATGGCCGGGGACGAGATAGGCAATCTTCGCGGCGTTGGAAGCGCGTTCGCGGCGGCGCAGGACGAGCAAGCAGACGGCGGTGAGGCCGAAAAATAGCGAGTCCATCGCAACGACATAATTGACCACTTGCGCGTAAGTTCCGGTGAGAGCAATCAGAATGGCCCAGACGCCCTGCAGCGCGATGGCGACGACCGGAACGTGCGTACGCGGATGGACGGACGCGACGCTGCGAAAAAAAACGCGGTCCTCGGCCATCGCGAAGTAGACACGCGGCGCGGTGAGCATGGATTGGGCTAGAAAACCAAAAGCGGAGAAGGCGATGCCGGCCGCAATGAGCATGCCGCCCCGAGGACCCAGCACGGCGCGCATGACTGCAGAAGCTGGCGCGGTAGCAGCAGCGAGTCCCGCAGGACCGAGCGATCGGACATAGACAAGATTCACCGAAGAGTAGACGGCGATGACTCCGAGGACGCCAAGAACCAGGCCGCGCGGAAGAGTTTTTTGCGGATCGCGGACTTCGCCGCCGAGAAAGCCGGAAGTTTGCCATCCGCCGTACGCAAAGAGAACCGGAGTCATTGCGGAACCGAAAGCTAGCGCAAGATTCAGCGAAGGTGGCTGATCGAGGATAGGGCGAAAAGAAATTTGCGAAGGCCCGCCGCGAAGAAAGCTGAACAGTTCGAGCACGCCGATTGCGGCGATGGCAGTAAGCGTCATGGCGGACTGTACGCGGCTGCCGGCGCGGACGCCCAAACAGTTGATAGCGGTGAGCAGCGCGAGAGCTGCGGCGGCGACAAAGGAATCGTTCACGGGCCAGTGTGTCAGCTCGAGAAAATAGCGCCCAAACGTGACGGCGACGGCAGCCATGCCGCCGGTCTGAATGACGAGCAGCAGTACCCAGCCGTAGAGAAATGCAATTCCGGGATGCAGCGCTTCGCGGAGATAGGCGTACTGACCGCCGACAACAGGGAGACGCGCAGCGAGTTCGGCATAGATGAAGCCGCCAAGTAAGGCGACGATACCGCCCGCGACCCAGGCGGCAAGGATGAGAAACGAAGTATGAACGCGTTCGGCGACGATATACGGATTGATGAAGATGCCGGCACCAATGATGCCGCCGATGACGGCCATCGTGGTGCCGAAGAGACCGAGATGCCGGGCGAGCGCGCCCGAAGGAGCCGGTTGTTGGCTTGAGTGTTCGGCCGGAGTGGCCATCCCGTGTTTAGGTTGACTCGCACTCAACTCGACTGAGCCAATTCGTAGAGATACTCAACGTGCGAGAGCGCCGCGCCGTCCATGCCTTGCACTTTGGGATTTGTCGATTCGATGACGTAGTATTCGTCGGGAGCGTGCGCGCCGCTGCCGTGGCCAAGCCCGAAGTGTCCGGCAGGCAGGCGCAGTGGATCGCCGGTGAAAACGTATCCGGGCCAGGAGCCCGCAAGGCGCGGAAGAATCACAGGGTCGATGCCGTTCTTTTTGTAGACGGAGGCGGCAGCACGAATGACGGCGGCGTCGGCAGGCGTGGAAGTGGGATCGTAGCCGCCGCTCATGTGCACGTCGATGTCGCCGAAGCCCTTCTTACTAAGATGCGCGCGGAGCAACTGAAGAGACTCGGCCGCGGTCATATCTGGAACGAGGCGTAGGTCCAGTTTGGCGACGGCTTTGCCGGGAAGAACGGTTTTTCCCCCTGGCCCCGTGTAGCCGCCAACGAGGCCTTCGATGTTCACCGTAGGACGCGAGACCAGCAGCTCAAGCGATTCCTGCCAGCTCACGTCGTGGACCCAGTGCTCAACGCCGAGAAGCTTCTTTGCTTCGGCTTCGCTGAGGCGGCGTGCGGCTTCGGCAATCATTTTCTTTTCTGCATCGGAGAGCGGGCGGACCTTTGCGGCGTAGCCATCGATGGCCGGATCGTTGCCGTCGGGAGTGACGAGCGAAGCGAGCGCTTCGACCAAATGCCACGCGGGACTGTCGAGGCGCGCCTTGTTGCTGGAATGCACGTCCTTGCGCGGCCCGCGGCCCCAGCGCTCGCCGCTGGAAGTTAATTCACATTCAATGACTCCTTTGGCGCCAAGGAACATCGAAACCTCGCCGTCCAGCCCCTGCGATGCGAAAGGCATAAATACGCCACTGCATTTTTTGAGCGCGGCAGCCACTTCGGGGCTGCGAACCACTTGCGGGAAATGCGGTGAGCCGATTTCTTCTTCGCCTTCGGCGACAAAGACGAGATTTACGGGCAGTTTTTTGCCAGAGCCTCGAATGGCGTGGAATGCCGCGAGCAGGGTGGCCTCCGGGCCTTTCTGATTGACCGCGCCACGCCCCATTATGATTTTGCCAAGGCCAGGCTTGTCGATCAGCGCAGCTTCAAACGGCGGCGAAGACCATTCGGCGGGATCGGCCTGCTTAACGTCATACATAAAGTACAGACCGAGCGTTTTGGGAGCGCCTGCATCGAGAGTGGCGAAGACGCCGGGCTGGCCGTCGGTCGGCATTTTCTTTACGCCGCTGAAGCCGGCTTCGCGGAGCATTTCCATCATTAGCTCGCAGCCTTCGTTCATGCCGCGGTTTTCCGCGGCGATGGAAGGCTGACGAATCCAGGTTTGCAGGCGCTTGACGGCTTCGTCATGACGCTTTTCGATTTCGGCGCGGATGGTGTCGTATTCTCCGGGATGCGCTTGCGCCCAGCGAGGCACGGCGACGAGCGTGGCGGCAGCGGCCGCGCCTTGAAGGAAAGTGCGGCGGCTCGCGGGGGATAGAAATTCACTTTTACTGTTGGCGTGCGATTCAGAAGGTTTCGCCATGATGGCCTCCCGGCGAAGAAAGTCCAGGATTGAAATAGGGCAACCGTGCCGTCCTGTTAAGGCGGGAGAGTATACCTTCTAGACTCAGTCGGCAATGGCGGGGGTGGGCGGCTGACGGTTAGCAGGTCGATAGCGGACGTGGTACTGAGAATGGTTGACGAAACGCGCAATCCTCCCGTGGTCTCCCACAGCCCAGCCATTCTGAGTGTCCAGGATTGCGACAGCGTTGAGATTGAGAGAATCAGTGTGCTTCCAATGGGCGCCGTAGTCTTCGGTGACTTCCTCGCCGGTCGGTCCCACCGCTAACCATCGCCCTCCATCAATTTGCGCCACCGCCGACCGGAATCCACCAGGCTGCTGAGCAGCGAGTTGCCAAGTCTTTCCGTTGTCAGGCGAGGTAGCGGCAACGCGATCCGAATCTGTCGGCTGCTTATAATCGCCGCCAAGGGCGAGCACGTGATGCTGCTTGTCTGTGCGCAGGGCAAAAATCCCGGACGAAGCGTTTCCTTGGACAATCAACGTGCGGGCCACGGTCCAAGTAAGCCCGCCGTCAGTCGATTGGAAAACCCGCGCGGCAGTTCCGCCGGTGCCAAAGAAGATTTGCTCGCCGTCGGTGAAGGTGATGCAGGAATTGCTTGCGGCAAAAGCGGCCTCGCCAGGCAATGCTGCAGGCATTTTATCGGTGGGAAGCGGAATCCAGTGTTCGCCGTCTGTCGTTTTCAGCAGGAAAAATTTGCCATCGATGGGATCACCAAGCGCGAGGCACTCTCTTTCGGAAGTGCAAGCGATGGAGTCAAGAAAGATTTCTTTGCGGCTGCCGGTGAATTGGAGACTCCAGGTTTGTCCGCCATCGGTGGTTTTGTAAATGCGGGACTTTTCCCCTTCGCCGATGGACATGACATAAGCCGTGTTGGCATCGAAGGCCACTATGCCTCGAAAATCGAGGGCGTCGGCGTCCTTTACGTGCAAGCGCATCCAGGTCCTGCCCTGGTCGAGCGATTTCAAAATTGCGCCATTGGAACCAGAGGCCCACACCAAAGGCGCCGGTGCGTTTTGTGCTTTTGCATCGGGAACGTAAACTGCGCTCACTGCTCGAAGGTTGGCGTCGGTGCCGCTAGTTTGCACCTTCCACCAACGTGCCTCCGCGGAAGTGACGAAAAAGAACAAAAGCAATGAAGCGCACTTCAGGCGCAGCCTTGCAGTCACTTGGTCTTTCCTTTTGCTTTATAAGCGAGATTCTCAAGCACTTTTCCGCTTTTCATGACGAAGACCACGCGGCGCACGGCAGTAATGTCCTTCGAAGGATCACCATCAAGAGCGATGATGTCGGCGTCGAGGCCTGGAGCGATCGAGCCGATCCGATTTTGCAAACCGAGAGCTTCGGCGGCAAGGGAGTTGGCGGAGACCATGGTGGCCATAGGAGCTTGGCCGCATGTCTGCACACGATAGAGAAATTCCTCGGCGTTGCGGCCGTGCGCACCAGCAACCGCATCCGTGCCGAAGATGACTTTCAGGTTCGGGGTGGCGATGGCACGGCGAAACAGCTCCTGAAATTCGGGCAATACTTTCTGCATGATGTCAAAGGCGGCCTCGGTGTAATTTCCGATGCCGAGATAGTGCGCCTTGTTGTCGAGATAATTCTGCATCACGAGGCCCGCCTGAGGATCGAAGTACGTGCCATGCTCGGCGAGGAAACGCAGATCGTCGTCGGTGGCGTAAAGCCCGTGCTCGACTTCTGTGCAGCCCGCGAGTGAGGCCATGCGGACGGAGGGGCCATACGCGTGCACGACGGTGCGGAGGCCAGCTTTCTTGGCCTCATCGCAAATGGCGTTGAGCTGGTCCTGAGAGAGAGTGGGTTTGCCTCCCTCACGGATGCTTCCGGAGGCAAAAATCTTGATGAGGTCCGCGCCGTCTTTGGCATGACGCTGAACGACGGCGCGAAGTTCGTCTGGCGTGCCGGTGGCATCGCCGCGGCCAAAGATCGGATCGAGCGAGGTGAGGATACGCGGGCCGGGCAGTCCAAGGCGGTCGATAGCGTCGCGAAGGTCCTTGTCGAGAGGAGAACCGAGGCTTTGCACCGTGGTGAAGCCTGCAGCGAGCATCTTCCAACTGTTCGCTGCGCCCGCGATGGCCGTCTGTTCCTTGGGTTCGTTCTCGCCGGCCAGGCGGCCGTTGGCGTCAAAGTGCCAGGTGGGGTGGACGTGCGCGTCAATCCAGCCGGGCAAGACCGTGAGGCCAGTCAGATCGTAGGTATCGGCATCTTTTGGAGCAGGTCCACCGATGCGCGAAATCTTTCCACCTTCAACGACGATGACGGTGTTGTGAAGAGTCTGCCCTTTTCCATCGAGAACGGTCGAGGCCTTCAGAACAATTGGGTGGTCTTGCGCCTTCGACAATCCTGCCGCAAGCAACAACGCAACGAAAACATACAAGACCTTGGATTGCAGGTGTAAGGACATGGCCACTCCTTCCTCAAGTGAGGAGATGAACGTGATGCGAGATTTCGCAGGCGAACTGATATGACCGCGAGACAAGAGTTCCGCCGGGCATCATAGCGCCGGTGAGAAGAGCCCGCAATCGAAGCTGTTCTAGGGGTCGACGATCGATTGTTGGCTGCCTGTGAGGGAAGGAATCCAGATGAAAAAAACTAACCCTTTGCAGTAGGATTCTGCGGGCTTAGACTTGCGCCTAATCAGAGGCGGTAGTCTCAGGGGAGAGAGAACATGTTTCTTCGAAAAGCAAAGAATGCGGGTTTGCTATGCGTCAGCGTATTGACGGCGTTGGGCTTTATCCCGTCGGCGGCGTCGGCGCAGTACAAGCCAAAGGACACGGAGTGGCCTTCGTATGCCGCCGACCTGGCAGGCACACGCTACCGGCCACTGGATCAAATCAACGCTTCCAACTTCAACGATTTGGAAATCGCTTGGCGCATCAAAACCGACAACTTCGGCGATCGCCCGGAATACAAGCTCGAAGGCACGCCCCTGATGGTGAACGGCGTTTTGTACGCAACGGCAGGTTCGCGCCGAGCCGTCATCGCGCTGAATCCCGAAACCGGAGAACTGCTTTGGATTCACGGCGAGCACGAAGGCAAACGCGGCGGCGCGGCTCCCCGCCAACTTTCTGGCCGCGGCCTCGCGTATTGGTCCGACGGAAAGGAGGAACGGATTTTCTATGTAACTCCAGGCTTTCGGCTGATCTGCCTGGACGCCAAAACCGGGATGCGCATTCCTTCCTTTGGAGAGAACGGCGTCGTCGACCTCAAGATGAACGACGACCAGGAAATTTTTCCCGACTTGGAGACGGGGGAAATCGGAATTCAATCCGCGCCCGTGGTGGCGAAAGACACCGTGATTATTGGCGCGGCGTTTCGCGAAGGCATGACGCCGCGCAGCATGCGCAACAACAAAGGCTATGTGCGCGGCTTCGACGTGCGAACCGGCAAGCGTCTGTGGATTTTTCACACGATTCCCAAGAAGGGCGAGTTTGGCTACGACACCTGGGAAAAAGGCTCGGCGGAGTACACCGGCAATACCGGCGTATGGACGCAGATCACCGTGGATGAACAGCTCGGGCTGGTGTATCTGCCAGTGGAATCGCCGACGAGCGATTTTTACGGCGGCCATCGTCCAGGGAATAATCTTTTCGGCGAGACGTTGGTTTGCGTCGACCTGAAAACCAGCGAGCGCAAATGGCATTTTCAGTTGGTGCACCATCCGCTCTGGGACATGGACATTTCATCCGCGCCGATCCTCGCGGATATCACTGTGGATGGAAAACCAGTGAAAGCCGTGGCGCAGCCGACCAAACAAGGTTTCCTCTATGTTTTCGAGCGCGTCACTGGGAAGCCGATTTGGCCGATTCCGGAGAAACAGGTCGAAGTCGGCAGTGTGCCCGGCGAATGGTACTCCCCGACCCAACCCATCCCGAGCAAGCCGCCCGCGTATAGCCGCAACGGCGTTTCGATAGATGACTTGATCGATTTCACTCCCGCGTTGCGCGACCGCGCCAAGGAAATTGCCTCGAAGTATCACCTCGGCCCGGTTTATACGCCGCCCACGGTGAGCAAGCTCGAAGGTCCGCTCGGTACGCTCACTCTGGGGACCGCTTCTGGAGGTACGAACTGGCCCGGCGGCTCCTATGATCCGGAAACGCACATTGCGTATCTTTATGCGTGCAACGCTTGCGTCGAGCCTATCGGGCTGGTTCCAGCGCCGAAGGAGATATCCGATCTGAACTACATCGCCGGTGTCGCAGGGAATGAAGTTCAAATCATGAGAGGGCCCGGCGAAAATGCCGGAGCGGATTCGCCGAAACCGCCCAAGAAGCGGACGCCGAGCCAGTATGTTCCGATGAACGTTGACGGTCTGCCGCTGATCAAGCCGCCCTACGGAACGATCACGGCAATCAATCTCGACAAAGGCGACTTCGTCTGGCAAATCGCGCATGGTGAAACACCGGACGTGGTGCGCAACTCCGAACTCTTGAAGGGCTTGAACATCCCGCGCACCGGCCAGGAAACGTACAACGTCGGAACGCTGGTGACGAAGTCGCTCGTCATCGCCGGCGAAGCGCAGGTGACCACCACGGCGGACCACCCACGAGGCGCAATGCTGCGCGCTTACGACAAAGCTAGTGGCAAAGAGGTTGGCGCTGTGTACATGCCCGCACCGCAAAGCGGTTCCCCGATGACGTACATGATTCACGGCAAGCAGTACATCGTGGTCGCTGTCAGCGGTGGGCCGTACTCGGGCGAATACATCGCCTACACGTTGCCAACGGCGGGCGAATGAGCAGACTGTTGCTCATGGGTGGAGTCGCGGTACTGGTCTCGTCGCTCGGGCTGTTGCGAGCTCAGGCACCTGCGGAATCACGTTCCGTTTGGGATGGCGTGTACACGGAAGAGCAGGCCAAGCGCGGCGAGGCGGTGTATCAAAAAGAATGCGCGCCCTGCCACGGCGACATGCTCACCGGAGGTGAGTCCGCGCCGCCCCTCACCGGCGGAGCGTTCCAGGCCAATTGGAATGGATTAACACTGGGCGACCTCTTCGACCGCATTCGCAAAACGATGCCGCAAAGCGCTCCGGGCCGCTTGACGCGCCAGCAAGACACCGATGTGCTTGCCTTCATGCTGAGCGTGAACAAGTTTCCCGCGGGGAAAACCGAGCTTTACCGGCAGTCGGAAATGCTGAAGGAGATTCGGTTCGAGTCCAAGAAACCTGCGGCAAAGGATTAGTCCCGCGAGTCAGCGGAGTTGGCCGGGCTCGACGCCTTTCTTGCGCGACTCGTCGAGAAGCCCGTCGATCTGAGCCTGCAGATCTTTTTTCTGGTCTTGCAGCGCGCGCATTTGAACTTCAATCGGTTCGCGGCTGTAGTTCTTGTTGAGCTTGATGCCGCTGGCGTTGTTGGAAGGATCGCCTTCGCTGAAATTTTTCAGGTCCGTGAGTTGCTTGTCGATGTCCGCGATTTGCTTCTGCAATTTTTCGAGCTGTCTGCGGACAGACGCCACATAAGAATCGCTTGCCTTTTTCGGCGCCGGTGTTTTCGGCTTGTTCTTGGAATCTCCAACCACTGACACCGGGCCCGCGGCTTTGACGTCGTCATTGGTCCAGACTTTCTTGGGCTTTTGCGCATCTGCGGGAGCGGCGGAATCCTGCGTTTGCGAAGCGGATTGTGACGAGGCGGGACCCGGCGACTGCGCTGCAGCGGAGAATGCCGCCACGCACGTGGCAATCAAGGCAAAGAAGGCCGAACGACGCATAGTGCCTCCAGACTCTTGGGG
>Ga0335079_10011485_pt1 | contig 10097 bp, 9 predicted proteins | sample Lox_Sample_33_FD_206719 | JGI IMG/M metagenome (GOLD analysis project Ga0335079, IMG submission 206719) | Soil microbial communities from Loxahatchee National Wildlife Refuge, Florida, United States - Lox_Sample_3.3 | ecosystem: Environmental > Terrestrial > Soil > Wetlands | place: USA: Florida...
AGGCAGCCTTCTACTGCCTCGTAGATGTTTTTCAGGAGCTCTTCGAAGGTCTCGCCCTGCGTTGCGCAACCCGGGATTGCGGGAACTTCGGCCCAGTAGCCGCCTTGTTCAGCTTCGTGGACTACGACTTTCAGTTTCATCGTAATTTTACCCTAGCATATTGACCTGCTGAGACTACTTCAGATCGCCATCGAGAGTATCCCCGCGGCGATCAGCGCAGAGGCCCATATGACATCGAGGTTGATCCAGGCGCTGCGCAGAATCGCGAGGCCGACCTTTTCGTAGATCACGATCGCGATCGCGCCCATCACCAGTACCATCGCGGAGGTATGCAGCAGCGTCACCAGCGCGCCAGTCGCGAAGGTCGTAGCGAGCTGCGGCGGCATCCGATGATGCATCGCGTGATGCATCGGCATCACGTCCATGAGGATAGGAAACAGCATCAGGCCCGCGCCATGCGCCGATGCCATGAGAAATGACCACAGCCCGAGCTCCGCGGCATTCACGCGCATCGCGACCCAGCGCGGATGCGCCCGCGGCCAGATGAGGCGAAATGCACCGAATGCCATCAACACCGCGGCGCCGCCATAACGGATGTAGTCAGGATTGAACGCAGTCATCCGCAGGCCGCCGACCAACGCGACCACGACTGCGATTGAAAGGAGATGCCCAATGGCGATTGGGAGCAGCGCCCAGAGCACCCGCGCGCGGCTGCGATCCTGAAGTCCGAGCGCGACCGCGAACAGCCATCCCATCGAGGGATCGACGCCGTGATAAGCGCCGAGCATCGCGACCGCGGCCCACGGCCATATGGTGGTGCCGGTCACGTCGGTAGTACGACTCGTGGCGAGATTCGCATAGCTTTAGGCGCGCACGAATGGAACCAGCATTGGCGTCTTTCGGGCATAGGCGTCGTAGGCGTGTTCGCCGAGTTCGCGGCGCAGGAAGCGCTCCTCGCGCAGCGCTTTGAGATAGAAGGCCAAGCTGAAAACCGCCACACCGAAGAGCGCGAACCAGGTCCCTTGTTGGATCGCGGTTGCCAGGGCGGCGAAGATAAGACCCGAATAAATCGGATGGCGCACCAACCGATACGGCCCGCGGTCAACGACACGATGCCCCGCCTTTCTTACCACCTGGTCCGACCACAGTGACCCGAGTTGAATGCGCGCCCACCAGGTGAACGCGAGGCCCGTCGTCGTGAGCATCGCCAATATCCAGTTGGTCGGATCGCGAAAGCGCCAGAGCCGTACTTGCGCGATCTGAAACCGGCTCAGCGGAAACGCGAACAACAGGATCACGCCAGAGTAAAACATCACGCGGAAAGAAAGTTCGGCCACGATCGAGTCTCTCTTCTCGGTGCGACCGGACCAGGGCATCGCAACGACCCACGATGTGACCCACGCGCCCCAAAGTGCGTAAGTCGTGTTTTCCGGCGATATCGAAATGGCGGATCGCTCCTCAATCCTGACGTCGACCGCGGCGAAACGATACCGGTCACGGATAGCAATACGAATCGGACGAGGCGTCGCCGCCTTCGAGGCGAATCTGATGCGGCCGCTCGCCCTCGAAAGTCAGGAAGAATTTTGGATCGACGGCGAGCCCACCCGCCTGATTCGCATCGATCTTCGCAACCCATCCGCGCAACCCCTCGGGATAGAACTGCTCGTCCCAGGCGCCATAGAGCGAATTGCTCACGTAGATGCGCTTGCCGTCGCGGCTCAGCTCGAGCATCTGCGATCCGCCGTTGAGCGGCCCCGACTTCGGATGTTGCGCGTGCGAGACGATGCCGCCCAGGCGCACCACGCCGGTCTTCTTCGGATGGAACGGGTCGCTCACGTCGAACTGATGCAGGTCGCCGGTGCCATAGCACGAAATGTAGAGAAATTTGTCATCCAGGCTCAAGTTGATGTCGGTGATGAGCGGCGGCACCGCCTTGAATGGCTTGAGCGCGGGCGGAAGCTGATCCGGATGCGCGGGCTCGGCGGGAATTTCGATGACCTTCTGGATTTTCCAGTCGCCATTGTTGCCGCCGCGATGCCATAGCCATATCGAGGCCGAGAGATCCTTGGTCGAGATGACGACGCCACAGAATCCATATTGCTTGGTCGGATCGTGCGCGGGGCGCAGCTCGAGCGCCATTTGATTGTCCGCGCCCATGTCGAGGGTCTGCAGATGGCGGCGCTTGCGCAGATCCCAGATATGTACCGCGTGGCCATATTTCCCGCCTAAAAGAAGATCGGGATTGACGCCGTTTTCGATCATATTGGGCGTGCCCCACTCGCTGGTCACCGCGACGTCCCATCCGAGATGCCACCAGAAATCGTACGCGAGCTGCTGCGGCCCGCGATCGACCTCCCATCTCCCCAGCACGTCGAAGCTTTCATGGTCGAGCAGGAAGATTCCCCCCGGTCCATCACCCTCGGGATTGCCGAGCGCGCTGACGTAGATCGCATCAGGTCCGCAATGGATCGTATGCGGCCGGCTGTAACCGGTCTTCGACGCAATTTCCTCGGGCTCGATGGTGCGCACGATACGTGGGTTGCGCGCGTAAGGCTTGGTATCGATGACGTAAATTCGCGAGGAACGCAGACCGGGCACGATCAGGTAGCGGCGCTCGATGTGCGGATGCGGAGCGTAGGGGCATAGCGCGGCGCTGCACGCGTTCCAGCCGAAGTGATGCAGCTCGTCACCGGACTTCTCCATCTCAACGCGTCCGACGATTTTGCCGTAGCTGCTTTGCTTCGGATCGAGATCGATGGCGCATAGCGCGTCCGGCTTCTGGCGTTGCGGATCGAAGGTAACGACGTAGGCGAGCGACTCAGGCGGCGCAGCCATCGCCATGCGAGCGGACGGATAAAACGTGGGATCAGGTTTCCAGAGCGCCATGTCAATGCTCCTACGGTTGTTGAACGCCGAGGATACTACATGGCCGCGCAATGACAAGAATAAATCGCCCACAGCGCGTGGGGCAAAACGCCCCGCCGCTACCCGGACTTATGCTCGACGAGATCGCCGCCTATGCGGTCGCGGGGCGATGCGCGTGCTCGGAATCGGAATCAGTTTCGATGTGCTGCAGATCCGGAATTGCGTACGGCTGCAGCATCGATATGTAAGCATCGCGATAGGCCCACGCGAGCGAGGCCTCGAACGCGGCCAACATTATCGCGAGCGGAATGCCCTCGGGCGCGAGGAACAGATGAAACAGGAAAATGTTCACCACGATCGGCGCCAGTATCGCGACGGCAAGTGGCGCGAACAGTCCGACCAGCAGCAGCGCGCCGGCGGTGGCTTGCGTGATATAGAGCAGCGGCAGCATGTAGCCGGCGGCGGCCAGGCCGACGAAGAACTCAAAGGCTGGATTCGGCATCGGGATCGACGGAACGAAATGCACGAAGCCGTTGAGTCCGAATGCCAGGAAGCAGAAGCCGAATACCCGCTGCACCAGTGTTGTCGCCTTGACCATCACGCATCTCCTCAATGACGCAATACACTACCAAGTGTAATGATCGGGCGAAGCGAGACAAGGCGAAGATTCCGCGGGCCGACCGCCGTCGCGCTCTGGACTCTGGCGCGCGGCGCCGCAGCGTATGATGCCTGCTTACTTTTCGAAGGCGTGCGCCTTTTCGAGGTCGGAAAGCAGTCCGACGTGGCTCGGACGCCATCCGAGGCGCTCGCGGGTTTTGGCGCTCGAGGTCGGTACGTCGGCGCCCATGAACATCGCGAGCCATCCGAAATGGCCGGCGGCCTGCTCCGGCGACATCGAAACCACCGGCACCTTGAGGCCTCGGCCGATTGCGGTCGCGATGTCTCGAAGCGGCACACCTTCTTCAGCGACCCCATGATAGCGCGCTCCGGCGGAACCTTTCTCAAGCACAAGCGTGTACAGATGGGCAGCATCGAGGCGATGCACCGCGGACCATCGATTGAGCCCATCGCCCACGTATGCCGAAACACCCTTCTCGCGCGCGATATCGATGAGCGGCGTGATGAGTCCCATCTTCTCGCGATCGTGAACCGAGGGGGCGAGGCGAACTATGGATGTACGTATGCCGCGGCTGGCCAACCCCTCGGTCGCGATTTCGGAAGCCGCGCGGGGAACCATCGTGGCGCATGGATCATCCTCGGTACCGGCACGGCCCGGGGTCAGGATCGCAGTGCCGGAGGTGACGATCAAAGGACGATTGGATCCGGCGAGTACGCCCCCCATCGCTTCGATGACGCGGCGATCGGTCTCGCAGTTCTCAGCGTATCTCGAAAAGTCGTGGTTGAAGGCCAGATGAATAACGCCATCGCAGTTCGATGCGCCACGGCGCAGGCTCTCGAGATCTTCGAGCGTGCCGCGATGGACCTCTGCACCCGCGGCAGCAAGCGCCTTCGCGCCCTCATCGGAGCGCGACATCCCGAGCACTTGATGGCCCGTGCGGAGGAGGTCTTCGACCACCACAGATCCGATGAATCCAGTCGCACCAGTGACGAATACTCGCATCACAAAAATCTCCTTTGTTTTAATCCGCCGACCGTATCTGCGCAGTCCAGTCCTACGAACATAGTGATTGATGGAATACGATCCATGCTCTGAAGTCCGCATTATCTTCGCGATCGTCCGAAATGATCCATAGATCCACTTTCAGATGTTCTCTAGTTTGCGGTCGGATGCGATTGCTCAGCAGGACCATCCGGTCCCCTTAGTCTGACCGACGCTTGGTATCAGAAATGCGAAGCGGCTCTCGCCTCGAAAGGCAAGAGCCGCATCCGCTGTCCCCCTGCATGGCCAATCTGCAATGCGCGGGTAATTCCCCTCCTCATTACCCGCGCACTTTCCAATCTTGGACGGCTACCCTAAGGTAGCCGTCACTCCCCAGCCGAATCACTCCGCGAGGCGTCTTTTCATACGAGTGAACATTTCCCTTCCCCCGAAGAGAACACATAGTGCCGAAGCTTATTGACGAGGCGGCGCTCGGTCGCATCCATCAGATCGTCGAGCTTGACTGCGAGGCGACACAGCGCCTTGCCCGCGGATGAAATCGCGGCGTCCGAACCATCTTCAAAGGATACCGATGCAACCGTGCGCGCGAGCATGCGCAGTTCCGTGTAGCGTTTCTCGAGGATGTCGCAGGCAGCCGAAGATCCGATTGCATTCGACGTCCACGGCATCGACGCGTCATCTGCGAAGATACGATCGTCGAGCAGGGCACGGATGACTTCCCATGCGTGCTCGGCGCGCTCGCGCATCTCATCGTCGCGCGGATTGAAGCTGAGCACGACTCCCGCGATTGAGGCGTCGAGCAGTCGCGCATCGCGCGAGAGCGATCCCCAATCCATCCGATTCGCAGCGCTGGTGCGGAACGTCGCGCGGGGTGCGAAGCCCCTCAGGGCTGGATTCGATGTGGCCGATGAAGTCGCAGTTTCGAGCATGACAGCCTCCGTCCGTACGCGAACGGGACAGTTGCAGCGAACGTGCCAGCCTTCGCGCGTCCGAATCCGAGAAAACTTCAAACGACATCGGGGCATACGCGCGCCGGCTCTCAAGATGAGACAGGGTCCGGGCGCAAATGTGTTCCCGAAGGGTACAAATGGAGCCGATACAGCGGCGCCGATTCGACCGGCGGCGGTCGTCAAGCCATTTTTTGGGCGACGTAAAACTGGACCCACAGCAGCAGGTCGAGCGGCCCGTCGCGCAGGCGCGCCTCCAGCCACTGCTCGATACGCAGCGCGGTGTTACCGAGCAGTTCGGCGGCGCCAGGGATATAGACCCCGCTCTTGAAGCGCTTCTCTATCGCGAAGCCGAGCTTCCCCAGCTCGGCGAGAATTTGGCCCTGAGAGAGCAGATTGATATGGCCGGTTTCGATGATCTCCTCGCGATAGATCAGTCGCAGGATGGAGATGATTCCCGGTTTAAAAGCGATCTTGCCGCATACCTCGACCGAGCTGTACGGCTGCGGCGTCGAGAGCAGCAGCGTGCCGCCCGGGCGCAGCAAGCGATGCATCGCGGCGAGCGCCTTCTGCCATTGGACGATGTGCTCGATCACCTCACTGCACAAAATCAGATCGAACTGGCCTGCGGGAAGTTTCGAGGCGGTGATGTCGTCGGCGAGCACGCGCAGGTTCGATATCGAGGCCGCCATCGCCTTGCCGTGCGCGATGAAGACCGGCTCCAGGTCAACCGCGACCACTTCGTCATACAGCGCCGCCATCACCGGAAGATAAACGCCGGAACCAAATCCCACTTCGAGGGCCTTGGCGTGAGGACTCTCGGCAGCGCAGCGCCTGAGCTCCGCGGCGATCCAGTCGCGACGCGTACAATGAAGCCAGCGCCGGGTCGGATTCTTCGAGGTGTAGAGTGTCTTCTGCAGGCGCAGGATTTCCGGTTCGCCGGCGCCGAGATTCTCGGGTGCTCCCATCGCCTCGCCAGCTTGCCTATTTGGATCGCGATGCGGAAGCGTCGCGGGCCGCGAGGTCAGAAGATGCTTTCCCCGCCGCGCGTCTGAGCGAGGCGCGCTCGAAGACCATGACCAGTTTGCGCAGGAACAGATTGCCCTTGGGCGCGCCGTCCAAACTACGCGGGAATGGAAAGTACACCTCGCTCGCATCGGCGCGGTAATCGGCGATGAGCGCGCGCAGCGCATCATATGATCCCACCACGCCGACCTGGATGCGTCCGTTTTTCCACGGTCCCAAAATCAAGCCGTCCTTTGTATAGATGTCGCGATCGACGCCCCAGCTTTGCGGAACCAAGCCGGCCATCGCGACATTCGCCGGCGTCAATCGATCCGCGGGCGCCTTCGCCTCGAGATACTTTTCCGCCGCGACGAGCAGACGTTCGAAGCGATCGCGATCGAATGCCGCCTCGAGTTCCACCGCATCCAGTCCGCGATACTTTGCGACTTTGTCCGTGGCGACCGGAAAGACCACGACGCGTCCGCTCCGCGTCGGCGCGAGGCAGATATCGTTGAGCGGCGCGAGCATCGGGCGATATTCGCCCACGCGAATTTCGGGAAAGATGATCGCGCCAACGTTGTGGGCTGCGAAGAACGCGCCGAACTGGGTCGCGGCATCGGCGACCTCCGTCCCCCAATACAGCGCGTTGACCGCAGGCCATCGCGCGAAGGAGTCCGGCATCGTCGCGCCGGTGTATCCCCCCGCCATTGGAAAGGAAAAATCCGCGAGCGCCTGCCACATCATGCTGTCGCCGCGCCCGGCATACGGCAGCACCACCGCGGTCTCACCCTGATGCAAAAGGTCGGAAATTGCGCCCGACGTGTAGAACGGCGGCAAATCGATCGACATGGTCCAGAAGCGATAGTCGAGATTCGGGAGCATAAAAATCGGGATCGCGATCGCGAGCCCATACTTCGCGGCGCGCGCGGTCTCCGCCGAAGCGAGGACGACCGCGGTCATGACGGCGATGATCAGGAAGATGTACATCGTCAGGCGCGCGGGTAGTGCGCTACGGATGAGCGGAAGGTGCGCGACGATTTTCCACGGCAGCCCGAACAGTTCGCGTCCATCGACGCGCAGGCGCGGCCCAAGCGTCGCGACCGCGAGCAGTCCCAGCATCACCACCAGCACCTTGCCGAGCGGCTTGCGCCATCGCGATCGGAGGTAGAGGGCAATCACCATCAGCAGCGGCCACGCGATCCATCCATCGGCCTCGGGAGGAAAACCGAAGTGCGAGGAGATCGCGGTGAGCATTCGATGGGCGCCGATCGCATTCGATTCGGTCGGGATGAGCAAGTTGAGAAGATCGGTCGAGACACCGCCCGCCGAAACCACCGCACTACCGGGCATGCCAAACGCGAAGAGATAGTAGAAGTACGGCGTCAGCAATACGGCGGCGAGCGCATACGCCAATGCGATCGGAATCGCCGCATCGCGCACCGCGGTCCGCCAATGCTCCGGGCCGATCGCGAATCCTGCCACCAGGGCGACGATTCCCACCGCGGTGAGCGTCGCCAACAATTCGAGGACGAAGAGAAACTGAGCGACTAGCAGGACCGCGAGCAGCGGCACATAGATGCGCCGCCGGACGCTTCCCTCGAGCAGTCGCGCGGTGAGCAGAATCGCGAGCGGAATCGGAAACGCCAGAATCAGGTTCAGATGGTTTTGCAGATGGCCGAGGAAGTAGGGCGAGAAGCCGAACACAAAGCCGCCGATGATCGACGCGCGATGGCGTCCGGTGAGGTCGCGGCAAAGCAGAAACATCGTGAACGCCGCAGCCGGTAGCGCGAGGTAGCTCAGCGCATTGTACGACGCGACCGGCCCCGCGATTCGCGTGATCGGCCACGCCAGCAGCGCCGCGCCCGGAATCGATGGCACCCACGCGAGGTTGACGCCCTCGGGCCACCATACTGCGCGGGACAGAAACGGATTTAGATGATTCGCGATCGCGTGCGGATACCACGCCAGACACCAAACCAGCACCGAAGGATCGTGGCCCGCGCCGTTGCTCACGAGGCGGCGCGAAATATCGCCGAGCAGTCCGCGTCCGACGATGACGTACGCGGCGCCGAGATAAACGACGATCGCGGCCGCACAACCGAGCCGGCGCCGGGAGTGTTGGGGCAATCGCGCGAGGAGGCTCACTCGCCGCCGCTCTCCCGAATGTTGCTACGCAATGAACTTGAGCGGCAACTTCCGGAAGCCGTACAGAAGATTGGTCGCGATCTGCCGCTGCGAAGGTTCCGCGCCGCGCTCGATCGATGAATAGCGATCGAGCATCGCATTGAGCATGATCGCCGCTTCCATTCGCGCCAGCGGCGCGCCGAGGCAGTAGTGCAAGCCCGCGCCGAATCCAAGATGGCGGCTGTTGTCGCGTTCGAGCAGGAAGGTATCGGGATCGGGAAACATCGCGGGGTCGCGATTCGCCGCGCCGTAGCAGACAGCCACCTGCTCGCCCTCACGAATCTTTTGCCCATCGATTTCCGTATCGCGCGTCGCACGCCGCGTGAGCATCTGCACCGGGCTGTCGAAACGCAAGGTCTCTTCGATCGCGGATTCGACCAGCTCGCGATTCTCGCGCAGCCGCCGCCATAGCGCGGGCCGATCGACCAGGATGTTGAGCATGTTGCTCATCAGGTTGGTAGTGGTCTCATTGCCGGCGACCAGCAGCAACACGCAGAAGCCGAGGACTTCCCATTCCTCGAGGCGCTTGCCGTCAACCTCGGCATCGACCACCGCGCTGATGAGATCGCCGCCGAGATTTTCGCGGCGTGCCGCCGAGGTCTTGCGGAAATAGTCCAGCATCTCCATCCCGTTGCGGACCCGCTCCTCGGGCGTGAAAGTACTTCCGCTAAATGCCACCAGCGCATCGCTCCAGCGGCGAAACGCGGTCTGATCCTCGCCCGGGATCCCCATCATGCGCGCGATCACCTGCACCGGCAGCGGCATCGTGAATGTGTTAACCGCATCGATGCTCGCGCCGGTTGGGAGCTCGTCGAGGAGTTGGCCCGCGACATCTTTGATCCAGGGCACCAGCTCGGAGATACGCCGGTTGGTGAAGGCCTTATTGATGAGCTTGCGCAGGATATCGTGGCGCGGCGGATCATCAGAGATCATTACCAGCTTCGGCCCAACCGATTCGGCGCCGTATTGCTGCGAGGAAAACGTCGCCGGGTCGCGCAGCGCGCCGTTGACGTGATCGTACTTGAGCAGCATCCAGGCACGGACCTGGCGCACTTCGCCGCTCAGCAGAACCACTGGCCACTCCGCGACGAAGGGCGAGCGCGCGCGGAACTCGCGATACGCGGGATACGGATTTTGCCAAGTCTCGGTGTTGCCGAAGACTTGGGTCAATGGCGCTTGTTCTGTATTCATCGGAATTCCCCCATCCACAGGTTATGGCCTGTGGCGCATGGGTTAGCCGCGCGACGCGAGTGCGGCAGCCGCGTCAGTAAGGCATCGCTCGGTAGTCGGCCAATCGATGCACGGATCGGTGATCGATACGCCATATTTCAACGCCGCGCGATTTTCCGTGAGCGGCTGATTTCCCGCCTCGATGTTGCTCTCCAGCATCGCGCCCATGATCGCATCGCTGCCGCCGCGGACCTGTTCGATCAGCGCGGCGAACACCTCCGGCTGCTTGCGATAGTCCTTGTTGG
>Ga0335079_10011489_pt1 | contig 10095 bp, 9 predicted proteins | sample Lox_Sample_33_FD_206719 | JGI IMG/M metagenome (GOLD analysis project Ga0335079, IMG submission 206719) | Soil microbial communities from Loxahatchee National Wildlife Refuge, Florida, United States - Lox_Sample_3.3 | ecosystem: Environmental > Terrestrial > Soil > Wetlands | place: USA: Florida...
CGGGCCCCGAGCCGGTCATCGAGGCCGCTCGCCCGGCCCTGGACGCGATCTGGGCCAGGCTCGCACCGCACGTCAACGGCGCCTACGCGAACTTCCTTGCGTCTGCCACCGGGGAAGATGTCGCCGCGATCTACCCGGCGGAGACCTATCAGCGGCTCGCGGCGGTCAAGCGCCGGTACGACCCTGGCAACCTATTCGCCCGCAACCACAACGTCCGGCCGCGGTAAGTCACAGCACCAGGAACAGCGCGGCCGAGTCAACCACGGCCAGCAGCTCCGGGCCCCAGGACGGGACCCCGGCCCGCGCGAGCCAACCGACGAGCTGGACGCCGTGCGCCTGGCGCTGCTGGCCGAGATCACCCGCCAGGACGATCTGGACCAGCGCCGCCGCCACGGGCCTGCCGCTGGGCGCGGATGTGCCGGACGACCTGTCCCAGGTCTTCAGAGCCCGCCTCAGGAAAGGCGATGAGCCAGTCATGCACGGTCCGCAGCAACGGCAGGTCAGCCGTTGCTGTCGCCAGCGTGACGTCCTTGGCGGCCAGCCGGAGCGGGTAGTTGGCTCCCTGGGCGAAGGCGCGGCCGGCTATCCCGGCCAGCGGCCCGCTGGCTAGGGCGCCGGTCACGAGTTCGGCGGGAAGCCCGAAGGCATCACCCAGGGTCATGGCTTCCCCGACCACGGTGACACCGGCGATCACGGCGTTGATCAGGACAACCTTGAGGGCCGCGCCGTTCCCGACCGCGCCGCACTCCGTTACGGTGCCGAATACCTCCAAAATGGGCCGGACCCTCTCCAGATCCCCGCCCGCCAGCACGACCAGCTGCCCGGAGGCAGCCCGGTCCGCGCTGCCCATGACCGGCGCGTCGACCAGCGCGACGCTCCCGGGCAGGAGGTCGGCGACCTCCCCGAGTGCCTGCGGGCCGATGGTCGAGGCCTCGATCAAGGTGGCGCCCGGTCGCAGCTGCCCGGCGATAGCGCCGATGACCTCCCGCACCGCGGTCGGATCGGCGAGCATGGTGATGACCACGTCGGCGTCACGAACCGCCTCGGCCGGACTCGCCGCTACGGTGGCGCCCTCGGCCTGGAGCGGCTCGGCGCGTGCCGCTGTGCGGTTCCAGACCGTCAGCGGGTAGCCCGCCGCGAGCAGGCGCCTGGCCATCGGACTGCCCATTATCCCCAGGCCGATAAAGGCCACTGTCTCTGTGCGCTCCATCCGGGTGCTCCAATCGTCAAGGTTCTCTAGGGCAGGCCCGCAGCGGGGAGTGGCAGCGGGGCGTCGACCAGGCGCCGCAAGGTGCGCAGCGGGTGAGTCACCTCCAGGCCGTCGGCCTCGGCGCGATCGGGTGGCCAGAAGATGATCTGGCGGATCGTGTACGCGAGAGCGTATAGCCACAGGCGCCTGTGCAGGTCAGCGGCGCCGAACAGCTCGGGGTAATCCGCTGCCAGCCAGGCGAGCAGCGGCGGCCGCTGGATGCCGAGTCGGGTTTCCGCGTCGAGGGCCCGGACGACCGAGATGAGTTCCAGGTCCCGCGGGCCCATGCGGGCGAACTCCAGGTCGATCAGCGCACTGACATGATCGCCGTGGACCAGGACGTTGCCCAGATAGAAGTCCCCGTGCAGCAGGACCTCGCCGCCGGCCGTCACCGGGTCCCCGGGATCAACCCGAGGACCGCCGACGGCGGCAGCAGCACCAGCTCGGAGCCGGCCCGGCGCAGCGGATCGAGGTTTACTCCTGGGTACCTCAGCAAGTCGGCGAGGTCCCCGGGCACTGACCACGCGTGCAGCGCCCGCAGCAGCGCGGTCACCTCCCTGGCTAGTCCCGCAGCCCGGGCGGCGCAGGCGGCACGCACAGCTGCTCATAAGCGGTCCCCGGCATCGCGGCCGTCAGCGACCATGACAGCCGGTCATCTCCGCCGCGGTCCAGGACCTCCGGGACGGGAAGGAATCCGCGGAGCCTGCCGAGGAGCTCGGCCTCCCGGGCGAGGCGGCTTCGGTCCCCCCGCCACGCCACCCGCAGGTACCCGGTTTCCAGCCGCCACACGTCGTTGTTGTTGCTCGGGACTAGCCGGGCCCCGCCGACCGGGAACGGGAGCGTGCGCGCCAGTATCTCCAGGCGGTAAGCGGCGGACGCCGCATCCCACGGCTCGAACGGGCTGACGGCGATGACGTCCTGGTAGAACGGGCCGAGACCGGCACGGCTGGCTGGCACGACGAGAATTCTCGCAAATACCGGCTGGGTCACGCGGACACCCCCTCATGGCGCGACGGCGCGAGCTATCGGCTCGCCGGCCGCCGCTGCCTGACCTGACGAATTTCGCGCTGGCGACCGGAACGGTTCGCTAGCGCCCTCGTGATCATCGCTGTCACTGGCCGCGCCAGCGGTTCCTTTCCGGTGCCGGAAACCAGAAAGGGACCTACGCCATGAACGTCACAGAAACCATCCAGACCTTCCTCGAGTTCTTCGGTGACCGGGGCCACCCGATAGTGCCCGGCAGCTCGCTGGTGCCCCCCGAAGGCGACCCGGTCCTGTTCACCACCGCGGGGATGCATCCGCTGACCCGGTACCTGGAAGGCCACCCCCATCCGCAAGGCAGGCGGCTGGCTGGCGTGCAGCGCTGCCTGCGCACCACCGATCTAGACGAGGTTGGCGATGACCGGCACCTGACCGTGTTCCAGATGCTGGGATCCTGGTCGCTGGGCGACTACGACGGGCCGCAGAGCTTGCGCTGGGGCTGGGAACTGCTCACCGACGGTTTCGGCATCGGCCGGAGCCGGCTGCATGCCACGGTTTTCGGCGGCGACGACCAGGTCGGTCCCGATCTGGCGTCGTGGCAGACCTGGAGCGAGCTCGGCGTCCCGGTCGAGCCGCTCGGGCCGGACAACTGGTGGTCGAATGGCCCGGTCGGCCCGTGCGGGCCGGACTCGGAGCTGTTCGCGTGGACCGGCGACGGCCCGCCGCAGGGCACGCCGGGCACCGATGGGCGCTGGATGGAGCTGTGGAACCACGTGACGATGAGCTACCGGCGGCACGACGACCGCCGCCTGGAGCCGCTGCCGCAGCGCAGCGTGGACACTGGCATGGGCCTGGAGCGGCTGCTGATGGTCGTGCAGCATCAGCCCTCCGTGTTCGGCTGCGACCTCTTCCGGCCCTGGACGACCGCGCTCTCGGGGCTGTGGCAGCCCGACCAGGAGTCGCTGCGCCTGCTCACCGACCACCTGCGATCCAGCATCGTGATCATCGGCGACGGCGTAACCCCGTCTAATACCGGCCGGGGCTACGTACTGCGCCGGCTGCTCCGGCGTGCGCTCACCGTGCTGTGGCGGCCAGACAGCACCAGGACGCTGGATGACCTGCCTACGTCGCTGGTCGAGCAGACCCTGGCGCAGTTCGGCCAGCGCGAGAGGCAACCCATGATCCGCGAGGTGCTCCGCGGCGAGGAACGCAGGTTCGCGGATCTTCTCACCCGGGGCCGCAGGCTGCTGGACCAGCTCGGCCGCGGACGGCCGCTGACAGAGGCGGACCTGCGATATCTGCACCAGACGCACGGCCTCCCGCCGGAACTGGTCACCGAGTTGATGGACTAGCCGCACGCCGCGGCGGGGGAGGCGGTGCGCAGCGGCGCGAGCGCGGTGCTCCAGGCGATGACCTGGTCTATCAGCGTGTCCAGCCAGGCGGCGGCGTGGTCGCCTGGCTGGAAGATGGTGTAGTTCTCGAACTCGGTCAGCAGCGACAGCGTGACCTGCTGGCGCACGTCGGCTATCTGCAGTTCCGCGCAGGCCAGCCGCAGGTGCTCGGCGGCCCGTGCGCCGCCCGCGAGGCCGTAGGAGACGAACCCGGCCGCCTTGTTGTTCCACTCGGCGTACAGGTAGTCCAGGGCGTTCTTGAGCACTGCCGAGGTGGAGTGGTTGTACTCGGGGGTGATCATGATGAACCCGTCGAACGAGGCGATCGTAGCCGCCCACCGCTTGGTGTGCTCGTTCTGGTACTGGCCCATCGACGGCGGCAGCGGCTCATCCAGCTGCGGCAGCGGGTAGTCGCGCAGGTCAATCAGCTCGAACGTGGCGTCGCTGCGGCGTGATGCCAGGTCATAGACCCACGTGGCGACCTGTTCGCCGCTGCGGTTGGGGCGGGTGCTGCCCAGGATGATACCGATCTTGACCATGGCAGATTCTCCTGTTCTGGTGCGCTGAACTTATGGCTGCCTGGTTCCTACGACAAGGCGGCCGTACGGAATGTGAGGCGACACGCCGGCCTCACAGTCCGGTGCGCTGTCTTGTCGAACAGGTGAGGGCAGATGCGACCATGGGAAGGGCAGCACCATGACCACCCCATCCGGGCCAGGAGGCGGCCGGCCCGATCCGGGCCGGGATGCGATCATGAGCGAGCGGCGGCAGCTGACCAATCTCACCTACCGGCTGCTGGGCTCCCTGGCCGAAGCCGAAGACGCCGTGCAGGAGACCTACGCCCGCTGGTACGCCCTGTCCCGGTCGCAGCAGGACGCCATCGAATCCCCCGGCGCCTGGCTGACCACGGTCGCCAGCCGCATCTGCCTCAACCTGCTCGGCTCGGCCCGGGCCCGGCGCGAGACCTACGTGGGCGAATGGATCCCCGAGCCGCTGCCCGAACGGACCGGGCTGCTCAGCGGGCAGCCAGGCGCCGCCGGCGACCCGGCCGACCGGGTCACCCTTGATGAGTCCGTCAGCATGGCCTTCCTCGTCGTGCTCGAATCGATGACCCCGGCCGAGCGCGTCGCGTTCATCCTGCACGATGTGTTCCGCTACCCCTTCGCCGAGGTGGCCGAGATCGTCGGCCGGACCCCGGCGGCCTGCCGCCAGCTGGCTTCCTCGGCCCGCCGCCGCGTCCGCGCGTCGCAGGCTCCCGCGGCCCCGGCCGCCCGGCAGGCCGGCATCATCCGGGCCTTCAGGCAAGCCTGGGAAGCCAAGGACATCGACGCCCTCATCGGCCTGCTCGACCCCGGCGCCACGGCCACCGCCGACGGCGGCGGCCTCGCCACTAGCTTCCTGCACCCCATCGAAGGCGGCGAGCAGATCGCGCGCGCCTGGGTCGAAATCGCGAACCGGGCCGCCGGCACCATGACATTCACCGAACGCACCGTCAACGGCCAGCCCGGCCTGGTGGCCCAGCAAGACGGCCGCACCGTGACGGTGTTCGCGTTCGACGTCGCAGGCGACCGGATCAGGCACATCTGGGTCGTGCGTAACCCCGACAAACTCCGCCCCTGGACCGCAAGCTGACGCGTGCTGGAGCGACACGAACGCTGGCCGGTGCATCTGTGCCGCATTCCGCGAATTACGTACCACAAATCTCAAAAACCGATAATCTCTGCCCAGGAGGATTGTTACGCTGTGCCATCAGACCGAAACTCACCGTATTGTCCGGTTAGCTCCCGAACCTGGCCATGTCATCCGTGGCTGGCTGTGTTCACTGACCTGCGCTGGACCACGTGGGCCTCGCAGGTGCCTGGCGGAGCCACCGCAGGAGGTGTTCTGCTCCGCTTGTCATCGGGAGCAGCAACTTAAGGGGAGGGGACTTCCGGATGCCGAATGCTAGGTCATTAGCTGTACCCGCGGGCTGCCGGACATTGCTGGCCGGCCGGAAGACGCGCCGGAGCGCCGCGGCGGGTGTGGCGATAGTCGCCGCGCTGGCGGGTTCGCCGGTGGCTGGCGTCCCCCAGGCATCTGCGAGCACGGGTGACACCGTCATTGTCACGGCGACCGGGCTACTGAGCCCGGCCGCGGCGGTGCTCGGAGTGGGCGGCGCCCTCCTGACGCAATTTCACCTCATCGACGGGGTCGAAGCGGTTATCCCCGCGGCTCTGGAACCGGTGCTCGCAGCGCTTCCGGGCATCACCGTGACCCCCGATGTATCGGTGAATATTCAGGACGCGCCGGAGTCGACGAGACCCCATACACCTTCTGACGTGTTCCTCGGGCAGACCGGAGCCACGCGGCTTGCGGTCGCTGGTGACGCGGGGCACGGTGTCACCGTAGCCGTCCTGGACACGGGCATCGATAACCTGCCCGACTTCTCGGGACGGCTCATCGGCGGGGTTGACCTGACGGGCGGGAACAACCCGTTCCAGGACAGCTACGGTCACGGCACGTTCGTGGCCGGCCTGATCGCCGGCAACGGGGCCTCCTCGGGAGGCCGGTACTCGGGCGAAGCCCCTGGCGCGAGCCTCGTGTCGATCAAGGTGGCGGGGGCGAACGGGACGACTGACCTGGCCGGCTTGATCCTGGGCCTGCAATGGGCCGTCGATCACCGGGGCGGCTACGGGATCAAGGTCCTCAACATGTCTGTCGGGTTCCAGTCCGCCACCTCCACGGTCATCAACCCGCTAGACCAGGCGGTGCAGGCGGTATGGGGCTCGGGCATCGCGGTAGTTGTCTCCGCGGGCAACGCCGGGCCGTTCAACGGCACCATTCTCTCCCCGGGGGATGACCCGCTGGTCATCACGGTGGGGGCGCTGGACGACATGGCCGCATCGTCGGTCACCGGCGACGAGATGTGCGACTTCAGCAGCGCAGGACCAACGTCGGCCGACGGTTTCGTCAAGCCTGACCTGGTCACTTCCGGCCGGTCCGTGGTCAGCCTGGCCGCGCCGGACTCAACGATCTACGACGAGTTTCCTTCGGCGCGCGTGGGCTCGGCCAATTTCGCTGGCTCGGGCACGTCGTTCAGCTCGGCCATCGCGAGCGGCGCGGCAGCGCTGGTCCTGGCCGAGAACCCGGGCCTCACCCCGGACCAGCTGAAGGCCCGCCTGCTCGGCACGGCTAACCCGGGGCCGGTCGGCAACCCCTTCGTCGACGGCCACGGGGCCCTCGACGCCTATGCCGCCGCGACCGCGGGCCCGATGAACCTCAGCCAGTTGGCTCCCCTCCTTCCGACCCTGCCCGGAATAGCGGTCCAGCTGTCACCCACCGGACCAGCCAGCACGTGGAACCCGAGCCTGTGGTCCGGGAAATCCTGGGTGCCGGGGCCGTCCGATGACTGGACGTGGAACGGCTGGGCGTGGAACGGCGGAGACTGGAACGGCTGGACGTGGACCGGCCGGGCCTGGAATGTCGGAGACTGGGCCGGCTCGGCCTGGAGCGGCGCAAACTGGACCGGCCGGGCCTGGAACGGTTCTGGCTGGGCCGGGTCGGCCTTCACCGGCCGGGCCTGGAACGGCTCGGCGTGGAACAGCTCGGCATGGAACTGACACCTGCCCGATCCTCCATGGGGATCCCGCGGGCTACCGGAGTCGTTGTCGCGGCTTCGATAGCGGGCGGTGTTCTTACCTTGCTCGTCGCGATGTGGCGATCGGGCCTGGTGAGGGTGGACGAGCGCCAGTGGATCATCGCAGCAGCGATGGGCGTCCTTGTCCTGGGCAGCTGGATATGGCCGGTCGTGGTGTACCGGGAAGGCGAATCCGAGGCGTTCAACATGGACGAGGCCTTCTTCGTGATCCTCGCCCTCCTGGTACCGCCCCTGGTGACCTTGGGGACCCTTGCCCTGGCCACCGTGACGGCTCAGGCCGTCCGCCGGCGGCCGCTGGTCAAGTCGGCCTTCAACGCCGGGCAAGTCGTGACCGCTGCGGGCCTGGGCATCTCCGCGAGCCGTGTCATCGCCGCTCCGACTGCGTCCCTGACACCGGCGCAGGTCGCCGCCGCGATGGTCGGCGTGGCTGTGTACTGCGTCGTCAACACCCTGCTGGTGGCCGGCGTGCTGGCCTCGATGGGCACGTCCTGGCGCGAGCTCACCGATGACCTCTCGATCCAGGTAACGCTGGCCGGCGCGGGAGCTATGGTCGGGGTCGTCCTGGCCCTGGCGATACAGGCGCATCCGTGGGTGCTGGCGCTGGCGGTTCCCGGACTGATCGTGCAACGCCGGCTTATCAGCGCACGGTTCGCGGCGCTGTACGACCACACCAGGATGAAGGGGTTGTACGAGGTCACGCTGGAGGCCAATCGGGGGCTGCGGCACCAGGCAGTGCTCGATACCATCCTGGAGTCGGTACGGCGGCTGCTTCGCAGTCCCGAAGCCACCCTGATGTCCGATTCCCCGGGTTCCAGTCAGCTGGCGGCACCCATGATGGTTGCCGATCAACGGCTGTGGCTGGCGGCGGCGGGCCGGCGCCGGGACGAGCCTTTCGACGACGCCGATCGGGGCCTGCTGAAAGCCCTGGCCGCCGTGGGCAGCGGAGCGCTCACCAATGCCGAGCTGTACCAGCAGGTCCGCCTCGAGCGTGAGAGGCTCTCCTCGATCACGCTCAACATCGGTGAAGGTGTCTGCGCGGTGGACGCAGACGGGAAGCTGAGCTTCGTCAATCCGGCGGCGGCCGACATGATCGAGCTGCCGTCGTCCAGCATCACGATCGACGACCCGATGAGCGACAGCGCCCTTACCGCGCCCGACTTCCTGCTCGCTCCGGCCAGTGAGGCTATGCGCACGGGCCGCACCATCCGGGAGTTCGATGCCCGATTCCGCGGCAAGGACGGTAATGCGATCCCGGTCGCATATACGGCCTCCGCTGTGATTGGTGACGACACACCGTCAGGCGCGGTAATCGCTTTTCGCGACATCACCGAACGCAAGGCCTTCGAGGATGAACTTCACCATCGCGCCTTCTATGACAGCCTCACCGGCCTGGCCAATCGCCGGCTGCTGGTGGAGCGTCTCGATCACGCGCTTCAGCGGTCAGCCCTGGACCGTAAGACGCACGCTCTGATCTTCGTCGACGTGGATCGCTTCAAGAGCATCAACGACAGCCTGGGTCATGTGACCGGCGACGAGTTCCTGGTTGCGATCGGGGCCTGCATGAGGAGCGTGGTGCGCAGTGATGACCTGCTGGCCCGCTTCGGCGGCGACGAGTTCGTGGTGCTGTTGGAGGACGTAGCAGGGTTGGACGTGGCGGTTGCCGCGGCCCGGCGCATCTGTGCCGCTCTCGAGCAGCCCATAGTGCTGCGCGACGGCTATGAGGTAGTGGCGAGCGTTTCGGTCGGCATTGCCCTTTCCGAGCCAGGTAAAAGCTCCGATGACATCCTTCGCAACGCGGATGTGGCGATGTACGACGCCAAGGCCAAGGGCGGGGGCGGAATCTACAGGGTGTTCGACCAGGCGTCCATGGGAAGTCGCTCCTCCGAGCGCGTTCGGATCGAGGCCGACCTGCGCAAGGGTCTTGAGCGAGGTGAGCTCGAGGTTTTTTACCAGCCATTCTATTCACTTGACGAAGAGCGCATTGTGGGGGCGGAGGCGCTGGTGCGATGGCGTCACCCCACGAATGGCCTGATCAGCCCTGCGAGATTTATTCCGATGGCAGAAGAAACCGGGCTGATACTGCCGTTGGGCGGTTACGTTCTCGACACGGCGTGCCGGCAGGTCCGCTCGATCCGGGACCGACTGGACGTGGACCTGCCGATCAGCGTTAACCTCTCACCGCGCCAGTTCCAGGAGAGCGGGCTGTCGTCCCAGGCGGCGGCGGCCCTCGATGCCGCCGGCCTTCCCTCGGAGCTGCTCATATTCGAGATTACAGAGAATGTGGTCATGAAGGACCTTGCGGGCGCTCGTGAAGTAATGAAGAAACTCGACCGGCTGGGCGTTCGGCTCGCCATCGATGATTTCGGCACCGGCCACTCTTCTCTTGCGTATCTGAAGCAATTTCCAGTACAGGAAATAAAGGTGGATCGCACATTCGTGCAGGGCATCGCCGACAGTCCGGTGGACTCGGCGATCGTCCGGGCCGTCATCGACCTGGCTAATGCGATGGGTATATCGGCGGTGGCAGAGGGGGTAGAAACCGAGGACCAGCTCGCTGGGCTCAGAATGCTCGGCTGCCCGGTGGCGCAGGGTTTCTATTTCTCGCAACCCCTTCGTGCCGAGGAGTTTGACGCGCTGCTTACCCGCCATTTCGCCCGCACCACGGACCTGCAGGGCCGTAAATAATCGGTGATCCCGTGGGAGTCGGGTACCGGGAGCGGGGCCGCGAGGGCGATCTGTGCCATGTCGGGGTATTTTGCGACACGCTGTGTTTGGTGTGTGACAGGTAGCTTGCGGTGATGTGCACTGGGGCGCGTGCCCCTCTGCGCGACGACGGA
>Ga0335079_10011491_pt1 | contig 10095 bp, 8 predicted proteins | sample Lox_Sample_33_FD_206719 | JGI IMG/M metagenome (GOLD analysis project Ga0335079, IMG submission 206719) | Soil microbial communities from Loxahatchee National Wildlife Refuge, Florida, United States - Lox_Sample_3.3 | ecosystem: Environmental > Terrestrial > Soil > Wetlands | place: USA: Florida...
ATCAAAGCGGTTGTCGTGCAGAACCTCAAGTACGATCGCGGCGCGGGAGACGCAAAGAACGTGGTCCTCGTGAATTGCGCTTTCGACCGGTCGCTTGCCGGAAAGAGTCTCGCCGAGCTGACCCGGTCGCGCGGCGTCGAGCCGACCTTCGAGAACGCCGCCGAGACTGCCATGGACCTGGTCAGCAAGGGCGGCTGCTCCGCTGTCTATCACGCCATCGACGAGGCTGACGTCGTACGGATCATGCGTTCGCCCTACACGATGGTCGCGAGCGACGGCGATATCCCGGTCTTCGGGCAGGCCGCGCCACATCCGCGCAGCTATGGCACGTTCGCGCGGGTACTCGGCGTCTACGTGCGCGAGCAGAAGGTGATCGGACTCGAAGAAGCGGTTCGCAAGATGTCCGGTTACCCCGCGCAGCGCCTGAAGCTCTGGGATCGCGGCCTGCTGCGTCCGGGGATGAAAGCCGATGTGGTGGTGTTCGACCCCGGCAAGGTGGGCGACCGCGCCACCTACGAGCAGCCGCACCAGTACTCGGCTGGCTTCAGCGAGGTGATCGTCAATGGAAAGCTCGCGCTCCACGAAGGCAAGGTCACCGCCGAGAGGCCCGGCCGCGTTCTGCTCGGGCCCGGCGCGGCGTCACGGTAAGCCGGCAAACTGCCCCGCGTACCGCAGCACCAGGCTCGCCCCGATCCTTGCCGCCGACAGGCGCGGCTTGGGGTACTTGCACAGCAGGGCGCTGTCTCCTTTGGCCACCGCCAGGTCGGGAGCGCGCGTGCCCGCCAGCAGAGGTAGCATGCGTTTCTGGAACTGCGTGGAGGCATAGCCGAACGCCGTCCCGCGCCATCCGAGTTGGGGCGCGAAGGCCAGGCCGCTGCGCCATCCCTGCCCGGGCGTGAAGGCCTGCTCGGCCGAAAATACCGGCAGCACGCGCTTGTTTGCAACCAGCTCCAGGACGGCGGAGAACGCCAGCAGATGAAACGAGAGCGAATAGGTCGAAAGAACGCGCGCGCTCAGCGAGGCGCTTACCGGAATCGGTCCCGACAAGCTCCAGGCCCGCCGTTTCCGTTCGGTGAGGTTGACGGTGACGTCGGCCATGCCGATCCGCTGGTCGGTAGCGATGTGCACCTGGTGCTCGTCTACCGGCTCGAAGAGGCCGGCCTGGTTGAGCCGCACTACACTCTGGCGAAGCAGGAAGAGGTCCAGGGGCGCGGCCTCGTCCACCAGGAAGTGGCCGCGGACCAGGGCGTCGGAATAGTGATGGTTCCCGTGAAAGGTGAGACGGCGAAGGATGTAGGGACGCCCGCGCTCGATGTGCAGCGAGCCCGCTTCGTCCAGCGAGGCGTTGAAATCCAGAATGCCCTTCCATTCCGCTTCCCGGCGCTCCTCGAAGAGACATTCGCAGAGCGCGCGTGGCGCGGCGGGCAGCGGCGCTTGCTTGCGCTTGCCGCCCTGCCTGCCCGGGTCGATAGCCAGCATCAGGTCGTACCGGCCGTGCGGGGCAGGCACAAACCGCCATGTCACCCGGGCGTCCGCATACCCGCGCCTCACAAGCTGATCGCGCGCCAGATTCGCGGTGTGCGCTGCCTCTGTGCGAGTCATCAGGGTTCCCGGCTCGATCGTCACTTGCAGACCGAACGGGTGAGGCTCGAAGCGGATCTCGCGCAGATCGTACCGCGGCTCCGGGACGACGTGGAACACTACGTCCACGCCGTCTTCATCTTCTTCCGCTTCCGCGCGCACGTCCGAGAAGCGGCCGAGATTCCACAGGGTCCGCACATCCCGGGCCACGGCGCCTTCGTCATACGGCTGGCCCACCTGTGTCGCGAGCTTCACGTCCATTTGCGTGCCGGGGATCGACACCGACCGCACCAGCGCGGCACTTAGCATGACTGCTGCTGAGAGCACGCCCGTGCGGCTGCACGCGCTAGGCCAACTCGCGCTCCACCATGTCGGCGAAGGTGTCGATCTCGCGGACGGTGGTGTAGACGTTAGGAGTGATGCGCAGGCCGCTGTACTCGTCGCTTCCGATGAAAGTGGTCAGGATGTTGTACTTGTCCCACAGCGCCGCGCGCATCTTGTTGCCGTCGACGCCCACGGTGAACGAGAGGAACCCGATTCCACACGACTGCGCGGGGTCGGTCGAATGGAGAATCCGGCACTTGGGATGCTCCGCCAGCCGGTTGGCCCAGCGGTCGCGGAGATACCGGAACCGCGCCGCCTTGCGGTCGATTCCGAGGTTCTCGTTGAACAGTAGCGCTTCGCTGATGGCGTTGTGGTTCGCCGCGGGATGCGTCCCGATCTCCTCGAACTTGCGGATGTCGCCGGCCTGGTCCTTGCCGCTGGCCATCAGGCTCCATGTGGACGCGATGCGCGATTTGCGGACGTAGAGGAACCCGGTGCCGATCGGCGCGTACGTCCACTTATGCAGGCTGGTGCCGTAGTAATCGCAATCCAGGTCGCTGATCTTGTATGGGAAGTGGCTGAACGCGTGCGCGCCGTCCACGATCGTGGGGATGCCGCGCGATCTCGCCATCTGGCAGATCTTCCGTACGGGAAAAATCTGGCCCGTGCGGTTGGTGATGTGGCAGAACAGAATCAGCTTCGTGCGCGGCGTGATGGCGTGCTCGAAGCGCTGGTAAAGATCTTCCATCGAAGGCGGCGGCACCGGGAAGGAGATCTGCTTCAGCACGATGCCCTCGCGCCGCTCCCGCTGCTGAAACGTAGTCAGCATCCGCGGGTAATCCTGGTTGGTGGTGAGCACCTCGTCGCCCGGTTTGAGGTCGATGCCGTACTGCGCATTCTCGAGCGATTCGCTCGCGTTGCGGGTGATGGCCATCTCTTCGGGATCGCAGCCCGCCGCGCGGGCGAGCTGCCGCCGCACCGCCTCCACCTGGCGCTCCAGCACCGCCACCATGGTGTGGTAAGGGCCCATGTCGGTGTACTCGAGGTAGCGGCGCATCGCGTCCTGCACCGGACGGGGTGAAGGACTGCAATATCCGTTGTTCAGGTTGATGATGTTGCGGTCCACGCTGAAGGAAGCGCGGACCTCGGCCCAGAAATCCTCGTCTTTGGCGATTTCCTCGGGTGGCCGGCTGCCGGCGGCGCTAGCTGCCGCGCGAACCCGGTCGATGGCTCCAGCCTGGAAAGCCGCGGCCGCGGCGTAGCGAAACAAAGAGCGGCGGTCCATCTGGGGACTATACCACGCCCGGACTCACTTCACGCGCGCCGCGGGCCCGCCCGGCGCCACCGGCCGGCAGCCGCGCGTCCTGCGCTGCGTCCCCATCTCACGCGTCACTTCCAGGCGAATCAATCTCAGCAATTCCGCCAGGCGCGCGCGGCGAGCAGCCAGCTCGGCTAACAGCATCTCTTCGGCGTCGCCCGGCTTGACAGACTTGGCAGGACCCTTCCGGCGGAGCTTCTTGGGCGGTGGGATCGTCAGGGCAGCGGGCATCTTTTGGACGTTAGCAATGTTCTCGTACCCGATGCAACTCAGTCAATCGGATATTTTTTCCTACTGTTCAAAGACTTCCAGCGTGTAGGAAGTCTCGCCCGGGCCCCAGGAGACGGCCAGCGTCTTGCCGCGCGAAAGCCGGATACCCAGGGGCTCGATTCGCTCGTCTTCGCTGCCCGCGTTGGTGTACATCGCCCTTCCTGAACCGTGGTCCCAGCGGATCGCGTGGTTCCTGGTGTCGGACCGCGCCTCGCACGAGGTGGCCAAAAGGACGGCCAGCCAAATTGGCAGCGGCTCCTGTGCATTGCAGCCTTCGTCCGGTGAGCCGGCTACGTGACAGAAGTTAGCGGCTTGAAACGATTCTACCCGTGGTCCCATGTTCCCTGGTTCGACTCCCTAGTTTTTCCCGTTCTTTGCGGCCGACACCGCCTGGTACGCATCCAACTCACCGGCGCCCAACCCTTGATTCCCTATCGGCACCGAACTTCTGCTGAAGATGCTCATTGCCTGCGAGCCATTCATGCTGTTGCTGATGTCCACCAGCAAGGCTGCCGTTCCGGCCACCAATGGAGCGCTGAACGACGTGCCCCAGACTTCGGCGTAATGCTGCCGTAAGCCGGTGCTGGGGTAGGTGGTGATCAAAGCCTCTCCCGGCGCAGCCAGCGAGGCCACCGATCCGTAGTTGGAAAAGAGGCTGCGGCTATCGGAAGCGTTGGTTGAACCCACGCCGATAACGCTCTGGTAGGAAGCGGGCCATGCCGAAATCGCCTGGCCGTCGTTTCCCGCCGCGGCAATACAAATCACACCTTTCGCGTTCGCCGCGCCGATCGCATTCTGCAGAAGGGAAGAGTTGACCTTCGTGCTGAAGCTCATGTTGATGACATCGGCGCCATGATCGATCGCCCAGTAAATTCCCGCCACAATCTGGCCGAGGGTCGAGGTCCCGTCGGCCGCAAAAGCCCGCACCGGCAGCAGCGTGGCTCTTGGGGCTACCAGGTGAATCAGTCCCGCCACCATGGTCCCGTGGCCATAAGCCGGGTGCTTCTTGTTGTCCAGGATCGGGGTGGTCTCCTGGTCCAGGATGGGCGTCGTCTCCTGCGCCAGAATGATCGCGGCCCCGCCATCGAGAATCGGGGTCGTCTCCTGATCCAGAATCGGAGTCGTTTCCTGATCGAGGATAGGCGTAGTCTCCTGGTTGAGGTCGGCGAGCTCCTGACCGAGCGGCTGGTTGTGAACGAAGTCCCACCCTTCGCCGATCGAGAGAGCCAGCACCAGGTTGGTCCTGTCGATCCCGGTATCGATGACCGCAACTCTGGCGCTGCCGCTGGCGATCCCGTGAGCCTGGCTGATCCTGATCAGATTCGCCGCGGGCTGGGCGACATAGCCGGCCGCCGCGAACGACGTGTAATACCACGTGATGGTCCCGTTCAGCGGCAGTGCCGCGCCTGCCGGAGCGGCCGGCGGATGAACCGGCGCGCCCGGGCGCTGCCCCGGCAGCAGGACGGGATCGTCCGCTTCGGCCATGACTATGCCCGGATCGCTTGCCAGGTTTCGAAGCACGCTTTCCCGATTTTGTCTCGACCCCGCGAGGACGTGATGGCCGGCTCCAGAGCCGGTCAGGGACGTCACGACCTTCAAACCGTGGCGTGCCGCAATTGCGTTGACGTCGCCACTGGCACGAATCAGATACCGGTCTTCGGCAAAACCGGCGAGGCTGCCCAGCACCAGCAGGAGCGCTGTGCGAGCCGGGCTGTAGAGATTGGGTGACATGGTCATTTTGGCCTGTTCCCCCCACGCCTGTCGCGCCTCCCCGGTGCATTTCCGGATCGCTTGCGGGTCAGGGTCGCCCGCCCGTCTGCCGCCGACGTCTTGAGCGGCAGTTGAATTGTCTCCGAACCGGCCAGGCCGATATACAGCTTGAGCTGCGGCTGTTCCTCGTACTCCAACTGGAACTCGCCGAACGCATTGCTGACCGTCTCCGCCACCACCTGCCTACCCGATCGCAGGCTCACCGGCAGATTGCTCATAAGATCCTCGGGCGCTACGTGATTCGTGATCTGTCCGATCACGGAGGCCCGTGGCGACTTCAGTTCCGGCTCAATCCGCAGATCTACCGAACAGTCGCCCGCGCGGTACAATCCCTGCCACCCCAACTGCCAGGTAGCGCGCATGCCCGCCGGCGCCGGCACTAGGAAGCTGTCGAATATCAATTCGACCGGCAAGCGGGTGCCGCCCTTGGGCCGGTTCTTCGGCGCGACCGGAAAGATTGCCCGCGCCATCCTCATGGCGGATTCGGGCATCGCCGCCTGGCTCAAGCCTATGCAGGTCCGAGCCAGCTTTCCGGTGAAATCGGCGAGACCGCTGCATCCCGGACATCCAGATGCAAGATGGGCGCTCATCGCGACCCGTTCCTTCGGTCCAACCAAGTCACGGCTATAGTCTACCCATCGGTCAATCGAATAGTGCTTCATACGGCTTGCTTGACTCCCGCTGGGGGACGCTCCAGAACTTTTGACACAGTCCTCCACACACTGACAGGGTGTGTGCAGTCCCCTCTGGATATAGGGAAAGCCGTTTTTTTTCGGCGGCGAAGGACATAAGCTGTAGTCGGTACTTCGATTGTAGAGTCCTTCCGAGCAGTAGACGCAAGCTATCTAAGGTAAGGGATGGTCACGTAGGGAGTGTTCTTAGATCGGCACCCAGATAATTCCTAATAACCGAATTGTCGTCGCAAAGAATGCGCAATATTGCGGCACTGGGGCGTCGTGAGGAGCCTGCCGCTGATGAAAAAGAATACAGTTTCTCGTTTTGATTTTTGTGCTCGTGGCGATTCGCGAACCCGGAATACCGAGTTTTTCCAGGAAAATGAGGCGACCGGTTCGGTCAAAATGACAATACCTCATTGTCGGCAGACCGGCGAGCCCTGCGGGTTCTGGCGGCCAGCTATGTAGCGCAGAAGCAGCCGCCGGCGGCAATTCAAGCGTTGGAGGAGTTCGCGGCGCAACATCCGGAGGTCGCGATCCTCAGGCAAGACCTGCAACGTTAGAGCCGCTGAATCCAGGTCGGCCGCAGCCGGTGCCGAATCAGCGGTACTTCCCTACCAGCACGAACGGCGCCCAATAGAACGGGTGCGCATATTCCTTGCGCACCTCGCGCATCGCCTGTTGCACCGCCTCCGCCCTATTCGTTCCCTGGAGCTGGAGGTTCCCGTAGAACAGCTTCATAAAATCTGCGGTGCTGCGGTCGTTCACGTCCCACAATGTCACCAGGACGCCCTGAGTTCCCGCGTACAACAAGCCTCGCACCAGTCCCAGCAGCTCGTCCCCGCCGACGACCACGTTTAGTCCCGTGCCGCATCCGCTAAGCGTCACCAGCTCGCACGGCAGATCGAGCTGGTACAGGTCGAACAGGCTCAGGTTTGAGTTGCCCAGGCTGATCGAGCTGAACATCGGGTTATCCTGGCGGAACCAGCCGTGGGTCGCGATGTGAACCAGCCGGCAGGCGGGACCTTTGCGCCGCAGCACTTCGTCGGTGGCCTGTTCTCCGATGAACACCTCGCACTCGCCGAGCGCGCCGGAGACGGCGCGCACCTCGTCCCGGATCTGCGGCGCTGCCGGGTCGGGCACGCCCAATACCAGCTTGCCCCCGCCGGACGGGCCCGCTTTGCCGGCGCAGAGGTGGTACACGCTTGCGCTCGGCGCGTAAGAGATCGAGTAGCGTTCGCCGAGCGGGACCCCTGAAGCGTCCGGCAGCGCATGAAAGGGCAGGTAGTGGAGGAAATCGTGCGGCGCGAACACGACGTGCGAGGACGCGCTGAGATCGCGCTCCAGCGGGGCGATCAATTGCCGGTGGAATTCGTGAAGGTGCGAATTGGCGGCATCGAGCAACTGGCGCTGAAACGCGCTCACGTATTCCGCGCCCAGGCGGAACTTGGAGAGCTGAAACCGCAGCAGTTGCATCGCGCGGCGCAGGCTGGAGGCGTGCCCCGCCGGCACGATCTTCAATGTCCGGCGCGAGAGCAGGCACGCGTGAAACTGGTCCTGCACGCGGTAATACTGCACGAGAATGGCGTCTTCCGGCAGCGAGGCGCGGATGGCCTCCAGGGGGATCGACCCCGCCCCCTGCAGATTGGCGTACTCCTGGTCTTCCACGCGCAGGCTGCCGAGAGCCTCCACCAGGCGTTGTTCGCAGGCTCGCGCCGCCCGCCGGAGTTTGGTCAGTTGCGGCGTAACCAGGTTGGCCCGGCCTTCCATGAGCCGGATGGTGCGCGTGTACCAGTTGAGCTCCCCCCTGAGCGTGTTCACCTGCTCGACAAGTCCGCGCTCGGCCTTGCGAGAGGGCGGGAGGCCCTGCGAGCGGAACGCGATCAGGTCCGCGAGGCTGCGCGATTTGGCCTGCTCGATGTAGCGGAACGCGGTTTCGCGGTTGGCCGGTGTGTCGCCGCGATCCAGGCACATCCGCACCAGGGCCTCGTAGACCTCGAGCTTGTCCTTGAGAAAGGCGATTTTCATTTCTTCGCCCTTCAGGTGGCTGCGCAGGTTCTCCAGGTGGCGGTGGGCCTTCATATACGCCGAGTAGGCCGGCTTGGGAGCGCCGAGCGCTTCCTCGATGGTGCCCAGCACAAACCACGCCTGGTAGCTCAGGGCCGGGGTCTCCGCGGCGGCCAGCAGTTTCAGCGCCTGCTGACAGGTCCTTTTGGCCAAGCGGATCTCGCCGCGATCCAGATAAATCCGGGCCAGGAGGAGTTGCGCGAGCACGCTCTTGGTGAACAGCGGCGAGGGTCTGAAGAATTCCAGGGCGCGCCGGCACAGACCAAGGGCTTCGTCCAGGCGGCCGTCGCGATGGCGGACCAGGGCCTCGTACAAATCGATGGTCGCGATCCAGGCGCGGTTGCTCTCCTTTTCGAAAAGCCGCCGCGCCTGGCGAAAGAGTTCCAGCGCCACCGGGGAGCGGCCGTGATGGCTGAGGGAAATAGCCAGGTTTGTCTGCGCCTTGGCCGCCTCGTAATCCATGCCGAGGTCTCGGAAGGCGCGCTCCGCCCGCCCGGCCAGGTGAGCGCCTTCCTCGATCAGGTTCAGCTCCAGGTACATCTCCGACTGATCCAGGTCGCACAAGGCCTGGCGGTAATTGTCGCCGTACTTCGCGCAATCCTCGCGCGCCGCCCGGTAGAGCTCGATGGCCCGCGTGTATTCGCCGCGCAGGTAGTACAGGTACGCGATGTTGTAGTCCGCCACCGCGACCAGCAGCGGCATCTCGTGCTCCAGGCAGTAGGCGCGCGCGCGTTCATAGGCCGCCAGCGCCTCCTGGAAGTTGTTGAGGCTGATCTGGCAGGTGGCGGTGTTCTTCAGGGAGATGGCCACATCCTGCGGCTCCCCGATTTCGACGAATGCCGCATAGGCCCTCTGGTATAGCTCCAGGGCTTCCCCGAACCGGTCCTGACGGTAGAGCACGTTGCCCATGTTGGCGTCGAGCCGTGCCAGCCGGAGGCGGTCTCCCAGCCGGGTGAAAATCCCCCTGGCCCTCCGGGCGCACCTCCGCGCTTCGGAGTAGCGGCCCAGGTAAATGAGGCTCTGGAGCGAACTGCTGAGCGTCCGCCCGGCCTCCCGCTCGTCACCGAGGCGGTTGTATATCGCGAGCGCCTTTTTGTAGAGCTCCAACGAGGTTTCGTACTCGCGCTTGCGGTAATGGATGTGCGCCAGGGCGCGTATGCCGGCCGCCTGCGAGGTTGGGTCGCCGGTCTTGCGGGCGATTTGTGCAGCCGCCCGGGCCAGGCGCTCGGCCTGCTGCAAGTCCACGTGTAGAAGGCGCACAACCTCGTCGTACAGTCTCGAGACCGTGCCGGGCTGCCACAGAGCCGGGTGCGCGCGCAGAAGCTCGCGTCTCCGCCGCGCGTTTGGCTCGCGCGCGAGGTTCGCCGTGAGCTGCTCGAGCAATTCCGGCGGCGCGGTGTCGCGTGGCATTCAAAAACCCTTCTCTTCCAGAATTTTCCTGATCCGCTTCAAGCACCGGCCGCGAATGAATCCGATGGATCCCCTGGCCAGGCGCAGGCGCTGCGCTACTTCGTGATAGGGCAGAGGCGGATGCTCGAAGAACAGCAGGTGGATCATCTCGCGGCACCGGGGCGGCAGCTGGGCGATCGCCTCGCGCACCATCTGCTCCCGTTCCATCACCAGCATCCTGTCGGCGGGGATCTGCTCCGTGCCCGAAACGCTTTCGAGATCGTCGCCGAACTCGTTGGCCTGCGTGGCGCGGCGCCGCTTCCAGTGAAAGCACTTGTTCGCGGTTACGCGGATCAGCCATCCTTGCAGAGCCTCCGGATCGCGCAGGCGCGGCAGCTCGTTATAGAGATCGAGGCAGACCGCCTGGAAAATATCCGCGGCGTCCTGCGGCTCCGCTCCGTAGCGGAGCGGGATCGAATAAATCAGGTTCTTATAGCGCTCCAGCAGCAGATACCAGGCGCGCTCGTCTCCGCTCAAGCACGCGGCAACCAGGCGGGCGTTGCTCCAATCGGCTGCGGGCTGGGAGTTCATCTGCCGCTTCCGGAGGATCCCTTTCGCCAATAGAGCTGCTCGATATTCCAGAGAGTCGAGGGTTCGAGAATCGCGGGGCGGAAGTTGCACAGGTCCTTGCGCGCTCCCACC
>Ga0335079_10011493_pt1 | contig 10094 bp, 11 predicted proteins | sample Lox_Sample_33_FD_206719 | JGI IMG/M metagenome (GOLD analysis project Ga0335079, IMG submission 206719) | Soil microbial communities from Loxahatchee National Wildlife Refuge, Florida, United States - Lox_Sample_3.3 | ecosystem: Environmental > Terrestrial > Soil > Wetlands | place: USA...
CGAGCAAACCGGGAGGGTTATTCATTGATCCACCCCAGCAAGATCGTCTTCCGCATCTTGACTGGTCAAAGCGTGATCAGCTACGTGGGGCCCGGGCAATGAATAGGCCCCCGGGTACGGATTATCTGGTGCGTTAACGTCGGCCCGCTCGGCAAATTCCCTGTGCTTGCGGACGGATAAAGGCACTTGGTAACCCAAGGCAATGCCTGGGACAGCTTGACACGACCTCAGATTCCACATAATGCGCGCCTGCCCGGTCAGCGGAGCGTTCCGGGTCCACCGGGCCGACTGCCGCGACTGCGAGAAAGAAGCCGCCGACAGTAATGAGCTCGATTTCAGCCCGAGACGATTCGGTGAGGGGGAGCGGCGTCATGCGATAGGTAAACCGCGGCACCGGTATGCCTTGCGTCGACGGATGCCCGCTGTCGAGTAGGTGGCCACGGATCAGGATTGGCATGAATGAGGCGAGACCAAGAGCAGGCGCCAGCGTCGGGAACCATGTCATGACCAGGTCGCGGTAGATCAGCAAGGCGTTGGTGTGGGCCGCAGCGCCCGCATGAGGATGCGCGTCTGCGCCTGCACCCCTTCCACGGCCGACACGACGAGCACTGCGCCATCCGCCAACGATTGTTCAAGGTCCTGATGCCGTAAGGCTGCAGCTGTCCCGCAGCGAGCGTTCCCTGCGCAGAGCCGCTACTTGACCGCGCAGATCGCTATCCGTCGCTGCAGCATGCTGCGGTCGTTCTTGATGAGGCGCTCGCCGAGCGCGACGTCCTCCCGCACCGCTTCTCGCCAGCGCCGCGGTATCTGGGTCCACCCCAGGAAGTTCCGGAAGCAAAGCCGCGCTCCCGGCCGCGCCGTTCTGGTGATTTCGCCGAAAAGCTCGTCGATCTCGCCGGCCGTCAGCCACTCGCAGATGTTCGACAGCGAGAAGCCCGCCATGCTGTCCGCGGGTCGGCCGCGCAGATATTCGGTGAACGAGCCGTCCACGATCGTGAGCCGCTGCGGGAGGTCGGCCATGGGGGCACTGGCCGGGGCTGTCAGGTAGGGTGGCGCGCTGCCGCCTAGCTCGGTCCGGTAGTAGCCGAGAAACATCTGGTGGAAGAAGTAGTTATCCCGGATTGGCAGTCCGGCCAGGGCCCGCTCGATCGTGCCGAGGAAGTGCCGGGCGAAGCTCGGGTTCTCCACGTACTGGAAGAACGCCGGATCGTAGGCCCGCCGCAGCACTATCCGGTTGGCCATCAGCTGAATCAGGACGCGATAGCGGGCGCTGTTCCACTCCCTGTCGTAGAAAGCGCGCTGCTCGTCGAGCGTGCCGCAGGCCAGGAAGCGCTCGATCCGGGACCGGGGGTGCGCGGCGCGGCGGATCACCGATGCGATCCCGCCGACGAGCCGCTCGCTGACGCCCGCGGTGAGGACCCCGCGGCCGATCGCGTGCCGGTGGCTGTCCCAGTACTGGCCGGCGCTGTCGCCCAGCGCGCCGCGGTATTGCGGATACCCGCCGAGCCGCCAGCCCGCATGAGCGGCCGTGCCGCCGAGGAAGGCCAGAGCCTGCTCCGGTCCGGTCCTCGCGACGACGACCGCCTTAAGCTCGACGATGTGGTTCTGGGTGCGGTTGAGGTCAACGGCGGCCACCTGCCTGGCGCCCGCAGCGACCAGTGACAGCGCGATGCAGCCGCCAGAGCCGACTACCGCGATGGTGCCGTCGTCCAGATGGTCCGCGAATGCCTCGAGTTCAAGCAGCGGATCCTCCCGGACCTGGGCGAAAAAAAGCCGATCATCCCGCGCGCCAGGAAGCTCCAGCCGCTGAAAGCGCGATGCCGGGCCGGGTCGTGCCATGCCTGCGTCCTTCCCGTCCACTGCGCGGTCGCTGGTCACCGGGCGCTGCGTCCGAATCGCCGGAGACTGGCCCAGGTCAGCAGGGCCAGCACCACAGCCGTCAAGGTCAGCGCCAGCAGGCCCGGCCAGGTGCCAGACCAGGTGACCGGGCCCAGGAAGCCCTGCCGGCTCATCTTGAGCACCGGCGTCATGGGATTCACCTTCGTGATCGCGCTCAGCCAGAAAGCCTGATAGCGCACTGGGACCTGGCCGGTGGCGAGCATGCTGGCCGCGAAGATCCCGATCGTGACTAGGCCAATGGACTGCGCGCTGGGCAGCCGGTAGAGCACGGCGAGGGCCCACAGCCCAGACCAGGCGGCTACCCCGGCGGAGGCCAGCAGGAGCAGCGGGATCGCGCCGCCCATGTCGTGCAGGCTGACGCCGGCCGGCAGAGCGATCACCAGCACGGCGGCGAGCTGCAGCCACGCACGACCGACCGAGCCGAGCACCTCGCCGGTCACCAGCGCGGCCCGGGAGGCGGGGGAGGCGAGAAGGCGGTCCATGAACCCCGTCGGAACGTCCCGTGCGACGTCGTAAGCGGACCCGAGCCCGGTGAAGGCCGCGCCCAGGACCACGGCAAACGGAGTTACCCAACCGATCGGGTCCCCAGGGGGATAGCCCGCCAGGACGGCCATCCGGCTGAACGCACCGCCGAACATGATCAGCACGAGCACCGGCAGGCCAACCACCGTGATGACGTTGCCCGGAATCCGAAAGACGTTCAGCACGTTGCGGCGGGCGATGAGCCAGGCGACCCGGGCGGCGGCGGTCATGCCGCGCCTGCCCGGTCCCGGCCCCGCAGTGCGGTAAGGGCCAGCACGATGCCCACCGCGCAGCAGGCGACCGCGACCAGCAGTGCCTCCGCCGGGCCGTGACCGCCCCGGAGGCCGAGGACCGGGTCGCGCATCCCATCGACCAGCATCGTGACCGGACTGTGCGTTGCTCCGGCGCGGAACCAGCCGCTCATATCCGTAGGCGGGAAGAACGCCGAGCTGAGGAACAGCAGGATGAAAAGCACCCCGAATAGGCCCTGCATGACCTCGCTGTCCCCGGTCCACAAACCGAGGGCGATGGCGGCGCCCGCAATGGCGACCGTGAACAGCGCCGTCGCGAGCAGGATCACGACACAGCCCGAGAGGCCGCCATGGATCCCGGCCCCGAACGCCGCGAAGACGGCCAGCAGCACACAGCTTTGCGCGATCGCCTGAAGCGCCGCCACGGCGAGTGGGCCGACGAGGATGGCGGGCCGCCAGATCGTTGCCAACAGCAGTCGGCTGATGAAGCCATTCTCGACATCAAGGGTCGCCTCGGTGCCGGTGACGATGCCGACGTAGACCGCCCCGGCCAACAGCGCGGCGGGTAGCACGTAGTGCAGATAGGATGCCGAGGCGGGGAAGCCGATGGCCGCGGCGACCTTGCCATAGTCTCCGGTGAACACCGCGGTCATCAGCAGCGGCACGAGCAGGCCGGGCAGCCAGGCGCTCGGCTGCCTGGCTATGCGGATCACCGCCCGCCGGGACAGTGCGGCAACCTCGGCCCGGCCGGCCGGGACGCCACGGCGCGGTCCGGTCGCGGCTACCCTCACCCATGCTCCTGCAGAATGTCGGCACCGATGCGGCCCGGTTCTTCCGACGTCTCGGTCAGCATCTGGCGGCCGGTCGCGTCGGCGAACACGTCCTCTAGCGTGGGCAGGTCAAGATGCAGGTGCTCGATGAGCACCCCACCTTCGTCGAGAGCACGGACCACGTCGGCCACTGCCGGGGCCCCGTCGGCCAGCCCGACGCCCAGCGCCCCTCGCGGGCCCGAGCGGGCCTGGCCGAATCTGGCCAGGATGCCCGCCGCCCGCTCGCGGTGACCCGCCGCCACCGTCACCAGCAGCGTCGGCACATCGACCTGAGCCTTGAGAACCTCGGGAGCGCCACGGCGGACGATGACCCCGCCGTCCATGATCGCTAGCTCGCCGCAAAGCCGGTCCGCTTCCTCCAGGTACTGCGTGGTGAGGAAGATGGTTGCGCCCTGCTCCTGGCTGAGCGCCCTGATCTGCGCCCAGATTGCCTGTCGGCTCGCGGGGTCGATCCCGGTCGTCGGCTCGTCCAGGAACAGTACCGACGGCTGGTGGATCAGCGCGAGGGCGAGATCCAGCCGACGCTTCGTGCCGCCCGAGTACACTTTGACGCGGCCGGCCGCAACCCCGGCCAGCTCCAGCTGCTCGAGCAGGGCATCGGCACGATGCTTGGCGACCTTGCCGGGCAGCCCGTGCAGCGCGGCCTGCAGCCGGATCAGCTCGCGGCCCGTCATAAGCGGGTCGAGGGATGTTTCCTGGAGCGCCGCGCCGATGGCCCGGCGGACCGCAGAAGCCTGGCGGACGACGTCTAATCCGGCGACGCGCGCCCAGCCGCCGCTCGGCGCCAGCAGCGTCGTCAGCATCCGGACGACCGTCGTCTTGCCAGCGCCGTTCGGGCCGAGCAGGCCGAAGATACTGCCCTCGCTGACCTCAAGGTCGATGCCCCGCACGGCGGTCTTGGCGCCGAAGGAGCGGGCCAGCCCAGCCGCGGAGATGGACCGCGTTGCGGTTGGTTGATCAGCCACGACTCCCCATCACAGCCGGCGCAGGCGATGGGCCCATCCCTCGAGATTAATGGCCCCAGTCTCGGACAGATTAGCGGATGATGGTCATGACGTCACCTGATCACCCTGGCTCCTGAAATAGGCGATTGTTCACATTTTAGCGGTTTCCACAAGCAGGGCCGGTGTGCTAACGTCGCGCAGTATGCATGGCTGCGTGGTGGCGTGCTAGGCGACCCCACAGGGCGGGGTGTCCGGCCAATTACGGGAACGTGCGGATGATTAACGCGTATATCGGTGACGTGGTTTTCGCTCTTGGTGAGCACAAGCGAGCCGTCGAGGACTCCGCCGCGCAGGGGAGTTTCCTGTCCACCGCGGCCGGCCTGGCCGCCGCCGGCTTCCGATTCCATCATGTGTGCGGCCCCGAGACCACGGCCTACGACCTGGCGCACGCGGCGGTGAGCCAGATCACCGTGCGCCCGGGGGCGGGTGATCCGGATGCAATCGTGTATGCGACCTGCCTGCCGAGCAACGCAAATTTAGGAGATCAGGGCGATTGGGCGCGGACCCGGGATGTCAAGCACCTGATGGACTTTCCCGCCAGTCGGCTGCAGGCCGACTTCGGAATGGCCCCCAGCGTCGTTTTCGGGCTGGAGCAGCAGGCCTGCACCGCCATGCTCGGGTCATTGCGCCTGGCGCACGCCCTGCTGTCGGTGGAGCCCGGCTGGAAGCGGGTGCTGTGCGTGACTGCGGACCGGTTCCCGCCCGGCGCCTTGTACGAGCAGGCATACAACGTCATTTCTGATGGCGCGGCGGCGTGCACGGTCAGCCGGGGATCGGGCCCGTTCAGGCTGGTCACGGCCCACCAGATCACCAATGGCGGCCTCGGCCGGGCCTCTGATGACGAGACGGTCGGCTCGTATTTCGGGTACATGCACAAGGCCGTGACCCAGACCCTCGCAAGGGCGGCCCTGCGGCCCGATCAGATCACCTGGATCGTCCCGCAGAACACGACCCCGCTGGCGTGGACCGTCCTGTGCCGAATGCTCGGCATCTCCCCGGACCGGGTGTTCTCGCCGTCGATGTCGGACGTGGGTCATGTGATCGCGGCGGACAATATGATCAACCTCGCCGAGTTGCACGGGTCGGGCAGGCTCCGCGCGGGAGACCTGCTGCTGCTGGCCATGGCGGGATTCGGGATGAACTGGCAGTGCGTCATCCTTGAGGCGACCGAGGACGCCGAGCGGTGAGCGCGGCCGCGGCGAACCGGGTGCGCGAGGCGGTCGCCTCTCTCGACGACACGGCGGACCGCCTGGCGAGCCAGTCGCGGCGCTATTATCACAATCCGTACCAGACAGCGTGGCCGCAGGCCGTGGACCCGGAGGGCACCTGGTATACGGCCCCGGAACTGTCCAGCCTGTACGGCACCCCGTGGTGGGAGGGCCTGGCCGAGCCCGCCCGGCACAGGCTCTCCTTCTTTGAGGCGGTCAATTTCTTCAGCCTGAACATTCATGGCGAGAAAACCCTGATGGCCGGCCTGGCGTCCCGGCTGTATCGGCCGGACCTGGCCGGAATCGCGGATTACCTGCACCATTTCCTCGATGAGGAGAATAAGCACAGCGTTTACTTCGGCGGCTTCTGCCGTCGCTACGCACGAATATATCGCAGCCGCCAGGTGCAGTTCCCTGGGTCCCCGTTCACGGCGGAACAAGAAGACTTCCTCTTCTTCGCCAAAACGATGATCTTCGAAGAGATTGTCGACTATTACAACGCGCGCCAGGCGAAGGACGTGCGGCTGCATCCTCTGGCGCGCTTCATCAACCAGTATCACCACGGCGAGGAGACCAGGCATCTGGTGTTTGGCCGGCGTCTCGCCGCCCGGCTCTGGGAGGTCTGCGCGCCGGCCTGGGGCGAGCAGGCCCGGGAGGACATCAGGCGCTACCTTCGCGCATTCATGGTCATGGCGTGGCGCGAGTACTACAACCCTGGCGTCTACGCGGATTGCGGCTTCGACGACCCGTGGGGCGTGGCGGAAGGCGCCTGGCAGGCCGCTGGCCAGCGGGCGCACCGGCGAGCGGCCTCCGGCCGCTGTTTGAGAGTGCTGCGGGCCGCCGGCGTCTTCGACAAGGACCCCCCCGATGTTTTCTGAGGAAGAAGCCCGAGACGCGATACGGTCCTGGGCGACGAGCAAGGCAGGGCCTGAGGTATCTGGCCAGATCGACGACGAAACGCTGCTGTTCGCGGACCGCTACCTCACGTCGGTGCACCTGCCCGAGCTGCTGCTGCTACTCGAACGGCTGCGCGGAGCGCCCATCGACCCGGAAGGCCTGAGCCCGGGGGATTTCCGCGACGTCAACACGATCGTCCGGCGCTTCTGCAGTCCCGCGCCTGGTTGGTCATTAAGGGGAGATGGCTATGCGGGGAGCACGGGCGACCAGGACCGGCGCGGAGCCTAGGCTCACGGCAGTGGGGCTGCGCTGGCACCCGGCGCTTGGGCAGGTGACACTGTCCGGCCCGCTACTGCGCTTGGCCGCCGACTGCGACCGCGCATTCGGGATCCTCGCCGATGCCTTCGGCGCGCAGGAGGAACAGCACCCTGCGGCCGTCTCTGCGGAGCTGCTGGACCGGTTGGACTATTTCAGCTCGTTCCCCCACCAGGCCACGTTCCCGGCTGTGCTCGACGGCGGCGAAGACAACCTCGCCGGGTTCGCCGCCGACCCGTTCGGCGCGGCAGGGGTCAGGCTGACCCAGCTCGCGCCCATCCGGGCCGTGCTGACCCCTGCCGCCTGCTACCACGTCTGGGCGGCCCGCGAGGGCGAGGAACTTGCGGCGCCGCAGTACATCACCACCGTGGCCACCTGCTTCCGGCGCGAGGCGGCTTTCGAGCCGCTGATCCGCCAGTGGGCCTTCCGGATGCGCGAGGTGGTCTGCGCCGGGACGGCGGCCGAGGTCCGCGAGTTCCTGGCCCGGGCGCGCGAACTTGCGGACCGGCTGTGCCGCGAGCTGTCCCTGCCGATTACCTGGGAGTCGGCGACTGACTCGTTCTTTCGTCCGCTGAGCAACCCGAAGTTCCTGTTGCAGAAGATCGCGCCCACGAAGGAGGAGGCTGTTTTCGGATGCCGGGTGGCGATCGCATCGGTCAATCTGCATCACGAGCACATCGGGTCCGCATTCCGGATCAGCCGGGGCGGCGAAGCCGCCCACACAGGCTGCCTGGCGTTCGGCCTGGAACGCTGGCTCTACGCGCTGAGCAGCCAGTACGGCGAAGATCCTGCGGGCTGGCCGTCGGTGGCTGACGCTGCCAGCCGTGCGGTCGCGGGCGGGAACACCGGATGACCGGGACCACGCTGATCACAGGCGCCGACGGCTACTTGGGACGGCTGATCGCCGGCTGCCTGCTCGCTGGCGGTGACGATCACCTGGTTCTCGCCGTCCGCGCAGCGGATGCCCCCGAGTTTGACGCTAAGCGGGCGACGCTGGGGGCGTTCCTCGGCGGCACCCCGCCGGGCCGGATCACGATCGCCCCGGTCGACCTGAGCGACGACGCGGGCTTGGACGCGCTGGCGGGCAAACCGGTCACCACGATCGTGCACAGCGCAGCCGTCACCAAATTCAGCGTCGATAAGGACACCGCGAACCGGGTCAACGTGGCGGGCACGGCGCGGGTCTGCGAGTTCGCGCGGCGCTGTGACCGGCTCAGCCGCCTGCTGCTGCTCTCCACCGTATACAGCGCTGGCCGGCAGACCGGCCAAATCGCCGAGGTCGCTCACACCGGTTCAGCAGGGTTCGTGAACTGCTACGAATGGTCTAAGTGGGAGGCCGAGCGGCTGGCGCTGACCGAGTACGCCGACACGCTGCCAGTGTCGGTGCTCCGGCTCTCCACGATCGTCGCTAACGACGAGGCCGGTACGGTCACTCAGTTTAACGCGTTCCATCACACGCTTAGGGTGTTCTTTTACGGCCTGATGTCCGTTGTCCCCGGCGAGGAGAAGACACCGATCCACGTAACGTCCGGCGAGTACAGCGCTTCTGCTGCCGTCCGGCTGCTCGACCCCGCCGTCCCGGAGGGCATTTATCACGCCTGTGCTGGCGGCCCGCCGTCGTTCCGCGAAATGATGGGCATCGTCTTCGACGTGTTCGACTCGGATGAAACCTTTCGCCGCCGCAATCTGGTGCGCCCGCTGTTCTGCGACCGGCAGAGCTTCCGTGACCTCGTGCAACTGACAAGGATGACGCGATCAGGCGCGGTGCTCGCGGCGCTGGAGACGTTCGTCCCCTTTGCCGATCAGCTATATCTGCATAAGGACGTGAGCAGCGAACGGCTTAATGCCGTGTGGCCTGGGCACCGGGCGCCAGACCAGGCCGCGCTCGTCGCCGGCGCCTGCAGGGATCTCGTGGCTACCCGCTGGGGACGGCGGAAGGAGAAATAATGACAGCCGACGACAACGACCGGTGGATGCTGAGCTATTACCGCGTCTCTGAGATCAACGGGGCCCTCTTCTTCGGCCGCGTGGCTCGCGTCATGCGGCCGGGATACCTGCAAAGCCAGGTCACTCACCATTTCGCGGACGAGGCCGCGCACGCCAGCTACTGGACGGGCTGCATGGAAGATCTTGGCTTCTATCCGGAGAAGCAGCGTACCGCCTATCAGGACCGCTACTTCACCGCGCTCGGGGTGCCCGCGAACCTTATGGAAGTCCTGGCGATCACCCTGGTCTTCGAGAAGCGGGTCATCGGCCATTACCGCCGCCACCTCGCCCATCCGGATACCCACCCCCGGATCAGGCAGACGATCGAGCGGATCATGTTCGATGAGCGACGGCACCTGAGATACGTCCGGGAAGCCCTGGACAACATGGGAGCCCGGTATGGCGCTGAAGTCGTCAGCCGGACGACGGAGCGCTACGAAGAGGCGGACCGGGAAGTCTATGCCGCCGCGATCGCCGAATTCGGGGAGCGCATGACTTTCCTGGAAACCGCCGCCGACCGGGCAGCCCGGACTCTGGCCGGCCGATCATCGGGCGTCATCTGATGAGCACGGCGACCGTCACTTTCGACGCGATCGCGGAGCACATGGCGGAGGTCTTGCAGGTACCCAGGGACCAGCTGAAACCCGACGTCCTGATCAGCGATCTCGGCGCCGACAGCCTGGGACTGGTGGAAATGGCCATCGACCTGCAAGAAGAGTTCGACGTCATCATCACTCACGAGGAGTTCGCCGCAATCCGCACTCTCGGCGACCTGGAGTCGCTGCTGCGCTCCCGGCAGTAGCCCGGGTAGTGAGGCTGACTACGTCGCTGTCCGGTTTGCTGCTCACACGGGTCCGCCCGCCCGGGAACCACCGGGAGTGCTCACCGCGATTGCGCATTCCGGGGCCCAGAGTAACCATCCCGGAATGAGGTGAGTTTCCGGCCGGGCAGCCGGTGATCAGCGTGGACGCCAAGAAGAAGGAGCAGGCCGGGGAAGACGGGCCTGGCCGGGCTCGCCCGGGAGACCGGGCTGGAGATCACCTGCTGCCACTTCTCGCCGGGCACCCGTGCTTGAGGACCTTGATGAAGGAGATGCGGTCCGGATCGATCCGCTCCTCGCTGGCCAGCCGCATGATGATCCGCGTCAGGCAGTGATGCACCGCGCCCATGTCTCCTGGTGGG
>Ga0335079_10011495_pt1 | contig 10093 bp, 6 predicted proteins | sample Lox_Sample_33_FD_206719 | JGI IMG/M metagenome (GOLD analysis project Ga0335079, IMG submission 206719) | Soil microbial communities from Loxahatchee National Wildlife Refuge, Florida, United States - Lox_Sample_3.3 | ecosystem: Environmental > Terrestrial > Soil > Wetlands | place: USA: Florida...
TGCTTGCTGCCGCTCTTGGTGGCCATCGTAATCATGCCGCCGGACGATTGACCTAAATCGGCGCCAAAGTTGCTCGTCATGACCTTGAATTCCTGCAGCGAATCCTGTGACGGCGAGACGATGAGGATGCCGCCGCCGCCCCGGTCATAGGCTTCTCCTCCATTTACCATCCAGTTATTGTGGTCGGGCCGCTGGCCGCCGAACGAGATGGTCCGGTTCTGGTTCTGGGCCATCGGCGAATCGAAGTCCGGGATCGAGGCGGAGGCACCCGGCACCAGGGCCGCAAGCTGGATCACATTGCGGCCATTGGTCGCGAGATCCGAGACTTGGGCAGCGGTAATCGTCTGGCTGACTTCATTGGAGTCCGCCTGAACCTGAACCGCGCTGGCTTCTACGGTGACGCTTTCCCTTGTCTCGCCGACCTGAAGCGGAGCGTCCGCCCGCACCGTGTCGTTGACATTCAACGTGATCCCGGTTCGCTCGTACGCTTTGAAACCCGAGGCCTCCACCCGGACCATATAGTGCCCGATGCCGAGTGAGCTGGCGGAATAGTTCCCGGTCGCGTTCGTGGTCGTGTTGCGAACGAATCCATTGTCGGTGTTGGTCACCGTGACCTTGGCGTTGGGGACGCCCGCGCCGCTCTGGTCGGTGACCGTTCCCACGATGCTGGCCGTTTCCTGACTGTACGCTACTGTACCGAGCAGTGCGATCCCCAGCAGCACTACCAGGCCGCAGCGCGGTTTTCCTGACTTATGCAGTCTTCGATTACCCCTCTCCACTTTGCCCCTCCTCAAACACGTGCAGTGCTGGCGGGAAGATAGCCCCACTCGGTTGCCAATAAAAGGTCGTTACGGAACCGTACAAAGATTATCCTTGCCGATTCAAGAGCCTGAGAGCGATTGCAAAAATATGTATAGTACAAATTTTCTGTGATAGCATTGCCCTGAGAAACCGCACGGGCAATGTCTCGGAAGCCTGACCTGCAAGTTCCGACGCCGCGTCTGCCGCCGGAGAAAGCGGAAGAGGTCCTGGCGGAATTGGAGCGTGTGCTCGGCAATCCCCTGTTCCGCGGCAGCCGCCGCTGCCAAAGCCTCCTGCGACGCATCACCGAGCAAACCGTTTCCGGCGAGGTCGATTCCCTGAAGGAGCGGGCCCTTGGAGTGGAAGTCTTCGGTCGCCCCGCCGACTACGACACCAGCCAGGATCCCGTGGTTCGGGCGAGCGCCGCCGAGATCCGCAAAAAGCTGGCGCAGTACTACCAGGAAGCCGGACATGAGTCCGAGACCCGGATCGAACTGCTTCCCGGATCCTATCTCGCCGAATTCCATTTCATCGGCGACAAGCCGGTGGCCACCGTCCGGCTCCCCAAGACCAAACCCCGCCAGCGGTCCTTAATCGCGATCGCCGTTGCCTCCGCCGCTGTGCTCATCCTGGCGGCAGCTCTCGGGACCGTAAACTGGCGCCGCTCCGAGCTCGACGATTTATGGGGCCCGGTGCTGAAAGCCCCTGGGACGGTGCTCGTCTGCATCGGCGTCCAGGCTGCCTACAACCTGCGATCGGCTCAAGGCCAGGACGAGATTCAAGGCATCATCCAGCCGAGCGCCGCCGCGGCACGCCGACCGATTCAGGAAGAGGACCTGGTCCTGTTGCGCGACCGCTATGTGGCTCTGGATGACGCGCTCTGCCTGGTGCGTCTCACCACACTGCTCGACCGGTATCGCAAACCATACCGTATACGAGCCGTACGATCCACGTCTTTCGCGGACCTCCGCGATACGCCGGCCGTCCTGATCGGCGCCTTCGACAATCCCTGGACGCTCCGCACCGCCGACCAGCTACGCTTCACCTTCCGCAAGGACAGCGAGCAGGATACCGGGATGGTGCATGACAGCCAACACCCCGAAAACTCCGAGTGGAAGCTCACCCGGTATTGGCCCAACTGGGACGTCCCGGTCGACTACGCCATCGTGACCCGGATGGTGGACACCACTACCGATCGCCCCGTCATCATTGCCGCCGGCCTGACGCAATACGGCACCGTCGGCGCCGGCGAGTTCCTCAGCAACCTGGATTACTTCTCCGAAGCAGCCCGCCGTTTACCCAAGGACTGGCAAAAGAAAAACCTGCAGATCGTGCTCAGTGTCCCGGTGGTGAACCGCATCTCCGGCCGCCCCCGGATCCTGGCAACTCACGTGTGGTGAGACGGTTCTTACGGTGCCAGAGGCTCAATCAGTCCACTGAGCTTAGTCGGTTGTCGGTTTACTATCCGGCATGGCAAGATCGTCGAAATTGACATACTGGCCGATCCGGAGCGGCTACGCCAATTGAACCTGTCGGTTCTTACAGGTTGAGCGGCGCGAGCGCCGCTGGGCGTGCGCGCCAATTCCTCACCCGCGAATCGTCTCAACGTTGAAGATTAGACACCGAATGGAGGATCGTATCGACGACGATTTCGTCCCCCATGGTCGTGTTGATCATCAGGTGAAAGTAGTGTCGGGCAGGCCAGTCGACATCGAAGTGTTTCTTAATGTACTCCGAGCGCTCGCGGTCCACGGTCTCAACAAGCTCCGTCGCATCCTTCTCGGTTTTCCCCGATCTCACTAATCGCCGAACCTTTTCCTGGAAAGGCGCGTAAAGGAAAACGTGCAAGGCATCTGGCCGGCCATAGAGATGATAGGCGGAACCCCGTCCAACAATTATGGTATTGCCCTTGTCAGCTGCGGCTAATACCAATTGTTGCGCCACTTTCTTTATGCAATCGGCATCCACCATGTTCAGGCGTGGCGCATTTAAACTCCCCTCAAAGCTGCCGCGCATGAAACTTTTGAACAGCCGGTAGGTGAACGGGTCCCTGCGCTCCTGGCGCTCCTCAACGGCCCGGCTGGAACAATCCATCAGGCGGGCAATCTCGTCCGTCAACGCTTGGTCCCACAGCTTCCAGCCGAGACGTCCCGCCAATTTGCGCGCAATATCGGCTGCGCCGCATCCGTATTCTCGCTCAAAAGTGACTACCTTGATCATGGCCTCTGCTCACCTCTTCGTGTTGATCTGCGGAGACGGGGAAGCCTGCGAGGGCGCAGACCGGGTCAGCCCACCGCGACTTCTCCGCCCGCCGAAGGATCGTTCTTGCGGACCAGAAAAGAAAGAAGGAACATAATGCCGGCACCCAATGTGAGCACCATGAACGCATCCAGATATGCCAATGTCTGCGACTGCGCGCCAAGCAACCGGTAGAGCAGCCCCTGAGCCTGTATCTGCGCGTCAGCGACACTGGTCCCCGAGTGTACGAGCTGCCGTGCCAGCCCGCTCAATTGATTCCGAAACACCGGGTCGTAGTTTGTGAGATGATCAACAAATCTCGTTTGGTGGAGCTGTGCGCGGCGCGCCAGCAGCGTGGTCATCATGGAGGTGCCAACGCTGCTGCCGATGTTGCGCATGAAATTGATGATTCCCGCCGCCTCGTTGCTCTTTTCCGCCGGGAGCCCTACATACATCGCCAGGGTGATCGGAACGAAGAGAAACGGCAGGCCGACAACCTGCGCCACCCGCAGCCACATCGCCACGCTGAAGCTGATATCCAGATCGATGCGTTTGGTGGAATAAAACATGGCGCCGGCGATCGCGATCCAGCCAAAGGCGATCAGGTATTTGGCCGCAAATTTCCCACTCAGCACACCCACGATCGGCATGGCCAACAGCAGCACCACTCCGCTGGCGGAAAGAACGATCCCGGCCAACTCAGCCGTATATCCCATCAGAGTCTGCAGGAGCTGCGGCATCAATACCAGACTGCTGAAATACACGACCCCCAACATGAACATCATCAGGTTGGCCGCTGCGAAGTTAAAGTTCTTGAATAGCCGAAGGTCCATAATTGGATTCCGGTGTAACCACTCCCGGACGACCAGGGAGATGAGGCAAACCGCCGCGAGCACCGAGAGCGTGAGGATAAAACGCGAACCGAACCAATCGTCCTCCTGCCCTTTATCCAACACCACCTGGAGAGCCCCAATTCCGATAGCCAGAAAGCCGAGCCCGATATAGTCCAGACGAACGCCAGCGCCCCTCATTTGCCGAAGATACGGCGGATCCTCTACCAGGCGGAACACCAGGAACGCCGCCAGAATCCCAACGGGCAAGTTAATGTAAAAGATCCATCGCCAGGAGTAGTTGTAAGTAATCCAGCCGCCGAGGACCGGGCCGATGGTGGGCGCCAGCACGGCCGTGATTCCGTAGAGCGCGAAGGCCAAGCCGCGCTTCTGAGGCGGAAAGGCGTCGGCTAGAATCGCCTGGGCCATCGGCTGCAGTCCACCGCCACCGGCTCCCTGGAGGGCCCGAAACAGGATTAGCACCCCCAGACTGGGAGAAGAACCGCATAACACCGAACTTCCGGTGAAGAGAAGGATACAGAGGATAAAGAAACGCTTGCGGCCGAAGCGCGCCGCGATCCATCCGCTGATTGGAAGAACGATCGCGTTGGCCGCGAGGTACGACGTCAGTACCCACGTGCTCTGATCGTTGCTGGCGGCGAGACCTCCCGCGATGTAGGGTAACGCGACATTCGCAATACTTGTATCCAGCACTTCCATGAAGGCGGCCATCGCCACGACTACCGCGATGAGCCACGGATTGAACTGGGGCTGCCATGGTTCCGGCCGCGGCGCGGCAAAAGGGGTGGTTTGTGTCGTCGCGGCCATATGCCCACGCTGTCTTACCGGTTGATGTACACTTTGGGATCCACAGACATTCCGACCCGCAAGAGATGGTCCTTGTTCTCTCCGGGATCCAGATCAATCCGGACCGGAATACGTTGAACGACCTTTACGTAGTTGCCCGTGGCATTCTCCGGAGGAATCAGGCTGAAGCGCGACCCTGTCGCGCCGCCGACGCCTGTGACGTGGCCGTGGTACTCGCGGTCGTAGGCATCCACGCTGAAGACCACCTTCTGGCCAGGCCTCATCTTTTTCAATTGCGTTTCCTTGAAATTGGCAGTGACCCAAATGTCCTCCAGAGGGACTACCGACATGAGGCTTTGCCCCGGCGACACGTTCTCACCCACTTCCACCGTCTTCTTGCCGACGATCCCGGCTGCAGGCGCGTGAATAATGGTGTAACTCAGGTTCAGCCTGGCCTGGTTCAGGATCGCTTGTTGCTGCTTCACCTTTGCCTCGGCCGATCTTGCCCTGTCCTCGCTCTGCGCAACCTGTCGCGGTCGCGTCATTGCCGACTGGATGGACGCGTCAGCCTGCGGGATTTTGGTTTGCGCCTCCTGCACGGCGGCCTGCGCCGCTGCTACGTTGTGGCGGGCCTGGTTGACCGAGGCCATCCTGGCGTCCACCGTGGCCTTATCCGCTGCCACGGTCTGCACGGTCTGATCGTATTGTTGCTTGGGGAGCTCATCTTTCACGACCAGTTGCCGGTATCGCTCGGCGTCATCCATGTCCTTCTTATAAATCGCCTGCGCCTCGAGCACCTCGGCCTGCGCCGTTTTCAGGGCGGATTGGGACGCATCCAACTGGCGCTGCGCGTTGGCGACTCCGGCATCGGCATTCGCGCGCGACGCTCTGGCGGTTTCCAGGGTGCTGGCCGTATTCGTCGAGATAATGGGAACATCCGCGCGCGAGCTTCGCAGAGAAGCTTCCGCGTCTGCCAAGTTCGCTTCGGCCTGCGCCACCGCGACCTCGTAGTCCTGCGGATCGATCTTGACGAGGATATCGCCGTCATTGACCACCTGCGCATCTTGCACCAGGACCTGGTTCACATGGCCGGTGATGCGCGCACTGATCGCGTCCACATGTCCGTCGATCTGTGCGTCGTCCGTGGATTCATACGTGCCGAGGTGCTTCCACAGCAGGTAGCCGCCCACGCTCAGCACAGTCAGCACGACGATCAGAGCAAGAATCCGCCAGTGCCTCCGCGGCTTTGGTCTTGTTCCCGTTGGGGGAGCCGGAGGAGGCTCCGCCCGATTCTGAGCAACGACCGTGTCCGACATTCACTTCACCTCGATGAACTGCTTCACGTTTTGCTGAGCCAGACCCATTGCCCGCGCCAGCGATACCCGAGCGAGACCATTGGCGTAGAGTGCCGAAATGAGATTGTCATTGGCCGTGGCTACGGACCCCTGCGCCTGCACCACCTCGATGTTGTCCGTAACGCCTGAGGAAAAGCGGTCTCTAGCCTGGTTCAAAGTCTGGTTGGCCAATCCGAGATTGTCCCGTGCCACTGCCACCTGGTCCGTCGTAGACCGGAGGTCTAGAAATGCGTCTCGCACCTCCGTCTCGATGCCGGCGCCCAGATCGGCCAATTCGTCCGAGCGCTGCTTGAGCGCGGCTTGAGCTTTTTCGATATCCGCGCGGATCCGGCCGCCCGTATATATGTTGAAGTTCAAAGCGCCGGTGACGTTGAACACGCCATGCGAGTTGGACAGGGTGGGGCCGGTGTCGCCATAAAACGCGTTCACGTCTACCGTGGGATACCATTCCGCCCGAGCGGCAGCCAATGTCTGACGCGCGGATTCCACCAGCTTTTTGGATCTCTGGTAGTCTGGCCTTTGTGTCAAGGCAGTACGCAACACCTCCTCCTCATTGACGCCTGTCAACGGTGAATATGGAGCCAGGTCGGCAACGTCAAACACCTGAGTTGGTGGAAGCCCAATCACCCGCCCCAGGGCCAACTTGTCCTTTTCGAATTGATTCTGTTGCGCCAGTAACGCTTGCTGCTCAATCTTAAGCTGCACTTGGGCGCGCAACACGTCGATACCCGCGGCGACGCCGGCGGTGCGCTGATCCGTGGCCCGCTTATAAAGCGCCTGATCGGTTTCCACCTGCGCCCTGATCGCTTGCACGCGAGAGGCGTCCGCGATAACCAGCAGGTATGCGTTTGCGACCGCTTGCACAACCAGATCTCGCGTGTCCTGAAGGGAAAGTTGCGCCGCCTGCTCAGCCGCCTTGGCTGACTTGAGATTCCTTCTCGCATTAAAATCCAGAACCTTCGACGAAAGGGTGGCTTGGGCAGCAGAATAGGAAAACGGGCCCACAATCGGCCGAATTGTGAAATATGGATTGGATGGGACATTTAACCCCACTGTCTTCAAGTTGAGTTGCTCAACCGTCTCGGCGAGCGTACCAGTGACTTGAGGGAGCAGCGAAGACAGCGCTTGGATTCTCTGTGCTCTGGCAGCCTGGCTTGCCGTCTGGCTTTCGAGCAGACCCAGATTCGACTTGAGACCGCGTTGAATCGCGTCGTCAAGCGTCAACCGCAGCGGCACTGGCGACGCGGCGCCGCCGGGCACACTACCTAGGAGAGGATTGCTTTGTTGGCCCGACACCCCATACACGGACAGCAGCCCAAAGCCAACGCAAACATGGATGCATCTGACGACTCGTCGCAAGGGGCCGCCCGCCTTTTGGTCTCACGATAGCTTAAGTTGGTCGCAGAAGTCGGTGAGAAACATCCTCTCGCAAATTCTTCAGTGAGATTAGAAGCCGAAACAGCCGTGTCACGACGAGCGGTAGATGGAGTTTTGTAATGGGGCGTGCCGTTTAATACACGTACCCGCTGGCGCATTGCCAAACCTTTGCTCCGCCGAGAGCGACAGCGCCTTGGCGCGTTCCTCGACGGCATACAGGCCTGCGATCAAGGTGGAGCGTTGGTCCCATGTGTGGCTCGTCACATTCGAACACCGCGAAGAAATACCGCCGTGCATCCCCCCTCGGTCAAGCCGCGTTGCGACCTGAAAAAGCATCATCGACGGAGTCGCGACAAGCCCCATTTGGCAGGAGTTCCTCCTCCATGGCAACGTGATCCAGCAGGCTCCATTCTGCATCTGGTCCGAACGTTACCAGTAGGTCCAAATCGCTATCCGGGCGGAAGTCGTCGCGCACCGCAGATCCGAACACGCGAAGTTCGGCGATCTTCCACCGCCGGCAGTACTCATCGAGCCTGTCGGAATAGGAATCTCCGTCCGCATGGCATTCTCTCCTCACCAGGTTGCCACAGCGGCCTTGACGGCCGCCCCCGGATCGTGGCAACTCACGTGTGGTGAGCCGTCACACCTTCAGCTCCCAGCCTTTTCGCAGGAACGGCTTGAGATACTTGTTCGCTTCCTCATTGTTGCTGAAGCGCCGCTTGCTCCCGTCCCACATCAGCTTGCCCGGGACCCGCAGAGCGATTGCTCCCAACGCGAGCCACTCGATGTACTTCGTTGCCACCGCAAACTCCGACACGCCCGGCGCACCGCCCTTGCAGGCGCGAATCCAGTCCTGCTGATGATTCACCCCGCGCTGCAGCATCTGCGGCGGCAGCTTGTATTCGTCCCATCGCGACTGCGGCAAGAGCCAGACACCCTCCCCGCGCGACGTCGTCGCCATGTACCCCTTCGTCCCGACAAACACCGCGCCGTTGCCCGGTGCGCGCATTTTCGGATCCTGCGAAACCCCGGGAGGCAGTCCGCGTCCGCCCGGTCCCCGTCCGCCGCCCGGAGGAAACGACCCGCCGCGGCCCTGCTGCGCGATCGGCTTGCCATCCACGGTCAGTTGGGTATTGACCAGCATCATCCCGTCGCCGCCCTGCACGAACGGCCGGCCCTTCTCCGCCAGATTGTTCATCGGCGGGAAGAGGCGCGCACCTTCGGCCATTCCCGGCGGGTCCTGAAAATCGCCGCGCATGTTCTGATATGTGTGCACTGTCACCGGAGGCATGCTGCCGCGCGCCGGAAACTCGAACACGATGTGCGCGCGCAGCGGCCACAGCCACTGGTTCTTGCCTTCGACGTATACGCACTCCACGCTGGCCGGGCTCGCCTTGTCGAGTTGGAGCGCCAGGTGCGCCGGCCCCAGATTGTGTACCAGCCAGTCGCCCAGCGACCCGCCCGTCGAAAAATCGATGAACGCGCGCCACTGGTTTGTCATCAGCGGATTGAACGCACGCGCTTCTGCGCACCCCAGCCACAGGTCCCAATCGAGCGTCGCCGGAACCTCCACCGACTCCGGCCCGGTCGCCGGAATGTTCGGCTGTCCGCCGTAGATGCCGCCGGTCCACGCATGCAGTTCCTTGACGTCGCCGATCTCCCCCGACCAGAAGATCTCGCACGCCGTCTTCGTCCCTTCGTGGTTCCATCCCTGGTTGCCCATCTGGGTCGCGACTTTGTACTTCGCCGCCGCGTCGGCCAGCAGTTGCGATTCCCACGCCGTCCGGGTCAGCGGCTTCTCGCAGTACACGTGCTTGCCGTGCTGCATAGCGAGCAGCGCCACCGGTGTGTGCATGTGATCGGGGGTTGCAATCATCACCGCGTCGATGTTCTTGCCCTCGGTCTCGAACATCTTGCGGTAGTCTTTGTACTTCTTGGTATTGGGATATTGCGCGAAGCCGTGGGCGGAGCGCTGTTCGTCCACGTCGCACAGCGCGACGATGTTCTCCGTGGCCGCGGCGCCCACCAGAATCGCCGGTCCGCGGACCCCGACTCCGATCGCCCCGATATTCAGCTTTTCATTCGGCGACTTGTAGCCCAGCGCCGAAAGAGAAGCCGTGCTGCCGAATCCGCCCCGCGGGACCGCTCCCGCCAGTAGCGTGCCATAGAAGAAATAACGTCGCGAAAACCGATTCCCGTTCACCGTGTGCCTCCTCGCCATATAGGTGGTATCTCAAACTCTATCACCAGGCATCCGGTCCGGGAATCTTCGCTTGACTTCAAACCGGCCATCTGATCCCATGGGCGAAAATCACCATGATCAGAAGCCGAGGACTGCGCTGGTGGATGATCAGCCTCATCATGCTCGGCTCAGTCATCAACTACCTGACCCGCAGCACGCTGGCCGTGGCCGCTCCCACGGTGCTCAAGGACCTGCGCATCACTGAACGCGAATACTCGTGGATCGTCGGCGCTTTTCAGGGCGCCATCATGGCGCAGCCCATCTGCGGATACGTCCTGGATGTGCTCGGCTTGAAAATCGGCTTCGCCATCTTCGCCATCGCCTGGTCCATCGTCAACATGTCGCATGCACTCGCTAATAGCTGGCAGGCATTCGCCTGGCTTCGCGGGCTGCTCGGATTCAGCGAGGGGTCCGCGAACCCCGCCGGCATGAAGGCAACCGCC
>Ga0335079_10011496_pt1 | contig 10093 bp, 10 predicted proteins | sample Lox_Sample_33_FD_206719 | JGI IMG/M metagenome (GOLD analysis project Ga0335079, IMG submission 206719) | Soil microbial communities from Loxahatchee National Wildlife Refuge, Florida, United States - Lox_Sample_3.3 | ecosystem: Environmental > Terrestrial > Soil > Wetlands | place: USA...
AGATCAGCGAAACGCGATGCTTGCATTATTGCAACACGTGCGCGGCGAACTCCAAATCATTTCTGGCGGCAACAGCACTGATTCTCAGCCATTCGCCTACAGCTTCGCCCGCAGCATGTTGATCACATCATCCGCGGTGATCACGCCGGTCAGCACGCCGTCCTCATCAATCACCGGCAGCGTAAGCAGGTTGTACTTATCGAAAAGTTCGGCCACTCTCTTCTCGTCGGCCCCGGGATGCACCGTGGTCATGTGACCGGTACTGAGCATCATCAGCGGCGTGCCCGGCGGCGCAAGCGCCACCTTCGCCAGCGGAACGGCGCCCAGCAGCTTGTCTTTGTCTCCAATGATGTAGATGGTGCTCAGACTCTCCAGTCCGCCTTCGAAATTGCGCAGCATGTCGATGGCGTCTTCCACCCTGGCGTGCTGGCGCAGAGCCATGTACTGCGTGGTCATGCGCCCGGCCGCCGTGTCCTCCTCGAAGGTCATCAGCTCGGCGACTTCGGCGCGCTCCTCGGGCTGCATCTCCGTCAGGATTTCCTGCGAGTCGTCGGGGTGCATGTCGCCCAGCAGGTCGGCGGCGGCGTCGGGGTCCATCTCCTCCACGATGTCGGCGGCGCGGTCGGAATCGAGCGACGACAGAATCGACACCTGCAGCTTGGGATCGATCTCCTCCAGCGTCTCGGCCGCGACCTCTTCGTCCAGCGTCTCGAAGACTGCCTCGCGCTCCGCCGGCGCCAGCTCTTCCACAATGTCGGCGATGTCGGCGGGATGCAGCTTGGCCAGGCGCTCCAGCGCGATCTTCAGCTTCACGCGCCGCGCAGGATCGGTTTCGATAAGGTCGACAAACTCCCAGGGGATCAGCCTCGGGGGGATTCGTTCCAGCAACGGATGCAGCGCGCCGGCAGGAATCACGCCCTTCAGCAGCCGCCGCATGGCGCCGCGCGCGCCCACATCCACCGCGCCGATCTTCAGGATGAGATGACCGTTTCCGCTCTCTTCGTGGATGTCGACGTCGTTTACGCGCACTACCTTGCGCCCATGCACGTCGATGATCTGCTGATCGAGGAGGTCGCGCTCCAGTAGCAGCAGGCCTTCACCGGCGCCGAACGGGCTCCACTCGCTCGCCGGCGTCGCCACTCGCAAGCCGCCGTCGATCAGGCTGATTGCCTTCATCGGCACCAGCCGGCTGCCGCGATTGGTCTTAACGATGAAGCTGCTGATCTGGCTGGAGTTCTCCTGCGGACTCAGCGCCACCTCGCGCACCTTTCCGGCGTGTGCGCCGGTGTTGTCGATCACCGGCGCGCCGATCAGCTCGGAAAGTGCAAGCGAGGGCATCGCAGTCAATATATGCGATGTGAGGCGAGAAATTCTCCCGAATTCCCGAGCTGAGAGAGGTGCATGCCGAGCCTCGGAAGCATCGGGATGCAAGTTGTTGCAGCTTGACTCGTGATGAAAATCACCGACTGAGGTAATCAAATGTGTTAACGTATGTAGACAAGTACCGCTTAAGGCAAACTGGTGCACAATGGCTGTGCAAATCGTTGCACAAACTCCTTGCGAATCAATATTGTCCGGTGGAACATAACTTGCACATGAGTTGCACATCTGCTCGTTATAGCGAACAAAAGGAGAATCGAGGCAAACGATGGCCGACCGTAAGCAATTTGAGGGAGTCACGGCACCAAGCTTGGAGTTGGTGAATCTCTTGGAAAAAACCCGCGGCGTTCAGATCACAGAGGATGAACTTCAGGAACAGAGGATTAGCTTCGCTTTTGGGAACGCTCTCGCCACAGAGTCAATCACGAAAGACAGCGTGCGGCAGGCCTCCAAGAAGATCCGTATTCGTTAGCATTACAATGCCGCCCGTCTCGCAGGCGGCTTGATTTATGTCTGTCAGAGAAAAAGACAACCCAGAACTATTCCGAAGAATTCAAGAACAGAACCTCTTACGACAATATGACCTCCTGTCCAATTGCATAGAGATTGGGCTGGAGAAAGGCATAGAAGCGTTTGACAAGTACACATTGTGGGCGCTGAACTACGTTGCCGTAGCAAACATTGCGCAGTTCGGCGGCCGTTATCGGGAAGAACCCATCTACGTAGGTTCTCACACCCCGCCGCATTTCAAGGACGTTCCGAATGAAATGGATCGTTTCTTCTCCATAATCCACGAAAACTGGACCGTCTTGGACCAGCCAGCACTGCTTCCAGCTTATGCGTTGTGGAGATTGAATTGGATTCATCCCTTTGTTGAGGGGAACGGCAGAACTGCGAGAGCAGCTTGCTACTACTTAATGTGTCTACGGCAAGGGATGCTATTGCCGGGCAGGAAGACTGTGCCTGAACGAATACGCGAAAATCGCGACCCATATTACGCTGCTCTGCGAGCGGCAGACCGGCACTGGGAGGCTGGACACTTTAACGTGTCGGAGCTTTCCTCATATCTTGAGGGATTGCTGATTCGTCAGCTCATTGACACCGACTAAGCAAGTCAAAAGTGGACCTATTCGCCTCCTCCGGCTACCGTGTTAAACTTTTCCCTAGTCCTGTATGGCCCAAATTCAACGCAGAAAGACCTATACGGCCACCATCGGCGGCGTGCGCGTCGGTAGTGATGCACCGATTGTGGTGCAGTCGATGACCAACACCGACACTGCCGACATCGATGGCACCATCCGCCAGTCGATGGCGCTGGCCCGCGCCGGCTCCGAGCTGGTGCGCGTCACCGTCAACAACGACGACGCCGCCAAAGCCGTCCCGTACATCGTCGACGGCCTGGAGAAGCTCGGCGTCCCGGTGCCCATCATCGGCGACTTCCACTACAACGGACACATTCTGCTGAAGAAGTATCCCGAATGCGCCCGCGCGCTGGCCAAGTACCGCATCAATCCCGGCAACGTCTCCATCGGCAAGAAGGACGACAACAACTTCCTCGCCATGATCGATGTCGCCATCGAGAACGACAAGCCAGTGCGCATCGGCGTCAACTGGGGCTCGCTTGACCAGGCGCTGCTCACGCGGCTGATGGACGAGAACAACAAGCTCGACGAGCCCAAGGACGCGCGCGACGTCACCATGGAAGCGATGGTGCAAAGCGCGTTGCGCTCGGCCGAGATCGCGGTCGCGCACGGCATGAAGCGCGAGCAGATCATCCTCAGCGCGAAAGTCAGCGGCGTGCAGGACCTCATCGACGTTTACCGCGAGCTGGCGCGCCGTTGCGAATATCCGCTGCACCTCGGCCTCACCGAAGCCGGCATGGGTGCGAAGGGCATCGTCGGCTCGACCGCTGCGATGGGCGTGCTGATGCAGGAAGGGATCGGCGACACCATTCGCGTCTCGCTCACGCCTGCGCCCAACGGCGACCGCACCGAAGAAGTCACGGTCGCGCAGCAAATCCTGCAGTCGATGGGCATCCGCAGCTTCACCCCGCAGGTCACGGCCTGCCCCGGCTGCGGCCGCACTACCTCGACCTTCTTTCAGGAGATGGCCGAGCAGATCCAAAGCTATCTGCGCGAGCAGATGCCGGTCTGGAAAGGCCGCTACGCCGGCGTGGAACAGATGAAGGTCGCGGTGATGGGCTGTGTCGTGAACGGCCCGGGCGAATCGAAACACTCCAATATCGGCATCTCGCTGCCGGGCACCTTCGAAGAACCCAAGGCGCCGGTCTACGTCGATGGCCGCCTGATGCTGACCCTCAAGGGCGACCACATCGTCGCCGAGTTCATCGACATCCTCAACGACTACGTCGAATCGCACTACGCGGAAAAGCCGCAGCTGGTCACGAGCGGTTAGCGGCCGAGCGTTTTCTCTTGGGAATCGCTTGCAACACGTTTATAACGTTGCGCAGGTACCCGATGGCACAAACTGCGGCAAAGACCCAGAAGTCGGCTCCCCCTCCCGTCAAAACCCCTGTCGTCCTGACTGAACGCACGCAGAAGGTAATCGCCAAGCTCGAGTCGCAGCTGAAAGCGCCGCTAATCACCTACTGGAACTCTGACGGCGGGTCGATCTGCGCCACCGACGTGATCGGCCTTTACGGCGTTCTACAGACCGTGGGGAAAGTTGATCACCTGTACTTCTTTGTGAAATCGGATGGTGGACAGGGAGAGGCCTCGTTGCGCATGGTCCACCTGCTGCGGCAACACGTCAAGAGGCTGACTGTATTGATACCGCAGGACTGCGCCTCTGCCGCGACCATGTTGGCATTAGGCGCGGACAGAATTCTTATGGGCCCTCTTGCTCATTTGTCAGCTGTCGATACCGCCTTCAGGCACGACCTCTCGCCCATCGACCGCGATAACAACCGCGTCAGCGTAAGCCAGGATGAGTTACACCGCGTTGTTCGCCTCTATCAGCGACAATCCCGAGGCAAGCCGTCAAACCCGTATGAGTCGCTGTTTGCTCATGTGCATCCCCTGGTCATAGGCGCGGTGGACCGCATCAGCGCGCTGTCTACAAAACTGTGCGTCGAAATCCTTTCATATCACATGAAGGACGGGCGGAAAGCGCGGCGCATAAGCAACATCTTGAATGAGGGTTATCCCTCCCACAGCTATCCCATAACCCTGCGGGAGGCGAAACGCATAGGACTCAAAGCCGAGCCGTTGAATGAGAACATCAACGAACTGCTGTTCGAGCTAAACGAAATCTATGCAGAAATGGGCCAGCGCGCCTACACCGATTTCGACGAGCGCAATTCGCACGACAACAGCATCGTGAATATTCTGGAAGCGAAGGGATTACAGATCTTCTTTCAGATCGACAAAGACTGGCATTATCGGGCCGAAGAGCGCCGCTGGGTTACTCTGAACGACCGAGGCGGGTGGCGAAAGGCCGAAATCGTTGCTGGAGAACTGTCCGTATCCGTATTCCACGTCAGGTAAACAGTCCTGCGTACCTACCGAATTCCCAGTCTAGTGTTGCGCTACAATCTGCGTTCCGAGGAGAGAACATGCGCAGACCGTTCCTGGTGCTATTCGCTTTCATGTTGTGTGTATCCACCGCCTTCGCTGACACCGTCATCCTGCACGACGGCTCCAGCTACTCCGGCCAGTTGCAGGGATTGCCGAACGGCGAAATCACTTTCACCGACAACTCCGGGGTGCAATACAAGCTACCCGCCTCCGACGTGCAGACGCTCGTCTTCACCACGGCCGGCGACACGGTAACGCTGCGCAACGGCAAGGCGTACTCCGGCCATTACACCGGACCGGCGCCCATCACCTTCATCGGCGCTGAGGGCATCTCCTATCGCTTCCCGCTCGCCGACATTTCCTCGCTGGTATTCTCGCGCTCCGCCACCACCCCCGCCGGCAAGGCTGAACCTGCGATGGTGATTCCGGAGGGCACCGAGATTTCCGTGCGAAGCGACGGCACCATCGACTCCGAGCGCACCTCGCCCGGCGAGCTGTTTGCCGCCACCATTACGGGTTACGTGACCGACTCCGCCGGCGCAGTCGCGATTCCCGGCGGCGCGCGCGCGCAGTTGGTGGTGCGCAACATTGAGGGCGGCGGCGCGGTGCACAGTCCCGAGCTGGTGCTCGACCTGTTCTCGGTGACGGTGAACGGCAAAGAGTATCGCGTGGTGAGTTCGAATGTGGACTTCAGTGGCCGGAAGGGCCTCGGCGCGAATAAGCGCACGGCTGAGTTCACCGGCGGCGGCGCGGGTATCGGCGCGCTGATGGGTGCGGTCTTCGGCGGCGGCAAAGGCGCGGCCATCGGCGCAGGCTCGGGCGCCGTGGGCGGCGCGCTCACCCAGCTCTTCACCCGCGGCAAGAAGATCAAGGTCCCGGCCGAGACCGAGATGACCTTCCGCCTCGATCGCACGCTGGTGCTGCGGCCAAAGTCCTAGCCGCAGGCTGCGACTTCGGTCTGTGCCAGGGCTTTGGGAGAAACGCGAACAGCGAAAGGCAGCAACATGGCGGAATGGGTACACACCTTCAAGGGCGCGGTGCTGGCTTCGGAATACGACGTTGCCAGCCACATGAACTCGCGCATGTACGTTTCGCGCTTCGACCAGGCGACATGGTTCCTGCTGCACGCGATCGGCGTCACCCCCGCCTCCATCAAGCAGCAGGAGCTGCGTGTCGCCATCGTGCGGCAGAACTATCAATTCCTGGAAGAACTCCGCGGCGGTGAACTGGTCGAAATCAAGAGCGGCTTCCTCGCCGTCGGCGACAAGTACTTCCGCTTCATCCACCAGATGTTCAATTACGAAACCGGCAAGATGGTCGCCACCTGCGACAGCGTCGCAGTGCAGGCCAGTTTGCAGACGGGCAAGAGCGTGCCCTTGAGCACCTACCTGCAGGACAAAGCCAAGCGTCACTTGGTGACCTCCAACGTGCCGCTGGATACGCAGCTTGCCTGAGCGCAGCTAAGCAGGCGTAATTTCGGGCCCTCGTTTGACCACGCCCGCTCACCCGGAGCGATCGTCGCCCTTCCTCTCTGCGTCCCCGGAGTCAATCTGAATTTTCGACGCGAACCTTCCTGGTAAACACGATTCCTTGAGACGCCGCGACGGAACCGCACGACGGCTTGCGAAAAATTCCGCACAGCCCAAACCTGCGAAAAATTAAGGAGTTTTCCCTTGACAGACAACTGTTTAGTAGTAGGATACGTCCTAAGTGGTACAAAGTGGGATGAAGTGGACTAAATCCCTGAGTTCCGCGGATCTTTCTGATGCGACGTGGTTTCAGCTCTCTGACGAACGCTCGAACAGATCGCAGCCGCGCTTCGGGTTTTGTTGTTCTCACCTCCTCTGTACCGCTCGACAAAGCTGGTCGCCATGTTTCGCGGCACCCATTTAACCCGGCTCGACGACAAAGGGCGTCTCAAGATGCCCGCGGAATTCAAGCGCGAAATCGACGAGAACTACTCCGCGCAATTCTACATAACCAGTTGGGATGGGAGAAGTGCCAAAGTGTATCCCATGCAGGCATGGGAGGAGATCGAGCGCAAGCTGGCGGCGCTGCCCGAGATGCACAAGACCAAACAGAAGTTCCTGGAGCGCACCAGCTTCTACGGACAGGTGGTGGAGTTCGACGGCCAGGGCCGGCTGCTGATGCCCTCGCTGTTGCGCGAGACGGCGAACCTGAAGGGCGAAGTCGCGGTGATGGGGAGCTTGAAGCACTTGGTGGTGCGCAATGCCGACGAGCTTCGCAAGTCGGTGGCAGAGCCGTTCACCGAAGAGGATGAAACCATCCTCAGCGGGCTGGGGATTTGAAAGGCATTTTCACCACAGAGACACAGAGACACAGAGAAGGAAACAGTGCCGCAGGCGCGGCATAACTTAGCCCAGCACGACGGAGCGAAGCGGAGTGTTGGGTAGACGGCAAAATCGAATCCGAGTCCCGTAGGGACGGCATACGAGCCACGAATTCCGATTCGCAAGAAACGAACGGCGCCCCTGGGCGCGAACATGGCGAGAGAGGCTTTGGCCATGTGCCGGTTCTTTTACAACCCACCCTCGAGTTCCTGGCCGTACGGCGCGGCGGGACCTATATCGACGCGACCCTCGGCTTGGGCGGCCACAGCTACGAAATCGCAAAACGCCTCGGCCGACAGGGTCGTTTGATTGGCTTCGATAAGGACCCGGAAGCGCTCGAACGCGCGCGTGCTCGACTGACGCATCCTCCGGAGGGGATGGCGGATGACTGGCCGCGGATTGAGCTGGTGCACGCTTCCTTCGCCGAGATTGCTCTGCATGTGGCGGCGGCATCCGTTGACGGATTGTTGGCTGACCTGGGCGTCAGTTCGATGCAGTTGCAAGACGCCGCGCGCGGATTCAGTTTTCAGGCGGAGGGCCCGTTGGACATGCGGATGGATCCGCAGTCCGGGCTGACCGCCGATCAAGTGGTAAACCGCTTCGACGAGCGCGAGCTTGCCGACGCGATTTACGAATTCGGTGAGGAAAGGAGGTCGCGGAGAATCGCCAGAGCCATTGTTCGGGCGCGGCCGATCCACACCACCGCACAACTTGCGGCAGTGATTTCGGCCGCGGCCCGGCCAATGAACCAGGCGGAACGGCGCATTCATCCGGCGACGCGAACTTTCCAGGCGATCCGAATTCTGGTGAACCGAGAACTCGGGGACCTGCGCACGCTGATGCAGGAGGCTGCGCCGCAGGTTTTGCGGCCTGAAGGCAGGCTGGCGATCATCAGCTTCCATTCGTTGGAAGATCGCATTGTTAAAGACGCGTTACGCGATGGCGCGCGGGGCGGCTGGTATCGGGTGCTGACCAAAAAACCGGTAACTGCGGCCGGGGAAGAGGTTACGCGCAATCCGCGTTCGCGCAGCGCCAAGTTACGGGCGGCGGAACGGCTGTAGGACAGGCACGGGCCTGCGGAAAACCTGTGCAAAATGTGGATAACGTATCGGCCCTGCATTAGCTCGACGGCGGTATCCGACAATGTAGTACCTGAGTGAAGGGCAACTGTTTCTGGTAGGAGAGCAACATGGCAGCCGGAGTCCTATATCCCACAATGACGGAGTCCCCCAACTGGGGACGCCCGGCAACGCAGCCGCGCGGCATGTTTATCGGCACGCCGGAAATTTATTTTTCCAAGCGCGTCGACAATTCGCGCCTGGTAAAGATTGCCGACCCGAAGCGCCGTCGCGAAATGGTGAGCCTCGGAATCACCTTGGCCGTGCTGTTTCTGCTGGTGATGGTTTATTTGTGGCAGCATTTCAGCGCCATCGAGTACGGCTACAAAATCGAACAACTCAAGTCGGAGCGCGACGCCATCGCCCAATCCACGCGCGCCCTGGGTCTGGAAGAAGCCTCCTTGAAGGATGTTTCGCGCATCGAGCGCATGGCCCGCGAGCTGGGAATGCAGCCCCCGGCCGAGGGGCAATGGCAGCCGATGGAAAATGCTGCCGACCCGTCCACGCCGGTCATGGCGAAGGCGAACGAGATTATGGTGGTTTCGGGGTTGCAGTAGCGTTCGCTTGGCAAGCTGTTTTGAAAGGGCACGCCTTCAGGCGTGCCGCAACGGTGAGCAGGGAGATCGGCTTCAGCGCCTAAAGGCGGAATCCGGTCTGGGCATGGTGACGGTACGGCTAAAGCCGTGCCCTTTCAAGGCAAGATGGGGCGAGCCGCGCGAGCGGCGACACGGTTTCGTAACAGCCTCGGCGGTCCGCTCCAACCGGACCGCCGTCTTCACGTAGGCGCACACGAATCACAATGCGGGCGAGCGCTCCGAAAACTCCAACTCGAAGGCTCTATTTTTTCGGTGCGCTCCTGTTTCTCTGGATCGGCGTCATCTGCTTCCGCCTGGTCCGGCTTCAGGTCGTCAAGTACGGGGAATTCGTTCAGCGTGCGCAGCGCCAGCAAAACCGCTCCATTCCCGTCGAGCCTCGGCGCGGCAACATCTACGACCGCAACGGCTATGCGCTGGCAATGTCGGTCGACGTCGACTCCGTGTTTGCCGTCCCCAGCGAAATCCACGATCCGGAAACGACTGCCGTGTTGCTGGGGCGGGTGCTCGGTCTCGACCCGCAGGAAATCGTGGCGCGCTTACAGGCCTCGCGCAACTTCGTTTTCATCAAGCGCAAGATTGACGCCGAGGCGGCGGAGCGGGTTCGCGAGCTGAACCTGCATGGCGTCTACTTCCGCAAAGAACCCAAGCGGTTTTACCCCAAGCGCGAGCTGGCCGCCCAGGTGCTCGGTTATGTCGGCATGGACGACGAAGGGCTGGGCGGTCTGGAGCGCGAGTTCGACGATGACCTGCGCGGCATCCCCGGCCAGGAACTGGTCTCGGTTGACGCGCGCCGCAAATGGTTCAGCCGCGTGGAACGGCCGCCCGATCCCGGCCAGAACCTGGTGCTGACCATCGACCAGACCATCCAGTACATCGCGGAGAAGGAACTCGATCAGGGAATGCAGGACACGCAGGCGATTGCGGGGACCGTCGTGGTCGAAAATCCGCGCACCGGCGAAATTCTGGCGCTCGCCAACCGTCCGACTTTCAATCCCAACGTGTTTAACAGCGTCCCGCTCGAATCGTTGAAGAACCGCGCGGTGAGCGACGTCTACGAGCCCGGCTCGGTGTTTAAGATTGTCACTTATTCCGCAGCCATCGACCAGCACGTG
>Ga0335079_10011497_pt1 | contig 10093 bp, 9 predicted proteins | sample Lox_Sample_33_FD_206719 | JGI IMG/M metagenome (GOLD analysis project Ga0335079, IMG submission 206719) | Soil microbial communities from Loxahatchee National Wildlife Refuge, Florida, United States - Lox_Sample_3.3 | ecosystem: Environmental > Terrestrial > Soil > Wetlands | place: USA: Florida...
TCCGGACTTCAGGAATGAGTTCTCCGACGACTGAAGCATGCGACCTTCCTTGGGTTCCCGCCCGGCGCCCTGCTCGCGCCTGACACCATTCCAGCGGTTGGTCTTGAAATTTGTGGCCTGCGGGGTGCGTGGCCACCTGGCCACCCTGACTATCGCACAACGGTAAGAGCCCAGGAGAGATTACGGAAGGCGGTGTACGGGCGCGGAGAGTATTTGAATTGTTTTGTCATCTTGAGGCCCGCGTCCGTTGCCGGCCGGAGGAACTATGCAACCGTTGCTGGCTGGAGGACCCTACTCGGAAAGTTCCAATTCGTGCGACAGTCCTTCCCATTCTTCAAGGAGATGGGCATGGTTGGCTTTTCGTTGATCAAGTTCCTGTGATTGTCGTTGAGTTTCTTCGGAGCTCACAAAGCTCTGCAGCGCAGTTTCCAGGCGGGCAATCTCATCCTCGGTATCGCTGATTTTTTGCTCTATCTCGGCGAGCCGATCTTCCATTTGCTTACGCTTGATCGGATTCAACCGTTTCTTCGGTTGCTCTGCCGTGGGAGCGACATTGCCGTTGGGGGGCAAAGGCGGTGCCGGATCCCCACTTCTGGCAAGGTCGGCCGGAAGTGGGGTACCCACTGTTTCTTTGGCTTTCACAACTCCCGGAACATCGTCCAACGTGGGTGCAATGTGCTGGCCGCCATCCTTGCGCCAAAGGTAGTCTTCGTAATTGCCTGGGAAGATTTCCACCTTGCCGTCGCCGACTTCGAATACCCGCGTCGCCAGCTTATCGATGAAATATCGGTCATGCGAGACGAAGACCACCGTGCCCGTGTACTTCATCAGTGCCTCAAGCAGTACGTCCTTGGCACGCATGTCAAGGTGGTTCGTAGGCTCATCGAGCAGCAGGAAGTTCGCCGGATGCAGCAACAGGCGGAGGAGCGCGTATCGGCCACGCTCTCCGCCGGAAAGGACTCCGATCTTTTTGAAGACGTCGTCCTCGGAGAACAGAAAGCACCCGAGCAGGCTGCGCAACTCCGTCTCGGTGGAGCGCGGAGAAAGCGCCCCCAGGTCGTCGATGATGCAGGCGCCCGGATCAAGTTCCTTGTATTGGTCCTGGGCAAAGTAATCAGATTGCACGTTATGCCCTAGCCGGAATTCTCCGCCGGTCAGAGGTTCAGTGCCCGCGAGCAGTTTGATTAATGTTGACTTGCCGGCGCCGTTGACTCCGACCAGGGCAATGCGGTCACCGCGCTCGATCATGAAGCCGACATTCCCGAAAACCTCTTTGGGTCCCGACCCATTCCTGCCGGGATAGATCTTTGCCACGGCCTCAAACTCAGCGACGATCCTCCCGCTGGCCTTCGGCTGAGGGAACGAAAAATGAATCGTCTTCTCCTCCGGCGGGACCTCGATGCGCTCGATGCGCTCGAGTTCCTTGATCCGGCTCTGCACCTGCTTGGCTTTGGTCGCCTGATAGCGGAAGCGGTTGATGAACACTTCCAGTTGCTCAATGCGCTCGCGCTGGTTCCTGTAGGCAGCCCGCAGTTGCTCGTTTCGCTGCGTCTTCTGGGCGAGGAACTTGTCGTAGTTACCCGTATAGAACCAGAACTTCTTGTTCCAGATCTCGGCGATCTTATCGACGGTTACGTCGAGAAAGTATCGATCATGCGAAATCAATAAAAACGCATAAGGATATTCTTGCAGGTACTCTTCCAGCCAGTTGCGGGCTTCCAGATCCAGGTGGTTAGTCGGCTCGTCGAGCAGCAGAAGATTCGGCTTCTGTAGCAGGAGTTTCGCCAAAGCCAGCCGCATCTGCCATCCACCGGAGAACTCGTCGGTCTGGCGCTGCCAGTCTTCCTTTCCAAACCCCAGGCCCATCAGAACCCGGCCGACTTCGGCTTCGATCGAGTATCCGTCGCGTGTCCGGAACTCGTGCTCAACACGCTGATAGCGGTCCGCCACCGCCTCGTACTCGGGACTGGTGTGATCCAGTTCCGCCATGCTGTGCGTCAGAGTTTCCAGTTCCTGCTCCATCGCCCGCAAATCGTCGAAGACCGACATGCACTCGGCGAATACGGTCCGCCCGGAGAGAGTCAACCCGTCTTGCGGAAGATACCCAGCGGAAACACCCTTGGCGATCGTCAGCGACCCGTAGTCGAAAGTATCCATCCCGGCGAGGATCTTCATCAGGGTGGACTTGCCGGTGCCGTTTCCACCAACCAGACCGAGGTGATCGTGGTTGGTAATCAGCCAGTCGACGTTTTCGAACAAGAGCTTGTGGCCGAAGCGTTTTCCGGCCCCGGATAGCTGAATCATGGGACTGGAATTATCGTAACAGGGGCCGAGGCTACAGATGAGGAAGCATCGAACGTACCATCGACCGATCGCCGCTTCTCACGCCGCTTCTTGCGTCCCTGGGCTGATGTTCTGATTCACCCTGAAGAAGTTCGTGGGATCGTATTTCTTCTTGATCGCGGCCAATCTTGCCAGGTTCGCACCGAATGCCGTCTTGATGACGTCGTCTGCTTCAACGTCGAGCGCCGAGAGCAAGTGCGCGTTTTGCGAGAAGGGTCGCAAGATTTCCTCGCCGGTTCGGGCCCAGTCGCGGTGCATCTTCGTTTGCGCCGAATCGGTCCATTGAGCAATGAACAGGATGTCCCACGGCAGATTGCGGTGCGGGAATGCGGTGGCTTCGTTCGAAACCCGGCCGGCGGCGCCGCCGTAATATTCAAGAACGGTGCAGGAAAGCGGGGAGTGCAACCCGTTCACGTGCTCAACAATCGCCGAGATGGCGACGTCTGGCAATTCCCCCTGCAGTGTGGACTTCCAATAGTTGTGATTCCCGTCCGGGAAGGAAGCAGCCAGCAGCGACTGCATGGCGGGAAACGGCATTGGCTGGATGCCATCGAGAATCGGGTTCCCGAACTTACGTAAGGGTTGGAGGACGCGTTCTCCGTCTGCAATGTTGCCGCAATAGCAGGGGATCACGGCAACCAGCGGAGAACCGTCCGGACCGTGAAGCAGAGCGGCGTAGGCGGTGAGTTCGTCCGGCGCCGACGTAATGAAATCACGGAAATGACGGATAACGTCAACGGCCGCTGCACGAGGGTAGAGGAGCAGGCCTCCCAAGATCGTCGAAACCGGGTGAGCTTGAAACTCGAAACTCGTCACGACGCCGAAATTCCCGCCTCCGCCGCGAAGCGCCCAGAACAGATCGTCATTCTCGGAAGCGCTGGCCGTAAGTACTTTTCCGTCGGCGGTCACCACTTGCGCAGATAACAGATTGTCGATGGACATGCCGTACTTACGAATCAGCCAGCCAACGCCGCCTCCGAGGGTCAGCCCACCAATGCCGGTCTTCGGCACAATGCCGCACGGTACGGCAAGCCCAAAGACGTGTGTTTCCCGATCAATGTCGCCAAGAGTTGCTCCGCCTTGTATGCGAACCCTGCGGGTTGCGGGGTCCACAAAGACAGACTTCATTCGTGACAGATCAATCACCAGTCCGTCATCGCAAAGCGCGCGGCCGCCCACGTTGTGTCCGCCGCCACGAATCGCCGTCAGCAGGTTGTTCGCGCGCGCGAACGTGATGGCGGCAATCACGTCGGCGAGACCTGAGCACCGAGCGATCACCTTAGGATGTTTGCTGACACTTGCATTCCAGATCTGGCGGGCCTCGTTATAGCCGGCATCCGCTGGCTCGAAAACCTGACCCTGAAATGCAGAACGGAAGGACTTGATATCGACCCCAAGCATAATGGGGCAGAATTGTACCTTAATGTCGAGGATCGTACATTGCGATAAGTGTTGCTATGGCCAGACTGCCGAGGCAATCGGATCCTTTACGAAAGGGCGGGAGTTGCGTACCCCCGGGTACACTCCCCACAGCTCACTGTGGAACTGGATGCGTTCCAGCGCGCGGTCGATCACTGCTTCCAGTTCGTGGAAGTACTTCACCTCGCGCCCCTTGGCAAGACGGCGCTTGGCATCGTCGGGGCTGAACCACGTCGGCTTCCGGTTTGTCTCATCCGGTTTGCGCATCTGGTGAACTTCCATCAGGAACGCCTTGACCACGAATTCCTGCACGCCGCCGGGCTGCCAGAACACGCCCTTGGAATGAATATAGAGATGAAAATGACGAGGTTCGATGGTTCCAATGGCACCGGCCTCTTCGGCGGCTTCGCGCTCGGCAGCCTGGCTATGAGAGAGCCGCGGGTCGGTCGATCCCTTGGGGAAGGTCCACTTGCTACCGCCGTTGGTATTGACCAGCAGGAATTCGATTGCCGTGCCTTTTCGCCGATAGCAGACAGCCGCCACCTGCAACGGCAACGACTTTCCATCCCGGGCTGATGCCATGCCTCGCACCTCCAAATTGTAGGTTACATGCAAGATATTTCACGAATGTTAATGTGCAACAAAAAATGTGCACTCACAGACGCGGAGGTAACCTATCGGTAACGAGAAACCAGTAGGCGCCCGATCTACCAATCTCCCCAATGCGCCGCCGTCATCTGCTGGAACTTCATTTTCCAGGAGTCCCCCTGCTTCACCCAGACCGTCGTGAAGTGCTGATATCGCGGCGGTGGCCCTTGGTCCTCCGCAGGCGGCACGCGCAAAACCACGTTGTACGTGACGATAGCGACTCCCTCTCCAGCCGAGACAACCTTCACCTCGTAGGGTTGAATGTCGGTGCCGGGTTGAGCATATTCATCAACCATTTCCTGGCGCCCATAGAGCTGGCCGTCGTAGGAAACGTAGGAAAAGTCGCTGGTCAAGGTCTGCTTGAAGAAGGCAACATCGCCTTTCTTCGCGGCCACGATGAACCCATGCTCGGCGTCAAGCAGCGTCTTCTCGAGAGCGCTGGGTTCGCTCCCGGTCTTGACTTGCCCAATTCTTGCGAGGCCAAACCCACTCGTAAGCAAGAGTAGTCCTAACGCAATAAATTTCATTGTCGCCCCCGTGCTCGATTCCATGCTCCTAATATCTCACCAGGAAGGGCCTTCGGGATCGGAGTGCCACACTTGATTCTGACTGCGTTCAGCTGCGAATCCCAGTAGCTAATTCGGCGCGAGGCACGGCAACCTGCTCCCCGGTGGCCAAGTTCTTCAGGGCGAACGCATCAGCCTTCACTTCATTCTCGCCGACGATCAGGATGTACTTCGCCCCGATCTTGGTGGCAGCCTCGAATGATTTCTTCAGCCGGAACGAATCATCGCCCAACTCAACAACCAGGTCGTGCCTGCGCAGCTCACGCGCGAGCCGGGCCGCGTCGCCGTTCATTCCCGCCATTGGAGCGATATACACATCCGGCTTGCGCAGGACGCTCTCCGCCGACATTTTTTCCTGCAGCGACAAAACCAGGCGGTCTTCCCCGATGGCAAATCCGATGCCCGGCGCAGGCGGACCGCCTAATGCTTCGGAGAGCCCGTCATAACGTCCGCCGCCGAGGATCGCATTCTGTGCACCCAATGCACCGTGGGTAAACTCGAAGGCAGTCCGTGTGTAGTAGTCGAGTCCGCGCACAAGCCGGTTGTTGATCGAAAACGGAACGCCGACCTTGGTCAGGATGCCCTGCACGGCTTCAAAGTGCGCGCGGCAAGCTTCATCCAGAAACTGGCTGATGCGCGGGAGCTTCTCGATAATGGGTTGATCCTCGGGAACCTTGCAGTCAAACACGCGCAGAGGATTCGTGACGGCGCGGCGCTGACAGTCAACACACATTTTGTCTTTCACCGGCTCCAGCGCCTGGCGCAGCGCTTCGTTGAACTTTGCCCGGTCGTTCGGGCACCCGACAGAGTTCAACTGCAGGTTCCAGTCGGTGATGCCAAGACGGTCGAGCAGGGTAGCCAGCATCTCAAGGATTTCAGCATCGCGCGCCGGGGACTCGCTACCAGCAGACGACGGCCCGATAATCTCGGCGTTAATTTGATAAAATTGCCGGTAACGGCCCTTCTGGGGGCGCTCACGGCGGAACATCGGGCCGATCAAGTAGAGCTTATTCAGGCCTCGATCCCACAACTTGCGCTCGATATAAGCCCGGACAATTCCTGCGGTAGCCTCAGGACGAAGCGTTAGGGATTGGCCTTTTTCGCTGGCTGCTCTGCCACGATCCTCCCACGTGTACATTTCTTTGGAAACAATATCGGTCTCTTCCCCCACGCCACGGGCGAACAGCGCCGTTTCCTCGAAGATAGGCGTGCGAATCTCCTGAAAGTTGTAGGCGCGGAAGACATCGCGGGCTATCGTCTCCACAAAGTTCCACACCGCCGTCTCCGGCGGCAAAAGATCCCGAGTTCCTCGAACGGCTTTAATCAACTTTTCTATCCCTTTCCAAATGGTCCCGGAAGGACCCCTGAAAATAGCCCGCCGCTTCAGCGGCGGGTGGCCTCATACACCGAGTCCGTGCCGGAGGGCACGGCTGAACCGTCCAGCAACCCGTTCAGGCGTCCCTCACCGGACGGGGTACTCGTCGTCGCGCCCCGAACCCGGCGTTGAAACGCCGGGCTACTATCAAACGTCCCTTGGGACGTCCCCGCAACGTGAAGTTCGAGAGCGCTGAAGTTTTAGGCTTGACGCCTGACGCCCGCCCGCCTTGGCTTCCACTTCTCCCTTAAGTACTCATCCTTATACCCGAGATAATTCCGCGCATATCGCAGGATCATCTCGTCCTCAGCCGGTCCTAGCTTCCGGCGGAACTTCCCCGGCGATCCCATCCACAATGACCCCGGCTCCACGATCGTCCCCTCCGGAATTAAAGTCCCGGCAGCGATAATCGATCCTGCACCGATCCGAGCACCGTTCAGAATGATTGATCCCATCCCGATCAGGCAGCGATCCTCAATCACACAGCCGTGCAGCGTCACCGAATGTCCCACTGTCACATATTCACCTAAATAGACGCCCCATTGCTCCTTCATGCCATGCAAGACGCTGTTGTCCTGCACGTTGGAATACGCTCCAATGCGGATCGCATGCACGTCTCCGCGCACTACCGCGTTCATCCACACCGAAACGTGTTCGCCGAGCACGACGTCGCCGATAATCTGTGCGGACTCGTCGACGAAACAGCTGGCCGGAATGGTCGGACGCACCCCTTTGTAGGATCGGATCACTCTTTCGCCTGGCGTTTCTTGCGAAGATAAAAACACTCAACATACCAGATTTCACGAACCGTGTGCTCAACCCGGGCTTTATCAGGCCAATAGAACCTTCTTTCGCCGGCTTGCATGGTTCGTTACAGACTCACGACGCGCTTTTGACATTTCCACTCGCTTTTTACAACGTCAGGACGCGGGCGTGACACGCGGCATTTCGCCGCTCCGTACTCTCCATCCTGTAAGCGGATTGCAGATCGGACGCAAGCTGATTGAGAGCCTCAAAGCAGCGCCACGAACCACCAGTTCTGGGTCGATCCGGGTAATTCGCAAAGGAGGAAACGATGAATTTCAAAACACTGACCTTCAGGACAGTGATACTCGGCTGGCTCACGATCATGGGGGCATCTTCGATGGTTGCTCAAGGCACGGGTTATTTTCAAACTAACCTGGTCGCGAACACAGCAGGCGTAGCCAGTCACACTGATTCCCAGCTTTCCAATCCGTGGGGAATTTCGTTTATCCCCGGGCAGCCGTTCTGGGTGGCAAACAACAATGGCGGAACTTCGACGGAATACGATGCTCAGGGCAACAAAGTGCAGCCAACCGTTACCATCCCAGTTGCCGCGCACAATCCCTGCCCTCAAGGTTGTCCGACAGGAACGGTTGCCAACGCCCAGGTCGGACTATTCGGCAATGCGTCTTTTATTTTCGATACGGAGGACGGAATCGTCGCTGCATGGACCGGGCAAAATAACGCCTTCACGGTGGTGGATAACTCCGCCAACGGTGCTGTCTACAAGGGACTAGCTGTGGTGACCAACAATGAAGGCACGTTCTTGCTGGCTGCCAACTTCAACAGTGGCCAGATTGATGTTTTCGACACGAACTTCCACTCAACTCACCTCGCGAGCAATCTCACCGATCCGAGCCTGCCCGCCGGATACGCTCCTCACGGAATACGCGTCCTCGGCAACCTCATCATGGTCGCGTACGCCCAACAGGACACCGCCAAGCACGATCCCGTCATCGGCGCGGGGCTCGGAGTAGTTGATGGATTCGATCTGGAAGGCAACTTCCACGGAACCTTCGTTTCTGGCGGAAATCTGAACGCTCCCTGGGGCATCGCCTCGGCTCCAGCCACTTTCGGAGATGTCGCGAACGACATTTTGATCGGCAACTTCGGTGACGGCATCATCAATGCCTATGACACGCAGGGCCATCTCGTTGGGCAAGTCAAAACCTCTGCAGGCCAGGTGATTGCGATCCCCGGATTGTGGGACTTGGTCTTTGGCCAAGGTGGCACGGGCGATCCCAACACTCTCTACTTCACCGCAGGCGGCTCCAACCAGACGAACGGGCTGTTTGGTTCGCTGGTTCCGGCCACCGCTGCCGGCACGGATTTCTCTCTCAACCTCTCGTCGCCAAGCGTGACGTTGAACGCGGGAGGCTCGACAACACTGAACATAGGATCGGCTGCGGTGGGCGGCTTTAACAACCAGATCACGCTCTCCTGTGCTCCAGCCGCCGGATTAACTTGCAGCTTCAATCCCAACACCATAACCCCGGGAGGAACCGCCTCCTCGTCGGTGGTGACTATAAATGCAGCGGCGACGGCGCCTCCCGGTGGCGGCTACGGCGGTCCCGGAATGATGCTCTTGTCTGGACTGGGCCTGTTCGGAACGGTTTTCCTTGCCGGGAGGAATAAAGGATCAGCCCATGGAAAAAGCCTCATGCTCATCGCTTGCCTGGCTCTGCTTGCAACCGGAATGACCTTTACGGTCGCCTGCGGAAGCTCCTCCAAAAACTCGCCAACCACTAACCAGGCAAGTCTCACGATCACGGGCACCTCGGGCGGCGTAAGCCACTCGGTCCCGGTGTCGGTCACAATCCACTAACTCAGAGGCGCGAACTCAAATGTAGCCCCGGACGCCTCGTCCGGGGCGATTCGCGCAGCGACGAGTACGAACCGCAAGGGCCACCACGATCGCCAGCTAACGTTCCCACTCCGGGAATGATCTTCAAATAATCCCCTGCCGATCACAGAACGATTCCCGCCTCCAATGCTATACAGGGCTGAGTTTCCTTTTTGCGGAGGAGTTTCCCGGCCGCGCCTCGCGAGATGCGCCCGCCGGTCCTCCTCCGTAACACGTCGGCGCGTCCCGGTAACAAGCGCCGGACCATCCCTTCGAGCATATCTCGCATGCAGGGGCGATCTTATGCTCGCAATCCGCAATGCCTTCTCTCCGTTGGCGGCTTCCCTTGTTGCTGTTCTGGTCTCGACCTCGATTGCAGTGCAAGCCCAGGACTCCGCAACAGGAACAATCCGCGGCACGGTGGTCGACCCTTCCGGCGCCCGCGTGTCACAGGCGTTAGTCGTGGTCGTAAACTCTGGCACTGGCGTGCGTTACACAGCCACCAGCGATTCCGAAGGCCACTTCGCTTTCGACGTATTGCCGCCCGGAGACTACTCCGCTCGCCTGGAAGCGCCAGGCATGTCGCCCCAGGTCACGCCGCAAATGCACGTCGATGTAAGGGACTGATGCAGGGCGGCCATGGGCAGTCGAGCGTTCGACTGGATTCCCAGGTTGCGAAGGAATCGACTCTATAGTATGCGTCCTCAAAGACCGAGCCTGTGGAGTCGAAGATCGGATAGGTAAGCGCGATTGGCTGGGGGAGGTTTACGTCGAGGGCGCGGATGAGATGCTCTCCCCGGACGTTCAGCAATGAGAGAGAAACGACGGTTCGGTCCACAACTTCCTTCTCCAATGTAAGGCTGGATTGCTGGACGCGCGGGGTTACAAAAGTGGGTGCGAATGCGGAAACTCTATGCGTCACGCCCTGGGTGAATCCGAGGGGTAAGCTGCAGCTTTCCGCGTACATCGGACAATTCACCAAGGGATTGGGATACACGGGGAACACCTGGTGATCGTATTAATATATTCATAAGTAAGTATACATAGGGTATAATGACCGGCATGAAGCGACGCGACGCTCGTGCCCTGGACCAT
>Ga0335079_10011499_pt1 | contig 10092 bp, 6 predicted proteins | sample Lox_Sample_33_FD_206719 | JGI IMG/M metagenome (GOLD analysis project Ga0335079, IMG submission 206719) | Soil microbial communities from Loxahatchee National Wildlife Refuge, Florida, United States - Lox_Sample_3.3 | ecosystem: Environmental > Terrestrial > Soil > Wetlands | place: USA: Florida...
AGAAACCCTTGACGATCGCCGCGAGGCCGCTGGAGAGCGGCGTGTCCTTGGGGTACTTGACGAGCTCGAGGACGAGCCAGACGACAGGCGTCCACAGCAGGATCCAGCGTTTCAGGCCAGGCGGCATGCTAGGCGTTCACCCGCGGGTCGACGTAGTACATCATGATGTCGGCGATCAGGTTGGCGACGATCACGGCCACGCAGCCCAGCAGGAACACGGCCTGCAGCACCGGGTAGTCGTGGGCCGACATCGCCTCGTAGGAGAGCAGGCCGATGCCCGGCCAGTTGAAGACGGTCTCGACCAGGATCGCGCCCGACACGATGAAGCCCAGGTTCATCATCACGAGGCTGATGGTGGGCAGCATGGCGTTGGGCACGACATGGTGCCAGAGCACGCCGTTGCTGGTCAGCCCCTTGGCTTGGGCGGTGAGCACGTAGTCCTCTTTCATCACGCCCGTCAGCGAGCTGCGCATGATCAGGTGGTACTCGCCGTAGTAGCCGAGGGCGAACAGGATGACCGGCAGCGTGATGTGGTAGAGCAGGCCGACGGCGGTCGTGAAGTCGAGCGGGACCGGTCCCCACATCGAGAAGTGGGCGAGGGGGGTCGACATGCGGCCCACCGGGAACCAGCCCAGCGCGACCGAGAAGAGCATGATGGCCAGCAGGCACTGCCAGAAGGTCGGCATGGCGTACATGACCATGCTGACGTCGGTGCTCGCCGTGTCGAAGGTCTTGCCGCGCCTCCAGCCGGCGAACACGCCCTCGACCATGCCGATCACCGTCGCCAGGAGCGTGCCGAGGCCGCACAGCAGGATTGTCGCCCAGATGCGCGAGGCGATGACCTGCGTGACCGGCACCTTGAAGGCATAGGAGTAGCCGAACCTGAGGCGCAGCGTGTCGGACCAGTAGTAGACGAACTGCTCCCAGCGCGGCACGTCGAGGTGAAAGGCCGCGCGCTGCGCCGCGAGCACTGCCGGCGAGATCTTGCCCTTGGGCAGCAGGAGGCGGGCGGGATCGCCCGGCATGACGCGAAACAGGAAGAAGTTGAACGAGGCGACGAGCACGATCGTCAGCAGCGCGTTGGCGATCTTGCGCACGAAGTAGGCGCGCTTGTTCACGTGGCTCATCCCCCCTTCCGAGTCAGCATAGAGGAGCGCGTCGGCCGCTCGCAAGCCGCCGGCCAACAGCGCACGGGCCGGCGTGCCTTGCCCCGCCGTGCAGTGCATATACAATCAGGGTACGCCCCGCTGCTCGCGGTACCGCGGGGTGCGTCGGGATGCCCGCGGGCGGGGGCCCGCGAGCGCCGAGCGAACCTGGGGGGCCCCATGAGACGAGCGCGTCCGTCCTGCGGTCGAGTCGGTCTGGCGTTGGCGCTGTTGCTGGCGGCCGGTCTGCTATGGGGCCTCGCTTCGGCCCTCGCCTCGGGGGCGAGTCCGTCGCCGAGCAGTGGCGAGACCGTGCTGCGACTGGGCTGGCTGGCCGGCCCCGACAACCTCAACCCCTTCGTGGGCACGAACTCGTCGGCCTTCACCGTCTGGTACATGAACTACGACACGCTCGTCGGGCTGAACACGACCGATGTCAGGCCCAACAAGACGACCGGTCTGGCCACCGGCTGGACGACCTCGACCGACGGCAAGTCCTGGACCTTCACCATCCGCACGGGCGTCAAATGGCAGGACGGCCAGCCGCTGACGGCCGCCGACGTGGCCTTCACCTACAACGACATCATCAAGAACCAGATCGCCAACTGGACGGCCTACACCACCAACATGGTCAAGGCGACGGCGCTCTCCGACACCACCGTGCGCATCGACTGCTCGACGCCGTCGCCGGCGCTGCTCACCAACGTGGCCGAGGTGCCCATCCTGCCCGCGCACGTCTGGGCGAAGATCCCGATCAAGACCGCGAAGAGCAGCGCCTTTTCGAACACCGCGCCGCTCGTGGGCAGCGGTCCGTTCCAGTGCGTGCAGTGGAAGAAGTCGGACTACCTCGTCATGCGGGCCAACAAGAGCTACTGGCGGGGCGCCGCCCACGTCGACGAGGTCGTCTTCGAGGAGTACACGAACGCCGACACGATGGGCGAAGACATGAAGTCGGGCGCGATCGACGGCTGCCTCGGCCTGCTCCAGGCGCAGATGCACGAGCTCGCCCACGCGAAGGGCGTCCAGATCAGGCCCGTCTACGTCAACGGCTACGACGAGCTCGGCTTCAACTGCTACACGAACGGCCCCTCGCTGGGCAATCCCGTGCTCAAGGACTGGCGGTTCCGCCAGGCGCTGCAGTGGGCGATCGACAAGAACAAGCTGTGCGCGATCGCCTACGGCGGCATGGCCAAGCCCGCCGACACGGTGATCACGGCCGACTACTACCACGAACCCGACTGGCACTGGACGCCTCCGGCCGACCAGACTTACACGTTCGACCTGGCCAAGGCTTCGCAGATGCTGACGGCGGCCGGCTACAAGCTCGCGAACGGCGTGCGGCTCAACCACCAGGGCAAGCCGATCTCGCTGCGTCTGTACGCCCGCAGCAGCTATCCGCCGAGCATCACCTGCGGTGAGTTCATCACCGGCTGGCTGCGCAAGCTCGGCCTCAAGGTCACCCTCTCGACGCTCGACGACGGCGCCCTCGAGAGCGACCTCTACAACACGGTCAAGGGCGTGTTCACCCCCAACTACGACCTGTACGAGTGGGGCTGGTACAACGACGTCGACCCGGGTCCCGCGCTCGCCTACTTCACGACTGCCCAGATCGACAACGAGAGCGACTGCGCCTGGTCGAACCCGCAGTACGACGCCACCTGGAAGGCCCAGTCGATCGAGATGGACCAGACCAGGCGCCTGGCCCTCGTCGACAAGTGCCAGCAGCTCATCTACCAGCAGTCGCCCTATATCCCGCTCGCCTACTCCGACGACACCGAGGCCTGGAACACCGCGCGCTGGACCGGCTGGGTGCAGATGCCGGCCCACATCGGCAACGTCGTCTTCCCGCCGTACGGCTACGAGACCTACTTCGAGGTGAGGCCGGTGACGAGCGGGGGCGGCGGGCAGGCGGGGCTCACCGGGGTGCTCGTGATCGGTGGCGTCATCGTCGTCGCGATCGTCATCGGCGTCGTCGTCGTGCTGACCAGGCGCCGCTCGCGCGAGACCGTCGAGCCTCTCGAGGAGTGAGACGGCCGCGGCGGTGAGGCGGGTCCCCGCCGGCGTGACCTTGCGGCCGGCGACGGTGCGCGACGCGCCGGCCGCGTCGCGCACCGTCGCGCTCGCGCTGGGCGAGCTTTACGCGCGCCAAGGTCGTGAGACTCCCGACGTGCACCCCCACGACGCGGTCTATCGCCACCTCGCCGGCGACGGCGTGTCGAGCTTCTGGGTGGCCGAGGCCGCGCCCGGGGTGGTGGGCTTCTCGGTGGGTATGCGCCGCTCCGGCCTCTGGTTCCTGGGCGGGCTGTTCGTGCTGCCGGAGTGGCAGGGCCAGGGGCTCGGGCAGGCGCTGCTCGAGCGCGCCGAGGACAGCCGGTCGACCGGTGGCATCGCCGCCGTTCTGAGCAGCGCCTCCAACGAGCTCTCGAACCGCCTCTACGCGCGGCGCGGCATGGCGCCGCTGCTGCCGGTGCTACAGATGACAGGCCCGGTGCCCCTGCGCCACGCCCCCGGCCTGCCCTCCGGTGTGCAGGCAAGGAGCCTGGGCGGCAGCCAGCGCGATCTCGGCGCCCTGCTCGAGATCGACGACCGGGTGCTCGGCATCGACCGGTCGCCCGACCATCGCTGGCTGCTCGGCGAAGAAGCGCGCAGCGGCTGGCTGTTCGAGCGTCAAGGCCGGCCGGCCGCGTACGCCTATCTCGGCGGCGACGGTACCGAGGGCGGCGCCGTCGTCGGGCCGGCGGCGGCCGTGCGGCCGTCCGACATCGCCCCCGCCGTGGCCTTCGCGCTGGCGGAGCTGGCGGCGAGGGGCGTGACCTCGGCCGGCGTCATGGTGCCGGGCAGCGACCTGGCCGTCCAGCGCATGCTCTGGGAGGGCGACTTTCAGTTCCACGGCGCGACAGGGCTGCTCGGCGCGACTCGTCCCTTCGGGCGCCTCGACCGCTACGTCTTCGCCGGCAACGCGCTCCTGTAGGCCCAGGGACCGTGATCGCCGTGCCAAGCCCGCTTGCCGTCGTGCCCCATACCGCCGCCGTGTCGATCGCCCAGCTCGTCGCCTGGGTGCTCGTCGTCGCGCTGCTCGCCGGCGTGCTGGGCGTCATCGTCGCTCTGGTGACCGACGACCGCGACCCGACCACCGTCCTCGCCTGGCTGCTCGTCATCGCCCTGCTGCCGGTCGTCGGGCTGCTGTTGTACTTCTTCATCGGCCGCAACTACCGGCGCAACACGCCCGAGCGCGAGCGGCTGCGGGCCGAGGCGGCGGCGCTCGCCGCCGCCGCACTCGCGCCGCTCTACGAGGGCAACGACGAGTACGTGGCCGGCCTCGAGCGACGCCTCGACGGCACTCCCGCCGGCAAGCTGGTCGAGCTGGGACGCCACGTGACCGGCTTTCCGGTGCTGCCGGCCGAGTCGATCGAGGTCTATCACCGCGGCGCCGACAAGTTCGCCCGCCTGCTCGACGACCTCGCCGGCGCGCAACGCTCGGTCGATCTCATGTACCTCATCTGGGAGCAGGACGAGCTCACGGCCCGCGTCACCGACGTCCTGCTCGACCGGCTCGCTCACGGCGTGCGCGTGCGCATCCTCTACGACTGGCTTTCGTCACACCGCTACGGCAAGGACGAGCTCAAGCGTCTCGCGGCGGCCGGCGCCGCGGTCAAGCCCTGCTACAGATGGCTCACCCACATCAACTACCGCAACCACATGAAGATCGCCCTGATCGACGGCCTCGCCGCCTACACCGGCGGCATGAACATGGGACAGGAGTACATCGACGGCGGCGCGCGCTTCGAGGTGTGGCGCGACACCTCGCTGCGCCTCACCGGGCCGGTGGTCGCCGTCTTCGACGTGCTCTTCACCCTGATGTGGCGCTACAACCAGCGTCGCGGCGAGCCGCCGGCGGTCCCGGCGCCGGCGGCGCCGGCGGTGAGCGCCGCGGCCGACCGGCCCGTCGAGGTCCTGTACTCCAGCGTGGCGACGCCCTTCAAGTCGATCCGCGACGCCTACATCGTCGTACTCCTGGGGGCCCGCGAGACCGTCTGGATCCAGTCACCCTACTTCGTGCCCGACGAGCCGCTGATCACGGCCATGTGCGCGGCCGCGCTGTCGGGCACCGACGTGCGGCTCATGATGACCGGCGTGCCCGACAAGAAGCTGCCGTTCCACGCGGCCCACGCCTACTACAAGCAGCTCCTCGACGCCGGTGTGAAGGTCTACCAGTACACGGCCGGCTTCCTGCACGCCAAGACGGTCACGGTCGACCGGCGCTGGTGCATCATCGGCACCTGCAACTTCGATGTGCGCAGCACGATCCTGCACGACGAGGTCTCCTGCGTGATCTTCGACTCGGGCATAGCGGGCGATTACGCCGCCGTCTACGAGGACGACCTGCGGCACTGCCGCGAGTTTACGATCGACGACTGGTGGGCGCTCGGGCGCCGGACGCGCTGGGGCAACTCGTTCGCCCGCCTCTTCTCGCGGCTGCTCTAGTAAGGGATCCGCCTGGCGGCGCCAACTATCACGGTAGAGTTTCGGTGCTACACTGAGGTCCGGTCGAAGCGATCCGCCACAGGTGCGGGGTCCCAGGGGGGCATGTGATGAGACGGTGGCTGCTGGCGTTCGCGTGCGTGGTCGCGGGGGTCCTCACGGTGAGCTGTATGCCGGCGGTGGCCGGCGCGTCGCGACCGGCCACCCACACGCAACCCCTGACCGGCCCGTCGCCGGCAAGCGTGCGGCCGGCCGTCGCGTCGAGGGCCATGTCCGGCGGCCCCGGTACCACGACCACCTCGTACAACTGGGCCGGCTACGACGACTCGACCGACGGGCCCTTCGGCACCGTCACCGCCACCTGGGTCCAGCCGCGCGTGCGGACCACCGGCGCCACCTTCAGCGACGCCGCCTTCTGGGCCGGCCTCGACGGCGACAACTCCAACACCGTCGAGCAGATCGGCACCGAGGGCTGGAGCGAGGGAGTGGCCGGCTACGACGCCTGGTATGAGATGTATCCGCTCTACCCGGTCGCGATCGACATGCCGATCCATCCCGGCGACGTGCTCACCGGCACCGTCACCTGGGCCCAGCCGGCGAGCTTCACGCTCACCCTCACGAATCACACGACGAACCAGACGTTCACGACGGGGCAGCTCATGAGCGTTCCGCCGCTGCTCGCCTCGGCCGAGGCGATCGCGGAGGCGCCCTCGAACGACGACGGCGACATCGTGCCCGGCGGCGATTACGCGATCGTGCAGTTCAGCGACTGCGCGCTCAACGGCCAGCCGATCGGCGCCTACGACTGGAACCGCATCAACATGGCCGATGAGTACTCCGACGCGCTGGCCGCGCGGACATCCGATCTGGGGCCCGACGGAGCGAGCTTCACCGTCACGACCGACTGCACGGCGCCTCACACGACGGTCTCCGGTGCGGGAACCGCCTGGCACGACCGGCCCGTGACCCTGCACTTCAGGGCCGCCGACAACCGGGGCGGCCAGGGCGTGGCCTACACGCAGTACTCCCTCGACGACGGCGCCACGTGGACCGACGGCACCACCGCCAGGGTGCCGGCCGCCGCGGACCACGCGAACGACGGCGCGAACAAGGTCGTCTACCGCTCGGCCGACAACGTCGGCAACGTCGAGAAACGGCGCTTCTGCTCGGTGCGCATCGACACCCGCCGCCCGACTCCCCTGGCGCACTGGCCCGGCGCCGCCCGGCGCGGCGCCCGCACCGCGCTCTTCTTCTACGTGCGCGACCCGCGACCGGGAAGCGCGACCGCGGCCGTGACGATCCGCATCTTCGACCGTCACCGCGCCCTCGTGAAGAAGGCGGTCCTCAAGCGGGTCGCCGTCGATCGCCTGCAGCGCTACGTCTTCACCTGCTGGCTGCCCAAGGGTCAGTACCGGTTCGCCGTGACGGCCACCGACGCCGCCGGCAACCGGCAGACCGCCGGCGCCGCCAACACGCTGGTCGTGCGCTGATGGGTGCGCGGCGAGCGTCGACCGGCAGCTCGGTCCGTCACCTCATCTCTGGGCATCGTTGCGGGGGTCGCACATGAAACGCGCCTGGATGGTCTGTCTTCTCGTCGCGGTGGCGGCCGTCGGGGCCGCCGCCACGGCGCGTCCCGCCGCGGCCCTGGTGCCCGACGGCATGCACGGCTGGTTCTGGCAGATGCCGCAGCCGGCGAGCAGCTTCAACGACTGCGCGTTCGTCGGTACGGGCGACGTGTGGGCGGTCGGCACGGGCGGCCTCATCCAGCACAGCACCGACGGTGGCGCCACCTGGATGACGCAGCAGTCGGGCACCGAGGCCGATCTCTGGTCGGTGAGCTTCACCGACGCCCTGCACGGCTGGGCCGTCGGCGGGCAGCCGACCAACGCCGCGCCCGGCGTGATCCTGCGCACCACCGACGGTGGCGCGCACTGGACCGACGTCACGCCGGCCGGCCTGACCGAGATGCTCAGCAACGTCAGCTTCACCGATGCCGCCCACGGCTGGATCGGCACTGCCGACGGCCATGTCCTTGCGACCTCGACCGCCGGGGCCACCTGGCGGGTCCTGACGATCCGCGGCGCCGCCAAGGGGTACGTCACGGTCGACTTCATCGATGCGACGCACGGCTGGGCGAGCGGCCAGAGCAACATCGTCTGGAAGACGACCAACGCCGGCAAGACGTGGAGCGGCAGTCGTGTCCCGGGTATGAGCAGGTATTCATCGATGGTCCAGCTCGACTTCGTGGACCGGTTCGATGGCTGGGCGCTCATCCAGGACTACTGGGGCGATTCGCTCGTCATGGCGACCAACGACGGCGGCCGCTCCTGGCGTCCTTCGCCCGTCGCCGGCCAGGAGTTCACGACCGACATCTGCGCGACCAGCGCCACGAACGTCTGGTTGATCGGCTCGAACTGGGACGACTACTACGACGGCCAGACGCCGACGCTCTTCATGCACTCGACCGACGGTGGCTTCACCTGGAAGACCGACACGGTCGACGCGCCGGCCATGCCCTACACCATGGGGGTCGGGGGCACGTCGATCTGCGCCGTCGGCGACGGCATCCTGTACTCGAGCGACACCGGTGCGACGTGGCAGGCTGGGAGCTCCGGGCAGCAGTACCAGTTCGCGGCCGCCGATGCCGTCTCGGCCACCAACGTGTGGGCGGTCGACACGTCGGGCGCGCTGCTGCACAGCACCGACGGGGCGCGCTTCGTCGAGCAGCCCAACCCGTTGCAGGCCGACGGTGAGCTCATGGGCATCGCGTTCCCCGACGCCAGCGACGGTTGGGCCGTGGGCGACAGCGAGGGCGCCGGCGTGATCCTTCATACGGGCGACGGCGGCGCCACCTGGAAGCCGCAGCAGTCCAACCTGAGCGGCGGGCTCGTGGGCGTCGACTTCCTCGACGCCTCGACGGGCTGGGCCGTCAGCGACGACCCGTGGGGCAATGACACGGCGGCCGACGTCACCCTCGAGCACACGACCGACGGCGGCGCCACGTGGATCCCGCAGTACATCGCGGCCGGCGCCGACTTCACGACGGTCGATTTCGTCAACGCTACGACGGGCTGGGCGGCCGGCGGCTGGTGGTCGTTCGAGAGCGACTGGGACGTCGGCGCCATCTGGGCCTCGACGAACGGCGGCTATACCTGGACCAAGGAGAAGCTGCCCAAGGAAGCCCCCGAGATCACCGGCCTGCAGTTCGTGAGCGCCACCGACGGCTGGGCCGTGGGCACCGGCTGGGACGACAACGGCGACGCTACCGAGACCTGGCTGCTGCACACGACCGACGGTGGCGCCACGTGGGCGCGCGTACCCGGTCTCGACGACACCTTGGCCGACACGGTGCACTTCCTCGACGCGCAGCACGGCTGGCTGGGCGGCTACAACGGCATCTACGCCACGAGCGACGGCGGCAACACCTGGCAGCGGGTGGCCGCCGGCTACGGGGTCGAGGCGATCGCGGCGGTCGACGCGCAGCACGTCTGGGCGTTCGGCGACGGCTTCCTGGTCTCGACGCTCGACGCGGCCGGAGACACCGCCGCTCCGGTGACGCTCGACCAGCGCGCCGACTTCGGCTGGCATCGCAAGTCGGTGACGATCGGGTTCTCCGCCAACGACATCGGCGGCGGCGCCGTCGCCGCGACGCAGACCAGCCTCGACGGCGCGGCCTGGCAGCCGGGCGCCGGCCTCACTGTGCCGGCCTATGCCGACCATCACTTCGACGGCGAGCACACCGTGCTCTACCGCTCGACCGATAACGCCGGCAACCAGGAACAGACCGAGACGCGCTTCATCGGCATCGACACCCTGGGCCCGGCGTGCTCCGTGCCGCGCCCGAGCGTCGTGGGCGCCGGCAAGCGAGGCATTCTGACCTTCCAGGCGTCCGACGAGTGGAGCGGCGTGAGCAGGGTGACCGTCCGTATCGTCGGCGCGCACCATCGCGTGCTGCGCACGTTCCGCGAAGGCACGGGCGACCAGGCCGCGTTCTCGTTCTTCCCGTACTACTGGCTGCCGTTCCGCTGCACGCTCAAGGCGGGCACGTACCACATCGTCGTGCGGGCCGCCGACATGGCCGGCAACGCCCAGGCCATGGTCGGCCGCGGCACGCTGCGTGTCGTAAGCAAGGGCGCGCCCAAGTATCGCACGCCGGGCTGGCCTCCCGGTCTCACGGTCGGCTACTGGTACGGCCGACTGAATCACGGCCTGCGTCCCGCCTGGCTCCTGCGCCTGCCCGGCGGACCGGCCACGGTCCACACCGCGCTGCACCGCGGCGCCTGGCAAGCCGCTCACTGGCCCGAGGTGCGGCTCAAGCACTAGCGCTCGCATCCTGAGCGTCACGCGCGAGGGGCGGCGCGGCCGGGAGGCCGCGCCGCCCCACGCGTTCGGTTCCACGGGCCGAGCACTCCCGTGGCGGCGCCGGATCAGGTGACGCCAGGGCCCGCGGCCGAGGCGGCGACCC
>Ga0335079_10011500_pt1 | contig 10092 bp, 18 predicted proteins | sample Lox_Sample_33_FD_206719 | JGI IMG/M metagenome (GOLD analysis project Ga0335079, IMG submission 206719) | Soil microbial communities from Loxahatchee National Wildlife Refuge, Florida, United States - Lox_Sample_3.3 | ecosystem: Environmental > Terrestrial > Soil > Wetlands | place: USA...
CTAATAATCGGCCTTCTTATTGCGCGATATCTGTTTGCTCGCAAAACTTTCAAACTTGACTTGTTGGAACGACTGCACCAAGCAGGGTTTTGACTGGTGTTGGAAGTTGCGGAAGGCTACATCGACGCCAAAGAGTTCACAGGCGGTGTTTATGACTGCTGCGGAATATGTCCTTGAAAATTTGTACCGGTCACGCGCATTAAGAAAGACCTTTTGCCGGGCTTTTCAAAATCCGAACGACCGCGAGGATTGTGTTCCAGTTGCGCGTGGTTACCGGCACACCGAACAGCTTATCTATCTGGCCAAGATAGCTGATCGTCTTCATGTGGCGACGGTACACTCCAAAGACGAATCGGTTTTTCGACGCGATAATTCGCACGAACCACTGCCTGCTGGGCGGAAATGTGACTGGCAGTAACGCTTGGAGGCCTCCGGCTCTCGACAGGATGCTTACGAATCGAACGACATTCGAGCGCGACCGCTCGGCCTCAAAGGGATCCTCCATCTCCATCCGGATAAGATCGCGACCGTCGCAGAGTACTAATTCGGCCTCGAATGGCAGCTTCCGGAACAGTTCAGCACGAAACTTTGCTCGAGATCCGGGTTTGCGAACGACAAACGTCCCCGCAGCACCGACATTGACGACATCGTAATCGCTCAGTTCTTTTGCGAGGATGCTTGGGCGAAATGTCCTGTGTCCGCCAACGTTGACACCTCGGAGGAAAACGACGAGAGCCATACCTGTCACCAGATCACGATTATGACAGCGCTTCAGCTTGACAGCTGCTTCGGTCCAGCAAGAATTTCCGTGCGCGGGGCCCGACGGTCGCTTCGAATGGTCGCGCTCTGGTGGACATCGGAGAGTGGTTCGATTCTATGGATGCGATGCCGAGATTGGGAAATTCAATGCTGTCGCCATGTTTAGCGAAGGCTTTGTACCGCAACTCTCCCGGGTGAGTGGCCCGGAACACTTGACGAAGCGTGTTCATCGCTAAATTTGCCACGGAACCGTAGGGCACGGGCACAGCGAAGTTTAGGTAATAATTGGGCGAACCGTCACCCTTGTACCCTCGAACATCACTTATCGGGTTTGGGACGATAGTGGGGGCGTTCCATCCCAATTGCAGCAACTCCGCGCATGCCTTGTCCGAGAGTTTGCATTTAGCGTCCAAATAGCCGTTGGACACTGCTTCCGCGCGCATGCCCAAACTTCCTCCACCGGCAAACTGAACATAGTACTGATCACCGTTCATTTCGACGATTAAGAAGTGGCCCGCTTGCAGGCTGCTCAGAGCGCGGCTCAACGCGGCAGCGAAGTGATTCCACTCCGCATTGTGCGCCAACAGCGCTTTGCATACCGGCGGCGCTACCAGCAGTAAGCTGAAGAACTCTCTGCGGTTGATCATGCTTCCTCCTCTTCGCCACCGTCAGCCGTGAATCGCTCGATGGCATTCGTGGCACAGGGTGATCAAATTCTCTTCTGTGTCGCCCCCGCGCCGACTCCTGAACAGACGGTGGTGGACCTCAAGATTCGTTCTTGATCCGCATTGCTGGCACCGCCAACCGTCACGCTGCAGCACCTGTGCACACAACAGGCGATAGGCGCTGTCGTCCATGCGAGAAGGTACGTGTTTTGCCAGATGAGTCATGCAGCTTTCGTCACTTCATTTAGGAACTGCTGCTTCTCCGGCGACGGGAGAAAGCGGAACAGCCGAAGCATGGAATACAGCAGAATCTTGGGGTCGCCATTCTCGATGTGGGCCCCTGCCAGGAAATCGGCGCAGATCATCTCCAGACAGTACCCCCGCGCCTTGTCGGATCCGAGCATGAGAGCCGCGTATCTATCGCCTGTTCGATCACCGGCGCCTGGCTCTTGTAGACCTTGAAATAGATCAGCTCGCTCGGTACTGAATCCCGCCCGGTCAGTTGCTTTTCCACCTCCCGCGTGAACTCCTCCCTCGGCATTGACCGGGCTTTGTGCACCCAGGGTGCACAATCGAAGCTCTGACCTTCCGCCCGCGCCAGCTTCGCCAACTCCCTCCCTTTCGTTCAGCCGATGTTCCTTAGTTCCTTCTTCGCTTGTGGTGGCAGGTGTTCGTGTCTGGACATCAGGTAGTGGATGGGAGAATTGCCGCCGCTAGGTCAGCGTCGGATGCCGGGGATGAGCTCTTCCACGAATTGCCGGGCATTGACTACCCGGGTCTTACCCCAGCGCTGGGGAAAGTGCCGCTTGTTGCCGGTGACCAGGTAATCGGCCTCCGCCTCCTCGGCACATTCGAGGAACTTGTTGTCTTCCGGGTCGGAGGTCTGTTTGAGTCTTCGCCTGGGCTGCACGCGGTTCGCGGCTTTTCCGATGAGCTCCAGCGACGTGGCCAGCCTTGCGGGATCGATGGCAAACTTCGCACGGCTCAGCACCTCACGGTATTCTTCGAATATCTCAACGGATAGGGACAGTTGCACTATGCCTCCAAGAGCCAGATCCAGGACGAACCGCTCGTACCCATCGGCGTTAAGGTGGGCGGAAACCACAACGTTGGTGTCAAGCACGACGCTCGGTGCGGGCATGAGCCAGCGTTCTTTCACGACGATACGCCGCGATCTCACGATCAATCTCGCGCATCGTCATTAGGGATGTGCCCTTTTTCTTGGACGCGGCTCGGATGGCCGCTAGGACCTCGGGTTCAGGCGCGACCGTCCGCAGGAAGTCCTTGATCCCCATGATGACGACCTGGGGTTCCCCCCGCCGGTCGACCACGAACCGCTCCTGTTGTTTCCGCGCGCGGCGCATGATCTGCCCGAACTGGGTTCGCGCCGCCAGAGCGGAAATCACCTTTGGCATATCGACTTTTTTCTGCTTAATGAAGTTTCTCCTTTCCGACGAACTGATTAATCACTTCGCTAAAGTATAGCACGTTCCGTATTACCGCCCACTTCCATGTTCTGCGGCCAGCGCTTCCTCTCCCGCTGCAAAGGAACGGAGACCTAACGCTTCATGGTTCCTTTCTATTTGCTGAGTTGCGGGAGTTCTCCGGGCCTTGCGAAAAAACATCTACGTGATTACAATGTAATTACGGAGGTGCCTGCAGGCAATGAGAGCCGAGCTGGTTCGTATCGGCAATTCCCGCGGTGTGCGCATTCCGAAGCCTCTCATCGAGCAGTGCGGGTTGGGGGACACGGTCGAGTTGCGCGTCGAGAACGATTGCCTGGTCATTTCTCCAGAACGCCGGCCCCGCCGAGGCTGGGAGGAAGCATTTCGGGCAGCCGGACCGGCCGCAGACGATGAACTCCTGCTGGAGACCGGGGCAGCGAATGAGTTCGATCGCAAGGAATGGCAGTGGTAGGCCGGCCGCCCCAGCGGGATGAAGTCTGGCTGGTGACGCTGGATCCGACCCAGGGCATTGAGATCCAAAAGACCCGCCCTTGCTTAGTCATCTCGCCCGATGAAATGAACCAGCATCTGCAGACCGTCATTGTTGCTCCCATGACTACGGTCACGCGGCCGTACCCTACAAGAGTGGCGCTACGCTTCCAGGGGAAACGCGGGCAGGTGGTTGTGGATCAACTCCGCGCCGTGGACCGGCAGCGCCTGGTGCGGAAGCTCGGGACCGTCTCAGCGAGTACCGCCCGGGTGGTCTCCGCCACACTCCTCGAAATGTTCAGCCGCTTGTAATGTGCTGGTGCGCATTGGGCAGGGTGTGAGTCGAGCGGCTCTCGCGACATTACGGTTGTCGGGTTATTCTTTGAACGCGAGCGCAGGCGCATCAAAATGCTCTCGACACGAAGATTGCGTTCAGGCTGAGGATGCGACCACACGTTGGCTGATTTGAGGCCAATGATTCAAATCAGCTATCCCTGCGTCTGGGCAGCGATGATGCCCGAAGAAGAGACTGAAAGTCTGGGGGGAGTTCGCAGTCAACGGAGACTCTGTCTCCCGAGCGTGGATGAATGAATTGAAGATGCCCTGCATGAAGAGCGACGCGAGCGATTCGCCTCTCCGCCGCTTCCGCCTGGTGGTACTTTCTATCGCCGATGACCGGGTGGCCGATCGCTGAAAACTGCACTCGGATCTGATTCTGCAATCCCGTGACCAGCGTAACTCGGACGAGCGAAGCGGCACGAAGACGCCGTTCGACGAAATACCGGAGTTCAGCACGAGCCGCTTGGGAGCCGCTCTCTGTGGTCAACCTTTGAAACATTCCTTCTCGTCGAAAGTAGTGAACGAGCGTCCCTTCTTTGATGCCGAGATGTCCGCGAACTACTGCGAGATACTGCCTCACCGGAGTGTGGCTGAGAAACTGTCGAATGAGTGTGTCTCGATCCGGCTCGGTTTTTGCAAAGAGCAGAACCCCGGACGTAAAACGATCGATGCGATGTACGACAAAGGCTCGTTGTCTCCTCGGTTTCAGTTCCGCAGAAAGGAGAGACAATGCGGACGGTGTATCGGAGCCTTTCACGGGCACAGCTGGAAGTCCGGCCGGTTTATTGAGGGCCACAACGGCATCGTCTTCGTAGAGGATAACAAGCTTCCCTGAGAAACGAGGATTTCGCCGATCCTGCTTTCCTGAACGGTGAGCGCCCTTGCGTGGAAGTTTCTTCATTGCTGAGTGAAGCACGATGTTGAAGCTGCGCTTGGGACCAGCCATCTGGCAAGCATGGCTCTCATCCCGCCCGTTCCGGCGCCTCCGCGGAATCACCGTAGACTTCTTCTCGAATGATCCGTTCCGTAGCTTCGTTCAGGTACTCATCGAGCGCGTCCTTGATCTGCAAATATTCCGGCCAGAGAGTGTCGTTGACAAACGATCTTGGAGCCCGCACGACGACCGTCGTGTGGCGCTGGCGGTGGTAGCGATAGGGGTCCAGACCGTAGCGGCGACACAGCGCCGTGAACAAACGCCTGTGCCAATGATCAGAGAGCGTAAACTGCGTTTCTACCGGCTGTTCAGTTTGCGCCACGACAGCAAGAGCTTTCCGCACCCTCTCGATCGCAGCCGCCGCTGCGCTGCGTTCCCCGCTGGTGGTAGCACCTTCGAACAGCGCGGAGATCTTGCGCAACTTCCTGCGGAGTTCCTGTTCAGTGGTCATCGAAGTCGTTAACTCGTCAAAGCGGGAGCCAAAATCTGCGCTTTCGGAATAAGCGAAGTGTACTGTTCCGCATCCCCTTCGCGCCAGCGAACCCTATGGCATCGACAGCATCAACCTCGGATCTGCAGAATCAAAGCCCTGTGTTGCGGAGTGCCGACCAGGCACAAGGGTCTCGTGCCAGGTTCGTGTTGACGCCGCCACGGCCACTCCGTTAGCCTCCTGCCGAGTTTCACGTTTAACCGGACCTATGGGCGATTTCCCCAACCGCCCGTACAATTCGAAAGGCTGCGCTGGTGTTCAGCGACGCGCAATAGGTCGGGCGCTATGGTGCAAACTGCAAGCCCAGTGCAGTTGAAGCCTAAAACCGTAGAGGCTTTCCATGCATACGTTCGTGAGGCCGAAGCGGCAATGGAGCAGCCTTTGCACCCTGGCGGCTCATTCCTGTGGTCTGACCGGAGTTCGGAGAGAACCCGGCAGGTTCGAGCAGGACAGGTCGTGGCGCAATTCTGGGCGGGCCGAGGGCCGGTCCAAGTGCCGAATGGTTTGATCCATGACTGGATCGGTGCCGCCTTGATTCCAAATACGACCATCGAAGACACGTTGGCACTGATCCAGGATTACGACAACCACAAGAACATTTACAAGCCAGAGGTAATTGACTCAAGGCTTATAAGCCATCACGCCAACGATTTCCAAATCTACTTGCGGCTTCGAAAGAAGAAAATCATCACTGTGGTCCTCGATACCTATCATGACGTGCATTATCGTCCCCTGGACCGCACGCGCTGGATCTGCCGCTCGTACACGACGCGGATTGCAGAAGTGGAGGACGCGGGAAACCCGCAGGAGAAAGTGTTGCCGCCTGATATCGGTCACGGGTTTCTGTGGCGCCTGTATTCCTACTGGCGATTTCAAGAGCGTGACGGCGGCGTGGACGTTGAGTGTCGAGCAATTTCGCTGACGCGTGACGTGCCATTTGGGCTGGGATGGGCCATCGAACCGATCATCCAGAAGCTCCCTAAGGAGTCGCTCATTAACACCCTGGAGGCTACACGCCAAGCGCTGCATGCCAAGGCAAGATAGTTTCTGTCCCCTTTTTTAGGAGTGCACGGTGCCATTAAAAATGCGGGGAGGTGTTCAGTTCGGGCTGGTAGGGGCGCTGCTAGCGCTGGCTGCCACTGTGTCGGCACAAGGCGCACCCGAGTGGCAACTGCGCGACTTCCACAGCACTGTGAGTGTTGCCGACGACGGCTCGGCCGTCATCCTCGAGCGCCTGGACCTGAGTTGCTTGCAGACGGCCCTGGGGAGGAGCTTTCACGGCATCCAGCGCCTGATCCCGGTGGAGTCGGCTGGGCCTCTGGGGACGAAACGTCGGCTCTACCTCAGCGTACTCGGGGTCACCGATGGCGACGGGCACACCCTGCCCTATCGCGTGCGAATCAGGGGCGGCCAGACAGAGATACGGGTCCCGATGCTGGGGCGCACGGGTGAGTCACGGACGGTGGAGATCGCGTACTTCATCCACAACGCGGTGCGCTACAACGCCGATCATGACGAAGTGTACTGGAACCTGACGTCGAGCACGCTGTCTATGTCGGCGGAGCAGGCGTCGGCGACGGTATTGCTGCCGGAGGAAGCGATCGAAGGATTGCGGGCTCAAGGATTCATCGCCGGGCCGCACGGCGGAACCGTTGCAGGACAGGTGAGCGGAGCCAGCGTGGAGTTCGTGGCGCCGGGCGCAGTGGGGGCGCATGAGCCGTTCGCGGTCGAGGTGATTGTTCCCAAGGGCGTGTTTCGCAGGCCGTGGTGGCCATCGCGCACGCTGTGGCTTGTGGAGAGCAATCCCATCCTGTTGATGCCGCTGGTGGTGGTCCTGGTGATGCTGTGGATCCGCAGATTGAAGGGAAGCCTGCCACCGGTAGCAGTAGTAACGGAATACGAACCGCCCCCGGGGTTGACCCCTGCCGAGGCGGGCACGTTGCTCACCGACCGCGTGGAGCCGCGGGACATCACGGCCACACTGGTCGATCTGGCGGTCCGCGGCTACGTGAAGATTGAAGAAGACGACTCGGAGGGGCACCCTGACTACATCATCCGGCTGATGAAGCCCCGCGATCAGTGGCGAGGTCTGACCAACTATGAGATTGACATGCTGTTCAATACGTTCTATGGCGGCCAGTGGACCAAGCTCTCCAGCCTGAAGTTGCGCTTCGCGGCGGCGGTGCCGTCCATGCGCACCGGCATTCTGAATGCTCTGATCGATAAAGGTATGTACCGGGTGGATCCGGTCTCCGCCCAGGTATACCGCGTGGGGTTGGTAATCCTGGCGGGGACCCTGCTGCTGGCGGTGCCGTCTACGGGCTGGATCAAGCTGTACGACGCCGGGCCGCTAGCGGTAGCGCTGGTGGCCGCTTCGGCTTTAATCGTGTACATGATGGGACGAAACCTTACCGCCAAGAGTCTCGCCGGCATGCGGGCGTGCGCTGCAGTGGAAGGGTTCAGGGAGTTTATGGAGCGAGTGGATGCGGACAGGTTAAAGCGGGTCTCGCCGAAGCAGCTGGAACGCTGCCTGCCATACGCCATGGCGTTAGGTGTGGAACACAACTGGGCAGAACAGTTCGCAGGCATCACCGAGGAGTCGCCGGAGTGGCTGGTGGTCGCGCGTGCGGAGGGGATCGACGCAAGCCGATGGATGCGCAGCCTGGGATCAATGGTGCAGGCCGCCGAGACCGTGTTTACCGCTCGGACGCGGACGGGAAGATACCCGAAGCCGGGATCCGTGCGGGAGCTGAGCCGCGGGACGATCGAGGCACCGGGGCGATAAGTCCGTCGCGCGTGCACTTCGCGCACTACAACTTCTGCCGCGTGCATCGGACGCTGCGCGTCACCCCGGCCATGCAGGGCGGCCTAGAATCGGGAAATTCCCAATGAGCAGGCACTTTCACTACTACGACAAGGGCTGGGAGAACGAAATTCTCGAGTGCCCGATCTGTCACTGGGAGGGCAAGCTGCCAGAAATCTTGGCTGAAAACGGAACTGCGCTTACACGTCGGGCTGCAACAACGCCGCCTTCGGCACCGAGATAGCTAATGGAGTTCGCCAGTTTCGCACCGTGGTGGGATCGGTGTAGGAGGAGCTGATCAGCGAAGTCCGGGGAAAGCTCGCCTGCAATTATGCCGGTTCCCAACTGCTCGCGCGGCACCTCGACGTGCGCCACGGGCACGCCTAACACGTCCGATAGAATCTGGGCAACTCGGTCGAAGCTGATCTCCTCAGGCCCGAACACGTCCACCACGTGCCTCCCGCGGTCCCCGTTCAGCAAAAGCTCTGCAGCACGGCAGCGATGTCCCGTGTCGCAACCTGGGCTAGCGAAACACTTCCGGGAATGGTCGAGTAGATGGCGCCGTGCATCGCGATAGTAGGCAATGTCGTGAGCACGTTGTAGTTCGCCCGGAAGTGGGTGATGTTAGAGGTGACTGCATTCAGCTTGGCTTCGGCGTCGTGCAGGCCCTTGATGGGACCGGTGCCTTCCTGTAGCTCCGCGCCCACACTGGACAAATTGACCACGCGTACTTCGGGATTGCGTCGGATTGCCGCCGCGGCGACGTCGGTAGAGGGAAGCATCGATGCTGGAACAAAGTGATGACCTCAAGCCAATCTTTGACAATTATGGCGTGGCAGCAACCGGAGCGGGTCCGCCAGCCCCGGGCAACGATTTCCAGTTTTAATCCGCCCGCGCTCACGCGCGGGATGGCCGTGGAGAACGGGCCGCGTCGCAACGTCATCAGACACTGAGGAGATCTAGAAAAGCCCGAGGACTGACCATGCGGATGCCTTCGTGCTCCTTGAGGGCGAGCAGATCCGGGTCTCCGGTAACGACGAATGCCGCGCGGCCTTCGACGGCAGCCGCGATGTACTTGTCGTCATCAGGATCATCGCTAACACCGGCGACCTCATACCCGCCGGCGACGAATTGAGCCAGCACGACGATGTCCTCGAACCATAGCTCTGGGTCGAGGCCCCGACGGGTGTACTTCCGGACTTTGGGATAGGCCAACGCGCGCAAGACCTCATCGACGATCGCCTGCGATACGACAATCTCAAAGGCTGCATCACGCAGAAATCGCTCGATGATCTGACCCGGTGGGCCATCGGCGCGTACCGCCGCGCTCACATAAATGTTCGCGTCAAGGACCGCGCGAAGCATCCGTCACCTTGTCTTGCGCCGGGACTTCGGCACTTGGCCGCGAGCCCATTGCTGTGCTTCGAGCGCCAGCTCCGTTGCCTGCTTATTGGTCAGAGGGCTGGGCCTCTGGTGATCCATGAATTCGAGCGCGTGGCGTCGCGCGAACCTCCGGATCTGCTCTAGCCGCTCGAGCGACACCAAGGCAGCCAGCGGCTGGCCTTTGCGCTCGATAATGAACTCATCATGTCGCAGAGCGACGCGGTTTAGCATGTCGCCAATTCGCTGACGGACGTCGATGGTGGAAACCTTTTCGGGCATGAAAGACCTCTTGCAACCATTATAGTTGCCATACATGCAATGGCAAGTCCCCAAAACTAGGTGTCTGATATGGAGCACGGGAAAGGTCGAGGTAGGGGCCCAGATCTTGCTGAGAATTGTGCGCGAGTTCGGCAGAACTATGGAATGGCTACTCACTGGGGAGGACAGGCCTTGACCTCCTCGGAAACGGACTGGTCCCAGGGCACCCGAGCCGGAACTGGCGCGAAAACGCCAGCCAAGGTGTGGAACGGATTGCCGCGACCAGAGCGTAGCTCAAGCATCAGGGAAACGATTGCCAGGGGTCCACGTCCGGATCAGGTGTTGCGCGTCCGAATTGAAGCGGCTCGTTCTCGCCCCCGCCCCAAATTGTATACCCCATGGTTGACATCGATCATAAATGTGTAATACCATATCGTCGTCGATGCAAAAGAGGTGTGAATGCCTCGCGTAACCATTTCCCCCAAATTTCAGATCGTCATCCCGCGGGAGATCCGCCAGCGACTCCG
>Ga0335079_10011501_pt1 | contig 10092 bp, 7 predicted proteins | sample Lox_Sample_33_FD_206719 | JGI IMG/M metagenome (GOLD analysis project Ga0335079, IMG submission 206719) | Soil microbial communities from Loxahatchee National Wildlife Refuge, Florida, United States - Lox_Sample_3.3 | ecosystem: Environmental > Terrestrial > Soil > Wetlands | place: USA: Florida...
CAGCATTTTTCGGCAAGGTCGGCGTCCTCAGCGATTCTGACGATGAGGGACGTTCGCGGGGTGCGTGCCCGCGCGAGCCAGACACCACGCCCCGCGAAGTTGAGTCGTCCCGTCGGGGGAGCGCTCGTCACGCATGCTTGCCAACGCCACGAAGCGGCGGGAGCTGCTCCGTCCACTGATCGCTCGATGCATTCAGTCGTGACCCACCAAAACAGGTGAGAGCTGGCGAGCCTGCTCGAAGCACCCCCCCCGCTGCTCTCAACGACACAAGGCACCCCAGCGGAGTCCAACTTGACAAACGATACTGAAGCGTTCAGTATAGCTAAAACTGGAGGAGTTGTCCCTAACATCGCGCTCCTCCCTCCGAAGCGACGCCAAGTCTTGGCAGGGGCCCGCGAAGTGTTCGCGGAACTCGGATTCGAGCGAGCTAGCGTCGACCTCATCGCGTCCCGAGCAGGGGTCTCGAAGGCCACCATTTACAGCCACTATCAGAACAAGGCTGCCCTGTTCGTCGACTGCATCACCCACGAAGCCGAGGAGATGCGCGCGGCGTTCTGCGCATGCATGGCTGAGCCAGCGGGAGACGTCGAGCCCACGCTTCGGCTCATGGGTGAGAACATCTTGCGTCTGTTCCTCTCCAAAAGCATGGTCTGCCTGTACCGGCACATTCTCGCCGAGGCCGCTCGTGTCCCGGACGTTGGGCAAATGATCTTCGACCGTGGACTGCGCGTCATTCACGAAACGATCGCCTCCCACCTCGAGCGTTGGAATCGAATTGGCGCGTTGCGCATCGATGACGCGCGCGCTGCGGCAGTGCAGTTCGTGGCCCTGTGTCAAGCGGACCTCGTTGCCCGGGCGCGCCTCGCCATCCTGAAGGACCCGCTAGACGAAGAAGTGCCAGAGACCGTGAGGCGCGCCGTTTGGACCTTCATGCGCGCGTACCGCCCCGAGTGACTCGTCGAAGGGCTGTCCCGCAATGACGACTTCCGCCGCCAGCAGAGACAGGTCGGTTCCCATCGGCGCCCGATCCGACGTGGTTCAGCCACGAGGCTGGTCTCATCGGGGGTCGGGCGCAGCGCCATGCCGACGTTTCGCCGAGCCACCATCCCGGCTGCTGATGGGTGCAACTGCCGCGGCCAGCATTGTGGCGAGTGGGTCTGACATGTTGCCGGCCGTTCGTACCCTCTTGCGGATTCATCGCGTGCGATGGATTGCGGGACATCTCGTAGCCACGCCCCCTGCTCCGCCATCTGAGCTCGCCCGCGGCCGCCGCATCGCTCAGGTGGGGGACCGTTCTTCTGCTCCGAGCTGTTTCCGGTCGCCGGGGAACCGCTGCTTCGGGAGAAGCGTTGCGCGGTGCGCGCTTCGCTCTGGCACCCTGATGGAATGAGGCTATCTCAACTCTATGTGGATCGTCCGGCTCGCGCTTTCTAGGCCCTACACGTTCATTGTGTTGGCGCTGGTCATCGCACTGGTGACCCCGGTCGTGCTCATGCGCACGCCCACGGACATCTTTCCAGACATCAATATCCCGGTGATTGGGCTGGTCTGGACCTACACCGGCCTGCAGCCTCAGGAGATGGAGCGGCGGATCACGTCCAATGTCGAGCGCGGCATCACCACGCTTGTCAATGACGTCGAACACATTGAATCGCAATCCTTGAGCGGCATCGCCATCATCAAGGTCTTCCTCCAACCCAATGCCAACATTCAGACGGCGTTGGCGCAGACCGCGGGGATTTCGCAAACGTTTCTGCGAGCCCTGCCACCCGGCACCACTCCGCCGCTCGTCATGATCTACTCCGCGTCCACCGTGCCGGTCCTCCAGATCGGGTTGACCAGCGACCGGTTGAGCGAGCAGCAATTGTTCGACTACGGCAACAACTTCATCCGCACCCAACTGGCTACCGTCCAGGGCGCTTCCATGCCGTACCCCTACGGCGGAAAACAGCGGCTGATCTCCGTGGACATCGATCCCGTCGCGCTGCAAGCCAAGGGGCTGTCCCCGGTGGACATCGTCAACAGTGTAAACACGCAGAATCTCATCCTGCCGATGGGGACGGCCAAGCTGGGCACGTTTGAGTACAACGTGGAAATGAACGGTAGCCCGAGGTCAGTCGCGGAGTTGAATGACCTGCCCGTCAAGACCGTCAACGGGTCCACCATCTACCTGCGCGATGTCGCTCACGTGCGCGATGGATTTGCTCCCCAGACCAACGTCGTGATGGCGAACGGTCAGCGCGGCGTCCTGATGAGCGTCTACAAGACCGGGAACGCCTCGACGCTCTCCATCGTCGAGCGCGTGAAGCAGACGATCAAGGACTACCAGCCCTCGCTGCCCGAAGGGCTGAAGGTCACCACGTTGTTCGACCAGTCTCTCTTCGTTCGCGCCTCGATCCAGGGTGTGCTCCGCGAGGCCTTGATCGCGGCCTGTCTGACCGCCGTCATGATCTTGCTCTTCCTCGGCAACTGGAAGAGCACCCTCATCATCGCCATCTCCATTCCCCTCTCCATCCTCGTCAGCATCCTTTGCCTGAGCGCCCTCGGGGAAACCATCAACATCATGACGCTGGGCGGACTGGCCCTCGCCGTGGGCATCCTGGTCGACGATGCCACCGTCGAAATCGAAAACATCAATCGCAACCTGGCGATGGGAAAGGATACGGTGCAGGCGATTCTCGACGGCGCCCAGCAGATCGCCGTCCCGGCCTTCGTCTCCACGCTCTGCATCTGCATCGTATTCATCCCGATGTTCCTCCTCTCGGGAGTTGCCAGGTATCTGTTCGTTCCGTTGGCGGAAGCGGTGAGCTTCGCCATGCTGGCATCCTATGCCTGGTCGCGCACCATCGTCCCGACCCTGGCGAAGTACCTGTTGAGCGCCGAGGACGAATACCGCGCCAGCGAGCACGTGGGCGAACGGGAGGGGCTGCTCCGTCGCTACCAACAGGTCTTCGAGCGCGCTTTCGAGCGCTTCCGTTGCGCCTATCGGAACGCGTTGACGGTCGTGCTGCAGCGTGCGCGGCTCTTTGCCGTCTGTTTTCTCGGGTTCTGTCTACTTTCTGCCGGTCTGACGCTCGTGCTCGGAAGGGACTTCTTTCCCAGCGTGGACGCGGGGCAGATCCGCATGCACCTGCGGGCGCGCACGGGCCTGCGCATAGAGGAAACCGCGCGACTCACCGACCAGATCAACCAGGTCATTCGTCGGATCATCCCGGAGGAGGATCTCCTCACGGTTCTCGACAACATCGGCGTGCCGTACTCCGGCATCAACCTTACCTACAGCAACTCGGGTACCATCGGGACGGCTGACGGCGAGATCCTGGTTCAGCTCAAAGAGGATCGGCGGCGACCCACCAGCGAGTACATCGAGGAACTGCGCCGCCGCTTGCCACACGAGTATCCCGGCGTCCAGATCTTCTTCCAGCCGGCGGACATCGTGACGCAGATCCTGAACTTCGGGACCCCGGCTCCCATCGACATCCAGATCATCGGTCCGGACCAGGCCGCCAACTACCAGATTGGACTCAAGCTGGCCAATCGAATCCGCCGCGTCCCGGGTACCGCCGACGTTCACGTTCAGCAGGCATTCGATGCTCCCACCCTGTTCCTGGACATTGACCGCGCGCGCGCTCAGGGAATCGGCGTCGAGGCGCGCGACATCGCCCAGAACCTGCTCGTCTCGCTCTCTTCCAGTTTCCAGACTGCTCCGAGCTTCTGGCTCGACCCCAAGAACGGCGTCAGCTACAACGTCGCGGTCCAGACGCCACAATATCGCGTCGATACCGTTCAGGCCTTGCAGAACACGCCCATCGCGGTCGCCAGCAGGAATTCCTCGCCGCAGATCCTGGCCAACCTGACCTCGTTCTCGACGGTGGCGCGCCCCGCTTCCATCTCCCACTACAACGTTCAGCCCATGATCAACGTCTATGCATCCGTCTCTCGGCGCGATCTGGGCTCGGTGTCCGAAGAAGTGGGCAAGCTCGTGGCTGGGATCCAACAAGAGCTGCCCCGATCCAGCCGCATCTTCATCCGTGGCCAAGTTGAGACGATGGCCACCTCGTTCCGGGGCCTGGGCGTGGGGCTCGTGGCCGCCATCCTGCTCGCCTATCTCCTCATCGTCGTGAACTTTCAGTCCTGGCTGGATCCCTTCATCATCATCACCGCTCTTCCGGGGGCGCTTGCCGGCATTTGCTGGATGCTCCTGTTCACGCACACCACGTTGAGCGTTCCCTCGCTCACCGGGGCCATCATGTGCATGGGCGTGGCGACGGCCAACAGCATCCTGATGGTCTCTTTCGCCCGCGAACAGATGCAGGGCGGGAAGAGCGCCGCCGAGGCGGCAGTCGAGGCGGGGTTCGTTCGCATTCGGCCCGTTGTGATGACCGCGCTGGCAATGATCATCGGCATGGTCCCCATGGCCACTGGACTGGGCGAGGGGGGAGAGCAGAATGCGCCCTTGGGGCGTGCCGTGATCGGCGGGCTATTGTTTGCCACCCTGGCAACCCTGTTCTTTGTCCCCTGCGTCTTTTACATCATTCACGGGTGGCTAGAGCGTCGGCGCCGCCCAGCTTCCGGGGCAGCTCCGGACAACGCGAAGTTGCTGGACGAGGGATGAGACCATGAAAGGCGATGTCACGATAGGGGATGGAGAGCCCGGAGAACGGAAGTCGCGGAGGAGCTCGTTCGTGGGCATCTTCGCGGCGGCGGCCGCCGCGCTCGTCCTCGTCGGTGCGCTCCTCGTGATGCTGCGCCGATCGCAGTTTCAGGCGCTCGCCAAAGAGACCGAGGCCCAAAGCATCCCGACGGTGGCCGTGATTCATCCCACGCCGCGCGACGGGGCGGAGGAGCTCGTTCTCCCCGGCACCTTGCAGGCGTACATCGAATCGCCCATCTATGCGCGCACCAATGGCTATCTGAAAAGGTGGTACCACGATATCGGAAGCCGCGTGAACCAAGGCGACTTGCTAGCCGACATCGACACGCCGGAGGTCGACCAGCAACTCCTCGCGGCGAGGGCGGACCTCGTCACGGCGCAGGCGAGCGAGAATCTTGCGCGGGTCACCGCGGCTCGCTACAGCGGGCTCCTGAAGAGCGACAGCGTCTCGAGGCAGGAAGTCGACAATGCCGTTGGAGATCTCGCGGCCAAGAGGGCCACCATGCACTCTCTGGAAGCCAATGTCCGACGCCTGGAGCAACTCAAGTCCTTTCAGCATGTGTACAGCCCCTTCGGTGGCGTCATCATCCGGCGCAACGTGGACCCCGGTACGCTCATCAATGCCGGAAATGGCGGGGCCTCCCAGGTCCTCTTCGTCCTGGTGCAGATCGATGTGATGCGCCTCTACGTGAGTGTGCCCGAGGCCTTCGCGCCGTTCGTCCACAAGGGGCTTCCTACGTATCTCACGGTGACTCAGTATCCCGGCGAGACGTTCCGGGGCAACGTGGTCCGCACCGCCGGGGCGATCGATGCTTCGACGCACGCCCTCCTGACGGAAGTGGACGTACCGAACGATTTCGGCAAGTTGCTCCCGGGCGGGTACGCGCAAGTTCATCTCAACGTCAAGGTGGAACACGAGCGCCTACAGGTGCCTGTCAATGCTCTTCTGTTTCGCTCTGAGGGCCTGCGGGCGGTGGTCGTCGACGGCAACCATCGGGTGCGGCTCCAGGCGCTCGCGATCGGTCGGGACTACGGTACGTCGCTCGAGGTGTTGACCGGGCTGAAGGCCGACGACCTGATCGTGCTGAACCCACCGGATGGGATCGAGGTTGGTCAGGAGGTGCACGTTCGCGAGGTCCGAAATCCACTCGCCCAGACTTCGTCGGAGAAACTCGTCAGGGTGCGCGAAGATGGCGCGACTCCGGCGCCGGAGAGATCCCCGTAATGTTTTCCCGGTCGTCTTCTGCCGTCCGGCGCCGCGTGGTGTGTGCGGGTGTCGGAATGCTGTTGGTCGGTGCCGGTTGCGCAGTTGGCCCGAACTACAGGCGCCCCAGCGCACCGGTAACCGCCAAGTGGGAAGTTGCGGAGCCGTGGCGCGCGGCTGCTCCCAAGGATGCCATTCCCAAGACCAACTGGTGGACGCTCTTTCGAGACGACGAGCTGCGGGCGCTAGAAGGCGAGCTGTTGACGGCCAATCAGACATTGAAGGTTGCGCTTGCACACATCGAGCAGGCGCGCGCTTCCGCCGCCGTGCAGAATGCCGCGCTGTTTCCGACGCTCTCGGTTGCGCCGTCGGTTGGGCGGGAACGCTACTCGGGCAATCGCCCCACTGGCAGCACGATCCAGATGGTTCCGACGACGCAGAGCAACTACCTTCTCCCCTTCACACTAACCTATGAGGTGGATCTGTTCGGCTCGGTGCGGCGCGCCATCGAAGCTGCTCAGGCGTCCTACCAGGGAAGTGCCGCCGATCTCGAGAACGTGCGCTTGGTTCTGACCGCGGAGCTTGCCGCTGACTACTTCACGCTGCGCCAGGTGGATACCCTGATCGCGGTTCTGACTCGAAACGTGCAGAATCTGAAGAGGGGCCTCGAACTGGTGGTCTCGCGCCATACCGGGGGGATCGCTTCCAGCCTCGACGTGGCGCAGGAAGAGGCATTGCTCGAGGCAACCCGCACTCAGGCCACGCTGCTGCAGGTGCAGCGGAAGCAGTTCGAAGACGCCATAGCCGTTCTTGTGGGCGCGCCCGCCCCCGGGTTTCATCTGGCACCGCGGGAACTCGCCGCCGAACCGCCGGGCATCGACGCCGGCGTTCCCTCCGATATCCTGGAGCGGCGTCCGGATGTCGCGGAAGCGGAACGTCAGATGGCCGTCGCGAATGCACAGGTCGGCGTCGCCATGGCGGCCTACTATCCCTCGCTGGTTCTATTTGGACAGGGGGGGTGGAATTCCATAAACATCTCGCAGCTGATGAACGCTGCGAGCAGCTTCTGGGTCATCGCGGCGAGTCTGGCGGAGAGCATTTTCACCGGTGGTGCCCGTCGCGAGCAGGTGAACTATGCCAAGGCCGCATATCAGGGTGCATTGGCGAGCTATCGCGGGATCGTGCTGAACGCCTTCCGCGAGGTACAGGATTGCGTCACTGGGCTCGAGGTGCTCGATGCCGCACGCCAGTCGCAAGCCAAGGCGATTGCCGCTTCGCAGCGTCAGCTGGAGCTCGCAACCACCCGCTACTCGGGGGGGCTGGTGAGCTACCTCGATGTGGTGACCGCCCAACAGGTCCTCCTCAACAACGAGCAGCAGGCCGCGGTGATACAGGGCCAGCGGCTCGTGACGTCCGTGCTTCTCGTGAAAGCTCTTGGAGGCGGCTGGGATGCCGAAAGCCTGGCGGCGGTCCACGTCAAGCCACATGTCACCGATGCCGTGTCGCCCTGACGCGCACCAAACGTGAGACCTCTCACGCAAGAAACGCTGAGCGGCTGATCGAGGCGCTCGCCTACGCCGCATGGCAGGTGACACGCTCCACGGAAGAAGTGCGGGAGTGCACCATCAGACAATGCGCCTTCGTCCGCCGAAATCACGAACTCGTTTTCTCGGAGGCGCCGGCCCCTCCACCGCCGCGCATATGGGTCAAGCTTGCGCCCCGCCCTGGTGGCGAAATCCGGATCACGCGAAAGGATCCAGCACCGGTGCTGCCCCCCGGGGAGAGGCCATCGCCAGCCCGTGAGTCGGTCCATAATACGTTGGCATATTTGGGCAGATGGGCACCAAGGGGTTGTTCCGGCGTTTCTACCGAGGGTTGGGCACCGCGCCGGGAACGGACTGCTCGAAACACACAGGGCCCCTGTGGCTTCTCCGTATCTGCGGCAGAGACCGCAGAGTCTCCAAGTGGGAAGCAAGTTGGCGTTGCCCTCGTTGTCTTGCCGAGTGACCCTGGGAAACTCCGGAAGCGATGGGCGCAAGCACATGCGCTCACTCCGTCGTCCCAGGACACGGGCAGTCCGACCGTGTGCGCTCCCCGGATTGTCGTCTGTTGGCGCGACGCGTCATCAACTCGTCAGGACGGGGGACAAGTGCCGTGCCCAGGGCCGTTCACCGACTTTTCCGCGCTCTCTGGACCCGGCGCGGTGCGGCGCGACGGCTCGCTTGCCTGGTCGAAGGACGGGCGACGCCGGAAGCCTCCGTGGAAGGCCCGGGCGCCATCAAGAGCGCAACCTCCCAGGCGGATGGGTGTTGAAACGGATATGCATTCCTTCGGCGGCCCAGTGTCGATCGCATGCGGGCCCGCAGGCGCCGCTGCCGGCAAGAGCTGGGCGGCGCCTACAACCGGTGCCACGAAGCGGGTCACCCGTTCCGGTGGAGCCGCGCCGATTCCGTTCGGAATGTTTGGCTCGCTCGTTGTGCGCCCCGAGGTCGCAACCGGAAGGCAATGGACGGGTTGCAGGATTGTGCCACAAACCACACGACCGCACGGCTCGCCCCGAAGAGCACACATCGGTGCCTCACGTGCCGAGCCAATTCCGGACGCGTTCGGGAAACCTCCCGATGTGCTGATCGTTAACACAGAATGCAAGACTCGCGGCCATTGGCCGCTTCGACCTGGAGTCATCATGCGCTGGCGTAATCTCGTGTTGGTCGGACTCGCTATCGGTCCCGCGCTCGTCCTTGCCGAGACAGCGGCCCAACCCAACACCGATCCGCCTGCCGACGCCCCTGGAGGCACCGCCTCCCGCGTCGGTTCCGGCACCGCCTCCCGCATCGCCCGCGCCGCCAGCTCCAGTTGCTCCGCAACCGAACGTGGCCGCGACCGGTCAGTGGGTCTATACCGGCCAATTTGGTTGGCTCTGGATGCCGTATGGCCAGGAATATGTAAACATTCCAGACGATCCGCAGGTGTACCCGGACCAATACGTCTACTATCCCGCCTATGGCTGGCGCTGGGTCGTTGCGCCGTGGGTGTATGGCTATGGTCCGGCGCCGTACTGGGGAGCTTTTGGACCGCGCTATTACGCCTGGTATGCCCATCCATGGTTTCGCGTTGGCGGGTACTGGGGCTGGGGCGGCTACCGCGGCTGGGGCGGCTACCGGGGCTGGGTGGGCCCACGCGCGTGGGGCGCGCGCGGTTGGAGGGGAGCGCCCGCCTACTACCGCACCGGTGTCGGAGGGCCGCACCCTGGCCATGCGTTTCGCGGTCGACGGCGCTGACCGAAGCGGATCAGGGTGGGGCGCATCCCCCGCGCTTCCTCATTCCAAAGAGGCATATCTCGCAGTGACGGCGACTCCTCGTTGAGGTTCGCGTCCGTGCTCGCTCTGGCCTGATCCGTCCGCGCGGGCGCGTCTCATCCAAGCTGGGCACCAGCGCGCCATGCCGAGGTCTCGCCGAGACATCGGAGCATCTGTCGAAGCCGTTGGGCGTGGTTGAGCCGATCTTATTCTTGATGTGGTCGCCCTCGAGGCAGGTCCGCCACAGAAGGGGGGGGGGCGGTCGACTCGCCCCTTGTGGTGTCGAACGATCTTCGCGACCCGACAGACAACCGACGGCTTCATGCACGAACCCAAGGCGGCGGCGCTGTCCACCACTCCCCATGGCGAATCGTGGCTCCCGGGGGCGCGTAGTGAAACGCACCCGTCTCTTGCTGCGACTGGAAAACTCCCTTGAGCGCACCGCTCATCACCCCCCAGCAGCCCCAACCACTAAACCTCCCCAGGGATGAATCCCGGGGGTTCTGAGAGGCAGAGATGATGCCATCTCGTCGGTCGCTTTCCGGAGCCCTCGCCTTGCGGCTACGACGTCTCCCGCCTCGCGGCCGTGTTTTGCCTCCTAAGAAACTCCCCCTTGCCGGACCGTTTCATGCGTTCGGGTGCGCGCGCGCATGACAACTCTCTTCGACGGGCGACCCGTTCTGACGAGGGGCGCGTGGGGGTGGGGAATCTCACCCCGCTCGCAGACGGTTTTGCAGCCGGGAACGCCGCTGCGGCATTCCGGACATCGAGCGCGTCGTCAGTCTTCAAAGAGCCACGACGCCATGGAACGCTCGTTGCCACCGCTCCTTCCGACGTCTGAAGGCGCGGGCTTCTCGGTGCCAGTTTCGCTGAAGGCGGAGCGGTGGCGGCATCCGCTACCCCGCGGCCCTATCCTTTCTGCGTCGACTAAAGGA
>Ga0335079_10011502_pt1 | contig 10091 bp, 6 predicted proteins | sample Lox_Sample_33_FD_206719 | JGI IMG/M metagenome (GOLD analysis project Ga0335079, IMG submission 206719) | Soil microbial communities from Loxahatchee National Wildlife Refuge, Florida, United States - Lox_Sample_3.3 | ecosystem: Environmental > Terrestrial > Soil > Wetlands | place: USA: Florida...
TCTGATCTTCTGGAGTGGTAGCACGATAGCATAGGCGTGGACCAATTTGCACCGAAAGATTCGTTTTGGGAAGATCCTCCCATCGAACTCCCCCCTTTCCTTGATGGCGCAACTGGCATCCAAATGCTCACTGCCTCTGGAACACCGGTTGACGGGCGAAACAAAAGGGCCGACCAGGTTGGATTCCTGGATTGATGTCGGGAGTGCTGCCGGACGGGCCGATCTCTGGCCGTCGCTATGTTCGTTGCTTCCGATTTGCAACGCTGCTCAAACAGGCGATTGAATTGACCAGAGATAGCACAATCGGGCTCCGAGGATCCGACCTGGAGCGGGTTGCCGGCTTAGGGTAATGCTCTGACTGAACGCGGACTCGTATATGCAGTTCACTTCGCGAACTGTACATACGGCAAGAAGCGCTCAGCGGGGCTCAGGCACGGCAAATGCGGACACGCTCAGCCGAGTACAGATATCGAGGTCTACGTTTACCTTCTTCTTTCCGGTCTTTCCAGGAAGTACAATGAGCAATTGCGAGGAGCGTTCGGGGCACTGCGCCTTTGAATACGGGCCACTTGTCCCAAAAAAGACGGAGAACTCAGCTGCTTGGCCATTCTTCAGAAGTAGGGGGTGAGATTTACTGGTCGATCGTTCCTCCGGCGCCGGAGGAGAGGGGTGAGAAAGCTGTAACTTCACGCCGTCCCTGCTAAGAGCCGTTATAGATGGACGTCCTTCGAGAAAACAGGAGTTGGTTCCCTGGTTTTCAACCACGAACGTAACTTCGACTTTGCTCATTCCGCTTTCGGTCGCCCCGGGCGTAATCGATAGCTGAGTTTCTACACAGCGTGGCACTTGTTCGGCACTTAATTGCATACATAGTGATGTGATGACCAGACATCCAAGAACAGGTGCGACATACCCATAAATTATTCGCATCAGACATTCCCATAGCATCGATTCTGGATTATAGTGCGTGCATCGCTTTCGGTTTCGCAAAGCGCATTTGAAGGGAATCGTTATGGCCATCAATGTTGTGGTTGATCTTTCCCATCACAACAACAGCGCGGACTTCAATGCCGCTCAGTCGAGCGGCATTCTGGGAGTCTTTCACAAGGGAAGTCAAGGACTGTCCTTCGTGGACCCGCTTTACGCTCGGCGTAAGGCAGATGCATTGAAAGCAGGACTTCTGTGGGGTGCTTACCACTTCGGTGATGGGTCTGACGGTGTACAGCAGGCTGATTACTTTCTGAAGGCTGTTGGGGATCGTTCAGGCATGCTCTTGGTGTTGGATTTCGAAGCGAACCCGACCGGCCCAAGCATGTCGATCGAAGAGGCCCGGGCGTTTGTCACTCATATCCAAGCAGTGACAGGCGTCTGGCCCGGGTTTTATTGTGGCCACTACTTCAAGGAAACGCTCGGCGCAACTTCAGATCCCGTCCTATCCAACTGTTGGCTTTGGCTTGCCCAATATGGCCCGACTCCCGTCGTTCCCCCGACTTGGTCAGGATGGACATTCTGGCAGTACACGGATGGCGCAAACGGACCTCAACCTCACAGCGTGCCTGGAATTGGACTCTGCGACAGAGATCAATTTAACGGTACCCAGGATGACCTAAAAGGACTCTGGAATCAAACCACCTGAAGACCTAATCGACTTGTCATTTATTGAATTGGAACGATGGGTCGTCGTGCGCCGCGCGTTAGACCGCAGATCTACAATTTGACTACAACGGAGTTACTATGCCGCGACCACTTCTCTTGATTCATGGCTATTCAGCCACTGGACTAGATTTCAAGGAACTTTATTGGGCGCTGGTCGGACAGCGGATTGACGTGAAACTCGTCAATGTCGGGAATTACGTTTCCCTTAACAATGAGATCACGATCGCTGATATTTCCGAAGGATTGGAGCGAGCGATCAACCTAACTGAGCTGAACACCGCGGAGGAGTTCGATGCCATCGTGCATTCGACCGGCATGCTCGTCGTGCGAGCGTGGCTGGCTCATCAGAGGATCGAGCCGGGCAAGAATCCCCGCCTGAAGCGGCTAAAACACCTGATTGGCCTGGCTCCGGCTACATGGGGCTCACCGCAGGCACACAAAGGACGGACATGGCTGGGAGCGCTCGTGAAAGGAGACAAGACTCCTGGTCCGGACTTCCTGAATGCTGGGAACCTCGTTTTGGACGGGCTTGAACTCGGAAGCAAATTCACTTGGGACCTGGCGCATGCGGATCTGTTGGGTCCAGTGCCGTACTTCGGCACCGATTCGAATACACCTTACGTCGCCATATTCATCGGCAACACGCCGTACACGGGGATTGCGAGTGTTGCGAACGATCCGGGAACGGACGGGACGGTACGATGGTCGGGGTGCGGCCTGAATACGCGCAAGATCACGCTCGACTTGACACAGACGCCTATCAATGCCCAAGGGCAACCGAGAAACCGAGTGACCATGAGCGCATGGGCAAACGAATCAAGGCTCAATGTACCCATGCTCGCCGTCAAGGACCGTGATCATGGCTCTCTGATCTCGAATCCCGACCCGGAAATGGTCAAACGTATTGCTAATTTCCTCAACGTTGGGAGCCTTGATGACTACAACGCTTGGCTAAATGAAGCGCAGGCCTGGAGCCTACCGGCGCTCCAAAAGATGCTCAAGAGTAACGATGGGCATTTGTTCGAATTCTGGAAGACGAAAGAACTCGATGGATGGCAGCAATTCGTGGTTCATGCGCGGGACGCGCACGGGGATCCAGTGACTGACTACATGATCGAGGTTTTCGAACAGAACCCGGACACTCAAGAGTGGCAGCGGTCGGAGGAAATCTCGGTCGATGTACATACCTATGGAGCCGACGCGAGCTACCGTTGTTTGCATGTACAGTTGCCCAGGGGAATCACCAGCGCGCCGAGACCGATGCAGATTCGCTTTCAAGCCTCGAGCGGTACCGATGTGGTCGCATACCAGGGATATGGCAGCGATAATAAGGAGATGGAGATGCGGGCGGACACCGAGGCAGTGATCATCGACATCACGGGCGCGCTCCGAGATCAAAATGCGACGCTCTTTCATCCCTTCACCACCACGCTGGTAGAGGTGGTGCTGAACCGCAAGCCGTTCCCGTTCGATAAGGTTGGGGGAATTTTCAGCTGGCTTCCGCCCTTCCCAGCTCTAACTAATGAAGCCGGTCCGACGGTAACGCGAAGCGATATAGAGAATTGACACCAATCGAGGGGAAGCAGAAGTTAATTGGCCATGACCCAAACGAAAACTGTGACCGCTCACGCCGTGGACATGCTGGAAACCCGCACGTCCCTAACTACGGGCAACAGTGACTTCGGTATATGCGAAACCGCCTGATATAGTTGAACCAAGGAACATTTTCGGTTGGGTCGACCTCGTCAGAGAGCACGGCCAAAATAGCCCTGAAATCGATGCCGTTGTTCCATACGAAAACAAAGCGTTGCTCATTGATCTCCCCCAATTCTCGCGTCTGGAAGACAAAGAACGAGCCGTGTATCAGCTTTGTGCCTCGGAGATCTCGATTGGCTGTTCGGTCGGGCGGTCGGGCAACCTTCCTTGGTCATCTTAGAACGTGTAGGAGATGCCCGCCAGAGGAACCGGGTTGTTACGCAGGCCATTATGATCAAACCGCACCAGAACGTTTCCAGTTACGAGCAGGTTCTTCGCAGGGTTCACCTTCAATCCTAACGAGCCCTTTGCAGTGTTGAAGTCGCCATACACGGTAGCAACGTCAGGAACCTGAGTCCCGGGAGAGGTGGTTGTCTGGATGCGCTTTAATCGATACTGATTTGAGACGTAATCGCCCAGATAATCGGCCGCCAAAGTCAGCTTTGGTGCGATTGCCCAATCCAGGCCGCCGGAGTAGAAGAAGTCGTTCGCCAGTTTTCCCTTTGATCCGGCTGTCGCCGATCCGAGAAGAGAGTCACCATTCCACTGATAAGCCAGGTTTGCATGAAGCGAAAGCGTTCCCCCGCGCGAAAAAGCAACAAACGGTCTCACGCCCGGCGCACCTGAGCCAAGGAAATTCAGTTCGTCTCCTGTCGGCGCCCGGAAATCACCACCCACAGCCAGCTTGTATTTTTCGTGCGTCAGGATCTGCCCCTTCACTCGAAAAACAATGTCTCCGAGCCCGGTCTTGCTTCCGGCTGAGGACGCTGGCTGGAACACGTACTGGATTGGAGCGTCCGGATTGGAGAAGTCATAGGGCCCGTTACACGGATTGCAGCTAACTCCGGCAGCCGACTCGGACACATTGTTGATTGGAAAGGCCGCTGAAACATCAATCCGATTCGTCAGGCCGAATGTCGCAAAGAGTGCATATTGATTGACGGTGAGGCTTAACTTATCCGTCGTTCCAATTGGTGCGCATTGTCCGGTAACGGAACAGACGTTAAAGACGACGGGAATGTCATTCAGCCCTATCCCATCGATGCTGCCGAAGGTGAATCGTTGATAGGTAAACGAGACGAACAGACGATCGCGTCCCATGGTGTCGCCCCGCTCTGTCAGCACGGGGCCGTAGGTTTCCTGCCCACTCCGCTTTGGCACTCCCGATCTCGGATCAGACACATAGATGATGCCGGACGCAGGAGATGCCAAAGGAAGTTGGGTCAATTGAGTTGCAAAGGCCGAAGTGATCGGCGTAAAGGGATTGGGATTCGCTTCGGCAAACAAAATCGGGAGAAGACAGTAGAGTTCACCCGTCCGATTGGTACAAAACGCGGGAGTGCCGGGAACGATGGTCTGGCCGTGAGTCACTGGACACCAAACCACAGCTGTCGAGAGAATCAGCAAGAAATGGGCCAATCGCTTTAGCATTGATTTCCTTTCGATCTGGCTTATGTGCTTCGGTGGCCAAAAACTCGTCTATCGTGCTGCGCTATTGAACAACCAGACCGACGGTGCCGATGTTTTCGGGAGTACCACTCGGCCCCGTGCCCTGAAGCTGGAGTGTGTAGGCTCCTGGCGGTGTGCCACCGAAGTTCTTGGTGGTGGTTGAGCCGAAACTGCCGTTGGTGCCGCATCCAGTTAGACCAATCCAGGACAGTGCAACTATGGCGACAACGGCAAGAATCAGCGACGAACCTTTCACCTGCTTTCGGAATCGCTTGAAACAGCAGAAGGGCACTAGAAGCACGAATCCGCCAAGAAGTACCTGACTGGAGCGAATGGCCGCGCTTTGCTGCCCGGTGGTTTGTACTGTGAAGGTAAAGTTCACGGTGGTGGCTCCAGGTTGCACGCTGACGCTTTGGCAGGTCACGCCATTCGGCAATGTTTCGGTCAGGCATTGAATCCTGAGCGGACTAAGTGCGTCACCGGTACCTCCAAGGATGCTCAGGCTGTACGTTGCTGCCTGTCCTGCTTGTACCGTCGCTGTTCCACCGATGCTCAAGACCGGCTTCAGGAACAAGGTTGCCTCTGTTGTCCCAAAGACCGCGGTGTTTGAATTTAGAACAGCTTTGATCGTGTCTGTTGCAGGACTACCAAGGCTGGAGGGGACGGTATAGTTGCCGTTCGCGTCAATACTGCCGCAGGCATGGCCTCCGCAACCGGTTCCACTCACGGACCACGTGACTGGCCCCGAGGCACTGGAAGGAAGAATGTTCGGCAGGAACGTCTGTGTCGTCCCGGCTTCCAGCTGTGGATTTGCGGGGAACAGCGTTATCGAAATCGCCGATCCGCTCAAACTCACGGATTGTGTGGCGCCGGCAGTACCTCCTGCGTTGTCCGTCACTACGACCGTGGCGCTTCTTGTTCCTGCCGCCGTCGGGATGAATGTCACGTTGATTGCGCACGATCCACCAGGTGCGAGGGATAGACTCGCTGTACATGTGGTGCCCGCTGCAATGGCAAAATCACCAGCATTTGCCCCCGTAATTGCCGGTGCCGCACCCAGCGTGAGGTTGACTTGTCCGGAGTTTGTGACCGTAATCGGCTGGGCCGCGCTCGTGGCACCCACGGCTTCTGCTGCGAAGGTAAGCGAAGCCGGGCTGACATTTACTGCTGGCGCTTGCTGCCCGGTTCCTGTCAGCGTTACATTCTGCGTTGCGTCCGGGCCCACCCCGGTGTTGTAGGTGATGGTCAGTGTTCCGTTGCGGGTGCCGGTGGCAGTTGGCGTAAACGTCACCTTGATCACGCAGGAGGCATTTGCAGCGAGGGCGAGATTCGCGGTACAGGTTGTGCCTGAAGCGGTGGCAAAGTCTGACGGGAGTGTGATCAGCGAACTCACCAGCGTTAAATTCGCTTGCCCGGTGTTCGTCACGGTAATCGTCTGTGCCGCGCTGGTCGTCTGCAACGTCTGGGCGGCAAACGTCAGGGACGTTGGGTTGACCATTGCCGCCCCTGGGCTTTGCCCCGTTCCTGCCAGAGTCACGTTTTGGGTCGCATTCGGACCTACGCCCGTGTTGTAGGTGAGGGTGATCGTCCCGTTGCGCGTACCGGTTGCTGTGGGCGTGAATGTCACCTTGATCACGCACGAGTCGTTGGCTACAAGGGAGAGGTTAGGAGTACAGGTCGTTCCGGATGCGGTGGCAAAGTCCGATGGAAGGCCGATCAGAGCGCTTACCAGCGTGAGGCTCGCCTGACCGGTGTTTGTAACTGTAACGGTTTGTGCTGCGCTGGTTGTTTGCAGCGTCTGCGCGGCGAAAGTGAGTGATGCCGGGTTAGGGGTGATGGCTCCAGGGTTTTGCCCGGTTCCAGTCAGAGTTACATCTTGCGTTGAATTGGAGCCGACGCCGAGGTTGTAGGTGATCGTCAATGTTCCGTTACGCGTTCCGGTTGCGGTCGGCGTAAATGTCACATTCACTACGCAAGAGCTGTTGGGGGCGATAGAAAGATTCGCAGTGCAGGTTGTTCCGCTGGCGCTCGAAAAATCTGACGGAAGTGCGATCGAAGCGCTCACTAGCGTGAAGCTGGACTGACCGGTATTAGTGACGGTTACAGTTTGTGGTGCACTGGTGGTCTGTAGCGTTTGGGCTGCGAAAGTCAATGACGTCGGGCTGGCCATGAATAACCCAGGGTTCTGCCCTGTTCCCGACAAATTCAGGCTCTGAACCGTTCCAGCAGTTCCGCCTGAGTTGTCGGTCACCTGGAGGGTTGCACTTCTAGCCCCAGTTGCTGTTGGTGTAAAGGTCACGCTGATCGAGCAGTTGGCATTCGCGGTCAAGATGAGACCCAGAGTGCAAGTCGTGGATGAAACTGCGAAATCCGAGCTATTCGTGCCGGCAATCACGGGAGCAGAAGTGAGAGCCAGATCCTGTTGTCCGGTGTTCGTCAACGTAACTGTCTGCGCAGTGCTTGTCGTCTGTATGGTTTGCGCTGGGAAAGTCAGAGAGGTTGGTTGATAGGTCCCGGTCGGCGGTGTAACCAGCGTTAGCGTCACCGACGCGCTCGCTGCCTGATCCGTCGTGTCGGCATCCGGAGTAGCCGTGATAACCGGAGATCCCAGCGATGTGGAAGGCATGGTTGCCGGCGCATAGTAGGTCACGGAATTTCCGTTCGCGACAATGACACCCAGCGGACAGGAAGCGCCCTGGGCTCCTTGCGAAGTGCACGTCGGAAAGCTCTTCAACTGCCACGTCACGGTTGAATCGGTATACGCGTTAGTGACCTGAGCCGAGACGTTGTCGCTAGCTCCCAGCGCAACAGTGAGCGAATCTTCCGTCAGCGTGGTTGTGACCGGCCCTACAGAAATGCCGACGATGATCGATCCGAGAGGGTCGTTTACATCCGTAATGGCGGGCACGACCTGTGTACCTGTCGTACTCGAATCGTATGTCGGCAAATCCTGCGGGAAGACAGTACCTCCCGTAGAGTTGAGGGGTGGCTCCGAGGAACTGGATTCAAAGCCATTCCATGTAGGCTGGCCGGCGCCCCAGACGCAACTCGCGGGATAAGACGCCGACGCCGACGTATTCTGGAAATTGCCCGAAACAACAAAACTCGCAGAAAGAATCTGGTTTCCGCTTTGTTGAAGTGTCAGGTTAATCTCGGGATGCTGCGAGACCAGAAAGCCCCGCGCCTGGATAGGGGACGCGGTGAACGTCGAAACAAGTCCGTTAGGGTTCAATACATCAACCTGTCCAATTGACGCGACATAGACCTTCGATTGATCGCTTTTTGTCGTAACTGAGGTTACCGGTAGGCATGAGGCGTCGCATTGTCCTGCTCCTACGCCTTCGGTATCGAACACACTGGAAGAAGCGACAAAGCCCGTCGTCGATGTGCCGTCCGTGGCAGAAAAGGAATAGAGGTAGTCGTTGATGGCGGCATAGAATCCATGTCCATCGGGCGAGGCGCCTGTGGAAAGCCAGAATGGAGACGTTGTTGCCGCTCCATCAGGAAACGCGACGGTAGCGGGAATCGTGTTGCCAGGGCACCCGGGCGCCGACGGTGATCCGCTATCACACGCATCGGAGAAGTAACCCAAGTATTCGCCACTTTTCGAGCCCACGGTTCCCGGTCCAGCAAATGCCACAGTATGCACTGCTCCGGCAGCCCAAGAGGGATATGAAGTGAGTACGGTCATCCCCAGGGGCGCAACCGCCAGTTTGTCGGCCGTGTGCATCACGGTCTGATTCGCAAGAGCGGTTGATCCGCTGGTGAAGGACGAAATGAGGCCCGCATCAAACGTGCTTCCGGAGAGACCCGCAACCGATCCAACGTACACCAGACTATCGACCTGGTCCGCACTGGCGGCGACGGAAATTGGTATGTAAGTAAAGGCGTCGGTGGATGACGAATTTGCGGCCTGAGTTACGTTCGTGCCAGGAGTCCACGTTTTCTGGCCCGCCTGCACCTGCGGTATGTCAGCGATCGAATACATCTGCACGTTCGGCACAGGCTCCGTCGCATTCGAAGCGCAGCCGCCATCGGTTGCAGCCCCATTTTTGGCTACCGACGGTCCAGCATTCACGACGTAGAGATTGCCTCCGGCTACTGCAATTGAGGTCGGATAACAGAGCAAGCTGGAACTTATGGTTGCCGCGACCTCAAAGGTCTGCGTATCAATTGCAACCACCGTGAAGTTTGATGACGAGGAGCTGTAATAACCGGGACTAGCGATGAAGAGATATCGTTCATCATTGCTTAGAGCTATCGGAACTGCATTGTTACCATTCACCGTTCCCGTCGAAGTCAGATAGTTGACGGTCGTTACCAAGGTTGGGTCTTGGGAGTACGTTACGTCGCCGACGGTCAGAGTGTTGCCATCAGCCGCATAGAGTGCCGTCTGAGGAAGTACGATCGGAATCTCTATCGACGCTGGTGCAACGGACGATCCCGGAGCGGTTGCCGTGATCGTTATCGGCGTCACAGATGCTTTGAGAGCCGTGGCCACCCCGCTCGTGTTATCTACCGAGACGACCGTTGAGTCCGATGAGGTCCAGTTGACATAAACGGGAGCTGTTATAGGACCGCTCGGGCCGGTGAAGGACCCGGTCGCTGTTAGTTCGACGAAGGCGCCAGTATAGAAATTTCCCGATGGCGCACCGTTGATCGTAATGGACTGGAGCGTCTGAGCGGTTGCAAACGGAACTGCTGCGACGCAAAGAAAGAGCGAAAGAACACCGCCGTTACGAACCACGAGTCCTCCACAATTCACACTTCTTTGTCCAAACTGCCCGACTGAGTATCAGAAGTTACGCACAGCGCTGCAGGCTTCTCAGGGAACGAATAGTTCTTCAGAAACTCCTGCCCGTTGGAAGCAATGAGGCCATCTTTCGCCGATGAGGCGCCTAGTGGCGGTATATTGATGCAAGTCGCGCGAAATGCCGTGATGCTCACGTTGGGTGGTTCTTCGGAAATACCTGGCCATCAGTTTGCCTAGGGTAACCCTCATTTCGAGATCCGAGATTTGAGCTGAATCTTTCGGCAGGATGTTCCGACTGTTAATCGAGGGGAGGCAACGTTTCCGTGAAGAACCACCTTCATCGCGGAGAAGGGGCCCAAGATATGCTTCACCTTGAAAGTTATCTCTCGGATCGGGAAACGAGCATCTCGGCGGATCCCATCCAAGGAATAATTTTGATTCGGTATCGCACTCTCCCTTCCCGGCCCGGCAGATAACG
>Ga0335079_10011503_pt1 | contig 10091 bp, 8 predicted proteins | sample Lox_Sample_33_FD_206719 | JGI IMG/M metagenome (GOLD analysis project Ga0335079, IMG submission 206719) | Soil microbial communities from Loxahatchee National Wildlife Refuge, Florida, United States - Lox_Sample_3.3 | ecosystem: Environmental > Terrestrial > Soil > Wetlands | place: USA: Florida...
TCTCGATTCCCAGCACCGGACTGCGCCAGCTCATGAGCGTGCGAGGCATATCCGGCATGAAGGGAGCCGCCGGCATCACGGGCATCTCGGGCATTGAGGGCATGGACATGGCTTGGGGACCGTCGAAAGAAAACGCCAGAACGCTAGGCTGCCGTTGGCCGATGGTCGCGCTGAGGGTCAGATTGCTGCCGCTGCGCCACACCGTCAGCTTGGCTGCGCGGCCCGGAGGCGTTTCCCGCACCAGACGGATGAACTGCTCTCCGCCCTCGACGCGTTCGCCGTTATACTCAAGCACGACGTCACCCGGCTTCAGACCGGCTTTAGCGGCCGGACTGTCGTCATCCACGCAGGTCACTTCCACACCGCGCTCGTCTTTCAGGTGCAGCTCTTTCGCACGGTCGGCCGTGATTTCCACGTACGCCACCCCCAGGTAACTGGAGCCGCGCGTCACCACGATCCGATTGCCAGCCGTATGCGCGCGTGGCGTATCTCCCGGCGCCGCGGCGAGCATCGCCTGCGCTGCAAAACCTAGTACACAGATCCCCGAAATCAAGACTCTACTTGCCATAACCAATACCTCTCCACGCCGGCACGTTCGCCTGAGCGTTTCCCTTCGATCCTTTACTTCTGCTCCCGGCGGAGATAGATCATACCGCCGGTTCCGGCAATGCGCACCAACGGACCGCCGCCGTTCAATGCGCCTTCAGCTATAGTGGCGAAGCCGATGGCTTTCACCGGCACGTCCGGAAAATCCGAAACAATGCGTTGCGGCCCGCCGTAACTCGCGTTCCTGGCGCGAATGGTGATCTTCAAATTGGACGGGATCCAAACCGTAATGTCACCGGCGCTGGTGCTGAGGAACGAATCCGCCGCTGGCTGGCTTTGGAACCGCGCAATAATGCTGCCCACGGCGGTGGAAGCGTTGAGACTGCCGCCCGCGCTGGTCAGCCGGATACCCCCGCCCGCACTTTCACATTTGGCGCCCATGGCGGACCACACTTGAATGGGGCCGCCCGCAGCATTGTTGGCCGTCACCATCCCTTTGGCGTAACCCACATCGATCACGCCGCCGGCAGTATCGGCGATCACGAGGTTGCCTGCCTGGGCGATGTGAATCCCACCGCCGTTGGTCGAGCACCGCACCGCACCATCCACCTGCTGCACCAGGATGTCGCCCGCACCGGTCTCCAGGAATGCCTCGCCGTGAATATTGCCCGCGCGTATCGTTCCCGCGCCTGAAACACAGCGGCAGTTGCCGCCGATTTTTCCGAGCACGATGTCGCCGCCGGCGGTTTTGGCAACCACGTCGCTGCCCATCTGGTCGAGCGACAGCCGGCCGCCGCCGGATTCCACCTTCATCACACCGGCGAACTGCGTGGCATCCACGGCACCGGCGCGGGTTTCGATTACGACCTCACCCGCGTTCTGCGGCGCGGTCACCTTGAGATCCGCCATCTCCGAGCCGCCCTGCACCACCAGGTATGTCCACTGGCCTTGATGAGAGACTTTGATGCTATACGCGCTCAGCAGCCCCTCGGCCTCGGCCTCACTCCGCGCTTTGGCCCGCTTGACGACCTCGTAGGAAAGATCGCTGGCCGCGCCGCCTCGAATGGTGACCGCCCCGACGGTGCTGATGCGAATATTGCCATGCACCGCGACCGGCTCCGAGCCCTTCGCAATTTCCACCCAGAAAGGCCCGTCGCGGTGCAAACCAGAGTCGCCTGAATAGGCGATCGTGGCCAAAGCAGCAATCAATCCGAGTTGTGCGCCTTTGTTCATTTCTGCTAAAAGGTCCCGACTGACGCGTTCATCTCACGTAATGCGTTCTGGCAGCGCATGCGGACGTAACCGTTGTCTTCTTTCCCAATGAGGGTTTGCAGCACGCCGATGGTGGCCGGGTCCTGGCGGGTGATGAGCAGATCGATTACCTGAATGCGGACGCCGGCATTCTGATCCTTGAGCAGCACCTGTGCCAGCGTTCGCCGCACCTCCGGATCGGTTGCAAAACTCTTCAGCCCTTCGAGCGCCTTCATGCGCACTCCGGGATTCGGATCGTGCAGAACAGCTTCGAGCAGCACGCCGCGCGTTTCGGCAAACGTACATTGGTCTTTCAGCAAGCCGACGGACTCGACACGCACGCCGGGATTGTCCTGCTCGCGCGCCGCGGCCAGCAGCAGACGGCGGATGTTCTGATCGTCCAGGCGCCCGGACACCACGCGGCGGCGCGTTTCATCGAGTGAAATCTGCACGCGGCCGGTGTTATCGGGCTGCACGGAGCGGATGCTCGAAACGATGGAGCCGGCATCGAGGCCGGCGACATTAGCTCCGGAAAAAAAGCCGCCGGGATTGATGCGCGCCGCAAAGAAACCGATCGCCAGGAGCGCCAGAGCCCCGGCGGGCTGCGCGAACCGAATCCCCGGGTGCCACAGAGACCGAAAGGCCTCGCGGAACAAGCCCCAGGGATCCGACGCCGCGCGCCGTGCGTCCGGCGCTTCCTCGCGATAAATGGCGCGCGCCAGGTCATGGCGGCATTCGGCGAGGAGCGCAGAGCCGGGTGCGAGGGCGTGACTGTCGAGCGCAGCCGCGAGTGCTCTCTGACGCTCGAGCTCAGCCTGGCACGAGGCGCACGACTGTAGATGGTCCTCGATGCCCTCCTCAACTTCGCCGGCCAGCTCGCCGTAGTAATAAAGCGGAAGCGCCTTCGTTACCGCATCACAATTCATATCAGATCTCCTAACACCGCCCGCATTTTCTGCGTAGCGCGGAACAGGCAGTTTTTAGCCGCCTCTTCGCTGGTTCCCAACATGTCGCCGATGGCGCGCAGGCGCAAGCCCTGATAGTGCCGCAGCTCAAATACCATGCGCTCGCGTGGCGTGAGATCGCCCAGCGCCGCATGGATGCGGCTGGATAACTGGCTGTTCCATAACCGGCGCTCCGGATCGCTATGTGCGCCCTCCTGCTCGAAGCTGTCCATGCGGTCCACGGGCCCATCGGCCGTGTCCACGACGGCGGCTTCCTCGCGGCGCACCTTGCGCTTACGCAGATGGTCCAGACAAATATTCGTCACGATCCTGTATAGCCAGGTATGGAAGCTGCAATCAAACCGGAAGGTGTGGATGTTCCGGTAGACGCGCAGAAAGGCTTCCTGATAAACGTCTCGCGCATCTTCCGGAGACCGCAGCAGGTTCATCGCCAGCCGCAGCACACTCTGATCGTAAGCGTGGACCAGGCGCTCGAAAGCGTCCGCATCGCCACGCTGCACCGCCTGAATGACGGCGGCCTCATCCAGCTTCACAGCAGCCCGCGCGCTGACCGCGCCGGCCGCATCCGGGAGCATAACCTCCGATTTTATCGCGATCCTCTTCTACCCACTGAGGATAGACGTAGCAGTTACAGATTGGTCACGCGGGCGGTCAAAATACGGGGCGAACGGCCGCCGGACGGGATGAGCAGGTAAGCCGAAGAATTAATTTGGGTTGGGAGGCGCCGGAAGGAGCGCAAACGGTGGAATCCGCGGGGCTGGAAGGCGCTAGTGGTGCGGAGACCTGTCGGACGTTGCGGCCTCCATCGGAACGGAACCAAGTTCGTTGATCCGTTTCATTGCCGCGGCGGATTCAATGGGATGAAAATTCGGATTCAGGCTGAGCGCCTGATACAAAGCGGTTCTGGCCGTCGCGGTCTCTCGCGACGCCGCGTAAATGACGCCCTTGTGATAAAGAAACATCGCCTCCGGTGTCTTTCTGCTCAGCGCCTTGTCGATGTACCGCCTGGCGTCGGGGATCATGCTGTTCTTGAAATAGCACCACGCAAGAATATCGGCTGCATACACGTTGGGCCGCGTCTTGTATTCGCTCTCCGCCATACGTAAGGCCTGAGGGAGATTGCGGTCGTGGTCGGTCGAGAACTGAACCCATTGCAAATCGCCGATGACGCCGTTGGCGCGATTCAGCTTGCGGATCACCTCCACCAGTGCGTACTGTGCGTCAGCATCGCGCTGGTTGCCTTGAAGCGCATAGATGTCGCCCAACGCCACCACGACCTCGTGCTGCGGTACGACCGCCTCCGCCTGCTTGTAATAGTCGATTGCCGCCGGGTAGTCCTTCAAGGCGGCCTTAACTTTGCCCAGCGCCGCCAGTACGTGATAGTTGCCCGGCGCCTTCGTGAGGGCATCGGCCAACACTTGTGACGCCGGCAAGTAGGCGCCCTCGGCAAATTGCATAAGGGCAAGCTGAGCCCGGCACCACGCCGTGTTCTCGGCGTACGGCGCACCTGCCGCAATCGCTTTCATCATCAACCAAGTTCCTTTTTTTACATCACCGGTCAGGAATAACAGATGCGCGGCGCGGCTGTAGGAGGATATATCCGGGCGAATGTCCAGCATCTTCTGGTAGTGCTCGAAAGCTTTGTCGTAATCACCCATTTCAACGGCGGCATCACCCAGCAATCCATATGCGTCGGGCCGGTTGGGTTGAACTGCGAGCGCCCGATTCGCCCAATCGATGCTCTGTTCAAACTCGTGGCGAGCGCTCTCGACCCAGGCCATGCCCGCGAGAGCGTCGGCCTGCGTGGCATTCAGGTCTATGGCTTTTCGATAAGCGGCCTCGGCGCGCGCGTAGTAGGACAGGTCAAAGGTCTCGCGCGCCTTTTGCATGAACACGTCGCCTAGATGCGACCAGGCGGTGTCGCTGGGATGTGTGCGTGTGACCTCAACTGCTTTGGTGATCTCGTCGTCGCTGGTTACGGCCCGCGCCGGAGTTGGGTCGACCCTCTGCCCCGCGGCTGCCATGGGCAGCGCCAGCAGCAGCCAAGTCAATCCGAGATACACTCCGTGGCGGACTTCGCTATGGGTCTTTACGGTTGTTGGTGCCGGAATTCGGCGTGGCCGCATACGGGAACACAAAGTTATAGGTTTGATCGTTGGAGTTGACGTTGTCTCCCAGTAGAAAGATGCTGGAGAAGGCCGGCCCGCTGGCAACGGCGGTGAGCGCTATATCCACGACATCATCACCTAGCCGCCGGCCGTTCGGCCAGCCACTCCACTTGCCGCCGGTGGTGTCGCCAGCCAGTCCGCTGAGGCGATTGCCGCCCTGGCCGATGAGCGGCACCGGTCCCGTGGTCAGATCCACTCGCAGCACGTCGGGAATGTAAACGGCAGCCAGATCCGCGCGGCCGGTGACCACAAAATTCGTTCCGAACACCGTGTTGATCAGCACTGCGATCTCCGGGCTCAGTGCGTACTTCTTGTAACGGGCTGCATCATTCGTGGGCACATCACGGTTGTAGTTGTCTTTGTCCTGTATCGCAACCAGCACTTCGTTGAACAGAGGATTGCCGAGCCGGTTGACTTGAATCCACGGGCCCGAATTCGTGGAGTCTCCAGCCGAGTTGCGCAAAGTGATGCGTGGCCGGCTGACAGAAGCATAAATCCCGAGCCCATGTGAAGTGCCCGTGAAAGCATCTGTATAGGCGATCGGAGCGGGCAGCAGAGTTAGCGGAACCTGGATCGCATAGGTGAGCACATTGTAGCCCTTGAACCCGTCCACGCCGTTTCCGGTCTGTCCATGCCCATCGGGCCCCAGTATGCGCGGGTTGAGAAGGTCGAAGATGCCCGGCGCATCAGCAAAAAAGCTGTCCTCTCGCGATCCGGCGAAGACCGTCACGCCGCTGGCATTGAAGATCCCCTCGCGGGTATATGGATCAAGACCGGCGGTGGTCGTCGCACCGGATATCGCCCGGCCCGTCGTGTCGTTATAAAATGGCGTGGTCCGCACGCCTACGTTCGGCGGCGGTACCAGAAAACCCGTTCCCAGAACCGTGGGTGCAGTGGCGCCGGCGTCCAGCTGGGTTAACGAGTAGGTCTGCGTGAAATTCTGCGCCCCGTCGCCAACGGTTTGGATTGCGCCAATCGTGGTCCCGCGGCCGTAGGAGAGAATGGTTCCTTTGTTCTTGTAATTGCCCGCGGCCGAAGAAACGGCGGAAAACTGGAAATTGTAACTCCGCAGCAGCGCGCCCGTATTCGGACTAGCGATGTTGATGCTATAGAGGGCGTCATCGGCGAAGCGGTCGTATGTCTCACCATCGCCCGGTTCCGAGAATGGCCGGCAGTTGACGATAATATTCAGCACATTGGCGGTTCCGTTGGTGCCAACGAAAGCGTACACATCGGTCAGATTGGCCTGCGGATCCTGCTTGATTAGCGGCGCATCACTGTGGCTGGAGGCGAACGCGTAACCAGGCGCGAGCGCCACAACGACAGCCGTAACAAGCGAGTGGGCGATCAGTTTCTGCATTGTCTCGATCTCCTTTTCAGGCTAACGGTTGGTGTGAAGCGAAGGCCCGCCTCAGGAATAATAGGCAGGCCGCACCGGCCAGCAGATACGCAGAGCCCGGCTCCGGCACTGTGGAGGCTGCTGTCACCGGGCCAGTCGTTGGGCCGGACATTGTGCTGACATCGAAGTTCGCGTCCAGCAGAGTGGCGGTAAACGTTGTGGGACCGGGGCCGATGGGACTATCGAATAGGAAGCCCGATAGGGGCGTAGCGCCGAAAACACTGGAATCTTCCAGAAAACTCACCAGACCCAGCACGGGATCATACGCGGACTCGAACCCGGCCGGCGCCGTCAAGCCGCTGATGGGCGCCCCGGAACCTACCGCAATATCCAGAACCGGCAGGTCCAGGCCGGTCATATTAGTAACTGTGTAATCGTACTCAAACGCGGGGCCCGCGATCGGTGTGACCACGGGCGTGACAGTTATCGGGTCGGCTATGGACAAGCCTAAAGAAATGAGCAACAGAATGGCAGCACGCAGCAAAGGCTTGCTCGCCGACTGAAACATAGAATCCTCCGAAAACACTTCCCGTTTTGACCGTCGGGTTCGGGTAGTATACACCAGCACCCACATTCTTCCAACCGTAAGAGTCGCTGATTTAACAACCGAAAGTAATGCAAGTACTATGCAGGATTCGCGCTCGCTTACGGCACCGGATATCCGAAATGCCGCGCGCGGATCTCGGTGAGCACGAACGCCAGGTCGCGGCCGTCTGGGCTGGACCATTTCTGTTCGCTCGAAAAGGTGATCCGAATGGGGAATGTGTCGTGCATCGACTGCGGGAGAGTGACGGGGACTTCGAACATGCCCGCGCCGATCTCGCTTTCGGCCGACGCCGCATCTCCAATCGCCACGCGGATCCGGCCCCGCGGCAAATTGTCGGGACGCCACCCGCGTAGCACGATCCCGGAAACCGGCAGCAGCGCGCGCACCTCCACCTCCACGTGCGGAGCGGCCCAGCGGTCGGCGTACAGTCCCGTCGCCGTGCCTTCCTGCAACATATAGCCGGTGAGCGGAGCACGAATGCGGCCGGTGAGTTCCTGAAGGTTGCCGGCGCTCTCCGCGAGCTCGCGGTTCTTTTCGAGCTCCAGCTTTTGGTAGGCTTCGATCCAACCGTCGCGGCGCGTCAAGAGGCGGCGAAGGGCATCGACATCAGCGTCGGTGAGAGTGTGCCCCGTCACGATGTCCTTGGGCAGCGGCCGCTGCACATAGAACGTTCCATGCATCGGAGCAATTTCGCTGGCCGGCCGGTCTTTCGTGTAGAGATAAATGGAAATCGACTTCCGCGAGAGATGCCGCTTGTCCTCCGGCAGGTCGATTTTCGGAAAACCGTGCCAGGAGTACTCATTGGTTTCGAACATGACGCAGCGGTTGAAAAGAGGATCGTACGCACGAATTTGGTTCGTATAGGGATCACGGGGATTGGAATGGATCTCCAGCGCTCCGCCCCACTCGCCGCGCCATTCCTTATTCATGTAAACGATCAGGTTCAGGCGGCGGTGCAGTTGGCGCCCCTCGTCGTAGTTGAAATCCACGTGCGGGTCTAGTTCCTGGCCGTGCTGATTGTCGTGAGTACCGCCGCCGTACATTTTCGGATCGAGAATGAGATCGGGAATCCCCGAGAGGCGGCTCACGAAATCAAGGAACGGCCGCCCGCCGATCACCGCGTATAGTTCCTCATAGACCGGACTGATGGTCCGGATATTCGTTTGGACGGCCTTGCCGCCGACCTTTCCCATTTCATTTTTCGCGAGGCGCGTGTCGAAGCTGGGGAAATCCGCGAGGAGCCTTTCCGCAAAGGACGGATCAAAGAAATTCTCGATCACGACGTGCTTGAAGGGATCGGCATGCAGGAACGCGTCGCGATAACGATCCACATCGCGCAGCGCCGCCTCGGAGATCTGGGGAACGGGCGCCAGCGCGCGCGAGGCTACATTCAGAGACGCCATAGGGTCACTCTCAGATTAGCGAATCTGAGGGCGGGAGAGAATCGCGTGATAATGCGCGCTTGCTCGCCCTGAAGACGCCGGCCGAATATCTCGACGCCTTGCCGCCCGTCCCATCGTCGATGGCCACGGTCATCTTTCTGCCGCACACCCGGTTGCGTTACCCTGAAGCTATGGAAGTTCATTTCACCCCGGAGCAAGAAGCACAGCTTGCGCAGATCGCCACCACGTCCGGAACCGACGCGGCGCATTTGGTGAAAGATGCGGCGCTGCGCCTGATCGAGGATGCCCGCTTCCGCGCCGCCGTGTGCGAAGGCATGGCCCAGGGGATCGCGGGGAGTTTATCGACGAAGAAGAGATGGACGCTCGCCTGGAGCGGATGTTGCACGCGTAGCCACTCTCGTCCCTGAAAACTATCGGTCTGTCACCATTTCCTCTAAGAAGGCTCGTTTGCTATCCTGACTGCCGGAAGGACATGAAACATGGGTGATTTTTCTCCGCAGTGGAAATTCGTCCGCGACTTATCCGAAGGTGGGCAAGGTTTTACGTACGTGGTTGAGCGGGCTGACGGATCAGATCCTGGTAAATATGTTTTGAAGAGGCTCAAGAATCCGAAACGCAAGGACTATTTCGACCGCGAGATACGAGCTTGCCTAGAACTTAATCATCCGAATGTGCTAAGGATCATTGACTACGGAGAGACACCAAAAGGCAAACCATATTTAGTGACGGAGTACTGCGAGGGTGGGTCACTTCAGGAACAGCCGCCCTTCGCAGTTCCGCTGGACGGACTCAAGTTCTTCGATCGAATCTGCGAAGGAGTCGCCTATGCACACGAACACGAGCCGCCAATCTATCACCTCGACATAAAACCGGAGAACATTTTTCTCAGGAACAGAACGCCAGTTCTAGGTGATTTCGGCATCTGCTTCATTGAAGAGAATGAAGTCGTCATGACCTCGGAGGGTCCAAGGGGTTCGATGTATTACTGTGCACCCGAATTTCGGGGCCCTCGAATTAGAACTGCTAGCTCTCCCAGGACCGCCGACGTGTACTCGCTTGGCAAGGTCCTTTACTGGTTGTTCACTCATGAAGTCTATGACGGACACGAGGAAGACTATTCCGGTGCCCCGGAACGACAATTGGCCGAGCTGTTTCCCACTGCCCCCGAGTTCACCTTTGTCGATGAATTAATAGCAGGCACGGTGCGCAGGGATCCGAACGAGCGCGCTAAGGCTGGCTTCGTTGATGCTGTGAACCTCCGCAACAAAGTCGGCGGTGTTATCGCGAGGATTGAAGCCGGCGGCCGTGTCCTTGATCTGAGAAAACCCATGCGCTGCCTTTTCTGCGCCAACGGACTCTATAAAATGTTCCCTGACTATCCGGGCACCTGGCCAGTTATAGAGGATAGGCTTGCCGACAGAGCACAACGCAGTGGTTGGAATCCCAGCTCGGGCATATTCAACCGAATCCGCGACGTCGCGCGTAATTTCTACGGCTCTAATGCAATTGGCACGGGCGCTCCAATACCTCTCATTCTAGTGTGCCAGAACTGCGGGAATGTCCAGAATTTCCGGTTGGATATAGCTCCGGATGCATTAGGAGTATGGCGCCCGTGAGGAGTAGGAAGCAGTGACAGACTGACCGTTACCCGTTGCTCCCATCAGGCTCTCACGAGCGGCGACCGGCCCGCCAGTCACCACCACAGTCCGCGCTCTTGTCACTGGAACATACGTCCGATTGCCACCACTCCCTGACACCATTAAAGGGCCAAATCAGAACTCAGGGAAATCACTCAAAAATGGCCGTCAGCCT
>Ga0335079_10011505_pt1 | contig 10089 bp, 7 predicted proteins | sample Lox_Sample_33_FD_206719 | JGI IMG/M metagenome (GOLD analysis project Ga0335079, IMG submission 206719) | Soil microbial communities from Loxahatchee National Wildlife Refuge, Florida, United States - Lox_Sample_3.3 | ecosystem: Environmental > Terrestrial > Soil > Wetlands | place: USA: Florida...
GCGCCGAGCGGCGGTTCGAGCCCGGGCCCGGGCGCGACGCGGCGTTGTCGCGCCGCCACGACTGGACGCGGGCGGTCGAGCGCGCGCGCGACTGGGCGCGCTGAACGCGGTCACGATATGTCTGGTCTGCGGGCGGCAAAACGTGACCGGGTGCACATCAGCGATGCGCCGCGACTGGAATGATCTGTCGGCGATCAGCGACGAGGCAGGCAGAACCGAGTGGCGGCGAACGCACATTTTGACTTCGGTCCGTACGCTCAGATCCTGAAGACCCTGCTGCCGCGCGCGCGCGGCATATACCTGTACGCCCCCGACGGCGAGCTCGTGTGGAGCGCGGACGGCGCCGACCTGCACGACCTGCGGCCAGCGATCGACGAGCTGCTCGAGGGCGCGAAGCAGCCCGGCAATGCCACGAGCGGCCTGCGCCGCCTGCTCGACGACGCGCCGGCCTACGCTTTCCTGCTGCGCGACGAGCTCGGCGCGATCCTCGGCGTCGCCGCGGTCGTCTGCCGGGCGGTGACGCGCGAAGGCGACCTGCCGGCCTTCGAGAGCGTCGAGCGCACGCTGTCGCCGCTGCTGGCGCTGACGCGCCGCGACCTCGCGCAGACCCGCGCGATCGAGACCGGGCGCTTCCAGATCGGCGACACGCAGGAGCTCGAGTGGCTGCTCGACGTCACGCGGCTCGACACGCCCTCGGGCGGCGATCCGCTGCAGGGCCTGCTCGAGGCCTTCGCGGCGCACGCCGAGTGCGACCTCGCGCTTCTGCACGTGCCGGCGCGCCAGCTCGAGCGCAGCGCGGCGCGCAGCCCCATCGGGCAGGGCGAGCTCGAGACGCTGCGCGGCGTGGTCAGCCGCCACCTGCACAAGGTCGCGCAGCTGCAGCAGAAGACGCTGATCGTCAACAAGGTGCGCGAGAGCGGCGCCGGCGGGCTCGTGCCGTTCCGGATCCTGTGCGTGCCGCTGGTGCGCCACGGGCGCACGCTCGGCGTGGTGGTCGCCTTCAACCGCGTCCAGAGCCGCTCGTTCGGCACGCGCGAGGCGCGGATGCTCGAGCGGGTCGCGCCGCGCCTGCTCGAGATCATCGACGTACGCATCGACGGCACGACCGGCCTGCTGACGCGCCACGCGTTCGACGAGCAGGTCGCGGCACTGCTGGCGAGTGCCGAGGACCGCGGGCGCCTGGTCGTCTACGCCGACGTCGACGAGCTGCGCTCCGTCAACGAGCTCTATGGCTTCGAGGCCGGGGATGCCGTGCTGCGCGCGGTCGCCGACGCGTGGCGCACGCAGGAGCTGCCGGGCCTCAGCGTCACCGCGCGGCTCGCGAGCGACAGCTTCGTGGCGCTGCTCGACGGCTGCACGCCCGAGGCCGCGATGATCTGGGCCGAGTCGGCGCGCCATGCCGTCGGCTCCGTGCACCTCCCCGAGCGGCTCGCCGGCGTCGCGGTGTCGATGAGCTTCGGCGTCGCGGCGCTCCCACCCGGCGGCACGCTCGAGCACGCGCTCGCCGGCGCCGAATCGGCCTGCAAGCAGGCCAAGGACGGCGGCCGCAACCGCGTCGAGGCCTACGCACCCGGCGAGGCGCGACTCGCCGAGCAGCAGCGCGACCTGCGCGTCTACCACGAGCTGCTCGAGGCCTTCGAGCACGGCCGGCTGCGGCTGTATGCGCAGCCGCTGACACCGTTGTGGGACCCGAGCCGCGCGGCGCGCTATGAGGTCCTGGTCCGGCTGCAGGACAGCCGCGGCCAGATCCTCGCCGCCGAGGAATTCATCGGCATCGCACGCCGCCACCAGCTGCTGCGCCGGCTCGACGAGTGGGTGCTCGGCGAGCTGCTGCGCCGGCTCGCGCCCTGCGCCGCGGCGCTCGACCAGAGCGGCACGGTGTTCTCGATCAACCTGTCCGCGCAGTCGCTGCAGCACGCGGCGCTCGCCGAGCAGATCCGCGCGGCGCTGCTCGCCGCGCAGGTGCCGCCGTCGCTGCTCAGCTTCGAGATCAGCGAGGGCGCGGTCGCCGAGCGCCTCGCCGAGACCGAGCGCTTCGTCGCCTCGGTCGCCGAACTCGGCTGCCGCACCTCGATCGACGACTTCGGCACCGGCGTCACCTCGCTCGCCTATCTGAAGGCCCTGAAGGTCTCGACGCTCAAGATCGACGGCGTGTTCGTCCGCGACCTCTTGCGCGAGCCGCGCTCCGAATCGATGGTGCGCGCGATCCTGCACATCGCGCGGCAGCTCGAGCTCGACACGGTCGCCGAGTGCATCGAGTCGAAGGAGTCGGCGGCGCAGCTCGCGACGCTCGGCGTCACCTACGGCCAGGGGAGCGCGCTCGGCGAGCCGCGGCCGCTCGCCGAGATCCTCGAGGGCATGGCAGCCGCCAAGAGCTCGCCGCTCGCCGAGGCGCCGGGCCGCAGCGACAAGCGCGTCCACTGAGCCTCGGCGCCGGGGCGCTGTCCAAAGCCCCGATGACACTCGCGTTAATTTCCCTCAACCTTCGCGCCATGGGGCGCCGCCTCGCGTTCACTGGACGCAGGCGGCCACCACCGGAACCGCCCTGGGAGCCGAAATGCGCGCACCGACCATCGCCTTCTCGTTACGGCGTCTCGCACCGCTCGGCGCGCTGCTGGCCTTCGCGGCGGTCGCCGCGGCCCGCGCCGACCAGGCGGCCGACCCGCCGGGCCGCGTCGGCCGCGTGAACCTGACGCAGGGCGCCGTGTCGCTGCAGCCCGCCGGCGCCGAGACCTGGGTCAGCGACGTCCTCAATCGCCCGCTGACCAACGGCGACAAGGTGTGGGCGGACCGCGATTCGCGGGCCGAGATGCACATCGGCTCCTCGGCCGTGCGCCTCGGCGCCGAAACGGGACTCGCGGTCCTCAACATCGACGATCGCACCGTGCAGCTCAAGCTCAGCGCCGGCACGCTCGAGGTCCGGGTGCGCGCGCTCGGGCCCGACCAGACCTTCGAGATCGCAACGCCCAACGCCTCGGTGGCGGTGCTGCGGCCCGGCGACTACCGGATCGAGGTCGGCGAGGACGACGGGACGCTGCGCGTCGGGGTCGGCCACGGCCAGGTGGCGGTGACCGACTCGACCGGCGAAGCGACCGTCGGCGACGGCGAGCTCGCCGTGTACACGGGCGGCGGCGTCGCGCAATCCTCGGTCGGCGCGCTGCCGGCGGGCGACGACTTCGACCAGTGGGTCGCCGAGCGCGACCGGCGCGAGGACCGCGCACCGTCGACCCGCTACGTGTCGCGCGACATGACCGGCTACGAGGACCTCGACGACTACGGCGCGTGGCGCAACGTCGAGGACTACGGCCCGGTCTGGGTGCCGACGGTCGCCGTCGGCTGGGCGCCCTACCGCTACGGCCACTGGGGCTGGATCGCGCCGTGGGGCTGGACGTGGATCGACGATGCCCCGTGGGGCTTCGCGCCGTTTCACTACGGCCGCTGGGTGTCGGTCGGCGGCGCGTGGTGCTGGGCGCCCGGGCCGCGGCGGGTCGCGCCGGTGTACGCGCCGGCGCTCGTCGGCTGGGTCGGGGGCCCGCACTTCGCGGTCGGCATCGGCGTCGGCGTCGCGGTCGGCGGTCCCCCGGTCGGCTGGTTCCCGCTCGGCTGGAACGAGGTGTACGTGCCGGGCTATCGCGTCAGCAACGCCTACGTCCGCAACGTCAACGTCACCAACATCCACGTGACGAACACGACGATCAACAACTACATCACCAACAACACGACCATCGTCAACGGCGTGCCACAGGCGACCGGCAACCCGCGCTACGCGAACGCCGCCGTCGCGGGTGCGGTCACCGCGACCTCGCAGAGCAATTTTGCGAGCGCGCAGCCGGTCGCGACGCACCTCGCGAAGGTGCCGCACGAGGCGCTCGAGCACCCGACCTTCGTCAGCGGGGCGCCGGCGATCGCGCCGACCGCGCGGAGCCTCGGTCGCGCCGCGCCGCCGCCGCCGCACGTGGCACCCGCGGTGTTCAACCGTCCGGTGGTCGCGCGCACGCCGCCGCCGCCGCCGCCGCCGTCGTTCGAGGCACAGCGCCACGCGATCGTCGCAAACGGCGGCCGTCCGGTGCCGCTGCGCGCGATGGCGCCGGCACGCACCGGCGGCGTCCCGACCGCCCCGCGCGCCGACGTGATCACGCTGCCGCCGCGCGCGCCGTCGGCCGCGGCGCCGGCGATGCCGGCGCGCCCGAATGCGAACCCGACGCCGCCGGCCACGCGCGCGGTGCCGCCGTCGGCGCCTCTCGCGCGGCCCCCGCGCCAGGACCGCCCTGCGGGCGCCGTGGAGTCGCTCCCGAACCAGCCCCCGGCACGGCCGGTGACGCCGTCGGCGCCCGTCGCGCGGCCGCCGCGGCAGGACCGGCCACCGGGCGCCGTCGGCAACGAGTCGCGCCCGACCGCGCCGGCAGCGCGCGCGGTGCAGCCATCGGCGCCGCTCGCCCGCCCGGTGCAGCCGTCGGCGACCCCCGCGCGCCCGCCGCGCGAGGATCGACCGCAGAACGCCGTTCGCAGCGAGCCGCGGCCGGCCTCATCGCCCAACTACCGACCGCCGGCGCCCGAGAACCGGCCGGCCCCGCCGCCGGAGAGCCGGCCCGCCCCGGTGCGTCCGGCACCGCCACCGCGCGAGTCCGCTGCGCCGCCGCCGCACGAATCGCACCCGCCACCGCCGCGCCAGGAGCACAAGCCCGAGCCGCGCGACAAGCGCTGACGGACGCCGCTTGCTATCCTCGCGGCCCCAGCCGGGGCTGCGGGGGCAGGGAATCGGATGAGCCAGGGCAAGACGCTGATCGAGAGCGTGCGCACGCACCGCGACGCGCGCGGTGCGCTCTTCGAGCCGGTCGATGCCGGGCACCTGCCCGGCACCCGCAACGTCCACGTCGTGCTCACCGAGCCCGGCTTCGTGCGCGGCAACCACCGCCACCTCGTCGGCACCGAGATCGCGGTGCTCACCGGTCCCGCCCAGGTGCGCCTCAAGGAGGACGGCGTGATCCGCGACGTCGACGTTCCGGCCGGCGCGACCTGGCGCTTCACGATCCCGCCCGGCGTCGCGCACGCCTACCGCAATCCCGGTCCCGGCACGATGGTGCTGGTCGGCTTCAACAGCGAGCTGCACGATCCGGGCCGTCCGGACGCGGTCCGCGACGAGATCCTCTGACGATGGCGTCCGCGGCACCCGGCGGCCGGCGGGCGGGCCTGTCATGGCGGACGCGGCTCTCGGCCGCGCTCGTCGCCCTCGCGCTGCTCGCGGCGCTCTACACGTACCTGACGCTCAGCTGGAGCTACTCCGACGGCGACCGCGCCGGGCTGCTGCAGAAGTTCTCGAACAAGGGCTGGGTCTGCAAGACCTACGAGGGCGAGCTCGCGCTCTACGTCGTCGCCGGCGTGCAGCCCGAGATCTGGCACTTCAGCGTGCGCGACGCGGCGCTCGCGCGCCAGCTGTCGGCGGCGGTCGGCCAGCGGGTGCAACTGCACTACACCGAGCACCGCGGCGTGCCGACCAGCTGCTTCGGCGAGACCGGGTACTTCGTCGACCGGATCAACGCCGTCGCCGAGCCGCCGCCGGCGATCGCGCCGGCGCGCTGAGGCGGCGTCACTGCGACTCGCTGCGGATCCGGCGCCAGGTGTAGACGCCGAACCCGCCGACGACCGCGAGCAGCGCGCCCATCAAGAGCGCAAGCCACCAGTGAAAGCGCCACGCCTCGTGGAGCCCGGCCGCGACGCCGATCGGCGTCGTGACGAGCAGCAGCGGCCGCGCGATCCTCATCGCGCGTCGCCGCGACCGCTCACGCCGAGTGCGGGTGCCGGTTCCACGCGCCCGACAGCTCCTGCTGGCGGCGCGGCGGCACCGTCTCGTAGTGGCTGAGGTCGAGCGTGTAGGAGCCCTCGCCCGCGGTCAGCGACTTCAGCCGCGTCGCGTAGTCGGTCAGCTCGGCGAGCGGCACCAGCGCCGCGACCGCGAGCCGCCCGCCCGGCAGCGACGTCTGGCCGGTCACGCGCCCGCGGCGCGTCGCGAGGTCGGCGGCGATGTCGCCGACCGCGCTGCTCGGGACGTTGATCTCGGCGCGCACGATGGGCTCGAGCACGACGGGGCCGGCCTGCGCTGCCGCGTCCTCGAAGGCGTGCCGCGCCGCGGTCACGAACGCGACCTCCTTGGAGTCGACCGGGTGGTGCTTGCCGTCGAGCACGGTGACCCGCAGGTCCTGCAGCTGGAAGCCCGCCACGACGCCCTCGCCGAGCACCTGGCGCACGCCCTTCTCGACCGCCGGGATGTACTGGCCGGGGATCGCGCCGCCAACGACCGCGTCGACGAACTCGAAGCCCTCGCCGCGCGCCAGCGGCTCGATGCGCAGCTTGACCTCGCCGAACTGGCCGGCGCCGCCGGTCTGCTTCTTGTGGCGGTACAGCGACTCGGCGGCGCGCGTCACCGTCTCGCGGTACGGCACGCGCGGCGGCTGCGTCTTGACCTGCACGCCGAAGCGCTCGGTCATGCGCTCGAGCAGCAGCCTCACGTGCAGCTCGCCCATGCCGTACAGCACCGTCTCGTTGAGCGCCGCGTGGTGCTCGACGCGCACGCACGGGTCCTCGTCGACCAGCTTGTGCAGCGTGTCCGCGAGGCGCTGCTCGTCGCCGCGCTTCTCCGGCTCGATCGCGACGCCGAGCATCGCTGGCGGGAAGCGCACCGACTTCAGGTGCAGGTGGTCCTCGTCGTGCGAGTCGTGCAGCACCGCGTCGAAGTGCAGCTCGTCGACCTTGGCGATGCCGCAGATGTCGCCGGGCCCGGCGGCCGGCAGCGGCTGCTGCTCCTTGCCCTGCAGCCTGAAGAGCTGCGTGACCCGAAACGGCTTGCGGCCGTCGCCGACGTAGAGCTGCTGGCCCGGCCGGATCGTGCCCTGATGGACGCGAAACACGCCGATCTTGCCGACGTAGGGATCGATCGAGATCTTGAACACGTGGGCGACGACGTGCAGCGCGGGGTCGGGCTTGACGGCGACCGGCTCGGCCTCGGCGCCCTCGCCGCGCAGGAACGCCGGCGGGTTGCCCTCGAGCGGGCTCGGCGCGAGCTCGGCGAGCACGCGCAGCAGCTCCGGGACGCCGGCCCCGGTCTCGCCCGAGACGAAGCACACCGGGATCAGGTGCCCCTCCCTGAGCGCCTGCTCGAAGGCCCCGTGCAGCTGCTCGAGCGTCACCGAGCCGCTCTGCTCGAGGTGGCGCGTCATCAGCTCCTCGTCGACCTCGACGACCTGGTCGACGATCGCCTCGTGCGCGTCGGCGACCGAGCCGAAGTCGGTGGCCGGGCCGCTGTTCTGGAAGTAGCAGTCGACGACCGCGTGTCCGCCCTCGGCCGGCAGGTTCAGCGGCAGGCATTCGCGGCCGAAGGCCTCGCGCACCTGCTCGAGCACGAGCTCGGGCTGGGCGTCGCGCGCGTCGATGCGGTTGATCACGATGAAGCGGCACAGGCCGCGCTCGCCGGCCTCGTGCATCATGCGCGTCGTCATCGGCTCGACGCCGGTCGCGGCGTTGACGACGACCGCCGCCGACTCGACCGCGGCCAGCACGCTGACGCTGCGGCCGACGAAGTCGGGCAGCCCCGGCGTGTCGAGCAGCGTGACGCGGCGCCCGTGCGCCTCGAAGGCGCACAAGGCCGCGTCGAGCGAATGCTGCTGGCGTTTCTCGAGCGGATCGAAGTCGCAGACCGTCGTGCCGCGCGCGACGCTGCCCTTGGCGCGCAGCGCGCCTCCGGCGAACAAGAGCGCCTCGGCCAGCGTCGTCTTGCCGCTGCCGGCGTGGCCGCACAGGGCCACATTGCATACGTTCTGGATCTGACTCGGCATAGGGACCTCCACCACCGCCACGGTAACCGACCGCTCCGAGGCGCCGGCTCCGCAACTTCCGAAGCGCACCGCGGCGGGCACCCGTCGTCACACTAAGGATAGTCCAGATGGCGGCCGGCGCGCGGCACCGGTGGACGACGCACTGCAGCGCGGGGCCCGCAAAGCGAGCCGCGGGCGCCCGGCGACCGGCCGGGGTGACGCGGATCGGCGGTCCCGGTAACCTTGGGCGGCACCACGGCGACGGCGGATCCCCCGCTCGGCGCGCAGGGGACACAATGAGAACGAGATACCTCCTCGTCCTGGCCCTCGGACTGGCGCTCGCAGCGCTCGCACGCGCCGACGACGCGAAGAAGCTGCGCATCATCACCTGGTCCGACTACGTTCCGGCCGAGGTCGCGGCGCAGTTCAAGGCCGAGACCGGCATCCAGGTCGAGCTGACGCTGTCGAACAACGAGGAGATGATCTCGAAGCTGCGCGCGACCGGCGGCGCGGGCTTCGACCTCGCCCAGCCGTCGCAGGACCGCATCGTCGGCGCGCAGCAGGAGTTTCGGATCTACAAGCCGATCGACCTCGGCAAGGTCAACGTCGCGCAGTTCCTGCCCGAGCTCGTCGAGATCGTGAAGAAGAACGCGACCGTCGACGGCAAGCTCTATGCGCTGCCCTACGTCTGGGGCGCCGAGGGCCTCGTCGTCAACTCGACGAAGGCCAAGATCGCCGACTACACGGACCTGTGCCGCCCCGAGCTCAGGGGCAAGACCGCGATCCGCCTGAAGCGCCCGGCGCTGATGGCGTTCGCGCTCGCCTCCGGCAAGGACCCCTTCAAGCTCTACGGCGACACCAAGGCCTACACGGCGCTGATGGACGACGTCGGCCGCACGCTGACGGCCTGCAAGGCGAACTTCCGGTTCTTCTACGACAACAAGGACCAGCTCTTGAACGGCGTGCGCTCGGGCGAGATCGTCGCGGCGATGATGTGGGACTCGGGCGCCTGGCGCCTGAACCGCGAGAACCCGGCGATCCGCTTCGTGAACCCCAAGTCCGGCGCGATCGCCTGGCTCGACACCTTCGCGCTGCCGGCGCGCGGCAAGAACGACGCCGCGGCCTACGCGTGGATCAACTTCACGATGCGCCCGCAGATCGCCGCCAAGATCGCCAAGTCGGTCGGCAACTTCAGCGCCTCCAAGGGCGCCGACGCGCTCGGCGATCCGCGCCTCGTGCAGCAGTTCAAGGAGAGCTTCCCGGACGGATTCAAGAACGTGAAATGGTATCCGGCGATCCCGGCGGGCCTCGAGGAGATCGAGGGCCGGGTGCTCGACCGCATCAAGGCCGCCAATTGAGCGCCGCGACGCCGGACGCCGCGGCACCGGCCGCGGACCTCGAGGCGCGGCGCCTCGTCAAGCGCTTCGGCACGCACCTCGCGGTCGACGCGCTGTCCTTCAGCGTCACGCGCGGCAGCTTCTTCTCGATCCTCGGCCCCTCCGGCTGCGGCAAGACGACGCTGCTGAGGATGATCGCCGGCTTCATCCCGCCGGACGACGGCGAGCTCGCGATCGGCGGGCGCAGCATGCGCGACGTCGCGCCCAACCGCCGCCCGGTCAACATGGTGTTCCAGCAGCTCGCGCTGTTCCCGATGATGTCGGTCGGCGACAACGTCGCCTTCGGGCTCGCGCGCCGCGGCGTCGCGCGCACCGAGCGGCGCCGGCGCGCCGAGGCGATGCTCGAGCGCGTCGGGCTCGCGGGCGCGGCCGGCAAGCGCGTCGACGAGCTCTCGGGCGGCCAGCGCCAGCGGGTCGCGATCGCCCGGAGCCTGGTGCTCGAGCCGACGCTGCTGCTCCTCGACGAGCCGCTCGGCGCGCTCGACCTGAAGCTGCGCGAGCACATGAAGATCGAGCTCAAGCAGCTGCAGGCGGCCTTCGGCACGACCTTCGTCTACATCACCCACGACCAGTCCGAGGCGCTCGTGCTCTCCGACCACGTGGCGGTGATGAACCGCGGGCGCTTCGAGCAGCTCGGCACGCCGCAGCAGCTCTACTATTCGCCCGCGACCGCGTTCGTCGCCGGCTTCGTCGGCGCCAACAACCGCATCCCCGGCCGCGTCAGCGCCGTCGCCGGCGGCCTCGCCTCGATCGACGCCGCGGGCGGCTGGGCGATCCGCGCGCGCTGCGCGACGCCGGTGAGCGCCGGCGCCGAGGTCGAGGCCTTCGTGCGCCCGGAGGTCGCGACCCTCGGGCGCTCCGCCGCCGAGCTCCCGGCCGGGCAG
>Ga0335079_10011506_pt1 | contig 10088 bp, 10 predicted proteins | sample Lox_Sample_33_FD_206719 | JGI IMG/M metagenome (GOLD analysis project Ga0335079, IMG submission 206719) | Soil microbial communities from Loxahatchee National Wildlife Refuge, Florida, United States - Lox_Sample_3.3 | ecosystem: Environmental > Terrestrial > Soil > Wetlands | place: USA...
GATCGAGCTCTACCCGCTGGACTACAACGACATCGCGGAGGCCGCGAGCGCCGCACTGGACGCGGGAAGGCCGCGTCAGGCGCTCGGCTACCTGCGGCGGTCCGGGGCAGCGAGCGGGCCTCAGGCGCTGATGGAGGTGCTGACGACCCGGGCGCTCCTCGGCGTGGATTCGGCCGCCTCAGCGCTGCAGCACGCGCGTCGCGCGGTCGCGCTGGCACCCCGACAGGCCGAGGCGTCGCGCGCGCTGGCGTCGAGCTTCGCGGCGCTCGGCCAGCGGGACAGCGCGCTCGCCGTATGGCCGGCGTTCCGCCGGCGCGGTGGCTCCGCGTTCGGCGGATGGCTCGGCGAGGCGTCGCTGCTCGCCGCCTTCGGAGAGAATGTTCGCGCCGGCGCCGCCCTGGATTCCGCCGCCCGGCTTTCGCCGCCCGACAGCGCGTCGCGAGCGGCGCTGAACGCAGTGCGGATTCTGCGCGGAGCTTCGACTCCGCACTGACCGGCCCTTTGCGAGCGGCGGCATGCCTTGCAGAACGCAAGGCGAAACCCCACTGCAAAGCTCGTTCCTCCAGTATCAATCCGTCGGCATGTCCTTGGTGAACAACGTGTTACGTCAGAACAGTGGCGAACGGCATAGGGGTTGCCCCTACCGGTCATTGCGCTCCTGATGGTCACCTCAAACGACGAGTCGAGTTCTCGTCAAAGGAGTCTCCAGTGCGCGGCACCAAGGGCTTCACCCTGATCGAGCTTCTGATCGTGGTGGTGATCATCGGCATTCTGGCCGCCATCGCGATTCCGAAGTTCGCGAACACGAAGGAGAAGGCCTACATCGCGGGCATGAAGGCCGACCTTCGGAACCTGGTCACGGCCCAGGAGGCGTACTTCGCCGACAACGTGACCTACGCGTCGGTGCTGTCGAACCTCAACTACAACGTCTCGGCCGGCAACACGGTGTCGATCTCCTCGGCCACCGGGACCGGCTGGGCAGCGACGTCGAGCAACAACGCCACGGCGAAGACCTGCGGGATCTTCGTGGGGAGCGCGACGCCGCCGGTCACCGGCGAGAACGAAGGCGCGCCGACCTGCCAGTAACCCTCTCCGCAGGACCATCGAAGGGCGGCCTCCAGGCCGCCCTTTGCATTTTGGCCTCGGGCGCACATCGTGGAGGCCATGGCACGACGCCCGGCCGGTGGCGCGGCCCCTCCCAAGCCGTCGCTCCGCACGGAGCTGCTCCTGAACCTCGCCGTGCTCGCGGCCGGAGCGCTGGTGCTCGCAGTCTTCACGGCCGTGCTCGTGCCGTTGCTCGGGCGCGGCTTCCTGGGCGTCGCGCTGATCACCGCGCTGGTGATGGCCGACGTCCTCATCTTCATCGGCTTCGGACGGTATCTGGTGTCGCGGCTGGTCACGGAGCCGATGGCGGCTCTGGTGTCCGTGACCCAGGCCGTCGCCACCGGTGAAATGTCGCGACGCGCTCCACCGGCGGACACCCGCGAGTTCGATCGCCTTGCCGAGAGCGTCAATCTCATGACTGAGCGGCTCCTGGACGCGCAGGGGGCCCTGGTGCAGGCCGAGAAGCTCGCGTCGGTGGGCCGCCTGGCGGCGGGCGTCGCGCACGAGATCGGCAACCCGTTGGCGGCGATCGGCAACTATCTGGAGCTGCTTGGCCGGCGCGGCGAGGCACCGGATCTGGTGGCTGCGATCGACCGGGAGGCTCGCCGCATCGACACCATCGTCCGCAGCCTGCTCGACTACGCGCGGCCGCGTGACGCGCGGCGCGAGCCGCTCGACGTGGGGGCGGTGGCCGAGCGATCGGTGGAGCTGCTGCGCGCGCAGGGCCTGCTGCGGCTGGTGAGCGTGGAGGTCGTGCGCGCCGAGGGCCTTCCCGCGATGCTCGGCGACGCGCCCGCGCTCGAGCAGGTGTTCGTGAACCTGCTGCTCAACGCGGTGGACGCGGCCGGCGAGGGAGGGCGCATCGCGGTGGTCGCCAGCCCGGCGCGGCTGGGCGCGGTCGTGGAGGCCGAGCGGCGGAGCACGGACGCCGACGCCGGTGCGGCGGCCGTGCGCAGCGCGCGGCGGACGGGCCGTCACCTCGAGAGCGTCGCCGACGGGGCTCCGGCGGTGCAGGTCGTCGTCGGCGACAGCGGTCCGGGCGTGCCTGCGGACCTGGTCGAGCGCGTCTTCGACCCGTTCTTCACCACCAAGGAGCCCGGCAAGGGCACGGGACTCGGCCTGGCGATCGTGCAGCGGATCGTTCACGATCATGGGGGTCGCGTGGACGTCGCCCGGGCGCGGGAGGGCGGCGCCGCGTTCACCGTCACGTTCCCCGGGATGGCGCCGTGAAGCTGCTCATCGTCGATGACGAGCCTGGGCTGCGGCAGTCGTTGAGGCTGCTGCTGAGCGAGGAAGGCTTCGAAGTGGCCGACGAGGCGGATGGCGAGCGCGGCCTGTCCCGCGCGCTCGCCGAGAGCTTCGACGCCGTGCTGTGCGACGTCCGGATGCCGGCCCTGGACGGGCTGGAATTCCTGCGCCGCTACCGGGCGGCCGGCGGAGCGGCGCTGGTGATCATGATGAGCGCGTACGGCTCGGAGGACGCCGCGATCGCGGCGATGAAGGAAGGCGCCTACGACTACATCCCCAAGCCGTTCCGCGCCGACGAGGTCATTCTCGTGCTCCGGAAGGCCGAGGAGCGGGAGCGGCTGAGGCGGGAGGTCGAATCGCTGCGGTCGGCTCTCGGACCGAGCGCCGCGTCGCCGGGCATCGTCGCCGCCTCCGACGCGATGCAGGCCGCGCTCGACGTGGTGGCCAAGGTCGCGCCGCACACGACGACCGTGCTCATCACGGGGCCGAGCGGGACGGGCAAGGAGGTGCTCGCCCGCGAGCTGCACCGCCTGTCCCCGCGGGCGGAGCGGTCGTTCGTCGCCGTCAACTGCGCGGCCATCCCCGAGGCGCTGCTCGAGTCCGAGCTGTTCGGGCACGTGCGCGGGGCCTTCACCGGCGCGGTCGGCGATCACCGGGGACTGTTCGAGGAAGCGTCGGGCGGCACGCTGTTCCTGGACGAGATCGGCGACCTGCCCACCGGCCTGCAGGCGAAGCTGCTGCGCGTGCTCCAGGACGGCCAGATCCGGCGGGTCGGCGACCGCGCCGAGCGCCGGGTGGACGTCCGGGTGGTGACCGCCACGGCACGCGACCTCGAGGCGGACGTGGCGGACGGGCGGTTCCGCGAAGACCTCTATTATCGGCTCAACGTCGTGGCCATCCGGTTGCCGCCCCTCAGCGAGCGCCCGGAGGACGTCCCGCCGCTGATCGACAACCTGCTGGCACGGCACTGCGGCCGGCTGGGCCGGAGCGCCCCGGAGATCGAGCCGGACGCCCTGCGCACGCTGCTGGACTACTCCTGGCCGGGCAACGTGCGCGAGCTGTCCAACGCCCTCGAGCGCGCGCTGGTGATCGCCCGCGGCGGCGTGATCCGCCGCGCGGACCTGCCTCCGGCCGTCGTCGGCGGGGAGCCGCGGCGGCCGGCCGGGCGCCCGGCTGTCGCGTCCGATCTGTCGCTCCGGGCGCGCCAGGGCCAGCTCCAGGGCGAGGTGATCCGCGAAGCGCTGCGGCGCTGCGACGGCAACCGCCGGAAGGCCGCCGCCCTCCTCGGCGTCTCGGTGCGCACGCTGTTCTACAAGCTCAAGGAGCTCGGCATCACCGAGGGCTGATCGGCGGCGCGCGTTCGAGCGCGCCGCGCCACGATGGACGGGTGACGGTCGCCGCGTGTCACACCGCATCCTTGGCGCGTGAGCCGCACCCGGGGCTTCCTGCTGATCGAGGTGGTCGTCGCCGTCCTGATGGTGACGGTGGGCCTCATCGCGCTCGCCGCCACGGCCGGTGCCGTGGCGCGGATGGCGGGGCAGGGCCAGCGACGGGGCGGCGCCGGGATCGCCGCCGCTTCGCGACTCGAGGTGCTGCGCAGCGGCGGCTGCGCGTCGCTGGCCGGCGGCCGGGACTCCGCCGGTGCGTACCTGCTGCAATGGACCGTCACCACGCAGGGCGCCGTGCGCACCATCCAACTCGCCGTCGGCTACCCGGATGGACGGGACGTGCGCTCCGACCGGTTCGAGGCCGTCGAGTGGTGTCCATGAGCGCGCTGCGCGGCCGCGAGGTGGGCGTCACGCTGGTCGAGCTGCTGATTGGGCTCGTCCTGGGGGGCGTGGTCGTGGGCACGGTCGGCCGGGTCCTGCAGGACAATCAGCGCTTCTACCGATCGGAATCGCAGGTCATGGACGTCGAGGACGGCCTGCGCGCGGTGGCGCAGCTGCTCCCCGCCGAGCTGCGCGAGCTCGACGCGCGCGGCGGCGACCTCGTTGCCATCGGCCCGGATTCGGTCGGCATCCGCGCGACGCGGAGCCTCGCCGTGACCTGCGCGCCGGCGGACCCCGCGGCCGGGGTGGTGGTCCTCGCGGACAGCCTCACGTTCGGCTGGCGCGCGATCGATCCTTCGCGCGATCGCGCGCTCGTCTTCCGCGACGGCGATCCCGACACGGCTGACGACGACCGGTGGGTGGAGTTCGGCGTCGTGGGCGTCGGCGCCGGCCGCTGCGACGACGGAGGGCCGGGGACGTCCGTGCGCCTGGCCGGCGCGACGGCCGACCTCGACGGCGTGCCACCCGGCTCGCCGGTTCGGACCTACGAGCGCGTGGTGTACCGCAGCTACACCGACGACCAGGGGCAGGCCTGGCTGGGTGAGCGCGGCTACGGCGGGGGCGCCTGGTCGTCGCTGTCGCCCGTGGCGGGACCGCTGCGGCGGGTCGGCGGACTGTCGTTCACCTTCTACGATTCCGCCGGAGCGCCCGCCGCGGACCCCGGCGCCGTCGCCCGCATCGGCATCACGGTCCGCGGGCTGAGCGCCACCCCGATCGAAATCCCGGGCCGCACCACGTCGGGCCGGCAGTACGAGGATTCGGTCGCGGTGCAGGTCGCCCTGCGAAACAACTAGGATGCCCGTGACGAGCCACCCCCCGTCCGGCAGCCGCGGTTTCGCCCTGGCGGTGTCGCTGTTCGCACTCGTGCTGCTCGGGGCCCTGGTCGCGGGAGCGTTCTTCTCGGCCCGCCAGGCCATGCGCCTCGGGACGAACGTGCGGGACAGCCAGCGGGCGCTGGCCGCCGCGGAGGCCGGTCTCGCCGCAGCGCTCGGCGGATGGAGATCCGCCGCCTTCGGCGCGCTCCCTCCGGGCCGCTCGTCCGTCTTCTCCGGCATGCTGCCCGGTGGCACGGGGTCGTATGCCGGGACCGTCCTGCGGCTCAATCGCGGGCTGTTCCTCGTCCGATCCACCGGAACGGATGCCGGCGGCGTCTCCCGGCGAACGGTGGCGTGGCTGGTCCGCCCCGCGCCGGCGGCTCTCGCCGTCGCTGCGGCGCTGACCGTGACGGAGGGGCTCGAGCTGGGCAGCGGAATCGCCGTCGACGGAGAAGACCAGACGGTGGGACCGGGTTGCGCGGCGGCCGGCGGCGCGATGCCGGGCATCCTCGTCGCGGGTGCGACGCGGGTCCTGTTCACCGGTTGCGCCGACTCCTCGTGCGTTCGCGGCAGTCCCCCCTTCCGCGTCGCGAGCGCGGGGGAAGACTCCGCGGCGCGCGCGGCCGCGGACGGAGCGTGGGCGACGCTGGGGGCGGCGGCGGTCAAGGTGTACGAGGCGGGCGACTTGCCCCTCGAGCACCCGCAGCCGGTGGGAACGGCGACGGCCTGCGATACGGCGGTGCGCGAGAATTGGGGAGGGGCCTCCGTGCCGGGCTGCGCGCACTACTATCCGATCGTCCTGGCGCGGGGGAGCCTGCGCCTGGTGGGAGGCAGCGGACAAGGCATCCTGCTGGTGACGGGCGATTTGAGCGTCGACGGGGGCTTCATCTTCGAGGGCCCCGTCGTCGTTGGCGGGAGGCTCGTGGTCGAGGGCTCCGGCGGGCACTTCCTGGGCGGCGTCAGGGCGAGGAGCGCCACTCTCACGCCATCGGCGGCGGGGAGCGCAGAGCTGGTGTTTTCGCGCTGCGCGCTGGCCAACGCCCTTCTCTCGAACGCGCCGGCAAATCCCCTGGCCGAGCGCTCCTTTTCCGAGCTGTACTAGGGGCACGCTCGGTGTAAGTCGCTGATTGGGCGGTATTTCGGCTTCCTGGCTTCAAGTATCTTGACAAACTCCGTGGCCGGACGCTATCGTAGAGCGCCTTCTGGCCCTATTTTCGTCTATCTTCTTGCACCCTAAACGGATATGGCACCCTTCGGTCGAAAGAAGCGGACGGTGGGCCTCGACATCGGCAGCGGGCTGATCAAGCTCGTCGTCATCGAGCACGGCAAGGCCCAACCGGAACTGGTCAAGGTGGCAATCACGCCGGTCTTGGCGGATGCGATCGTCGAGGGCGAGGTGATGGACCCTGGGATCGTGGCGGATGCGGTCCGGGGTCTGTTCGTCACGGCCGCCATCAAGCAGAAGGCCGTGGTGACGGCCGTGGGTGGCCGCGACGTGATCGTCAAGAAGATCCAGATGGACCGGATGAAGGAGTCGGACGCGCGCGAGGTGATCCGCTGGGAGGCGGAACAGCACGTGCCGTTCGACATGGAGAACGTGGAGCTCGATTTCCAGATTCTGGATCCCGAGGGCGAAGGGCTCCAGATGAACGTGCTGCTGGTCGCGGCCAAGCGGGAGCTGGTGGAGAACAAGGTGTCGCTGCTGACGGACGCCGGGCTCACGCCGGACATCATCGACGTCGACGCCTTCGCCCTGCACAACGCGTTCGAGCTCAATTATCCGGACGAGCAGGCCGGCATGGTGGGGCTGCTCAACATCGGTCACGAAGTGACGAACATCAACATCCTCGAAGACGGCGTTCCGATTCTGACCCGGGATCTCGCGATCGGGACCCGCCGGTTCCGCGAGGACCTGCAGCGGGAGCGGGGCATGGGGGCGGAGGAAGCGGACGCGCTGCTGCAGGCGCGGGACCGCAACCCGGCGGTGGATCCGTACGTGGAGACGCGCGGCGAGGAGATGGCGGTCGGCATCGAGCGGGCGGCCGCGTTCCTCCAGACGGCGAGCCGCAGCGGCGTGGCGATGGGTCGGATTTACATGTCGGGCGGCGGGGCGCGCATTCCGGGTCTGGGCGAGGTGCTGGCCGACCGCCTGCGGGTGCCGGTCGAGAAGGCCGACCCCATCAAGAACGTCACGGTGCGGGAAGGCGTCTTCGACACCCTCCCGGTCGAGGAAGTCGGGCCCCTGCTGATGTTGCCGGTGGGTCTGGCCCTTCGGGCCGCATAGGACACGGACGAGCGACGCCATGATTGCGATCAATCTTCTTCCGGGCGCGAAGCGGAAGCGGGCCAAGGGTGGCGGCATCGCGCTGCCGAACGTCGGCGCCATGCTGGCGGCGGTCAAGGACCCGTGGCTGGTGGCCGCGATCGCGGCCTGGGTCGTGGTGGGCGGGCTCGGCACGCCGCTGTACCTGCGGCGCCAGTCGCAGGTCCGTGCGCTCGAGCCCAGGCTCCAGACCGCCAAGCGCGACAGCGTCACCTACGCGGGCATCCTGAACCGCCGGCACCGCATGGAGCAGACGCGCGACTCCCTGCTGGCGGAGATGCAGTACATCCGGGACATCGACCGCGATCGCTACGTCTGGCCGCACATCCTGGATGCGGTGGCCAAGGCGCTGCCAGACTACACCTGGCTCGACGACCTTTCCGGCCGGACGGCGGAAGGCGACACGGCCGTCGGCGGCGGCGCGTCGTTCACCGTCCAGGGGAAGACCGCCGGCGAGGCGCAGGCGGTCACCCGCTTCATGCGCAACCTGGAGGAGTCGCCGTTCGTCGAGGGCGTGACGCTCGTCTCGAGCGCGATGGTGACCGAGCAGGGGCGGGACGTCACCAGCTTCACGCTCAACGCGCACTACCAGATGCCGTCCCCTTCGATCCTGGCGATGGAGCCGCTGGCCGCGTCGATCGTGCAAGGCGTGCGTTCCGGCGGCGGCACGAGGCGATAGCTCATGGCCCTCATTCCGCAGGATCGGCGCGGCCAGACCCTCCTCCTGGTGACGGTGGTGGCCCTGGTCGTCGGCTACTTCGGGTGGTCGGGGCTGTCGCTGGCGGGCCTGCGCGGGATCGGCCCGATGGGCGTGCGCCGCGACTCGCTCCAGACCGAGCTCGACTCCCTCATCGCCCAGGTCGACCGCGCCAAGCGGGACGTGGCGCAGGGCGCGCTCACCGAGATGGAGCGGCGGCTCGGGGAGTTCCAGACCAGCCTGAACCTCATGCGCCAGCTGGTCCCGACGTCGTCGGAGGTGCCGAACCTCCTGGACGACATCGCCAGCCGCGCCAAGATGCGCGGGGCGACCTTCGCGGGCTTCACGCCGCAGACCGTGGAGTCGGGTTCGCCGTTCGACATCCAGCGCTACCGCCTGTCGGCGACGGGGCAGTACGACCAGGTCTCGGAGTTCCTCACGGACATCGCGAGCCTGCCGCGGATCATCGTCCCGTACGATGTGCACTTCCAACGGGTCCAGGGACCGGTCGCCGACACCAGCAAGACCCAGGCGCTGCTGCAGGCGACGTTCGCCGTCCGTACGTACGTGAAGCCGTTGGCGGCGGGTGACTCGACCGGTGCGCCGCCGCCGGCGCCGCGAGGTGGCGATGACTAGCCGGAGGTGGTGCCTCGGCGTGGCCGCGCTGGCGTTGCTCGGCCCGGTGGCGGCGCGCGCCCAGCGGGCGCCGGCCGCCAGGGCCGGTGCGGCCGCGCCGGGCCGGCCGAGCGTGCGCCGCGACACGTCGCTGGTGGGCATCGACACCACCGGCGGCAGGGTGGAGTACCGCCGCGAGGTCTATCACTACAGCGGCGGCTCCCGCGATCCGTTCCTGACGCTCATCAGCTCGAGCGACGTGCGCCCGACGCTCGCGGACCTGCGGCTGGTGTCCGTCATCTACGACCCGCACTACGGCCGCAGCGTGGCCGTGGTTCGCGAGGCGCCGGGCGACAAGATCCACCGCCTGAAGCGCGGCGACACCGTCGGCCGGCTGCGGGTGCTCCAGATCCGCCAGTACGAGGTCGTCTTCCAGATCGAGGAGTTCGGGTTCGAGCGTCAGGAAGTGCTGTCGCTCCAAAGGCAAGCGGAGGCCAATCCATGAAGCGAGCCCTCATCATCGCGTGCGTCGGCCTGGCCCTTGGGGCCGCCGCCGCGTCACGGCTCGCCGCCGTGCCCGCAACCCCGCCGCCCCATGCGGGACCGGGCGACGTGACGGCCGTGAGCGTGCTGCCGAGCCCGGGGCGGGCGGAGGTGGCGATCGACGTGCAGGGCGTCGTGCACGTCTCGGATTTCGTGCTGCGCGAGCCGGCCCGGCTGGTGCTGGACCTGGTGGGCGCGCACCTCGTGGCGCCGACGATCCAGTACGACGGCGTCGCCCGCGGCGGGATCCGGGACGTCCGCTACTCGCAGTTCCGCTCCGACGTCGTGCGCGTCGTGGTCGAGCTGGACCAGGCGCGCGACTACCAGGTGCGCCAGGACAGCGCCGGGGTGCACGTGACCTTCGCGGCGAGCCAGGCGTTCGCCGCCTGGTCGAGCGACGGCGCGCGCAACGCGGCCGCCGCGCTGCCCGCGGCCATTCCCGCGCATGCGCCGGCGGCTCCGGCCGCGGTCGCGCCCGCGCCGGCCGCGACGGCCGACGTCGAGAACGCCGTGCTGCGCAGCCAGCTCCGCTCGCCCTCGCAGCAGCCGCGCATCAGCGTGACCTTCGACCGCGCGAGCATCCAGGAAGTCATCGCCAACTTCGCGGCCTTCTCCGGCCGCTCCATCATCGCCGGCAAGGACATCTCCGGCACGGTCACGGCCGAAATCAAGGACCAGCCCTGGGACCTGGCGTTCAACGCCGTGCTCGCCGGCCAGGGCCTGGCCGCCACCGAGCTGCCCGGCGGCATCATCCGGGTCGACAGTCGCGCCAACCTCGCGGCGCAGGACTCGCTCGAAGGCACCGCGACGACCATCGTGCACGTCAACTACGCCCGGGCGTCCGTGCTCGCACCGTCGGTCGCGCCGATGCTGTCGCGGCGCGGCAAGGTGGCGCCGGACACGACCACCAACTC
>Ga0335079_10011507_pt1 | contig 10088 bp, 9 predicted proteins | sample Lox_Sample_33_FD_206719 | JGI IMG/M metagenome (GOLD analysis project Ga0335079, IMG submission 206719) | Soil microbial communities from Loxahatchee National Wildlife Refuge, Florida, United States - Lox_Sample_3.3 | ecosystem: Environmental > Terrestrial > Soil > Wetlands | place: USA: Florida...
TTTCTCTGTTTGTGCCGACACCGGTACTCCTCGCTGACTTTGTCCGGCGTGCGGATAGGAGAGGAACGTCGGAACGTTCTTCTGGGGGAAGGCAGAAACTGGCGCAGCGGGAGTCTCTCGCGAAGCGCCGATTTTTGTCAAGAGTATTTTTGTACTTTTTTAATTTTTCCTTCCGCCGCAACACTCTTTACGCCTCCTTTTCGCCTGAATTCGTGCAGGTTTTCGCCGTGTCCCCAGCCTTGCCCCAATCCCTTGTGGTCGTCCGGCTTCTTGACCGCACACTTTGTGTTGCTCTTTTCCATTCGCCCCCTGCGCCACTTCGTCGCCTTCCCTGCTTCCCTTGCTTGTGCTTCAATGGAACTCCAATCTCGACTAGGAGATGTTCGGCCCCATGCCTACCCGCGACGACGCCTGGAAACTTCTCTGCGAATTCACACAATCCGAATCCCTGCGCAAGCACATGCTCGCCGTGGAAACCTGCGTCCGCGCTTATGCCCGCAGGTCAGGCGCCGACGAAGAGCTCTGGAGCATCACGGCATTGCTCCATGATTTCGATTACGAACGCTGGCCCAACAACGATCACGCCGCCGACCGCGAACACCCCGCCGAAGGCGCGAAAATCCTGCGCGATCATGGCTACTCCGAAGAGATGATTCGCGCCATTCTTTCCCACGCGGATTACACCAACGTCCCTCGCCAATCCGCGCTCGAGCACACGCTCTTTGCCTGTGACGAACTGGCCGGCTTCCTGACCGCTTGCACCTATGTCCGCCCGTCAAAAAGCATTCTCGATCTCGAAGTCAGCTCCGTCAAAAAGCGGATGAAAGACAAGGCCTTCGCCCGCGGCGTTAGCCGCGAGGACGTAATTAAGGGCGCCGAGGAACTCGGCGTTCCCCTCGACGAACACATCGCCTTCTGCATCGCCGCCATGCGCGAACACGCCTATGCGCTCGGCCTCCGCGGCTCCCTGTAACACCACCAGCCTATCTTTTTTTGGAAGACGTACCCGGTGCGTGAGCAAGTTTGGCGCGAACTACTGCGGGGATGGCCGTGAGTGCCGCACGATCGTGCTCTGCACGCCATCCGATAGTTCAACTTCCATGTTCGCGGGTGCATTCTCGACTTGCGCGCTGCCTCCGCTCAGAAAACCTCGTACTTCGCCTGTAGTTGCATCCCTCAGCAGCGCCATGGGCTGAGTTGTCGAATCCCAGTCAATCTGTGCTGCCCCGTTCACAAGGTCCGTCACGCGCAGCACATTCATTGCGGCCTTCGCCTGCGTGGAAGACCGCGCCTGCCGCGAAGCCAATTCGCTCGCGCCTCTCATGACGTGCACGCTCTGCAATGCGTCAATCACAGTGCCATCCAACGGCACGATAAACGCGAAATTCTCATCGGTTTGATAAGGAAGATCCGCCACTTCATAGGTCTGGAATGGCACTCTCGCCTGCACTCTTCCCTGCGCGTCTCGCCCTTCCCACACATACGGTCCTGACGGCACGCTGCCGCTCGTCGCGGGCACTCGGAACGCTGGCTCCAGGATCACATTTCCGTTCTCCACACGCCCCCACACCAGCACCCCTTCTTTTGGAGCTGCGGAGACTGACGCTGCGGTCACCACATCAAAGGCATTCGCAGTCCGGAAGCTCAACACCGACTTGTACACGTAATCGCTCACCCACGGATTGCTGCAGTACCCCATGATGTCCGAATCGGTCGTCGGCTTCAGATTGTTGCTCGATGCGAACACATCCCAGCCCGGCACGCCAATCGTCCCGCCAGGATAGGGGTAATTGGGATCCGGATTCGACGCCCCGCCGCAAGGGCTATGCTGCCTGCCGAAATTATGCCCCTCTTCGTGCGCGACCACCGTTTCCGCACCGTTGTTATCCCAGCCCATCGCGGCGGGCGCGCCGATATATCCCAGGCCTGCGACCCCCGACGTATAGCTTACATTCACGAATCCGAAATAGTAGCGGTCCGTCACGCCATCGGCCGTCCGCTTCGCTAGGATCTCGCTCAGCACCGTGCTCCATCCTGTTCCGTCGCTCGAAAGTGACTGTGCGCTGGACGTCATTTGCGCTCCTACTGTCACATCCACCGTGTCCGGCACGGGCCACAATTGTCTCGCGACGCTCACCAGCGTGTTCCGGTCCCGCGTCGAATTCTCAACCACCCCCACTCGCCCATCCCCGGTCTTCACAGGGATGAGTGTGATCTTCCACTGGTGCACCGACTGCACCACGGGACTCTCGGAAAACTGATTGTTTCCCTTGTTTGACTCCGCAATCTGGTTTGTAGGATCCACCACCGTAACAATCTGCACGCCCGGCACGATCCAGGCCGACGGAACTGCCGCGTTCCATGAAGTAGTCGCGTCCCCGGCATTCACTGCCGTCGGAACGCTGCTGCCCGGCGCATTGATCGTCAGTGTATTCGTCGTGCTTCCGTTGATGAATTGCACCTGCACCTGCGGCTTCGCCGTATTGCTCTCGTTCGCCACCACGAACACGCGCACCCACGCGCTCCTTCCTTGAATCAAGGGCACGTCGTGGGCAGGATAATTCTGTGTCGCCTGTGTCACGTAAAGTCCGTCAATCGTCAGGTCGAGCCCGCTTGCGGCATTGACTGTAAACGCGCCGCTGGAAGTTGCCGTTCCTCCAGAAGCAGTCACAGTGATGGTTCCGCTGCTAGCTGTCGCAGGGACGCTCGTCGAAATATGAGTGTCGTTTGAAATAGAAAATGTCGCTGACGTGCCGTTGAACTTCACGCTCGTCGCTCCGGTGAAGCCGCTACCCGTTAGCGTTACGCTCGTCCCTGCCGTTCCGCTCGTCGGTGAAAAACTCGAAATCGTAGGGGCTGGCACTGTCACGGAAAAGGTGTTCGCGGAGGTGGTGCTCCCACTTGCTGTAACCACGCCGATCTTCCCGGAAGTCGCCCCGCCCGGAACCGTCGCGGTGATCTGCGTGGCGCTCGCCACTTGAAACGTCGCCGCGGTCCCATTGAACGTCACGGAACTTGCCCCGGAAAGGTTTGTTCCGGTAACCGTCACGGAAGTTCCGCTCGGCCCGCTCGCCGGAGCAAAACTCGTAATGGAGGGAGACGTTGACGGTGGTGGATTTGTGTTGCCCGAGTTGGCTTTGACCGAGCCGCTTCCGCAGCCCGCGGCGCAAATTGCGCCCAAGAGCAGCAGTACGCCAAGACCTCCCGGCGCCAACCGTTTCCAGGAAAGTGCCTGTATTTGATTCACGCGCGATTCTGGCTTGGACATGGAGCCCGTCCGGGTGCGCTTTCCCAAAGGATCAGCGGGCGAAATGCCGGAGAGTGACCTGTGCAGCTCTCACTCCGCTGGGCCCACGCACACCGTTCTCTAGCCAAGAGAATATTCCGAAGGCGGAGACGAATCACCTGCCCAATGGGACAGTTTTGGAGCAGAGCCTTTTTCTTGGAGCTTTTTATTAGGTATGAGGTATTGAGGATGAATAAGCCCACGCGCGCTTGCGGCGCTTCGCTGAGGACGGACTCCCTCGTTCGCGGCCGAGCAGGTAATGAATGCGCCCGGTCTTCTAAATTCCGTGATGCGCATAGATAACGATCGCGGCTCCAAACAGCATTCCCGCAATCAGCAGCACAACCGCCCCGATCTTTACCCACCCGGGCGTCAGCCCAGCGTAGAGCATCCAGCCCTTCGCTGCCTCTCTTCCAGCGGATCCTCCTGCGACAAAGAGATCCATTGTGCCGTCCTGGCTTTTGTTCTCAATGGCCTTCACTTGCTCCAGTTCTTCTACTTTTCCCACGAAGCTGTATCCCTGCCTCGGAATCGTCTCCACGTACTTCGGCTTTTCGGGCGAATCCCCCAGCGCCAGCCTCAACTTATTCACGGTGGTGTTCACGTTCGCGTCGAAGTTGACGTGGGTGCCTTCGGGCCACAGACGCATGCGCAGCGCGTCGCGGCTGACGATCTCTCCCGGCTGTTCCAATAATGCCAGCAGCGCCTGATACACCTTCCCTGCGGTCCGCACTCGTGTGCCATCCCGGAATAGCTCTTCCCGTTTCAGATCAACATGAAATTCGCCGAAGCGAAGGAACCTGCTCTTGAAAATTGCTCCTGGAGGACGAACAACTCCGTCTTGCTGTGTCTGCATGGAAACCAGTTCGGACTGCATGGCGTCACCCTCACCCTCGGTTTGGATTCCAGACGCACTCGCTTTTGCACCGTTCCGGCTCGCACTTCGTCCCTATCCCTCAACCTGACCTGCGCAACCACTCGCTTGACATCCAATTACGAATCGTTATATCTTGAGTTGTATATGCATGTCAAGCAGAGTTTTCGAGATCCCAATTCCCTCCCCTCGCTCGACCTTTCCGGGACCGGCCTCTGCGCTTCTTTCAATTTCCGTCGTACGTCCCGCGCCGTTACCCGCCTCTTCGATTTGGCCCTGCAGAGCTCCGGAATTCGCTCCACCCAGTTCGGAATCCTGGTTGCCGTTGCCAAATCTCAACCCGTACCCGTCGGCCGCTTGGCCAAAACCCTGTGCACGGATTCCACGACCCTTTCCCGGAGCCTGGCTCTTCTGAAACGTGAAGGTTTACTGTTCATTTCCGGACGGTTAGCGAAGCGCCAGCGCTTTCTCACTTTGACGCCCGCCGGAGAAAAAGCTCTCGCCCGTGCTCTTCCAGAGTGGCGCAGAATACAGGAGCGATTCGTCAGCACCATCGGCCACGACTTCTGGACTACCTTCCGAAATGAACTCGAACGCCTCTCTGCCACGGCCGTCGAAATGGAGCAATCCGCCGCCAATCCTTCCCGGGACGCTGGCTGACATCCTTCCTCGCTCTGTTGTCCCCGGGATCTTGCCCACTCGCCTCTTTAGCTACGGCGCAGCCCCTCGCAAGGTTTCCGGCGTCCAAGAATCAAGTTAGAATAGGTAGGAATGCTCACCCAGATCGCAGGTTCAGACGCTGCAGTTGTACGCCACCCGCACCGCAAAACGCATGGCGTGATGGTCGGTCATGTTCGCGTGGGCGGCGGCGCGCCCATCGTCGTTCAGTCCATGACCAACACGGACACCGCCGACGTCGCAGCCACCTTCCGGCAAACCGTCGAACTCGCTGAAGCTGGCTCCGAGATCGTCCGCTGGACTGTCAACGTTCCCGAAGCCGCCGCCGCTGTTCCCGAAATCAAAAAGCGCCTTCGTGACGCCGGCTGCAACGTCCCGATCATCGGCGACTTTCACTACAACGGCCACGTCCTCCTCACCAAGTACCCGCAATGCGCAAAAGACCTCGACAAATATCGCATCAATCCCGGCAATGTTGGCGCAGGCCAGCGCCGCGACGAGCAGTTCTCCACCATCTGCAAGATCGCTCTCGATAACGGCAAGCCTGTGCGCATCGGCGTCAATGGCGGCTCCCTCAATCAAGAGCTGGTCATGGCCAACATGCAGGAAAACACCGACAAAAATCTCGGCAAGGAATCCGAAGAGATCATCAACGAGTGCATGGTCCTCTCCGCGCTGCAATCCACGGAGCTCGCTCTCGAGTGCGGCCTCACGCGCAACCAGATCATCATTTCCTGCAAAACTTCGCGCCCCCGCGATCTCATCACCGTTTATCGCGATCTCGCAAGCAAAACCGAGCAGCCATTGCACCTCGGCCTCACCGAAGCCGGCATGGGCATGAAAGGTCAGATCTGGTCCGCCGCATCCTTGGGAATCCTTCTCTATGACGGCATCGGCGACACCATTCGTATCTCGCTCACGCCGCGGCCCGGAGGCGATCGCCGCGAAGAAGTCTATGCCGCCTGCGAACTTCTTCAAGCCCTCGGCTTGCGCTCGTTTTCTCCGAGCGTCACCGCCTGTCCCGGCTGCGGGCGCACCACCAGCACCACCTTTCAGGAACTCGCCGAGCGCACCCAGGCCTACATTCGCGAAATGATGCCCCTCTGGAAAACCCAATACGAAGGCGTGGAAACCATGACCCTCGCCGTCATGGGCTGCATCGTCAACGGCCCCGGCGAATCCAAAGCCGCCAACATCGGCATCAGCCTTCCAGGCACGGGCGAAGCTCCCCGCTGCCCCGTCTATATTGACGGCAAGAAATCCGTCACCCTCGAGGGCACCTACGACGAGCTCGCCGCCGCCTTCAAATCCCTCGTGGACAACTACATCTCCTCCAAATTCCCCCGCAAGCCGGCGGCAGTGGAAGCAAGACCATGAAAATCTCCCGCGAAGACGTTCTCCGCGTCGCTGAACTCGCCTACCTCGATCTCTCCGAGACCGAGCTCGAAACCTATCGCGCCCAGATTGACGAAATCCTCGAGTACATCGGCAAGCTCAATGAGCTGGACACCTCGAATGTCGAGCCCATGGCCCAGGTCCTCGCCGACGATCAATCCGCCGACGCCACCCTGCGTGACGACGTCATCCAGCCCTGCGACGTCGCCCTGGAAATTTTGCAGCAGGCGCCCGATCCCGAGCCGCCCTTTTTCCGCGTCCCCAAGGTCATTGACCGATGACTCTTCGCGGTCCATGGAAATCCTTTGTAGGGACGCAGCACCGCTGCGCCCTAACTAGGCCACCCTCCACTTGCGACTCTGCGCTGTCATTCCGAGCGGAGTCTTCGGAGCGAGGAATCTGCTTTTTCTCCGACTTCCGCCGCGTAGGCCCCGGTGCCCTATGACCACCTGGTCCATCTCCTCCATCCGCGACGCCGTCGCAACGAAAAAACTCTCCGCGCGCGAACTCGTCTCCGAATTCTACAAACGCATCGAATCCCGTAATCTCGAGCTCAACGCTTTCCTAGCTCTCTGCCCCGAACGCGCCTACGCTCAGGCCGACAAGATTGACACCATGGCCTGGGCCGGGGACATGCTCCCGCCATTAGCCGGCGTTCCCATCGCCGTCAAGGACGTCATCAGCACCCGCGGCATCACCACCACCTGCGGCTCGAAAATTCTCCAGAATTACAAGCCGCCTTACGACGCCACCGCCGTCGCTCGCCTCGAAGCCGCCGGCGCCATCATCCTCGGCAAGACCAATTGCGACGAATTCGCCATGGGCAGCTCGAACGAAAACTCCGCCTATGGTCCTGTGAAGAATCCCGCCGCCATGGATCGCGTTCCCGGCGGCTCGAGTGGAGGCTCTGCCGCTGCCGTCGCCGCGGGCCTCGCCGTCGCCGCGCTTGGCACGGACACCGGCGGCTCCATTCGTCAGCCCGGCTCTTTCTGCGGCATCCCCGCCATGATGCCCAGCTACGGCCGCGTCTCCCGCTACGGCCTCATCGCTTTCGCCTCTTCTCTCGACCGCATCGGCCCGTTCGCCACCAATATCGGCGATGTCGCCACCATCCTGCAAACCATCGCCGGCCGCGATCACAACGATTCCACTTCCACCACCGCTCGCGTCCCTGATTACGTCGGCGACCTCCACAAACACGTCCGGGGTCTTCGCATCGGCATCCCGAAAGACTACTTCGCTGAAGGAATGGACTCCGGCGTCCGCCAAAAGGTCGAAGCGGGCATCGAACTCCTCAAAAAACTCGGCTGCCATCCCGTTGAAATCCGCATGCCCCACACGGATTACGCCATCGCCGTCTACTACATCATTGCCACCGCCGAAGCCAGCTCCAACCTCGCCCGCTACGATGGCGTCCGCTATGGCCTCCGCGTGGACGGCGATTCCCTCATCGGAATGTACCGCAAAACCCGCGGTGCCGGCTTCGGCCCGGAAGTCAAGCGCCGCATCGTCCTCGGCACCTATGTCCTCTCGGCCGGCTACTACGACGCCTACTATCTCAAGGGCCAGAAAGTCCGCACCCTCATCGCTCGCGACTTCCACGACGCCTTCACCAAGGCCGACCTCATCGTGACCCCCACTTCTCCTGTCCCCGCCTTCAAGTTGGGCGAGCGTACCGCCGATCCCTTGCAGATGTACCTTGCCGACATCTATACCGTCACCGGATCCCTTGCCGGTGTCCCTGGTATCTCCGTCCCCTGCGGAGCGATCGATGCACAACCAAACAGTTCACTGATCCAGGAGGGTTCTTCGCCCGCCACTCGCCACTCGCCACTCGCCACTTCTGCCAAGCTCCCTGTCGGCCTCCAGATCTTCGGCCCTCCCTTTGGCGAAGCGCGCGTCCTCCAGCTCGCTCACGCCTTTGAGCAGGCGGGCGGCGCGTCTCTGTAGAATTCTTCCCAAAATGTTCCCGATATTTCTCTCGGCTGGGGCGTTCTGCTGCTAAACTGGCCCCAATCCGCCCGTGCCCGGCCTCGATCGCATCGTTGAAAAGCTCCATCGCGCACAGCGCGGCTTCCTTTCCGCTGCGGACCTCGTCCCGCCGGACCTCTGGCGTCTCCGCCCTGCCGATGGCGGCTGGTCCGCTGGTGAAATCGTGGCCCACCTTTGCCAGGTCGAGCGCACCATTCTCGGTACTGCGGACCGCATCATCCGCCACGCGCCAAAGGCGGTACCTATATATAAGCGATTCCATCTCCCGCTGCTGATTGTCGAATCGCGAATCATTCGACGTAGGTCTCCAATCCCACTGGACGCCGAGCTCATTGCCGAAAAAGAATCCATGCTCGCGGACCTTCGCACTGTTCGGGAACGAACCCTCGCGTTCCTCGAAGAAACAAGTTCCCGCAATCTCCGTCCCTATTTCTGGCCTCACGCTTTCCTCGGAATGTTAAATGCGTATGAATGGTTCGAGATGATCGCCTCTCACGAAATCCGCCACACAAAACAAGTCAAAGCTCTCGCGAAAGAAATTCCAAAAGTGGTAGTAACTTCACAGAAATAGGAGATTTTTTTAGATTCACCTGCAAGCTTTGACAGTATGAGCAATTGCTGTACTCACGGAGAATACGTGCGAAATGGCGCGGTTTTCGCGGCTTTTGGAGCGAAAGTACTAGCCCGCGCGTTTTTGGCGAAGAGAACGGAACGACTATTGCAAGGAATTGATGCAGCGCTTACCCTGCACTCAGCATCGAACGATGTGTACGGGGTTCGCTGGGAACGAATCAAGGAGCAAGGCCGTGGTTACCGTCAAGTCGAGTCAGAAAATCTTCACCGACGCCGAAGTCGCCACCCTCACCGGCATCTGCGTGGATCATGTGCACAACTTCGCCAAGAGCCGCCACCTCGGCTTCATCGCCCGCGCCGCCGAACGCGCTGGCATTCAGGCCGATCAGTGGCTGTTCACGCTCTCGGACCTCATGGTCCTGGTGACGTTGTTCCCCAAGTGCTCTCATTAACCGCTCCGGGGGTTATGCCGGCAATTGGCCCGGCGCCCGGCCTTCACCGCTCTTTGGGCTCTCTTCGAGCTTTTCGTTGAGAGCCCTTTTCCTTTCTGTCCTCCCCCCGTCCTCCCTCATCCCGAATCCGCTCTCGCCCCCCGAAAACGGCGTGAGCGATCCGCCTTTGTAGTGCCCGCCGACCGTGGCGGGCCTTTTCTGTTTTGCTTTTTGTCTTTGCTCTCGGTTTCGCTCTTACCGGCTGCCGCACCCTTCGCCTTTAAGGCTGCGGATTTTGCTTTTTCCTGTGCCCCATCTCCGCCTCTTGTCGGGGCTCGACATGTCGTGCCCATCCCCCTCGCCCTGGCGCACTGCTTCCGCGCTTCCCCTCATTTTGAGCTCGCCTGCCCATGCCCTCCTTATGGAGTGGCCGACTTTCCCTGCCCCGAGCTCCCCGAGGGGAAGTCGGCAATGGGGTATAGCCCCGCTGACGCGGCTCCCTGTGGTAGGGCCTGACTGCGGCATGGCTGTCGACCAGAAAAATCGCGACACAAACCGGTGGGAGATGCTCGCGGGTGCCGCTCTATTCGAAATAGCCTTTCAGGGGGCGCTAAGGCACACATGCCAGCATAAGCAATAGCAAACTAGGGGCTAGCGGCACTATGTGCCGGGGTCTGCGGCTGGCCGGTCCTTTTAATTGTTCGTAGTGACGACCCATTTTGATTTCATCACGTGTTGGTCAGGAACCTCTTTCAACTTTGCACTCCTGAGCAGCTTCAAAGTCACCGCCGCTGCTTTCCTGTAGTCCGCCGTGGCCTTCTTCAAGCTCTTTACCTATTCAAACGCGTTTGGGCCAGTT
>Ga0335079_10011508_pt1 | contig 10088 bp, 10 predicted proteins | sample Lox_Sample_33_FD_206719 | JGI IMG/M metagenome (GOLD analysis project Ga0335079, IMG submission 206719) | Soil microbial communities from Loxahatchee National Wildlife Refuge, Florida, United States - Lox_Sample_3.3 | ecosystem: Environmental > Terrestrial > Soil > Wetlands | place: USA...
CTGTTCATTGACGAAGTGCACCGGCTGCAGCCGGTTCTCGAAGAACTTCTTTACTCCGCACTCGAGGATTACAAACTAGACATTCTCATCGGCCAGGGCCCGGCGGCGCGCACCCACACGATGGAAGTGAAGCCGTTCACGTTCATCGGCGCGACTACGCGAGCCGGGTTGTTGTCTTCTCCCCTGCGGTCGCGGTTCGGTCTTGTGCTGCGGTTGGATTTCTACAGCGACGAAGACTTGCGCGTGATCGTCGAGCGCTCGGCAGAGATTCTGGCCGTGGAAATCGATCGTCCCGGAGCGCTGGAAATTGCCAGCCGCTCGCGGGGGACACCGCGCATCGCCAACCGGCTGTTGCGGCGTGTGCGCGATTACGCGCAGGTGCGAGGGTCCGGCAAAATCGATTTGCCCACAGCTCAGGCTGCGCTCAAGATGCTCGAAGTGGACCGGCATGGATTCGATGAAATTGACCGTAAATTGCTGCTGACCATCATCGAAAAATATCAGGGCGGCCCGGTCGGGGTGAACACGCTGGCAGCGGCGCTGGCCGAAGAAGCGGACGCGATTGAAGAAGTGTACGAGCCGTTCCTGATCCAGATCGGGTTCCTGAACCGCACTCCGCGCGGGCGCGTGGCCACGCAACTGGCGTATGAGCATTTTGGGATTACGCCTAGTCGGCGGCAGAGTTCATTGTTCTAGCGTCGCTGCCGGAGCTTCGCTCCTGAACAGCCGAGGGCGGCTGTTCCCACGTGGCCTGTGACGGGCCCCAGCCGTTACAATGTCCCACAGCATGATTGCTCATCTGCGCGGGAAGCTGCTGGCCAAGCATCCAAACCAGGCCATCGTTGAGGCCGGCGGCGTTGGCTATGACGTCAGCATCAGCATTCCAACATTTTCCGACTTACCCGCTGTGGGAAATGATGTCGCCTTGCACATCCATACCCATGTGCGCGAGGACCAAATCGCACTTTACGGATTCCGGCACTCCGCTGAAAAACAATTGTTCGAGAAGCTGATTACCGTCAGCGGCATTGGGCCGAAGCTCGCAATCACGATCCTGAGCGGCATGCTGGCAGACGAAATGGTGGGGGCGATTCGGGGTAACGATGTCGCGCGGCTGACCAGAATCCCCGGCATCGGGAAGAAGACTGCCGAGCGCATGGTGCTGGAGCTACGCGACAAGTTGCCCGCAGAGAAGGCCGGGGAAACCGCTGCGCCTGCAGCTTCGAGCGCCACCGAGCAGGACGTCTTGTCGGCCCTGATGAACCTGGGCTATCAGCGGGCGGCCGCTGAAAAAGCCATGTCATCGGTCACGAAAAACGGATCATCTTTTGACGCCATGTTCCGCGAAGCTCTGGGGCTGCTCTCGAAGTAGGTCTGCACGGCGGCTCAGTTTCCAACAAATCTCAAATACAGATCGCGGTCCTGTTGGCACGCTTCGGCCATCTCTTTAATTTTCTGCCAGGCTTCGGCTTGCGTTTCGTCACGGGCGCGGCCGCGCACTTGCTCCCACTCCTGGAGGAACGAGTCCATCTGTAGATGATTGAAGACCGTCCTGCCGTAGGGATCAATGGCCCGCAAAAGAGGGAATTCGCTCTCGTCGCGGGCGGGAATGACGCCACTCAGGATGACCCAGTCGCTGCGTTCGCCAAGGTCGTCTTCCAGTTTTACTACCAGCGACAAACCATGCCTCCAGGAACTTGCCAGCAAGAATGTATCAATCTCCGCGGCTATTTTCCAATACAGTAGGTGCTGAAGATGAGATTAAGAATATCGTCGTTGGTGGTGGCGCCCGTGATCTCATCGAGCGGCCGCAGCGCGCTGTAAAGATCGAGCAGAAGCATTTCATGGGGAATACGATTGCCCGCGGCACTCCCGGCTGCAGCAAGCGCTGTTAGCGAATCCCGGACGAGCGCTTGATGGCGCAGGCTCGTCAGGAAGCCGGTTTCCGATGACGCGACAGAATCGCCGCCAATGTGGTGAAGAATCTGCGTCCGTAGTCCGGGAATGCCTTCGCCGGTGATTGCGGAAGTGCGCACCCTGGGCAACCGGGAATCAGGCGCCGAAAACTGTGAGCCGGCAATATCCGCCTTGTTCTCCACCAGGATCGCTGGGCGCTCGGCCACTTGCTCAATTAATTGCCGGTCTTCTGGGTCAGCCGGCTGGGAGGAATCAAGCACCACGAGCACGAGATCAGACTCGGCAAGCGCCTCCATCGACTTGCGGATGCCGATACTCTCGGCTTCGTCGAGTGCCCGGCGAATGCCCGCGGTGTCGACCAGTTCGACCGGAATTCCGCCGATGGAAACGGTCTCGCTGACCAGATCGCGTGTCGTGCCCGGCGAAGCGGTGACGATGGCGCGCTCTCGTTCGACCAGGCGATTGAATAAGCTGGACTTGCCGACGTTGGGACGGCCGACGATGGCGAGAGTCAGACCTTCGTGGACGACTTTGCCATAAGCAAAGGATCGGGCCAGCGCTTCGAGCGGCGAACGAACCTCCGCGATGTGCTGAAGAATCTGCTCGCTGGGCAGCACGGAAACATCGTCTTCAGCAAAGTCGATCCCTGCTTCCAGCCGCGCGATCAGTTCAATCAGCTTCTGCTTGATCGGTTGAAGGCGGCGTGAGAGCGCACCTTCCAGTTGCTGTGCGGCAACTTTGGCCTGGTAGAGGGTCTGCGATTCGATGAGATCACGCACCGCTTCGGCCTGCGTCAGATCGATGCGCCCGTTGAGAAAAGCACGCATGGTGAACTCGCCAGGCTCGGCCAAGCGCGCGCCCCGAGCGAGAGCCAGTTCGACAATGTGCCGCAGGACCACGGGCGAACCGTGAGCGGAGATTTCCACGATGTCGTCGGTGGTGTAGGAATGCGGCTTGGCGAAATAGGTGACGACGACTTCGTCGATGCGGTGTTCGTGTGGCCGCGGGCGACGCGCCCGCGCTTCGCCGGGTCGGGAACCCGGATCCACACAATTCGGATCGGGCTCGATCAGTTCGCCGAAGATAGCGCGGCCAGCCTCAAGCGGATGCTTCAGCCGAAGCATAGGCAGGGCGATGGCGCGAGCTTCGGGGCCGGCAAGGCGGACCACGCCGATACCGCCGCGTCCAGGCGGAGTGGCAATCGCGACGATAGTGTCGTCCAGGTTCACGGGGAGATTGTACTGCTGGCGATCGTCACCCCGCCCCGTGGTAAGCTTTGTGACGCGATGACGAAATCAAAGCTGGCAATCGTCGCGATTCTGCTTCTGACTGTGTTGCACAGTGCAGCACTCGATCAGAAAAAATCGAATGCCTCCGACTATGAAACGTTAGTCAACAAACTGAAGAGCGGCGACCGTTCAGTCGATTTCAGGGCGCTACGTCTAGCGTACGCTGATTCCTCCGCGAGCAGGACGGGTCCCGATACCGATCCAGACAAACAGGCTATGAACGCTGCGCTGAACGCCAACGATTTTGAGTCAGCAATCAAACACGCGGAGACCGTGCTCGCCGGAGATTACGTGGACATGGACGCGCACTTTGTCGAGTACATTGCAAATCGGGAATTGAAAGCCGCAGACAAGGCCGACTTTCATAAGTTCATCCTGCAAGGATTGCTGAAGTCGATTACCGATTCGGGAGATGGGAAGACGCCTGAAACTGCCTATCAGGTCATTGAGGTCCACGAGGAGTATGCGCTGCTGCATTTCATGGGCGTGGGTCTGCCAGAGTCACAGTCTTACCTACACAAGAACGGGCATGCCTACGACGAAATAAAGTTGAAGGATCCACATTCCGGGCAGGAAATAGCTATATATTTCAACGTCGATATACCCGCCAAACGTGGCCTTTAGCGTTTACTACGGAATTGACCTTCGCGACTGTCTGGCCGGAGTCCTATAATCCTTGGGATAAACAACCACAAAGCGGCGCAGTCCTTCGCCCTCGCTCTCGGTGCGCAGATCTTCAAAATCTCTTAAGGCGAGATGCACAATGCGCCGCTCGCGCGACGACATGGGAGTGAACTGGTAGGGAGCGCCAGTCTTGCGGACTTTCTCCGCAGCGACGGAAGCAGCCAGACGCAGTTCTTCCAGCCGCATGCTGCGGTGATTCATGCAATCGAAGTTGATTTTCTCGTGCTCATTGCCCGGGAGGCGGAGCATCTCGAGCGCGAGCAACTCAAGAGCGCGCAGCAGTTCGGCGCCGCGCTCCAGCAGCAGGGGCGAATCGGGACCGGAGAATTGCACCAGGATCTCGGGCCGCTCCCAGTCGCGTTCTTCGGGCAACGGCGGGTCCACCGTGATCCGGTATTTCAGGCGCAGACCGCCTTTGCTGACCACGGCGTTCAACAGTTCATTGATCTTGTTGGCGGCCTCGATTTTGTTGGGAATCGTCATAAGAACGGCTCTTGGCTATCGGCTTTGGCTCTTAGCTTTTGGCTCTTGGCTTTTGGCATCACTTTTTTGTGCCCGGCTGTTGAGCTCACCCAACAATCGCCTTCATGCGTGCAAGCCAAGAGCCAAAGACCAAGAGCTACTTATCTTTCTTCCTCGCCCGCTTCAGGGCCAGCTCCCGCATTTCGCGGCCGAGACGCGTCCGGTTCATGATCGCTTGCTGCACGATGCCAATGACGTTGCTCTCCAGCCAGTACAGGCCAAGACCGGAAGCCACGTTCCAACTGAGGAATCCGAACATCACCGGCATCATGACGTTCATCATCCTCTGCTGTGCCGGATCCATGCCAGCCTGGGGCGTCATGCGCTGCATCAACACCATGGCGATGACGATCAATATAGGGAGAATCCGGATGGTGGACGGTTCGGGCGAAGAAAGATCGTGAATCCACAACCAGTGCGCCTGGCGCAGATCAATCGCCGCGCCCAGCATGCTGTAGTACGCGATCAGAAAGGGCATCTGGATTAGCATGGGCAGGCAGCCGCCCCACATGTTGACCCCTTCGCGCTGCTGGAGTTCCCAGATTTCCTTGTTCATGTCCTGCCGCCGCGGATCGCGCATTCCATACTTCTTGTATTTTTCCTGGATGGCTTTCATCTGGGGCTGGATTTTCTGCATCTTCAACGCTGACTTCATTCCCGTAATGCGCAAGGGCAGCAGCGCGAGGTTAATGATCAGAGTCTGCAGTACGATCGCCCAGCCCCAGTTGCCGACAACCTTTTCATAAGTCCACCGCAGCCACAGGAAGAGTGGGCGGGCGATCCAACCCCAGAAGCCGAAGTTGACCAGAGCCCGAAGGTCGCGTGGAGCACCGTTGATGGTGGGAACGGTGACGGACTCCAAAACCGCCAAAGATTTAGGTCCCACATAAAGGTGCCCGGTCGAGGCGCCCTTCAGCTTGCCGACCGCGGCCCCCAGCACACTGTAGGGATGTTTTGGGTCTTGCGGATTTTCAATCGGGTTGTGCAGCGTGACCAGGGCAGCATTTTGCGGGTCGTCAGGAACAAAGACTGCGGCGAAATATTGGTCCACCACACCTGCCCAGTCCAGCGGGCCTTTTATCGTATTTCCCCCACTGATTTTCTTGATGGCCAGGCGCTCGGTGTCGCTGTCGAACTGGTAATCGATGCGGCCGGAAGCATAGCTGGCAGGCGTACTCTGATCGCCGAATCCCGCCGGCCACATGGGGAAAGCAGTGACCGGGCTTCCCTTCGCCGTTGCCGATACTTCCACACCCACCACATAGCTCTGGTCGAAGCGGAAAGTCTTGTGGACGGCAACGTCCGGGTCTGCGTATTCGAAAGTGATTTCGGCCGGGGCGTTTAGTGGGCCCGAACTCGAAGCCACGTAAAGTGCCGAGTTCAGCTTGTTGCGCTGAGTTTCGTCATAAGTCCAAAGCGAGAGCGGATAGCCGAACTTCTCTGCCGTCGCGCCATTCACAAGTTCGAGCGGCCGGCCCTGGTCGTCAAAGTATTTCTTGAGAACCCAAGATTTCACCTGGCCGCCGCGGTTGGTGAAGGTGATCCTGTAAACCTCATTCTCCGCCACGCTCTCCGATTCCGCGCTGGCCTCTTTGCCCCCTCCGGCCGGAAGCGGAACTGCGGTCTGGGGCGGCATTGCTGCTGGATTTGCAGAGGCCACTGGTGGGGCCTGAATCGGGGCCTGCTGCGTGGTCGCGGGCGGTTGCGGCAGATATTTCCGGAATAGCGACTGCGAGAGCAGAATGACCAGAAAGGTCAGACCAAAAACCAGAAGCAGCCGGCGCTCCATGCCGGGATCTTGCTGAGGATTTTGAAAGTCGGGCAAATTCGTGGCTCAGTGATTGCAAGGTGCCGCAGCCGGGGTACTTCCGGCAGCGGAATTGGATATCGGTCGCCGAATCGCCGGGTCGTAACCGCCTCGTGCTAAGGGATGGCATCGCAACAAGCGCTCCATCGCCATCAAGCTGCCGCGCAGGGCACCATATTCTTCGATAGCCTCCATCGCGTACTCCGAGCATGTCGGCACATACCGGCAGGCGGGCAGCAGCAGGGGCGAAAGCACCCACTTGTAGGCGCGCAGAAATCCCAGCATAACTCTGGCAAAAATTCGGATCATAGACAGAAAACTCTCACCTCTTTTGCGAAGACGCTATCGACTTATGAGGGTTCCCCTTTCAGCGCCGGACCGTCCGTTTCTTTCTGTTTGCCGCCCAGTTTCTGTTGAATCACCTGAAACGCCCGGGCAATCTCGCTTTGCACGTCGCGAAAATCCGCACTCAGCAACGACCGCTTGGGGTTGATGACCACATCGACCGGCATCTCGAGCGCACCTTGCAAGCGCACCGCCTCGCGCAGGCGGCGCTTCATGCGGTTCCGGTCGACCGCGCCACCGAGCGCCCGTCCTACCGTGAACCCGATCCGGGCACCTAGCCCCGGATCCCGCGCCAGATAGAATACGGTCATGCACGCGGCAAAATGGCGCTTCCCCTGCGTGTACACCCGCTCAAAATCAGCATGCCGGAGCAATCGCCCACACCGCGGAAACCGGCCAGACTTGCCAGCACCGGGCGCCCTGGAGCTGCCATGGAGAGCACTACGGCTCACAATTCAACTCACGGGGCGGAGCCCCCGCCAGTTCTGAGGCATGGGAAAAAATCTATTCACGGAAACCAGGTTTAACCGAGACCCGCTTGCGGCCCTTGGCGCGCCGGCGCGAAATCACCGCCCGGCCACTCTTGGTCTTCATTCGCGTACGGAATCCGTGCGTCTTCGAGCGGTGGCGCCGGTTGGGTTGGAACGTGCGCTTGGGCATGAAAAAATTGGCTGCTCCTGATTCGATTGTCGGTCGTGGAACAAACCACTAGTATAAACGAGCGGAGGCTGAGCGGTAAACGGCCGGCCGAAACCTGGAACGCGAGAGAGCAGTCCGCGTTCCGCTCCTGCACAACTCGCGCGGCAGTTATAATTTCAATACTTGACAGAAAACTTTTTCGAGTTCTGAATCATCCACACGGGAAAAAAATTCTTTGCCGAGATTCCCTCACGCCGAAAAATTTTGTGCTAGTATGCCGGACTGTCCCAGCTTGTGGAAATCATTGTCCGGTTCCCCAGCCCGCCCAGCCGTAGTGCCCGGGCTGCTTTGTTGGACAGAAACTTTTTCTACACGAACTTGAAGACGGCGCTGACCCTGATGGGCAGCCCTGCGAAAATTTCTTATGTCTGTTCCGAGTCCGAGCCTCTCTCCCAATCCGTGGGTGCGCATTCTGGATGCGCTCGAAAAAAAGATCAATCGCCACTCCTATGACACGTGGCTGAAGCCCACGCGCTACAGTCACTCCAGCGGAGGCGTCCTGTTCGTGCGGGTGCCGACGGCCGAGTTTCGTCACGTGGGTGACAAGTACGCCGACCTGATCCAGGAAGCCGTCGATAACCTGGGCATGGAATTCCAGGAAGTGAAGTTCGTGACACCGGAGGATGACCCTGCCTCCACGCCCCTGCGGCACGACGGCGGCCTCTCTCCCCGCCCGGTCCCACCCGCGGGGTTCCCTTCCCAGGCGCGGTTCGACTGGGATGGGGCGGCGCAGCTGAACCCGCGCTACACCTTTGATGCCTTCGTGATCGGCAGCGGCAACCAGTTCGCGCACGCTGCCTGCCAGGCCGTGGCGGAACGCCCGTCGAAAGCCTATAACCCGCTGTTCCTCTATGGCGGCGTGGGCATGGGCAAGACCCATTTGATGCAGGCCATCGGTCACGAGATCAAGCGGCGGATGCCGCAAGCCGCCATCTGTTACGTGAGCAGCGAGAAGTTCACCAACGAAATGATTAACTCGCTGCGTTACGACAAGATGACCAGCTTCCGGGACAAGTTCCGCAACGTCGACGTACTGCTGGTGGACGACATCCAGTTCCTGGCGCAAAAAGAACGCACGCAGGAAGAATTTTTCCATACGTTTAATGCCCTCCACGAGTCGCTGAAGCAGATCGTCATCGCCAGTGACCGGCCACCGAAAGAGTTGGCGGAAATCGAAGACCGGTTGCGCAGCCGCTTCGAGTGGGGATTGATCGCGGACATTCAGCCTCCCGATCTTGAAACCAAAGTGGCGATCCTGCAGAAGAAGGCCGAGCAGGAAAAGGTCACGCTGCCGACCGATGTGGCTTTGTACATTGCGTCCAACATCCGCTCTAACGTCCGGGAGTTAGAGGGGGCTTTGATACGGCTCGTGGCCCACTCTTCCCTTATCGGCGCTGAAATCACTCTCCCGTATGCTCAGCAGGTGTTGAAGAACTTTATTGATTCCCAGGCGCGAAAAGTGACCATCGAGTCCATTCAAAAAGCGGTGGCTGAGCAGTTTGGGTTGCGCCTCGTAGAGATCAAGGCGAAAAATAATTCGCGGGCCATCGTCTATCCCCGGCAGATTGCCATGTATCTGGCCAAGCACCTGACGGAAGCTTCTTTGCCCGAGATTGGTCGTCAGTTCGGTGGCAAGCATCACACCACGGTTCTGCACTCCGTCGATAAGATCGATCTCAATCGCAAGAATGACAAGGATTTGAACAGGTTATTAAATAAGTTGACCGAGCAGTTAGGCGCGTAGTTGCGGTTTGAAGGCAATTTCCCACTCACGGACGAAGTTTTCTCAGCGGGGCCCTGTGAAGGGGTTGTGGATGCTGTGCAGAGAGCGGATGAATTTAAATGGTACGGCCCAACGTTACCTTTTCAGTCTCCGCAGTAAGGAATAGTTTTGAACACCCGAGGAGCAGCACGCCGGGCGGCATATAGCGGTCTGAGACAGCTTTTCCACTTTTGCTGGCCCCCTACTGCTACTGCTAGTGTTCTTTGATTTTAGTTTTGATATAAGAAAGTATTCCAAGTAGCGTGTCGATGGGAGACTTGGTTTATGCCGGCAGAAGCTTTGGCATCCGCAGCTGGGACATCCACTAGCATGGAAATTACGGTCAGCAAGTTTGAACTCCTGCGTGAACTGACGGCCACCCAGGGAGTGGTCGAACGCAAGACTACCATTCCCATCCTTTCCAACTATTTGTTTGAAGCCGCGAACGACAGACTCTCGCTGACCGCAACGGATTTGGATCTCAGCCTGCGCACCTCCTGTAGCGCCAAGGTGAAGAAGGAGGGCTCGTGTACCATCCCAGCCCGCAAACTGCACGATTATGTAAAGCTCCTGCCTGATGCCGATATCACTCTCAAACTTCTGGAAAACCATTGGGTAAGCATTCGCTGCGGGCGTTCCAACACCAAGATGGTGGGCATGGCACGATCGAACTTTCCCACTCTCCCGGCGTTCCCAGCGGCGGGTGCGGTCAATATCCCGGCCCAGGTTTTCCGCAACATGATCGCCAAGACCGGTTTCGCGATTGCCAGTGAGGAATCGCGCTATACGCTGAACGGCGCGCTGATGATGCTCAAGCCCGAGTCGATTACCATGGTTGCGACCGACGGCCATCGGCTGGCGCATATCGAACGCGGTGGAGAGAAGTTCGAAGGCGTTTCAGGTGAAATGAAGACGCTGGTCCCGAAAAAGGCGATGGACGAACTCCGATCGCTGCTCGACTCGACGGATGCTGAGAGCATTGAGTTTGCCAAGGATGAATCTACGCTCTATTTCCGCATCGGACCGCGCCTGCTAACCTCGCGCCAGCTCACCGGACAGTTCC
>Ga0335079_10011509_pt1 | contig 10087 bp, 8 predicted proteins | sample Lox_Sample_33_FD_206719 | JGI IMG/M metagenome (GOLD analysis project Ga0335079, IMG submission 206719) | Soil microbial communities from Loxahatchee National Wildlife Refuge, Florida, United States - Lox_Sample_3.3 | ecosystem: Environmental > Terrestrial > Soil > Wetlands | place: USA: Florida...
CCGGCGCCCGTTCACGATGGGACAGCCGGCGTCGCCGAGCAACTGGGAGGCGCGGCGCAACAGGCGAAGATCGTGGCCGCTGCCGTCGCTCACGGGCGGCACGTAAGGCTCGCCAAACACTTCGTCCGGCACCTTGCCGCGGAACGGATCGAGCAGCGCGAGCTCGGCGGCGCTCGGCGTGCCCTGCGCCATCAGCGGCGAATTGGGGAACAGCGACACGGTGCGCTGATAGGCGCCGTACATGATGTTCTTGTTGGTGTATTCGAAATCGAAGGCGTCGATCAGCGCTTCGCGCAGGCGGCGGTCCTTGAATTTCTCGCGCCGGGTGTTGATGAACCAGCCTTGCGCGCCCGACAGCGTCGCGTCCGGGATCTGATCGCGCTTGACGCGGCCGTCCTTGAAGGCGGGAAAATCGTAGCGCGTCGCCCAGGTGCGCGAGGTGAACTCCTCGCGGAACAGATAGTTCTTGGCGGTGAAGCCGACGAAGCCGACCTCGCGGTCGCGATAATATTCGTAGCGCATGACGTCGAAATTGCCCTGTCCGCGCGAGACCGGCAGATCGGCGCCCCACCAGTCCTTCACGCGCTCGAACTCGATGAAATGCCCGGCGTCGAAGCGGCCGACTTTGTAGGGGCCGCTGCCGAGCGGCGCCTCCAAGGTCGACTGATCGAACGGCTGCTTGGCGTAATAGGCCTTGGAGAAGATCGGCAGCCCGGCGACGAACAGCGGTACGTCGCGCGCCCGCTTTTCGGCAAAGTGCACCATCACGGTGCGCTCGTCCGCTGCTTCCGCGCCTTTGCAGTCGCGCAGTTGCTGGGTGATGATCGGGTGGCCCTTGTCCTTCAGCGTGTTGAGCGACCACGCGACGTCATGCGCGGTGAGCGGCGCGCCGTCGTGGAATTTCGTCTGCTCGCGCAGGGTGAAACGGTAGGTCAGACCGTCTTCGGAAATGTGCACGCCCTTTGCCGCCAGCCCATACATCGCGTCGGGCTCGTCGCCCGAGCGCACCATTAAGGTGGCGAAGCAGTAGTCCATGCCGAAGGCGCCCTCGCCTTTGAGGATATAGGCGTTGAGCGAATTGAAGGTGAGGAACGAGCCGTTGTAGCCACGGCTCGACACCGCTTCCGAATAGACGCCGCCCTTGGGTGCGTCCGGATTGACGTATTTGAAATGAGGAAAATCCGCCGGGTAAGCGAGATCGCCGAAGGCCGACATGCCGTGCCGCTCGGTCTCTTGCGCAGCCGCCGGCGAAGCAAATTTCGCGGCGGCCAGCGCACCGGCCGACAATACCAAGGCATGCCGACGCGTGATCAAGACCGCTGCGGCAGCTTGGCCGCCTTGTCCGCATCCCACCACCAGATGGAGGGGAATGCCGAACGTCCGTATTTCGGCATGTTCTGCGGACGGCCGAAGCGATCCCAGCGCGCCGTGCGCGTAAAGGGATAGGTCCATTGCGGCACGACGTAGAAATTCCACAACAGCACGCGGTCGAGCGCGTGCGTCGCGGCGACCAGCTCCTCGCGACTCTTGGCGAAGATGATGCGCTCGATCATCGCGTCGACCGCGGGGTTCTTGATGCCGACGATGTTGCGCGAGCCAGGAATTTCGGCCGCCTGCGAGCCCCAGAAGTCGCGTTGCTCGTTGCCGGGCGACAGCGACTCGCCCCAGGAGGCGATGACGATGTCGAACTGCCACTGCCGCATGCGGTTTTCGTATTGCGCGCTGTCCACGGTGCGCACCGACACCGCGATGCCGAGGCGCTCCAGCGAGGGCTTGTAGAACAGCATCACCCGCTCGAACGAGGGATCGTCGACCAAGAGCTCGACCGCCAGGTTTTCCTTGGTCTTGGTGTTGACGAGCCTGGTGTTCTCCACCTCGTAGCCGGCCTCGCGCAAAAGCTTCAAGGCTTCGCGCAGATTGTTGCGCACGTTCTCCGGCGTGCCGCCAACCGGGTTCGTGTAAGCTTGCGTGAACAGCTCGGGCGGCACTTTGTCTTTCACGCTCTGCAGGATGTCCAGCTCCAGGCCCTGCGGAACGCCCGAACAGGCGAGCTCGGTGCCGGAGAAATAGCTGCCGATGCGCTGGTACTGGCCGAAGAAAATCTGCTTGTTCATCTCCTCGAAATCGAAGGCGAAGTTGAAGGCGCGGCGCAGGCGCGCGTCCTTGAACTTGTCGCGCCGCAGATTGAAGGCGAAAGCCTGCATCACGCCGACATTGCGGACGGGAAATTCCTCCTTCACCACTTTCTTGTCGCGCACCGCCGGAAAATCGTAGGCGGTCGCCCAGTTCTTGGCGCTGTTCTCGGTGCGCCAATCGACCTGATCGCCCTTGAACGCTTCCAGCGCGACGGTGGAGTCGCGGTAATACTCGTAACGGATCTGCTGGAAGTTGTTGGTGCCGATATTGACGTTGAGGTCCTTGCCCCAATAGTCGGCGACTTTCTCGTAGACGATGGTGCGGCCGGGAGCGAATTCCTTGATGCGGTACGGGCCCGAGCCGAGCGGCGGCTCGAGCGTCGTCTGCGTCACGTCGCGTTTCTTGCCGGACTTGTCGGTACCTTCCCACCAATGCTTCGGCAGAATCTGCAACTGGCCGACGATCTGCGGCAGCTCGCGATTTCCCGGACCGTCGAAGGTGAAGGTGACGTCGCGCTCGCCGGCTTTTTCCGCCTTCACCACGTGCCGGTAATAGGCGGCGTATTGCGGGCTGTTCTTCTTGAAGGTGTCGAACGAATAGACCACATCGTCGGGCGTCACCGGCTTGCCGTCGTGCCAATGCGCGTTGGCGCGCAGCCGGTAGGTGACCGAGGTACGGTCCTCGGGATAGCTCACCGCCTCGGCGAGCAAGCCGTACTCGGTCGAGACCTCGTCGAGCGCGGGCGTCGATAGCGTCTCGTTGATCAGCTCGAGCCCGCTGGCGAGGCTGCCCTTAACCACCGCGACCACGCCGTTGAAATTATCGAAGGTGCCGAAGGCGATCTGGCGGATGGCGCCGCCCTGCGGCGCGGCCGGATTGACGTAGTCGAATTGTTTGAAGCCGGCCGGGTAGTGCGGCTCGCCGAACAGCGACAGGCCGTGCTTCCACTGGCGCTCTTGCGCGGCCGCTTCGCCCGCCAGCAACCCGCCGCCCGCCGCGCCGATCGCGGGCACAACCAGCGCGGCGGCGGTGCTGCGCAGAACGGTACGGCGGGTGAATTTCATGGCCATGCTCCGGCGCGGTTGACGCGCTTTCCCTGCAATCGCGGGGGATTATGTCGGTTTTTCGATCCGCCACCAGCGGCTCGCGCCGTGCCGTTAAACGCAACGGCCGGGCTTTGGCCCGGCCGTATCCCAATCACGCGATGCCTAAGGTCACTTCGCTGGCGCCGGAGCAGCCGCAGGTGCGGGCGCTGCCGGCGCGGGCGCTTCGGCCGGCTTCGGCGGAGCCGCCCCGGCGGCGGGCGCGGGAGCAGCCTCCGCGGCCTTCGGCAGCGGCACAGGATTGTCCGACAGTGTGCGCAGATAGGCGATCACGTCAGCCCGCTGTTCCTCGCGCGACAGGCCGGCAAAGGTCATGGCGGTGCCGGGGATATAGGCCTGCGGATGGGTCAGGAACTTGTTGAGCTCGTCATAGGTCCAGTTGCCGCCCTTGGCCTTCATCGCCGCCGAGAAGTTGAAACCGCGGTCCTTTCCGCGCTCATCGCCGACGATTCCATACAGATTGGGTCCGACACGGTTCGGCCCGCCCTTCTCGAATGTGTGGCAGGCTTGGCATTGCTTGGCCGTCGCTTGGCCCTTTTCAACCGACGCCGAGGCGAGGAGGTTCTCGATCGGCTGCTCGGCCGGCTTGGCGGCCGGCTTTTCCCCGCCTTCCGTCTTCACGGCAATGGCGTAGCCGGGCTTCGCCGGCTTCTCCGGCGCGAAAAGAGCGCCAGCCGCAATATTGAGCGCGAGCAGGATCAGGCAGGTGCCGAGAATGGCGCCCAGGACCTTGTTGAGTTCGAACGAATTCATCGAAAAAAGGCTCCGGAAAGGGGCGCGGACCGGCAAGGCACGGATTCGCCGCCGAGGGCTCGGCGGCGGCGGACAGATACCGTTTTGCCTCCCGTCTGGCAACCCGTATAAGCGCCGCGGCCCACTCGACATTCATTCAGGGCGCAGACGCCGAATCGATGCCCGACACCATCGTCCTGATTCCGGCCCGCATGGCCTCGACCCGGCTGCCCGGCAAGCCCTTGGCCGACATCGGCGGCTTGCCGATGATCGTGCAGGTGCTGCGCCGCGCGCAAGCCGCCAAGATCGGCGAGGCGGTGGTGGCGACCGATTCCGAAGCGGTGCAGGCGGCGGTGGAAAAGTCGGGCGGCCGCGCCATCATGACGCGCAGCGACCACGTGTCCGGGTCCGACCGCATCTACGAGGCGCTGGAGGCGCTCGACCCCGAGCACCGCGTCGGCGTGGTGGTCAATGTGCAGGGCGACCTGCCGACCATCGATCCCGCCGACATTCGCGCCGCGCTCGGACCGCTCGCCGATCCGCAGGTCGATATCGCGACGCTCGCGGCCGTCATTACCAACACATCGGACCTCACCAACCCGAACGTGGTCAAAGCCATTGGACCGCCCGCGGCTTCCGGCCGTTTCCGCGCCACCACCTTCACCCGCGCCAACGCGACCGGACCTGGGCCGCACTATCATCACATCGGCCTTTATGCCTACCGGCGCGCTGCGCTGGAGCGCTTCGTCAAGCTGCCGCCGTCGGCCAACGAGCGGCGCGAGAGGCTCGAGCAATTGCGTGCGCTCGACGCCGGCATGCGCATCGACGTGGCCATTGTCGACAGCGTGCCGCTCGGCGTCGACACGCCGGAAGAACTGGCCAAGGCGCGCAAGATGCTCGGCGGTTGACTCCGGCCGGGGGGTCTGCGCAAGGATCGAGGACAGGTGGGATCATGGCCAAGAAGAAGATCATCTTCCAGGGAGAACCGGGGGCGAATTCGCATCTCGCCTGCCGCGAAGCCTACCCCGACCACGAACCGGTGCCCTGCCCGACCTTCGAGGATTGCTTCTCCGCGCTCAACGCCGGCGACGTCGAACTCGGCATGATCCCAATCGAGAACTCGGTCGCCGGCCGCGTTGCCGATATCCACCATCTGATGCCGACGGCCAAGCTGCATATCGTCGCCGAGTGGTTCCTGCCGATCCGCAATCAATTGATGGCGCCGAAGGGCGCCAGCTTGAAAACCATCAAGTCGGTGGAAAGCCACGTGATGGCGCTCGGCCAGTGCCGCAGGATCATCCGCGAGCTGAAGCTCAAGCCGATCGTGGCCGCCGACACTGCCGGCTCCGCGCGCGAAGTGGCCGAGAGCAAGGACATCACCCGCGCGGCGATTGCTTCGCGGCTGGCCGCCGAGATCTACGGCCTCGACATCCTGAAGGAAAACGTCGAGGACGAAGCCAATTCCACCACGCGCTTCATCGTGCTCTCGCGCGAGAAGAAATGGGCGGCGCCGGGACAGGGCAAGGTCGTCACCACCTTCGTGTTCCGCGTGCGCAACGTGCCGGCCGCGCTCTACAAGGCGCTCGGCGGGTTCGCCACCAACGGCGTGAACATGACCAAGCTCGAGAGCTACATGATCGGCGGCAATTTCTTCGCCACCCAGTTCTATGCCGACGTCGAAGGCCACCCCGACGACCGCTCGCTGGTCTTCGCGCTGGAGGAGCTCGCCTTTTTCTCCAAGGAAATGACCATCCTCGGCGTCTATCCGGCGCATCCCTATCGCGACACGTTCAAGGAAGAGAAGGACTGATGGACATAAGCACTATAATCAAAAAATAAAAATCTCAGGGAGGACGTCATGAAAGCCGTGCTGCGTCTGCTTGCCTTATGCGCCGGGCTGCTCATCGCCGGCAACGCCGGCGCTGCGGGGCAATATCCCGATCATCCAGTGCGCGTCGTGGTCGGCTTCGCCGCCGGCGGGCCGACCGACGTCATCGCCCGCATTGTCGCCGAAAAGCTATCGGCCTCCCTCGGCCAGCAATTCTACGTCGAGGACAAGCCGGGCGCCGGCAGCAACATCGCCAGCGCCGAGGTCGCCAAGGCGTCACCCGACGCCTACACCCTCACCGTGGTCAGTACCGGCTTCATGGTCAACATGAGCCTTTACGCGCACGTGCCCTACGACGCGGTCAAGGACTTCGCGCCGATCACCATGGTCGCTTATTCGCCCAATGTGATCGTGGTCAATCCGTCGGTGCCGGCGAAGTCGGTCAAGGAGCTGGTTGCGCTGATCAAGGCCAATCCGGGCAAATACAGCTTCGCCGGCCCCGGCATCGGCTCGACGCCGCATTTGTCAGGCGAATTGTTCAAGCAGAAGTTCGGCCTCGAGATGGTGCACGTGCCCTATCCCGGCGCGGCGCCGGCCATCACCTCGACCATCGGCGGGCACACGCCGATCGCGTTTACCGCGCTGCCGCCCGCGCTCGCCAATGTGCAGAACGGCAAATTGCGCGCGCTCGCCATCCTCGCGTTGAAGCGCAGCGATGAGCTGCCTGACGTGCCGACCATGGCGGAGGAGGGCTATCCGGGACAGGAAGCCGACACGCTCACCGGCGTGCTGGCGCCGGCCGGGACGCCGCAGCCGATCATCGATCTGCTTTATCGCGAAATCGCCAAGGCCGTGGCGCAGCCCGACGTCACCGCGCATTTGCGCAAGCTTGGCTTCGTGCCGGTGGCGAACAAGCCAGAGGAATTCGGCGCGCGCATCAAGAGCGAGATCGAGAAGTGGGGCAAGGTCGTGCACGACGCGCATCTGCGCATCGAGTGACGTCCTACTCCGCCGCTTGCTTCGCCGGCGGCCGCATCGATTCGAGGCCGTCCGCAGCCGTCGCCGAGATGGTCGTGCGCACCATGTAGCGCGCCTCGTGCGCCGGCCACGGCCGGCCGCGATGCATGGTGGCGCGATTGTCCCACATCACCACGTCGCCGGTTTTCCACGCATGCACGTAGCTCGTGCCCGGCGCGGTCGCGGCGGCCATTAGCTCGTCGATCAATCGCTTGCCTTCCGCCGGCTCCATGGCTTCGACCGCATAAGCGTGCGAAGCGAGATAGAGCGCCCTCTTCCCGTTCACCGGGTTCTTCCACACCATGCGCCAGCACACCGGCGGCAGCGCCGCGCGCTCCTCGGGGCTGGCAAGGCCTTCCGCGATCTGCCCGCGCGAATGCGCGTAGTCGTGCCAGGCGAAGGAAGTGGCGAGTTTCACCTGCAAACTCTGATCGAGCCGCGCGAAGGCGAGCCGCGTCGAGACGAATTCGGTCTCGCCGCCGTTCGCCGGAATGATACGCGCCGACAGGATCGAGGTGAGCGCCGGCGTACGCTTGAACGAACTGTCGGTGTGCCAGAGCTGGTTCGCCTTGTTGCGCATGGCATAACGGTGATCCGGCGGCACCACCTTGCCGTCCGCACCGATGGTGGTGAGGATGACGAAATAACTGCCGGTGCCGAGCGAGCCGACCTTGGTCACCTCGGGCGGGCCGAAGCGGCGCGAGAAGGCGAGCTGGCCTTCGTCACTCACCTCCTGGCCGCGGAACACCAGCACCGAATGCTCCTCGAAGGTCGCGCGCGCCGCGGCATAGGCGGCGTCATCATGCGCGATGTCGGCGAGCGTGACGCCGCGCAGCTCGGCGGCAAATCCCGGACCCAGCGGGACGATGTCCATGGCGCGTTCTCCCGGTTTTATTTGTTTTTTAAAGTGTCCCGCAAAAGCGCTCCGCTGGCAAGCAAGCTCCGCCTTTGCGCGGCGTGTGCAATCCATTACACACCATTGAAAAGCCGGGCTGAAACGAAACCGGCGTGGGGGAAACAATGGATACGACCTCAAACGTCGCCCTGGTGACCGGCGCGGCGCGCGGTATCGGGCTCGCCACCGCCAAGCGCTTCCTCGCCGACGGCTGGCGCGTGGCGCTGCTCGACATCGACGGCGAGAATTTGCAGCGCACGTTTGCCGCACTCGCCAGGCCCGAGGCGACGATCGCCATCACCTGCGACGTCGCCGATCCGCCCGGCGTCGCCCGCGCGCTGGCGACGGTCGCGGGGAAATTCGGCCGGCTCGACGCGCTCATCAACAATGCCGGCATCGCCATCTTCAAGCCGATCCTCGACGTCACCTACGAGGACTGGTCGCGCGTGCTGGCGGTCAATCTCACCGGGCCGTTCTTGTGCGCGCAGGCGGCGGCGCCGCTGATGCGCGACTCCGGCGGGGGATCAATCGTCAACATTACTTCGATTTCGGGCCTGCGCGCCTCGACGCTGCGCACCGCTTACGGCACCAGCAAGGCCGGACTTGCGCATTTGACGCAGCAGCAGGCAGTCGAGTTCGCGCCGTTGAACATCCGCGTCAATGCCGTCGCGCCGGGGCCGGTCGATACCGCAATGGCCAAGGCCGTGCATACACCGGACATCCGCGCCGCCTATCACGACGCCATCCCGCTCAACCGCTACGGACTTGAAACCGAGCTCGCCGAAGCGATCTTCTTCTTGTGCAGCGACCGCGCCAGCTACATCACCGGCCAGACGCTGGCCGTCGACGGCGGCTTCGAGGCGACCGGCATCGGCCTACCGTCGCTGCGCGAAGCAAAGCGGAATAGTTGATCACGCGACCCTTGATCCGTCGTCCTGAGGTGCGAGCGAAGCGAGCCCCGAAGGATGATCGGCCGCCACCCTTCGAGGCCCGCGCTAGGCGCGGGCACCTCAGGGTGACGGAGAGGCGCGCTCCCGCTCGTAGCGTTCGACGAAGCGCGGCGAGAGCTTGCGCAGGCGATCGAGATCGACGCGGCCGGAACGGGTGATGTAGCTCATGGCGAAGTCGGCCGGCTTGAGTTGCATGAACTCGGCGAAATTCTCGTACCAGGCGGCGCTGGCGCTAGCGCCGGCAACCAGCTTGTCGACGATCGGCCGGCGCGCCGCTTCGAACGCCGGCAGCGCGGCGGCGACGTCATCGCCGTGCTGAGCGAGCGCGCGGTCGAGCGCGATGGCGTCCTCCATGGCGAGCCGCGTGCCGGAGCCGATGGAAAAATGCGCGGTATGCAGCGCGTCGCCGATCAGCGCGTATTTGCCGTGATGCCAGCGCGCGTTGGCGACCTGCGGAAACCGCCGCCAGATCGAATTGTTGGAGATCAGTGGGTGGCCGCCGAGCGCGTCGGCGAAGATCTTCTGGCACAGGCTGCGCGATTCCGCTTCCTCCATGCGTTCGAAACCGGCACGCGCGAAGGTCGCGTCATCGGTCTCGACGATGAACGTGCTGCGTCCCGGCGCGTAGCGGTAATGGTGCGCGTTGAAATCGCCGAACGGCGTGTGGCGGAAGGTCTGCGTCAGTGTGTCGTAGCGCTGGCCGGTGCCGAACCAGGCGAAATGGTTGGCGAGATAGCTGACGCTGGCGCCGAATTGCTCCGCGAACGTGCGCCGCACCAGCGAATTGACGCCGTCGGCGCCGATGACGAGATCGGCGTCGCCGAAATCGTCGAGCGAAGTCACTGCGCGGGAGAACTGCGGCTCGATGCCGACCGAGCGCACGCGCTGCTGCAGCAATTGCAGCAGCCTCAGCCGGCCGATGGCGGCAAAGCCGATGCCGTCGATGACGACGCGCTCGTTGCGGATCACGAGCGTCATGTCGTCCCAGGATTGCATCTGCGGCGTGATTGCCGCGTATGTTTGCGGATCGTCCTCGCGCAGGAATTCGAGCGCACGGTCGGAGAACACCACGCCGAAGCCGAAAGTGGCATCGGCCGGGTTCTGCTCGACAATCATAATGTCGGCGTCCGGCCGCCGGCGCTTCAGCAGATATCCGAGATAAAGCCCGGCTGGCCCGGCGCCGAGAATGGCGATGCGCATGATTGCTTGTACCGCACGGGCTGTTGATCGTCATGCCCGGGACAAGCCAAGCCATATTGCGTAAAATTATCCGGTTACCAATACGGAGCGGCTCCATGGTCGAAACCAGCCTCGCCCTCACATTTCACATCCTCGGCGCCGTGGTCTGGGTCGGCGGCATGTTCGCCGCCTATGTCTGCCTGCGGCCGGCGGCGGGGCCGCTGGAGACGCCGCAGCGGCTGGCGCT
>Ga0335079_10011510_pt1 | contig 10086 bp, 10 predicted proteins | sample Lox_Sample_33_FD_206719 | JGI IMG/M metagenome (GOLD analysis project Ga0335079, IMG submission 206719) | Soil microbial communities from Loxahatchee National Wildlife Refuge, Florida, United States - Lox_Sample_3.3 | ecosystem: Environmental > Terrestrial > Soil > Wetlands | place: USA...
TAACAGCGATGCCCAGGGCTTTGCACTTTCTGCTGAGAGGAGGGAGCCAAAACGCCGACGTTTTGCGTATTTGTTAGTAGGAACCAAAGTGGGGACTCGGTCAGTTAAGAGAACGGCCTCGGAAAATGTGCACAATTAAGTCGTCTGGCGGACCGCGTGGGGGTATTATGAAGCTTCTCACTCAGTCGAATCCTTTAGCAGTTTGCCTCGGTTGCCAGTCGGTTGTGGCCGAGCACAGGCCTGGCAGCCGGCAGGAGGAAACGACATGCTTTGCACGGTTCTTCGCATTGCCATATTCGTTCTTACGAGCACTACCTCTGTCTCGGCGCAGGTACAAACGGTGGGCGATGTGTCCTTTGCTGTCCTTGATGGCTGGAATTTCCAGCCACGGCGTGACCGTGGGTCGGTGACCATGAAGGCAGACAGCCGTTTCTGGGTCGTGGCCGTGAACACTCCCCCGGAAACGCCAATGACGACTTCCGCGCTGACTGGAAGCGCATTGTGCTCGCGGGGCCCGACTGCCGCGGCGTTCCTAACTATGACCCATACGACATCAGCCTTATGGTTGACTATCCGCGAAAGTATTGTGACGCTTTCCGCCATAACGATCATCCGGGACGGCGACCTATGGAGCCGTGCCCCCAAGAAGTAGCGCTCTGAGCTGGCATCAACGGCACCACGGCGGCTTCGGCATTGGGCAGCGACCAAGTTGGATGTTGCTGCCGCTGCCGCGGCAAACCAGAGGCCGACGAAACACGTGGAGGGAGATATGGCCCCAGTGCCCGATCATTACGAAAGCTTGGAAATCACCCCCAAAGCAACTCCGCCTGAGATTGAGCGCGCCTATAAAGGGCGAGCTGCGGAACTGCGCGCGTCGCGGGTGGAGGATGCCCCGGAGGAGCTCGCCGAGGTGGAGGCGGCCTATGCGGTCTTGCGGGATCCGGCGAGGCGCGCCAGGTACGACGCAGATGTACGCAAGGCGGAGGAAGAGGAAGACAAGAAATCCGCGGAACTGGATGCCCAGCTTCCGCGCAACCGGCGCCGTCACCGCAAGCACGTAGATGGAACAAGTGGCTTGCTCGACGCCCTCTGGTCCATTCTGAAACTTTTCGGGTAACTATACGGCGTGCCATAAATTGTAGCGTCGATCTCCCATCGACGACGGCGGTCGGAGACCGCCGCTACAAAGGAATGCGCAAACACTTCTGTCGCCCGGTTTGGAGATCTGCGCGGTCGGAGTATGTTCTGCGCCATCTGGATTCCAGAGGAGGAAGTAACATGCTTAGGTCGGTTCTTTTCATTGCGATTTTCGGTCTTGCGAACGTTGCCTCGGCCTCGGGGCAGGTACAAACTGTGGGCGATGTCTCTTTTGCGGTCCTCGATGGCTGGAATTATCAGCAAGGGCGTGACCTTGGGGCGATGACCATGAAGGCGGACAGCCGTTTCTGGGTTGTGGCCGTGTACACTGCCATGCCTTCCAGCGGAGACCCCGATGCCGACTTCCGAGCTGCCTGGAAGCGCGTGGTGCTCGCTGGGCCGGACTACCGCGGTGTTCCTAACTACGGCCCCTACCTCGTCACCGGTTCGGTCGGCTATCCGGGAAAATACTGTGACGCTTCAAGCGTCAACAACACGACGTACACCCGCCTTTACGTGCTGGAGGCAGGGAAGATGTGCGTTCCGGTGGCGTTCATCAGCCCGAACCGCGGGGTGCTGGACGCCATGGAGCACAACGCGCGGGCCGTCGTCGGCAGCGTGCGCGTGGCGCCGCTGCGGGCCTCCCCCATCAAATTTTCCATCAACGTAGCTGATCTCGCGGGACACTGGACCAATGGGATTGTGACCAGCATTGACTCTTACAGCCCCGCGGGCCAATACCAGAGCAACTCTCTCACTGCCGTGAGATACGAATACACCATCGCCGCCGACGGCAGCTACACCTACAAGTTGGGCGGGATGCTGAATAACCGCATGACCAGCGACGATGACTCCGGCGTGGTTGAACTGGGAGGCGAGTTCGTGACTTTGAAAGGGCATAAGCACACTAACCGCTACCGCTTTGCAAATCTCCAACAGGCGCTGGATGGTTCCACGGTGCTGACCCTTTGGCCGCCCATCGAGATGGCGAAAATCTACCCCAGCCGGGACAGCGAGTATTGGACCCGGTCAGCGAAGAAGTAGCAATGTCTGCCAAATAGTGGCGCCTTCCCACACAAGGGCTTTGCACAATCTGCCGAGAGGTCTGAACCAAAATACCGGTTTTTTGCGCATGTGTTCGTAAGGACCAAAGTCGGGCATTCGGTCAGTAAAGAGAACGGCATCGACCAATGTAACGGACAAGTTGTCACCCAAAACTGATCGGTGTACAATGTACCTATCCACTCAATAAATAGTCCAGGAATTAACCTTGCCGGCCATTGGATTGAGTTCGACGAGGGTAGTCAAAACTTCAGGAACGAGAAGGAGCAGAAAATGGCGAACAAGAATCTCAAACTCAAGTTGACCAGCGACCAACAAAGGCAGATCAAGGAAGCCACCGGTAAGGACGTCTCAGAGCTGAACATCGGAATTGCCTCCGGGGGCGAGATTACCGAGGATGACCTCGAGAACGTAGCCGGGGGAGCAAAGAAGATTTGTCACTTCACACAGAATTGAAGGCCCCCAAATCGCAGTTGGGCGTTCAGTTCGACTCGGGCTAATTAACAATCTTAATAACAACGAAGGGGAGGTACCTTCGTGGGCCGATGAATCCGACTTCTTGGCCGGGGGCGGTGCTATGCTCCACGCCCGGTGTCGCTTAATGTTTTGAAAGATGGAGCACGTCGCCAATTCAAAGACGAAAAGTTGAGAAAGTTAGTTAAAGCTCCAGCGGAAAAAAGGAGTAGAAAATGGCAAACAAGAATCTCAAACTCATGTTGACCGGGGACCAGCGGAGGCAGATCAAAGAAGCCACCGGCAAAGACGTAGCGGAACTGAATATCGATCTTGCCTCGGCGGGGGAGATTACCGAGGATGACCTCGAGAACGTAGCCGGGGGATTAGGAACAAAGAAAAACTGTGGAAGCACGAGCATCGGTTGCTACCCCTAGGCCAGCGAAATAAACAAGCTCATATCGTAAACGTGAGTTCGGCTTTGGTGGGGCGGTCAGCGGGCCTCAAAGCTGTGAGGGAGGTGCTCTTCCCCGCCAAGGGACGCAACTGCCTGGCCGCGAGCGGCACTGCGCGCTAGGGGGAAGGCTATTGCATATACAACCGGACACCTCAATCGCGTTGGAACGCGTATCCCCGAATCAAGGACGAAAAGTTAAGAAGAGAGCTCAAATCTACAGTGACAAGAGGAGCTAAAAATGGCAAACAAGAATCTCAAACTCATGTTGACCGGGGACCAGCGGAGGCAGATCAAAGAAACCACCGGCAAAGACGTAGCGGAACTGAATATCGATCTTGCCTCGGCGGGGGAGATTACCGAGGATGACCTCGAGAACGTAGCCGGGGGATTAGGAACAAAGAAAAGCTGTGCGAATACAGGCACAGGCGGGGGCGGCCCTGGCTCCCCGAAATGACCTAGCTCAAGTCGCAATCAAGTCTCCCACTTGGGTGGCACGGGAGACACGTTTGGCAGCCGGGAGGGGGGATACGCCCCACCGAGTCAAGAGATTCAACTTCGTGGCCGTCAGCGGTAGCACGCTCCACGACCGTCGTGACTTGGCGTATTGAGGGGGTTGGATGAGGGACCAGGCTGCGGTGTTAATCAAGCTCAACAATGCCCAGCGGGCGCAGATTAGGGAATTGTCGGGCAAGGACGTGGCGACGCTCCGCCTTGAGCCGCTTGAGACCCGTTCGGGCTGGCTCTATGCGGCAGGACAGGGCAAAGAAGCCTGGTTGCTGAAACATCACGACCCTCAGTACTACCGGTCCGCTAAACGGAACCACCAGCCGAAAATCGACCCGCGATATGCCCGTTTTCGCATGAGCATCGGTCCCTCCCGCATTCACAAGACGGGCGTCTTCGCTGCAGAGAGAATTCCGGCGAAACGCAAGGTAATTGAATATACAGGCGAACGCGTCAACCCCGTGGAAGCTTATCGCCGAATCAAAGGCGCAAAAAGGACTTATGTTTTTGCCGTTGACAAGTTTTGGAATGTCGATGGAGTGGTCGGCGGCAGTGGAGCGGAGTTCATCAATCACAGTTGCGATCCCAACCTGAAATCGCGAATCGTCGCCGGCCATGTGCTGTACCACAGCATACGGACTATCGAGGCGGGCGAGGAGCTGACCGTGGATTACAGATTTTCCAGTAAGGCCTGTAAGGTACCCTGCCAGTGTGGTTCGCCCAAGTGTCGCGGCACTATTAACGCTAATGGCGCAGATTGAAGGGAGTGCAACAGGCATGGACGTCGCATTTGCCGTGGTTCCGTTCGCGGATATCGCACGGCCGGCGGTGGGCGTAAGCCTGCTGAAAGCAGGGCTCGAGCGGCGAGGTTTCACATCGCGTATCCACTACTTCAACATCGCTCTTGCCGAGGCCATCGGCGATGGCCTTTACGCCCGCATTGCGGGCGGTACGCCGACAACATCGCTGGCCGGCGAATGGTTCTTCGCCGACCAGGTTTTCCCTGGCCGGCTACCCCCGGAAAACGAATACGTCAGCAAGTTCCTCAGCCACGCCACGCCGCCCGAGACCTTGCGGCAAATGCTCGAGAGCCGGAGTCACCGCGCCGGATTCATCGAGCGATGCGCAAAGAAGCTTCAGGCGACAAAAGCTCCCATTGTGGCCTTCACGACCAGCTTTAATCAGACCTGCGCCTGCCTGGCGATTGCAAAGCGCTTGAAGGAGATGCCGAACCCTCCGACGATCTGCTTTGGCGGCGCGAACTGCGAAGGCGAAATGGGATTCGAAGTCATTCGTTCGTTTCCCTGGGTTGATTACGTCTGCACGCGTGAAGGCGACGCGGTCTTCCCCGAATTCGTGGAAAATTTCCTGAAGCATGGAAATACCGCCGGATTGCCAGGCTTTCTGCATCGCGGCGAGTCGCGGGAGCTGACCTATCCTGACGTGATTGAAGATATGGATAGCTTGCCCATCCCCGACTACGACGACTTCGTGGAGACGCTCAAGGCATCACCTCTGGATGGCAAAATCAAGCGCGAGATTCAATTCGAATCGGCACGAGGTTGTTGGTGGGGCGCCAAGCATCACTGCACGTTCTGTGGCCTCAATGGCGAAACGATGTCGTACCGCAGCAAGTCTCCGGACCGTCTTTACCGGGAACTGAAATACCTGTACAAGCGGTACGGATACCGGCGCATCGACAGCGTTGATAACATCCTCGATCACCGGTATTTGTCTACGGTGTTCCCGCGTCTGGCCATGGAGGGAATCGAGCTCGAAATGAAGTATGACGTGAAAGCGAACTTGAAGTACTCCCAACTGGTTACCATGAAGCACGGCGGCATCACCATGATCCAGCCTGGCATCGAGAGTTTCTCCACGGAAGTATTGAAGCTGATGAAGAAAGGGGTGAACGGTGCGCAAAACTTGCAGTTACTGAGGTGGTCGGAAGAACTCGGCATACTGCCGTTGTGGAATCTGCTCGCCGGCTTCCCCGGCGAACCGGCTTCCGTTTACGAGCACATGGCTGACCTGATTCCTCTTCTCACCCATCTCGAACCACCCTCGGGCTGCGAGCCCATCCGTCTCGATCGATTCAGCCCACTGTTTAACCAGGGCGAGGCTTCAGGAATAGTCAACATTCGGCCCACTCTGGCCTACTCCTACGTTTTTCCCTTGCCCGAGCGCGAACTTGCGCGGCTCGCCTACTACTTCGATTTCGATTACGAGGACGGCCGGAATCCGCAGACTTACATCTCGAGGGTGCAAAATGAGACCACCAAGTGGCGCCAGGCGCGCTACCAGAAGAAGGACCTGCGCTCACTCCGCCTGGACGGTACGGTTGGCGACGACGGCGCCATCCGCGCGCGCTTCGATGCGGAAGATTGGCGACGTCCCAGGCTGGACGCCACCGTGCACAACGACGGCACCGTGCACGTGAGCGATTCCCGCGAATGCGCGGTCACTGGTGAGCACTGGCTTTCCGGCTTGTCAGCTCTAATGCTGGTTTACTGTGATCTCGCTCAGTCGCGTCAGGCTTTGGAGCGGCGGTTTGGGCCGGAATACGGCGCCGAAACAGTCGGGGAGACGCTCGCGAAACTACTGAATGCCAAGTTGTTCGCCCAGATCGACAACGTTTTCTTGAGCCTGCCGGTAATTCGAAACCGCGCCCTGCATACCGCCGACACCAGAAGCGATGGCGATCATTTTGTGCCAACGAGCGCGAATCCCGAGCCACAACTCCACATCCTCTAATTGTGGGTCATTTTCGAATTGCCGGCCGGCGATGCTGGCCCTGCTGCCATCTGCCAAATCCTGGGCAGGCTCGAGGCGCGCTACCTGATGACTCTTGTCCCCAGAGCGCCGCCGGCCACGTCATCAAGATTGGTCTCGGTAAGGCGGCCAAGGTCGGAAATGTCGATATTGAGCACTGTAACGGTCTTGCCGGTTGCAGCCTTGATCTGATTCTGCTGGTCGTCGGTCAGCTTGATCGTCAAGGTTTTGTCAGCCATAGAGCAGACTCCCGTTTGAAGATTTGAAGATTGGATCTTCGACCGTGGAGTCATTTTGTCGCAGGGCGGCAGTGATTGTCAAATAATTCGAGGAACGGACATGGGTTGCAAACCAACCCCCAACGCCATCGTTTGACCTTTCATTCCCAAAGCAAGAGCGACGGCAAGGAACCAGGGGCCGCAAGCCGCAAGAATTCGTAGCCGATACCGGACATCCCCTGGTGAAACGACGCGAGGTAGGGGACTTTTTCCCAGCCCAAGTCGTAGCGTCCCACTTGTCGAGAACGACGAAGGATGGAAGACGCCATCTTGCAAGCCTGCTCTAGGTAAGCCGGATCGCCGAGCTCTTTGGCCGCCACCAAGAACGCCTCGACTCGCCCCATCGCGCCACAGCATACCGTGTCCGGTCCCTCCATTCCAGCCAGCCTAGTGGCTCGCAAGCCGTGGGAAATATCTTCACGGACCTGCGCACTATCGAGAATGGGAAGCGCGGCCAAACGGCTCAAAGCGATCCCGGGGGCTCCGTGGCACCAAGTCGTCTGATGGGCATAACCCTGCTCGGTGAGCGGATGGCGGAAGTCCGGCCAGTTGGAAACCTCGGGCATAAATACGCTCGTTTCATAAGCCTCGGCCTCCAGTGCTGCTTCCAGGAAGGAACTCTCGCCGCTTGCATCATATAGCTTGAGCAGTGCATAAGCGATCCCAGCGGCGCCATGCGAGAACCCGGTCAGTATCTCTTCCCCTAGCGTTTTCCAGGCCCTCGGTCCCTGCGGGCTGGGCGACCGATGCTGCAAGAGATGCTCCCCGCACAGGACGGCCTTATCGAGAGCCCCCGGAAGGCGCGTCGCCCGATAGAGTGCCAACAGAGCCAGCGCCGCTCCCGCCGCTCCACTCAGCAGGTCGAATTTGCGGTCCGACCGAATGCGTTCGGCATCGAGCATTTCGGCAAAACGCCGGGCATGGTGGAGCCATTCCTCTTCCCCCAGGGACTCACTCGCGCGGACCAGCGCGTATATGACGGAGGATTGGCCCAGCCCGGCACCGATGCCCTGCTCGAAGAGCACGCGTACATAGTCGGGCCGCACCGCCTCCCGGACAACCGTGGCCAGAGTGGAGCGAGCCAAGTCAGCCAATTCCGGTTCGTGCACCAGCTTTTGCACCGCCGCCAGGAACAACGCTACGCCGCAAAGACCGTCGTAGAAGCGTGGGGTCATCGGCTCCAATTGCCAGCGCCGCGCCTGGGCGTAGTAGGCGAGCGTGTTCCAACTGAAACCTCCCTGGAATGAAAGGGAAGCCTGGCGAATCTGGCGGGCGATGCGAAGCGCTTCTGCCAGAAAATCGTGCGGCCCCGCGTCGTCTTCCCGCGTGACCGTGGAGGCCCCGGATACGACGTTGCCCATCCTCTCCGGCTCGCCTTGTTGCAACTCGAACGAAGCGCGCAAGAAGCTCAATTGGCGAGCCAAATCTTCCGCGCTCAAAGCCGCGAAACGCCTCTGAACCTGGGAAAACCCGGATTCCCGAAAGAACTCAGGGATCGCGCCACCCCCTTCGAGATGCAGACCGTCGCCCTCCGCCGCATAGTGGAATAAGGGGATATCCCCTTGCAGGAGGCTCCTGCGCTCATCAGCTAAAATCGGCCAAGCGGGGGGCCGGTCCTGGGCATAGAGCAAGGGGCGGCTAAACAACTCCAGTTCGATGCTCGCGTCCATGCCATGCCGGAGGCAGCGGGGAGAATACAGCCGCTTCAGCATCGAGCCGTAAATCGCTGTGTCCCTGAACACGAATCGCAGCCCCGACCAGTTGCGGAGAAGACCGTTGGGCCCCACCATCTCGGGCCCGCGCGCCTGGAGAAAACGATACATCTGCTCGAACCCGGCGGCCATCTGCTTGACGTAGAGGGCTGCCTGTACTTTCTCCCCATTCAGGATCACAACATTGTCGGTTGGCCGGGAGAAAATCGGTGCCAATCCAAGCTGCATGGCATCGGTATTAACATGCTCCCAGGTTTTTCGCCGCCGGTGGGTCAGTTGCACCTCGGTTCCGCCCAGCCCGCTGACATCGTAGCTCTCACCCGAAGGCCTGATTTCCCAACGCGGGAGCATGCCGGTGCGGAACACTGAGTCCTCATAGAAGAACCGGCCGGCACGGGACATTGGTCCCTCGCTCCCCGCAGATCCGATGGACCGGATGCGCGGCTGGAGCAGGGTTTCATGGTCAATGAGTACCGGATGCTCCCCCGCAGCGATGAGGTTCTCTTGATGGCAATCGCTTCCCATGAGAGCATAAATCAAGCTCACGAGCATCCCCGCGCGGTAATAGAACGCCTCGACCTCCCGCGGGGTTTGGCACGAAGCAGGCTTGACCTCTTCCACCCATCCGTAGGCGCTGCGGGCCAGGACCTGGACGGTCCGGAGTGGGAGCAGCCCGGCGTTACGGTTGATCCAATCGAGCAAATCCCAATAGGCGGTCTCGACCGTGATCATCTTGGGCTTGTAAATCAGCCTGACGCCGGCGGCGAAATGCACCCGAAACGCCGTGCGTCCTGCCCGGTGACCGTCCGACAAGCCCGGGTCCAGCTTGATGACAGGCCCCAGCGACTCGCATTGGTTGAAGCGCCTTTCCAATTCCGCCTGGTCAGCTTCCAGGCGAAGGAGAAACTCCCGGGCCGCATCCACCCACTGGGAGAGCCGGGTGGCCAGGTATCTTGCCACCACCGGATATTCCAGAAAGAGGCGGAGGAGTCCCTCTCCTTGCAGAGAGCGGAGGAAGGACTCGTAGATTCGTCGCGAGGAAGTCCCGGGAAGCGATCCCGACCCCGATGGAGCTACGGCGTGGGAAGTCGGGTGCTCGGCACGGAAATCGGTAAATTCAAGGTCGAGAGTGTCTCCCGCGATCGCCTCCCAGGAAAGCAACAGGGACCGCTCCCATTGCCGATGGGCCGCCTCCGCCAACAGGGAATAGGCGGCCCCGGACTCCTTCCGCAGGGTTTCTCGGGCGAGCCTTAGGAAGGGATAAAAAAGTTCTTCAAAGGCGACGGGCTGCTCTCCCCGAACAGAAGCGAGATCGTTCTTAAGCAGGGATTCGTCCCTGGGTTTCCCGGACGACTCAATCATATGCCCCAAAAATTGTGCCCATGATGGCAACTTCCTCTTGGGGTTTGCCCACCGGACTCGACCCACCAGGCTCCGGGCACGATCGAAATCCAACCCATCCCATTGCAGACGCTTGCGAAAGACTCGCCCGTCGCCCTTGGCACAATTTGACCGCCATACAATCATCCGCTGATCGATCACTTCCGAATTCCCGGCGCGAGCCACTGGGACGAAGTCATCCCCGAGACGCTCCTCTAAGAACGCGGATTGCTCCACGATTTCCCGGAGTGGTTTGGTTGAGGTGCAAAGTGGATCTGACATGGCAGGGACACCCTCTTTAAATCTGCAACACCAAACATTACTTTGGCCG
>Ga0335079_10011513_pt1 | contig 10084 bp, 7 predicted proteins | sample Lox_Sample_33_FD_206719 | JGI IMG/M metagenome (GOLD analysis project Ga0335079, IMG submission 206719) | Soil microbial communities from Loxahatchee National Wildlife Refuge, Florida, United States - Lox_Sample_3.3 | ecosystem: Environmental > Terrestrial > Soil > Wetlands | place: USA: Florida...
CCGCCCACAATGGTCACCCCGAGCGGTCTGCGCAACTCCTGCCCGGTGCCCGAACCAAGCGCCAGCGGGACGCCGCCCAGCAGCGCCGCCATGGTGGTCATGATGATGGGGCGGAAGCGCAGCAGGCAGGCCTGGAAGATCGCCTCGAGCGGCTCTTCGCCGTCTTTGCGCTCCTTCTCCAGCGCGAAGTCGATCATCATGATCGCGTTCTTTTCCACGATGCCGATCAGCAGCACAATCCCGATCAGCCCGATGACGCTCAACTCCATCTTGCACACCATCAGCGCCAGCAACGCTCCGACCGCGGCCGAAGGCAGCGTCGAGAGGATCGTGATCGGGTGAATGTAGCTTTCGTACAGCACGCCCAGCACAATATACACCGTCACCACCGCCGCCAGAATCAGGATCGGCTCGTTCGCCAGCGACGTGATAAAAGCCTTGGCGGTCCCCTGGAAATCCGCCTGTACGCTGGGCGGCACTCCCAGTTCCGTCCGCGCCGATTCGATCTCGTTCACCGCGTCCCCCAACGAGGCGTCCGGAGCCAGGTTAAACGACACGGTCGTGACGGGGAACTGTCCCTGGTGATTCACCACCAGCGGAACGGTCAACTGCTCGTAGCGCGTGAAGCCCGCCAGGGGCACCTGCCCTCCGGCTGACGACCGTACAAAAATCTTGCTCAGGTCCTGCGGGCCGAACTGGAAATCCGGCTTGATCTCCAGCACCACGCGGTACTGGTTCAATTGCGTGAACATGATGGCCACCTGGCGCTGGCCGAACGCATCGTACAGCGTGTCGTCGATCATCTGCGGCGTGATCCCGAGCCGGGAAGCCGTATTGCGGTCGATCGCCAGGCGCGTCTCGATCCCGGTGTTCTGCTGGTCGCTGGCCAGGTCCCGCAGGCGCGGAGAATTCTGCAGCCTGTCCACGAACTTCGTCGCCCATGTCCCCAGCTCTTTGGGATCGGGATCCTCCAGGCTGTATTGAAACTGCGTGCGGCTCACGCGATCTTCCACGGTGAGATCCTGCACCGGCTGCATGTAAAGCGTAATCCCATCCACCTCCGCCAGTTGCGGCTGCAGCCGGCGAATGATCTCGAGGGCGTCGCTGTGGCGCTCCTCGAGCGGCTTCAGGTTGATCTGGATGCGGCCGCTATTCAAGGTGGTATTCGTGCCGTCGATCCCGATAAACGAGGAGATGCTCTCCACCGCAGGGTCCTTCAGGATCACCTTCGCCAACGCTTGCTGCCGTTCCGCCATGGCCCGGAACGAAACCGTCTGCGGCGCTTCCGAAATGCCCAAAATTACGCCGGTATCCTGCACCGGGAAGAAGCCCTTGGGGATCTTCAGGTAGAGGTAGCCGGTCATTCCCAGCGTCCCCAACGCTACCAGGAGGGTCGCGAACCGGTGGCGCAGAACCACCGTCAGGGTGCGGCCATAAAGATGAATGATCGCCTGGAAGGCGTGCTCCGAGGCACGGTACATGGCCCCCTGTTCGCTCTCCGGCTTGTGGCGCAGCAGCCGCGAGCACATCATGGGCGTGAGGGTCAGGGAAACGAACGCCGATACCAGAATCGTAACGCTCAGAGTTACCGCAAATTCGCGGAACAGCCGCCCCACAATATCGCTCATGAACAGCAGCGGAATCAGCACCGCGATCAGCGATACCGTCAGCGAGAGAATCGTGAAGCCGATCTGCGCCGACCCGCGCAGTGCCGCCTGCAGCGGCGGCATTCCGTCCTCGATGTAGCGCATGATGTTCTCGATCATCACGATGGCATCGTCCACCACGAAGCCGGTCGAGATGGTCAGCGCCATCAACGTCAGGTTGTTGAGGCTGTAGCCCATCAGGTACATCACCCCGAACGTGCCGATCAGCGACATGGGCACCGCCACACTGGGGATGATGGTGGCCGAAACGTTGCGCAGGAACAGAAAGATGACCATCACCACCAGGCCCACGGTGAGAATCAGCTCGAACTCCACATCGTGGACCGAGGCGCGGATGGTGACGGTACGATCCGTCAGGATGGCGATATCCACCGACGAGGGCAGGGAGCTGCGCAGCGTGGGCAGCAGCCTCTTCACGCGGTCCACCACTTCGATGATGTTGGCGCCGGGCTGCCGCTGGATGTTCAGAATCACCGCGGGCACATCGTTCATCCACGCGGCCTGTTTGACGTTCTCGGCGTCGTCCACGACGTTCGCCACATCGGAGAGCAGCACCGGCGCCCCATTGCGGTAAGCCACCACCAGTGGCTTGAATTCCGAACTGGTAAGCAACTGGTCGTTGGCACCGATGGTGAACGACTGCCGGAGGCCGTCGAAACTGCCCTTCGCCTGGTTCACGCTGGCGCTCCCGATCGCGCCGCGCAGATCCTCGAGATTCAGCCCGTAGCCCGAGAGAGCGGTCGGATTCGCCTGTACCCGCACCGCGGGCTTCTGGCCGCCCGAGATGCTCACCAGTCCGACGCCGGGCAACTGCGAAATCTTCTGCGCCAGGCGAGTGTCGGCCAAGTCCTCTACTTTCGCCAGCGAGAGCGCGGTAGAGGTCAACCCCAGCGTGAGGATGGGCGCATCCGCCGGGTTGGTCTTGCTGTATATGGGCGGGTTGGGGAGGTCCTTCGGCAGAAACGTGGTGGCCGCGTTGATGGCCGCCTGCACCTGCTGCTCGGCCACGTCGATGTTCAAATCGAGCACGAACTGCAGGGTGATGACCGAAGCGCCCTGCGAGCTCGTGGAGGTCATCTGGTTCAGCCCCGGCACCTGGCCGAACTGGCGCTCGAGCGGCGCCGTTACGGATGACGACATCACGTCCGGGCTGGCACCCGGATAGAAGGTCACCACCTGGATGGTCGGGTAATCCACCTGCGGCAGTGCCGAAACCGGCAGTTGGCGGAACGCCACCGCGCCTACCAGCAGGATCCCGGCCATCAGCAGCGAGGTGGCGACCGGCCGCATGATGAACGGACTGGAAATGCTCATCGAGTGTCGCCCGGCCTCGTTTTTTCCCCGCCTTTGGATCCCGCGCCCACCACGCGCGCCTCCACCTTGGATCCCTGCTGCAGTTTATCCACGCCGTCGATCACCACGTTCTCTCCGGCCCGCAGGCCGCTGTCTATCGAGGCATTGTCGCCGTCCACCGGCCCGGGAACCACGTTGCGCATCTCCACGGTCTGGTCGTCCTTCACCACATAAACGAAGGCAGTCGCGGGGCTGCGCTGGATCGCCGCCGAGGGCACAATCACCACTCCGCGGCGCGTGTCCACCAGGAGCCGGGCGTTCACAAACTGGTTCGGGAACAGCGAGTTGTCGTCGTTCGGGAACTCCGCCTTGAAGCGCGCCGTGCCGGTGGCGGCATCGATGGTGTTGTCGATGGTGAGAAGTTTCCCCACCGCCAGTTTCTTCTTCAGATCCCGATCCCAGGCCTCCACCGGCAAGGTCTGCCCACCGTTCCACTTGGCCATCACCTGCGGAAGGTAGTCCTGCGCCAGGTTGAACAGCACCGCGATCGGTTGCAACTGCGTAATGGTCGCGAGACCGGTCTGATCGGTGGCGTGGATGATATTGCCCTGATCGACCAGCCGCAAGCCGATGCGCCCCGTAATCGGCGCATAAATGTGGGTGAAAGAAATCTGGAGCTTGACGTTCTCGATCTGGCCCTGGTCGGAGCGGATCGTGCCATCGTATTGGTGCACCGACGCGCTTTGGGTGTCCAGTTGCTGCCGGGAGATGACGCCCTGTGAGGCCAGTTGCTCATATCGCTTCAGATCGAGCTTGGCGTTTTCCGACATCGCGGTGTCGCGCGCCAACATCCCTTCGAGCTGGTTGAGCTGGGCTTCGAAAGGACGGGGATCGATCTCCGCCAACAGGTCGCCCTGGTGGACCAGTTGTCCCTCCGTGAACGCGACGTTGATCAGCTCGCCGTCCACGCGGCTGCGGATGGTTACCGTATTGTAGGCCGTCACGGAACCCAGGCCGGTGAGGAAAATCGAAAGGTCTCCCGCCTTCGAGACGGCCGCCACAACTGGAACGACCTGTGCGGCGCGCTTGCCTGGCGACTTTTCCGCGCCGCTCTTGTCCGATTTGGAGGCGCCCTGCGTGACTTGAGGATAATAACGGTACCCGGCGGCGGCGGCCAGCGCTAAGAATATGACCCAAATCCAACCAGTCCCGCGCTTTTTGGGTGCGGCAACGGGAGCCGTGGGCCTTACAGGCGGCGGTTGGAGTACTGGGCCAATATTGGTTCCCATGGCGAAGCAGTATACCACCAAAAAATGGAACTATTTGTACCGTACCGTCAGGGTAAATCCTTCCGGTTCAGCTTAATAGCCCGAAAGGGCTAGCCCGGAAATGCGCCTCAGGATGTAACCCGTGGGGTAACTGGCGCCGTCTTTCAATTAAATCCCCGTTACGACAGCGGGCGCACTCACCCCTATCACCCAAACGCGCCCGCTTGACTCTCTCTTCCTGAAGATTTCATTTCGATTCCTTTATCTACTTCGCGCCGTACCCGGCCGGCAGGATCCTATGTGGATCCACCCGCACTACCAGGTACACGATCTGATCGGACGAGATCTCGCTGAACCAATGCGGCGTATTGGGCGGAATGATGACCACGTCTCCGGGCCCCACCCTTCGGCTGACACCGCCTTGGATGGCGCCGCCTCCCGTGCTGGGGCCGTTCAACACCTTGACCACCTGGCTTTCAGGCGGCGATTCGCGCGGATTCTCGATGGTGCCGCCGGTCACCAGCGTGGCATTGCCCTCGATGACGTGATAGATCTCGGTAATCTGGCTGTGCTCGATGCCATTGGCCGCCTGTTTCCCCACGGTTTTGGACCGGTGCACCACGCCGATGCCGACGTTGTACTCATCGGCAATGCTGACCACCCGGATCGCCTGGTCGCTGACCGCGGCATTGGGCGTCTTCTTCAGCGTGGCTTGAATATCGTCGTTGGTCACATCCGTGGCCGTGCCGCGCGGCAGGTGCGGCGTCTGCGCCTGGATGCAGGTAGCAGTGAGCAGCGCGAAGGCGCCCGGTAGCAGCTTTCTCATCGTGTTACTCCGTCTTGGTCTTCTTCTGCTGAACGAAGAAATCGAGCATCGGTCCGAAGTTGGGCGCCGCCACGCTGACGTGGCTCCCGCCCGGCACTTCCACATACGTAATGTTCGCGCCCGCCTTTTTTCCGGCTTCCACCATGATTCGCGACTGCGTCACGGGTACCGTGCGGTCGTCGTCGCCGTGCACTACGTACTCCGGAATGTGGGCTATCCTGGCCATCCCCGCGGGATTCCCGCCGCCCGAAATCGGACCCAGCGCGGCGAACACATCCGGATGGTTCATCGACATGCTCCACGTCCCGTACCCGCCCATCGAATGTCCCATGAGATAGATGCGGCCCGGGTCTATGTTGTAGTCGCGTCGCACCTCGGCGAGCACATTCATCACGTCCTTCTCGGCGGCGTCACGATACATGGAAGCCGAATCGAGTCCCTTGGGGCAAGCCACGATCAGCCCTACTCTCTCGGCCTCGCGTTTCATCGCGCCGCTGTAGGAATCGAACATCGAATTCTCATCGCCGCCCATTCCATGCAGTGCGATCACCAGACCCGACGGCTTGGATGCGCTGTAAGCCTGCGGAACGAACACGCGATACGGCTGCAGGGACTGGTCTACTCCGGAACGGTAGGCTTTGTGGAAGTCGCCGGACCCCGGGAAGGGGTCGCGGCCTGCGTCGAGTGCATCCAGAATCTGGTTGGCCCTGGCAAACTGTTCACTCAGATGTACGGCCGAAGGATTCACCTCCCCGTGATCGGCGCGTTCATAGAGGGCCAGCGCGTATTCCGCCGTCGGCATCGCGGGGCTGGTCTTCTTGGAGCTCTTCGCGATCCGGTCGCGGAGATCCTGCGCCGCCGCGGCCAGCGCCTCGATATGCACGGGCAGGGGTCTGACGGTCCCCACGCCACCTTCCCCCTCCGGCCCCTTCAGGCGCATCTCCACGGTGTAATCGCCGACCGTTTCGCGGTCCAGGGTAATCGTGGTCGAGAAGGGCATTTCGGCGGGATCGACGATCACGGGAGACCCCAGGATCTTCTCCGATGCGGAGTCCTTCTTCAGAGGCACCAGGGACAGCGTCAACGTTAGTTTCGGCGCCGCCGGAGCGCAAGAGTACAGGCTCGACAATTGCACGGTGAGGGGCTTACCCGGCTCCGCGACCGCGTGATTGAGATGCCCCTGAAAGGATGCGACGCATTCGGACGCCGGCGTCCACGCCGCGCCTCGCATCACGGCCAGACCGTGATAATAAGCGCGCACGGCCTCGCCATACTTTCCCGCCTGGTTGGCCTGCACAGCGTCTCGCGCCAGTTGATCGGCCTGCTGTTTCTGTTCGTCGGTAAGTTGCAGGCTGTTGCGCTGGGTACGATACGTCACCGAGGTGCGCAGTACCATGCCGGCATCCTGTGCATAAATCGCCGGCGACGCGGCGAGAACGAAGAAGCTTGCGACACGGAAGATCTTCATAGCAAGCCAGTATATATCTTTACCGAACGGTAGGAAGGTTCCCGGGCTTGTCCCTCACGCGAATCCGCCGGCCCCGCCGCCGCATCCAGAGAGCGATGGCCAAGAGCCCCTGCCGCCGGATTTTACGATTGTCCGGATGGGCTCATTCTGCTAGACTTAGTGATTCCGGGTTCATGCCAGTTACGGGAGATCGCCATTGACGGTCCGCTCTGTGGTGTCGTTAGCCGCGCTTTGTATCTCGCTGGGAGCTGAAACTCCCGGGCTGCTGCCGGATACTATCGTCGAGAATTATTGCACTGCCTCGCGGATCCAGGAACAGGCCCTGCGCGCGGCGACGATGGAAGTCGAAATCGCCGGCTCGCTTCCCAGGCTCAAGAAGCAGGGAAAACTGCGCGCTCTGCGCCGCATCTCGGGTCTGGGCCGCATCACCTACGAAAAACTGCGCTTCGAAGGCGATAATACGGTCAAGAAAGAGGTCATTGCCCGCTACCTGACCGCCGAAGCCGAGGCTCAACGGGATTCTTCTCTCGCCGTAACCCCCCAGAATTACAAGTTCAAGTACAAGGGACAGCGCCAACTGGACGGGCGCGACGTCCATATCTTCCAAGTGAGTCCCAAACAGAAACGCCAGGGCCTGTTCAAGGGCGAATTGTGGATCGATGCCGCTACCTACCTTCGCGTCCAGGAGTCGGGATACCTGGTCAAGAGTCCGTCCCTGGCGATCCGCAAGGTCGCATTTATCCGAAAATATGAAATCCGTAACGGGATTTCCGTGCCTCGGCAGGTGCAAAGTGTGACGGACACCTGGCTGGTCGGCAGGGCGGAATTGACCATCGACTACACCAATTTCTCGATCGATGGCCGCAAGGAAGGCGTGGCGAGCGACACGGACGGCCAGTAGGCGCCGGGATTTATGCTCCGCACAAGATCGCGCTCAACGGGGACTATACATGAGAACGCTCTTTCTGAACCCACCATCCTTCGAGGGCTTTGATGGTGGCGCCAGTTCGCGCTGGCCGGCATCGCGCGAAATCGAGTCCTACTGGTACCCGGTATGGCTGTGTTATCCCGCCGGCATGCTGCCTGACAGCAAAGTGGTAGACGCCCCACCGCACAAAATCTCCATCGAGCAGACCGTAGAGATGGGAAAGGATTTTGAGCTGCTGGTCCTCTACACCTCCACCCCTGGTTTCCACGTGGATGTGAAGATGGCCCGGATGATGAAGGACGTGAACCCCAAGCTGAAAGTGGCGTTCGTGGGGCCGCCCGTCACCGTCGAGCCGGACAAGACCCTCCGCGACACCAAGGCCATCGATTTTGTCGTCCGCCGCGAATTCGACTACCAGATCGCCGGCTACGCCCGCGGCAAGCCGCTCGAAGAGCTGCCCGGCGTCAGCTTCCGCAAGAACGGCCACATCGTGAACAATCCCGAAGGGCCGGCCATCGAGAACCTCGACGAGCTTCCCTGGGTGACGAAGGTCTACAAGCGCGATCTCGATATCACGCGCTACAACGTTCCGTTCCTGCTCAATCCTTTCGTTTCGCTGTACACCTCGCGAGGCTGCCCGGCGTTATGCACTTTCTGCCTCTGGCCGCAGACCCACTCCGGGCACCGCTGGCGCCTGCGCTCCTCGGACGACGTGGCGAACGAAGCCCGTTACGCGCTTGAAACCTTCCCCCAGATGAAGGAGATCTTCTTCGACGACGATACCTTCAACTATCGCAAAGAGCGCACCATCGAGCTGTGCAGGAAGCTTCGGCCGCTGAAGTTCACCTGGTCGTGCACCTCGCGGGTCACCACCGATTACGAGACCTTGAAAGCCATGAAAGAGGCTGGCTGCCGGCTGCTCATCGTGGGGTACGAATCGGGCGACCCGCAGATCCTCAAGAACATCAAAAAGGGCGCCACCGTCGAGATGGCCGAGCGCTTCACTGCGAATTGCAAGAAGCTCGGGTTATTGGTCCACGGTGACTTCATTATCGGCCTCCCCGGCGAGACCCGCGAGAGCATCCGCAAGACCATCGATTTCGCCAAGAAGCTCGACACCGAGACCATCCAGGTGTCTATCGCCCATCCTTATCCGGGCACCGAGTTCTACGATTACGTCAAGAAGAACGGCCTGATCACCATCGACTCCATGACCGACGACACCGGCCACCAACTTCCCAACGTGGTGTACCCCGGACTCGATCGCGGCGAGCTGGTGGACTGGGTCGAGCGTTTCTACGGGGAGTACTTCTTCCGCCCGCGCGTCGTCTGGCGCATCGTGCGAAAGGCCATCTTCAACGGCGAGGAGCGCCGCCGGCTCACCAAGGAAGCTCGCGAGTACATGGCACTTCGGTCCAAGCGGAAGCGGTTTGTGGCCGATCAGAAGGCGGCCAAACCTGCGCCCGTCACCGCCGGTTCGGGCGACTGATCACCTCCGCATGTCCAGCGAATCAGCCCGGCTCCGCATCAAGACCTGGATCTGCGCGACGGTTGTGGTTCTCAGCAACGTCTTCGGCAATTTCTTTATGAAGCGCGGAATGCCGCCGGAATTGCCCAATCCTCTGGCCTACATCACGGTGCTGTTCCAGCCGTGGGTGGCGCTGGGCGTCTCGCTCCTGATTTTGTGGATGCTCTCGCGCATGGCGCTGCTGAGCTGGGCGGACCTCAGCTACGTGCTGCCGGTGACGTCCATCGGGTATGTGCTGGTGGCGCTCTGCGGCAGAATCCTGCTGAACGAACAGATCACCTCCAAGCGATGGGCCGGGATCGTCCTGATCGTGGCGGGCGTGGCTTTGGTCAGTGGCGGAAGTGCTCCCCAGACTGCCGGTCCCAAATCCCGCGACGGGGAAGGCGAAGCGGTCAGCGCAGTGGGGGCCGGCCAATGAAGTGGATTTGGATCGCGATCATCGTGGCGGCCACCACCGCGGGCGAAGTGATGCAAGCTAAAGGTATGCGGCATCACGGCGAGATTCGCGATTTCCGTCCCACCGCCCTCGGCCGCGCCATGGCCGTGCTCGCGCAGAACCGCTTCGTCATCGGCTCGGTGGTGGCGATGGCGGTGTCCTTCTTCGCCTACATGGGCTTGCTCACGATAGCAGACCTCAGCTTCGCGGTCCCGGCAACGGCTGTCACGTACGTGCTGGAAACCGTTCTGGCCAGGTATGTCCTGAAAGAGCAGGTCAACTGGCTGCGGTGGGCGGGCGCTTCGCTGGTGATTTTCGGCGTCGCGCTGGTCTCGTTGTGATCTGGCTTGCGCTTCCGGCCCTCGCGGCCACGGTCTATTACCTCCTTGCCATCATCGCGGCCATTCGCTGGCGGCAGGGCGACCGGCATTTCTTTCCGGCTCCCAGCGTCGTCTCGTTGGGGCTGTCACAAAACGGCTCGCGGCCCGCGGTGCCGCTCTCCATCCTCAAGCCGGTTCACGGCCGCGACCCGCAATTCTACGAAGGCATCCTTTCCCACGCCCGCCAGGACTACCCGCAGTTCGAAATTCTCTTCGGCGTCAACAACCCCGACGATCCCGCACTGGAAGATATCGAGCGCCTGCAACGCGAGTTTCCTGATGGGCGCATC
>Ga0335079_10011515_pt1 | contig 10084 bp, 7 predicted proteins | sample Lox_Sample_33_FD_206719 | JGI IMG/M metagenome (GOLD analysis project Ga0335079, IMG submission 206719) | Soil microbial communities from Loxahatchee National Wildlife Refuge, Florida, United States - Lox_Sample_3.3 | ecosystem: Environmental > Terrestrial > Soil > Wetlands | place: USA: Florida...
ATTGTCCGGCATCGAGGACCCCGACCACACCGGGGTGATCGATACGCGCCAAGGCCTCGATTTCCTGGCCAAATTTCCGTTGCGGCCATTCGTCCTGGCCTCTTTTCGTTTCCAGCAGGGTCTTAATCACAACGGGCCGGGAATGAAGTTGGAGATCGTTCGCGAGGTAGACTACGCCAAATCCTCCGCGGCCCAGTTCAGACTGAATCACGTACCGCTGTTTGAGTGCAAAGCCGGGAGCGATGGCGCACCACCTCGGGCAGGTCCCTATATCATACTGAACCGGGGATGGCGGCCGCTAAGCTCCTCCCCAAACAGCTATCATGGACCCAAAAGACTGGAGGACTTCAACCGTGAACCGACGAGGCTTCGTATCCGCCTGCCTGGGAGCCGCGGGCTCCCTCTGCTCTCCGATCCGGACGCTTGCCCAACAAGCGTCGTCGCGCGGCAAAGCGTTGAATTTGAAAATCACCGGGCTGAAGACCTTCGTGGTGAATGCCGGAAGCCTGAACTGGGTGTTCTGCAAGGTCTACACGAACGCCGGGCTGGTGGGATTGGGCGAAGGCTCGGTCACCAGCAAAGAAGCCACGATCGCGGAAGCCATCATGGAGCACGAGCGGTTCCTGAACGGCAAAGACCCCACTGATATCGAGCTGCTCTGGCAGGGGATGTTCCGGTTTCCGCGATGGCGCGGCGGCCCGATCCTGAATTCAGCGATCAGCGCGGTGGAGATCGCGCTGTGGGACATTCTGGGCCAGGCGCTGGAGGTGCCGATCTACAAGCTGCTGGGCGGCGCCGCGCGGCCGCGCATTCGCATGTATCTCGACGTGGGCTCCACGCCCGAAGATTTCCTGCGTGCCAAGGAACTGGGATACACGGCCGCCAAAACCACGCCGCTTTCGCCCGACAAAGACGTGGTGAACCCGACGCGGATGATCCGCGAAAGCGTGGCCAGGCTGGCGGCGATCCGCAAGGCGGTGGGAGACGATTTCGACATCGCGGTGGACGCGCATGGGCGCTGCACTACCACCATGGCCATCGATTTCTGCACGCGCGTGGAGGAGTTGGGCCTGCTGTTCGTAGAGGAGCCCACCCAGCTCGAGGATCTGGGTGAGTTGGCGCTGCTGCGGGAGAAGACCAAGACCCACCTGGCCACCGGCGAGCGATCGTTCACCAAGTACGGATTTGCCGATTTCTGCTCGCGGCACCTGGTGGACTACGTCCAGCCCGATGTATGCCACGCCGGCGGGATTCTGGAGCTGAAGAAGATCGGCGCCATCGCAGAGACCTACCGCGTGAACCTGGCGCCGCACAATCCGCAGAGCTTCGTGAGCACCATGGCGTCGCTGCACGTGGACGCCACTACGCCGAGCGCGGCGATCCAGGAATCGACCTTGAACCGGACGCAGTGGATCCAGGACCTGTTCGAAGGAACCGGGCCGCAGGTTACACAAGGATACGCGTCGCTGCCCACGCGGCCGGGCCTCGGCGTGACGCTGAACGAGAAGGTCGCGGCGGCCCATCCGTACAAGCCCACGAACCGTCCGGAGTACCACTTTCCGGACGGGTCGGTTACCGACCAATAGGCGATTTGCGAGATTGTGGTGGGGCAGCTTTGGCCCTTACAGCTTTTCGTAGCTCACGAACGCGAAGCGCTTGGAATCGGGCGCCCAGGAGTTCACATTGATGGTGCCTTGTCCGCCGTACAGCTTCAGCACCATCTCGGGTTTCGCACTGCCCGCCTTTTTGCCCGGCATCGGAATCATCCGGAGTTGAATGTCCATCTTGCCGTTGTGATCGGGCGTGCCCGGCGGGAACGAGAGGAACAGGAGCATCTTCCCGTTGGGCGAGGGGTGAGGAAACCAGTCCTGCTGCTCGTCGCTGGTGACCCGCTCGGCCTTGCTGTCGTTGGGACCAGCGCCATCCGCCGGCATGCGCCAGATGTCCCAGTTCCCGGAGGCGCGGTTGGAATTGAAGTAGATCCACTTGCCGTCCGGGGAGTAATCGGGACCGTCGTCATAGCCCGGGTCCGACGTCAGACGCTGTTCGGTTCCGCCCGTGGAGGGAATGCGGAAGAGATCGAAGTTGTTGTTGCGCTGCGCGACCACCGCCAGCCACCTCCCGTCGGGAGACCAGCCGTGGAAATAACTCGGCGGAACGTTGGTTACCTGGCGGCGGTCCTTGCCATCGGCGGTGACGATGTAGACCTCGGAACCCGGCGCTGTGCGGGACGATGCGGAGAACGCCAGCGTCTGGCCGTCGCGCGTGAATCCGTGATCGTTATTGCAGCGCACATCGTCGCCAACGTCGAGCTTCTCGGGCTTGGCCCCATCGGCATCCACCGCCAGCTTATAGAGCGCCCCGCCGGAATTCACCAGGAGGTATCGTCCGTCCACGGTCCAGTTCGGCGCTTCCCATGTTTCGTCGGCGGTGAAGATCACACGCACCGACTTGGTGGCGAAATCGTAAATCGAGATCTTGCTGCGGTAGCGCGTCTGTGGCCCGCGCTGCGGCGCCGGCTGCGGCTCGATGCGCACGTTCGAAAACACCGCCGTCTCGAGGACGTTGGCATCGTGCGAGCAGACGCCGAGCCCGAGATATACGGGGTCCTGCAGCGCGACGGTCGCAGGCCCGGTGCGGGTGAGTTCTTCGCCGGGCTTGCCGGCGAAAATGGTGAACCCGTTGCCGCGCCGCTCGAGGCGGATGCGCACCGGCCCGGTAACGCTGGAGCGGATCTCCTGCGTAATGGCCGCAGCCGCGGGACGGAACTGGAGAGACGTAAGCCCGTCCCCATGCAGGGCGACGTCGGCGTAGGGCGAATCGGGATCGAGGGTTTGGCGGACCATCAGCATGGCCTTGCGGTGATCCACCGCTCCCTTGCCGACGAACTGCACGTCGGCGGTGATGGTGACGTCTCCGGAGATCCGCCTCCAGGCGAACTGGAAAGCGTCGGCCGCCGCCCAGACGTTGGCGCCGCCGCCGGTAATTCGGTATTCGCCCGCTCCGGCATTGTATTCCACCGCGCCCTTGCGCGGCGTTTCGCCGACGTCGCTGTGGTTTTCGAAGACGCCGCTTGCTTGCGCGGCAGCAAGCCCGGCAAACAGGAATATCAGGGCGGGTTGTCTGGTCATGAATAACCTCGCCACGATTCTATACCACGGCGCGTGACTTTCGGATCGCGCGAGGTAGAATACCTGGAGGCACGCAATCCGTTGTGTTTTGGGAGGGGTAGCATGACTCAGCAGATCACTCGCAGAGAAAGCCTCCGAAGAGGCTTGGCCTCCGCGGGCCTGGCATCCTTACTGTCCGAATGGGCCCTGCCGGCGCTTGCACAAGGCGAGACGCTCGTTCCGTTCAGCGATTTTCCGGCGAACTTCAACCCGACTCCAAGCGCCGAACGGCGGACTTTCGACACGCGCAAGATCGACGGTCCGTTCACCCCCAAGGACGAGTTCTTCACCACTCAGCATTACCCCCATCCCGTGATTGACGCGGCCTCCTATCGGCTGAAAATCTCGGGGTTGGTGGATCGTCCAGTGTCCCTTTCGCTCGACGAGCTGCGCAAGATGCACCCAACCCAACTCGACTTCGGGTTCGAATGCTCCGGCAATCGCCGGCCGACGCAAGGCCTTTCGGGAAACGGCCGGTGGACCGGGGTTCCACTTCACCTCGTCCTCCAGCGAGCCGGTGTGAAAACCCAGGCGCGCGAGTTCGTGTTCTTTGGCGCCGATCACGGTCCGGAAGACGTGGACTTCCGCGGTCAAGTCACCAAGGTAGACCAGCAGTTCGGCCGCAGCCTGCCGCGCGAGAAGGCGTTGTCTCCCGAGATCCTCCTGGCTTACGACCTGAACGGTGAGCCCCTCACCCGCCACCAGGGTTCCCCGCTGCGTCTGCTCGTCCCCGGCTGGTACGGGGTTGCCCACGTCAAGTGGCTGGCGAGTATTTACCTGCAGGAGGATCCGTACCTCGGAAAATACCAGGCCCGGTGGTATCGCACGCTTCGCGGCGAGACGATCGACGGTGAGACCAAGTGGGTGGAGACGGCCGTTACCCATATGCAGTTGAAGTCGTTCATCGCGCGCGTCACTCGCGACGGCGGTCACTGCAAGGTGCTGGGTGTCGTTCTCAACGATGGGACGCCGATCCAATCGGTCGAAGTCCAGGTCGACAACGGCCCTTGGCAGCCCGCGACCCTCGACTCCGCCACCAAGGGCAAATACTCGTGGAAGCTATTTACTTATACGTGGAAAGATCCCACCCCGGGAGAGCACACGCTGGTGTCGCGCGTGAGCGACGTGAATGGAAAAGTCCAACCGACTTCGGATGAGCTGGCGAATAAGAAGACGTTCCTCGAGGACAATTCACAGCACCCGCGCAAGGTGACGATCTCGTGACCACGGCCAACGGTCTATGACGCGCTCGACGCGGCGTCTCGAGGCATTTGCGGCGCCGGGGTCGTCCCCTCTTCGCGCCTGTCTTGAAAGTAGCGTTTGATGACGGCATTGTCCCCGGCGTTCTCCGATGAGATACCTGCTCATTATCCTGGGAGGCGGCACCGGCTCGGTGGTGCGATACCTCGTCGGCACCGCCATCATGACCCGTTTCGGCAGCCGTTTCCCGCTGGGCACCCTGGTGATCAACGTGACCGGGTCGTTCCTGATCGGATTGGCCATGACGCTGCTGACCGAGCGGTTTCCGCCCGACAACCAATGGCGGCCGCTGATCGTGATCGGCTTTCTGGGAGGGTACACCACTTTTTCCACCTTCGAATGGGAGACCTTCTCGGCGATTCGGGATAGCAGCTTCTGGTTCGGGCTCCTGAACGTAATCGGGAGCGTGCTATTGGGCTACGCCGCCGTCTGGTTGGGCGCGCTGCTGGGGCGTCGTTAATCTGCCTCGCGGCGGAAGAGGTACTTGCTTTGCCCCTGATCGAGCAGCAGCGCCTTGGCATCGACGTCCACCAACACTTTGAGAACTCCGCGCCAGGGCGGACTCAAGAGCCGCAGCAGACGATCTCCACTGCGAATCTCCGACCCCACGGTACTCCCCCAATCCTCGAACTGCATCCAGAATCCATCGTCCCGCTTCGTCAGCGTCGCGGATCCCAATTCCGCCGATCGGTATCTCCCGGTCAATTCGCTCACCCACTCCATCGAAGCCGGATCGACGGCCACCTTTTGCTTCAGCAGGGCAACGCCCTCGCGGTCCAGTTTCTCCGACATCGCGATGGTCTTCCCGGCTTTCGGCTCCCCTCCAAACGCCAGTTCAAAAATCTTCTGTCGAAACGCGCCCAGAAACCCGACCGCGGCGTACAGGTTGGTCAGCGCGACCACTCCCAAATCCCTCTCGGGAACGAAAAACAGGTCCGCGGAGAACCCCAGCGTATTTCCGCCATGGTGAATCACTCGCAGGCCCGACTGGTCACTCACCATCAACCCCAAGCCGTACGACGCATGGTCATCGATCTTCACGCCCTTCTTGCGGCGCTCGAGCAAAGCCTCCTCCGATACGATCCGTTCGCCTTCCGGCATCCGCCCCTTGCCTAATTCCAGCATCAGGTAGCGGGCGAGGTCGGGCGCCGTGGACCAGGCGGCGCCTGCCGGAGCGACACTGTAGGCGAACCGTTCCATGCTCAGCGGCAGCCGGCTGACACCCCCGTCGAAGTTGATCGCGTGAGGCAGCGCCGCCTCCGCCTGCAGCGCATCCTCCTGGCGGAGGCACGAGTCCTTCATTCCCAGGGGACGAAAGACCAACTCTTCGAGAGCCCTCCCGAACGCCTCTTCGAGCGGCCCTGCGGGGCAGAACGCGCGCGCAGCAGCATACCCTCCGGCAGCGACGAGGAGATTCGAGTACTGAAAGGTCTCGCCAAATCCCGTCGTGGGCCGCATCGTCTTCATCTGAGCGAGCCGCTGTTCCGGTGTGATGCCCGAGTGCTGGAAGATTATCTCCGAATCCTGACGCGGCATTCCGGTTGACGCCGAGACGGTGTGGGCCAGCGTGAGCCGGCCGGTGATCTCCGCATCCGCCAGCGCAAAATCCGGAAGCAGATCACAGACTGGAGTGGACCAAGCCGCCTTTCCCTGGTCGATCAACCTCGCCATCAGCAGACTCGTCAGAGCCTTGGTGGTGGAGCCGATCATAAAGCGGGTCTGTGGAGTCACCGGGCTGGGCTCGCGGATTTCCCGCTTTCCAAAACCCTCCGCCCAGACCATACGGCCACCTTGTACAATCGCCACCGATACGCCCGGTACTTGCATCGTCTCCATGGCGGAGAGCACAAATTGCTTCAACTTCGCGCTATGCTCTTCCGTCCACGGGGAAGCCGCGCGGTCCTTGAGGCTAATCTCCTGGTATCCCGCCGGCTTCCAACTGTTCATAGCCTCGAAAAGCTGGGCGCCGCGGCGGCTCATCCCCGCCGTCGTGCCGCGCACCAGGTTGACGAACGCGCGAGAGCGAAATCTCCGCAGCACCGCCGATTCGACGCGGCCGAGGTTGGGCGGCACCTCGTATACTACCTGGTGCATCTCCTCCCAAGCCCCTTGCGGCGGCAGCGCTGCCTCTCGAATGACCTTGGATGCGAACTGCGGGTCGATCGCCCGCCATGCGGCCAACGCCGTCTCCTGGATGTTCGCCGCGGGTTCCAGCTCCACGAAAGCGATTTCTATATCGCCTTCGGGGCCGGTCAGGATGGATGCCCGTTCCGAATGGTTCACCGTCCAGCCTTGGGGAACCGAGAAATTGCGTTGGCTATCTTCTGGCGCCGGTTGGGCGGCTTCTGGCATGTTCTCTCCTTGTTTGCCCAGCGGACCCGCCGCCATGGCTGCTTACCCTCCATTTTGACGCAGCACGCAGTACAGTGCCTCCGGGATGCTCCGATAGAGCGTCTGCATTTCTGGTCTCGAAGCTCGAACAGGGGCATGCCGCGCGCGATGCCGCGCCACAGTTCCAGTCCGCGCAGCCCCGGCACCTCGTAGATGGTCACGACATGCGTTCCTTGCTCTCCACTACCGGCGACCAGGTGGGACAAGGCCGCGATGCAAATTGCGTGAAATAGATCTTCTGCGCGCAGTAGGCGGCTTTGCAGACACCCAGGGCCGCGTGGAAGAGGGCATAGTAGAGCTTCTCGTCGAGAGGCGCGGCCGCGAGCCTGGCGGCATCGGGGCGGCGGCCCCAACGCTGGTGGCAGTCTTCGGTCTGTGGGAAGTAGCACGCCAGCCGCTCCAGTTCCAGCCGCATGCGCTGATACTTCCGGAACATGCCGCGGAGCGTTTCGGGCGGCCGGTAAAGGATCCCGCAGGGCAGGCACCGAATCGCGCCCGGGCCGGCGCGGCTGAGGACCTCGCGCGAGAGGTAGGTATCGTCGGTCCGGATGCCCGCCGCCAGATGGAGGAAGGGCGAATCCAGGCGCGGGTCCCACCTCAGTTCCCGCGGCTTGGGAATCTGCCAGCGCCGAATGGCGAAGAACTGGCCGTTGAAGTAGTGCCGCGTGGTCTGATACCCCTCGCGCAGGTTGTACAGGTACAGCGCTTTCGCGAGCGGCGTGCGGCGCACGGGAGAAATCGGGTACTTCTCGGCGTACGCGACTTCCACTTCGGGACACTCCAACATGACCCGCGAGATTTCGAGCAGCGCCTCGCGGTGCACCAGGATGTCCGCGTCGGAGAACACCAGAAACGGCGCATCTTTGCCGCATCGTTCCACCAGCAGGCGCTGCGCTTCGACGATACCGCCCGTGGTGTACCAGACCGGGACACCCGGTATACCCGCCAGCAGATCCGGAGTCTCGTCGGTGCTATCGTTCAACAGGATGTGGAGATCGTAGGCGCATCCCAACTCGGCCGAAGCGCGGGCAACCGCCTCGCCGAGCGATCCCAGCAGCGCCAGAATATTACGGGCCTCGCTGCGTGCCGTGATGCCGATGGGGATGCGATGCAAGTCCGCGGCCCTTACCGGAAATTCTCGACCAGGATCAGGTCCGTCTGCGTCTGGTCCACTCGCGAATAGAGGATGTGCCTGCCGTCCGGCGAGATCGAAAACACGTGCCCGGAATTGAAGAAGAAGTTCCCCGTTTCGAGCTGAAAGACCGGCGTACTTTTCCTGGTCGCAAAGTCGTAAAAGGAGATCAATTGGGCACGCGCGCTGCGCTGGAACTCGGAATAGTAGACGCCCTTGGGAGTGGGCTGTATGGTGGTCGAAGGTCCCAGATCGTAATCCGGAACAATCGCCTCTTCCCCTTCACCACCCTTGACCGGGACCCGCCAGATGGATCGCCGGTTGCGGTAGTACAAATATTTTCCGTCCGCCGACTCGTTCCCTTGTACCGCCCCAAATTCCGAGACGGCGACTTCCGGATTAGCGCCATCCGCGGACGCTCTCCAGATCTGGCCCCGGGCATCGTAGTAGATTTGCTTGCCGTCGTGCGACCATGACGCGTTCCACCCGCCCGACACGACATGCTTCGGTTTGGCGCCGGCTTCGGCCATTACGGTGTACAAGTCCAGATTACGCTCGCTGCGCACATCGAACAGGATAGCTTTTCCGTCGGGCGACCAGCGCAGGCGCGACATCGGCTGCCCTTTGAACTGAGTCAACTGAATCCGATTGCCGCCATCGGCATCGCTCACCCAGATCTCGTCAGATCCGCTCTGGTCGGAAATGTCGGCGATCCGGGTTCCATCGGGAGAGTACATCGGTGAAGACTCGCTGCCGTTCGAGCGGATCAGCGGACGTTCCTCGGTTTGCCCGTCCTTGGCGCCCAGTACGACCCTCCAGACAGCCGCGGTAGAAGGGCTGTCGGCGAAGGCCATGTGCCGTCCTTCGGACGCGATGGCCGGAAACTGGGCCGCGCGGCCGGCAATCGGAAGATCTCGGGGGCTGCCGCCGTAAGCGGCCAGGCGCCAGACCATCCATCCATTGAGCCGGTTGGCGGAATACACCAGGTCGTGCCCGTCGGGAGTCCAGCATATGCCGCGGATCCCGCGGTCGTCGAAGGTCAGCCGCCGCGGATTGGTGCCCGAAATATCGGACAGGAAGATGTCCGCGCCCTCGGTTCCGGTACGGCGGACAAATGCTATGGCGGCGCCATCCGGTGAGATGGCCGGATTGAAATCGCCCTCGCTGCCATCCGGGGGATTGGTGATGCGGGTGATTTTGCCGGTGGCGATCTCCAGTATGGCGAGTCCCGCCGCCGGATGCTCCTCCGTCCCCGGCATCACCACGACCAACGACTTCCCATCCTTCATCCAGGACACCATCGGCCCCAATTGCCGGTCGTCCCACGGCGCGGAGAACTCCGCCACTGGATGCTCGGCGCCCCCGTCCACCGGGACGACGATATATTGTCCGCGATCGCCATCCATCCTCAGGAACGCGATCTGATTCCCTTCGGGCGACCATGCGGGACCTATGTCGCTTCCGCTCCCTTGCGTGAGCTGGCGCGGGTTGTCGGGAGCGACGGTCCGCACGAAGATGTGGCTGGCGTCCGTTCTGGCTACACCGCGGGCGCTGTAAGCAATACGCTGCCCATCCGGCGAAAATGCCGGATAGGTTTTTGCGCCGGCCTCGGTGGTCAGGGGAATGCGCTTTTCGTCCACTTTCGGCCCGGTGGCGAGCCGCCCCAGGAGAGTTACCACGCCACCCACTGAGCAGAGGGCCAACGCCAGCAGAACCGCCGGTCGGCGGAGGAACGCTCCAGATGCCATAGGTACCCGTATTATCGCAGGATGCGTCCTAGCCAGCCTTCCACGATGACGTTGCCCTTGGAGGGGAACTGGTGCCCGCCTTCCAGAAGGTGAAATTCGACATCCTTTACGCGAAGACGCAATCTCTCGGAGTATTGTTCCGTGACGTTGGGCGGGTACCACTCGTCCTGCCGCCGCGCGATGTGCAACACCGACGCGGTGACGGGTTGGTAGATGCCGGTCTCCCAGTCGCCGGGAAGCCCGCCGCAGACGCCCACCACACCGCGAACTTCGCCGGGGCAGGTGGCCACGAAACGGTAATTCAACGAGACCGGCTGCGAGAACCCTACCAGGATCCGCCGGTCCCGGGGGATTCCGTGCTCGCGCCCAGCGTCGTTCAGCAC
>Ga0335079_10011516_pt1 | contig 10084 bp, 6 predicted proteins | sample Lox_Sample_33_FD_206719 | JGI IMG/M metagenome (GOLD analysis project Ga0335079, IMG submission 206719) | Soil microbial communities from Loxahatchee National Wildlife Refuge, Florida, United States - Lox_Sample_3.3 | ecosystem: Environmental > Terrestrial > Soil > Wetlands | place: USA: Florida...
TGACGTGCGAGTCGAAAATCGTGCCGAACGCGCGGGCGTAGCCGGCGGCCACGGCGCCGCGCAACGATTTTCCCTTGGCAATTTCCTCGCGCAGGCGCTCGTAAATCAAAACGTTCGCGTCCACCGCCATGCCGATGGTCAGCACCACGCCGGCGATGCCCGGCAGGGTCAACGTGGTGCCGACCGAGCACATGACCCCCAGCAGGATGATGATGTTGGTCATCAACGCGAGGTCCGCCACCAAACCCGCGAGGAGATAATAGGCGGCCATGAAACCCGCGACGGCGATGGTGCCGTACAGGGCGGCGGAGATGCCGCTGCGGATGGTGTCTTTGCCCAGGGTCGGGTCCACGCTGCTCTCCGAACGGATGCCCACCGGCACCTGCAGCGGATTCTGCAGAACGTTGGCCAGTTCATGCGCCTTCTGCTCCGTGAACTGGCCAGTGATCTGCCCGCTGCCGCCTTCGATGGGGGTATTGATTACGGGAGCCGACTGCAGTTCGCCGTCCAGCACGATGGCCAGTTGGCGCTTCACGTTCTCACGGGTGACAGTCGCAAAGATGGCGGCGCCATCGGACGTGAGCGTGAAGTTAATCTCGGGCCGACCCAACTGGTCGCGCGTGACAAAGGCGGTTTTGATGTATTTGCCCGTCAACTCCGGGGTCTTTCGCACCAGATAGCCCGGTACGTCTCGTCCGTCGGCCGCTTTGTGGGGATAGCGCAGCAGTTCGTAGCCGGGCTGGAATGAGCCCTCGAGCACCAACTCATCGCTTTGCTCATGGACCATCCGGAATTCGAGGTAAGCGGCCTTCTGAATCTGGGCGCGCGCGCTCTCTTTGTCGGCGTCCGACAGCCCGGGCAGTTGGATCAGGATGCGGTCGTTGCCGGCAGGCTGGATGATCGGCTCAGCCACGCCGAAACGGTCCACGCGTTTGCGGAGCACTTCCGAGGCCTGCGCCAGCGCCTGCAGTTGGCGGTCAGCCCGCGGCAGCGTGCTGTTGGTGTCGGCCGCCAGATAATTGGTGTCAATCCCCACCAGGAACGACGTGCCGCCCTGGAGATCCAACCCCAGCTTGATCTTGCCGGCGGTTTCTCGCTGCAGCCGATTCAAAATCGCGCGCGAGGGGCTGGGCTGATCTTTAGCCTCATATTCGGGGAAGTAGCGGGTGAGGTCGTTCGTACCGGTGGCCTCGACGAGGTTGGCGAACGCGCGCTCGGGCCGTTCCTGTTGGAGCGCCTGGAGGCGCGCCGTCAGGTTGGTAAAGGCGGCGTCCTGGTGCATCGCTTTCGTCTCGAAAGCCCTCACCAGGCTCCCGCCGACCGGCGGATACATCTCGTAACAGGACCACGCCAGGATGCCCAGGACCAGCGACAGTCGACCGAGGCTATGCTGATTTTTCATGCCATCGGGTTAACGAACGACGCCAGGCGTTTCAGTCAGTGCCAAAATCACAAGCTGACTCTGCTTCGGCGGCACCGCGGTGTATAATTAAAAGGGCTTGGGGATGCGTTAAAAATGTCTTAAGCGGGAATGGGGGGTGTTAGCCGCCGGCGCTCCGGAGCTCGCCCGTCTAAGCACGGGTGCTGCCTTGGTGCCTCGAAACCTCAGCACCGCGTTGGCCGATAAAGCCTGGAAGCAGGTCCGGTCCTGACACCAGCCGCCGCTTTCATCTGGCCGCGACGCCCGTCGCCGGCAGTTGGTCGAGAGCCAGGTTCAGGGTGAGGACGTTCACGCCGGGGTCGCCGAGGAAGCCGAGGTCAGGGCCGTCGGTGTGCTGGCGAACGAGCTGCCGGACGGCATCGGGGTTGAGGCCCCTGGCCTTAGCCACGCGGGCGACCTGGAGCTCGGCGTTCTCGGGGCTGATATGGGGGTCAAGGCCGCTGGCCGAAGCGGTGACGGCGTCGGCGGGCACGGGCGCATTGGTCCCCAGGCCGTTTTGCGAACGGTAATCGGCGACGTTCTGAGCGATCTGGTCGCGCAGTTTTTGCGAAGTGGGCCCGAGGTTGCTGCCGCTGGAGTTGGCGGCGTCATAGCCGCTGCCGGCGGCTGAGGGGCGCGGATGGAAGTACTTGTCGGCGGTGAAGGGCTGGCCCAGCAGGCGCGAGCCCCGGATTGTGCCGTTGGCATCCACGATCAAGCTGCCGTTGGCCCGGTCGTGGAACAGAACACGGCCCAGGCCAAAGACCACCAGCGGATAAAGGCCGCAGCAAACGACGGCCAGGGCGATGGTGACGAGTAGGGCGGCGCGGAGTTCGGCGAAAAATTGCTTCATAACCATTGAGAGTTAAAACGCTGAAATGTTGGATAGTTATATGGGATAAAGCCTCAGACGAGCTTGAGGGCGACGATGAGGAGGTCGATCAGTTTGATCCCGATAAACGGGATGATCACGCCGCCCAGGCCGTAGATGAGCAGGTTGCGCTGGAGAATGGCCAGCGCACCGATGGGTTTGTAGGCCACGCCACGGAGGGCGAGCGGAATGAGGGCAATGATAATCAGAGCGTTAAAGATGACTGCGCTGAGGATCGCGCTGGTCGGGCTGTGCAAGCGCATGATGTTCAGGGGAGCGATGGCCGGGAAGGTGGCCATGAGCATGGCGGGCACAATCGCGAAGTACTTGGCCACATCGTTGGCGATGCTGAAGGTGGTAAGCGAGCCGCGGGTGATGAGCAATTGCTTCCCGATTTCCACGATCTCGATCAGTTTGGTGGGATTGCTGTCCAGGTCCACCATGTTGCCCGCTTCACGCGCGGCCTGGGTGCCGGTGTTCATGGCAACCCCGACGTCGGCCTGGGCGAGCGCCGGGGCGTCGTTGGTGCCGTCACCGGTCATAGCGACCAGGTGACCAGAAGCTTGTTCATTCCGGATGCGCTTGAGTTTGGCTTCGGGGGTGGCCTGGGCGATGAAATCATCCACCCCGGCCTCGGCGGCGATGGCCGCGGCGGTCAACTGGTTATCCCCGGTGATCATGATAGTTCGGATGCCCATCTTGCGCAGTTGGGCAAACCGTTCCTTGATGCCGCCCTTGACGACGTCTTTGAGTTGGACGACCCCGAGCACTTCGGCGCCTTCGGCGACGACCAACGGGGTGCCGCCCGAGCGCGAGATCTCCTCGACCGTTAGGCTGATCTTCTCGGGAAACATCCCGCCGAGTTGTTCGACGTGAGCGCGCATGGCCTCGGCGGCGCCCTTGCGGATGCTGCGGCGGGGACTGCGTTGTGTGCCGCGGAAACCGGGATGGGTTAGCGTTGCGCCCGCGGCGCCTTCAGCGCCTGGGCCGGCGGTGCCCACTCCCGCACCCACCAATACGGGCGCTGCCGGCTGCCCGGCCTCTTCGAAGAAATCCACCCCGCTCATGCGGGTTTGCGCCGTGAACGGGACAAACTTCGCCTGCGGTTCAGCCACCTCCCGGCCGCGCAAATTGAACTGTTGCTTGGCCAGGACGACCACCGAGCGGCCTTCGGGTGTTTCGTCCGCCAACGACGCCAATTGCGCGGCGTCGGCCAGGCGTTCGGGGCTGACGCCGGGGGCCGGGATAAAGGCGGTGGCCATGCGGTTGCCCAGGGTGATCGTTCCGGTTTTATCCAGCAGCAGGACATCCACGTCGCCGGCGGCTTCGACGGCCCGGCCGCTGGTGGCCATGACGTTGCGACGGATCAGGCGGTCGATGCCGCTGATGCCAATCGCGCTGAGCAGGCCGCCGATGGTGGTTGGGATCAGGCAAACCAATAGCGCCACCAGGACCGGCACGGAGAATACAACGCCGGAGTAAATGCCGAACGGCTTGAGGGTCACGCACACCAGCAGGAAGATGAACGTCAGAGCGGCGAGCAAAATGGTCAATGCGATTTCGTTGGGCGTCTTTTGGCGCCGGGCGCCTTCGACCATGGCGATCATGCGGTCCAGGAAGGCTTGTCCTTTTTCCTGGGTAACCCGGATGACGATGCGGTCGCTGATCACCCGCGTGCCGCCGGTCACGGCGCTGCGGTCGCCGCCACTCTCGCGAATGACCGGCGCCGATTCGCCGGTGATGGCCGATTCATCCACACTGGCGATGCCTTCGATGACATCCCCATCGGCCGGGATGATGTCGCCGGACTCACAGACCACGAGGTCCCCCTTCTGCAACTGCGGCGCGGGGACTTTCTCCTCGCGCCCGTCCTTGAGCCGGCGAGCGATGGTGTCTTTGCGCGCTTTGCGCAGGCTTTCGGCCTGGGCTTTGCCGCGGCCCTCGGCGACCGCCTCGGCGAAGTTGGCGAACAGGACGGTGAACCACAGCCAGATAGCCAACTGGGTCACAAAGCCGCGTTCGGCCGACGCGCAGGTGAAAATGCCGACGGTGGTCAAGATGGCGCCAACCATCGTGACGAACATCACCGGGTTCTTGACCATCAACCGCGGATCGAGCTTGCGGAACGAGTCGCCCAGAGCGGGGCCGACGATGGTCCGATCAAAGAGAGACGGAGCTTTATGCGTCATAAAAGGTGAGAGGTTTCAGTACAGCTTCCCTTGGCCGGTCAGGAAATGTTCGACGATGGGGCCCAAGGTCAGGCCGGGCAGGAAGTTCAGCGCGCCGACCAGCAGGACGGTGCCCAACAGGAGGATTACGAAGGTACCCCCGGCCACGGGAAACGTGCCGACGCTCGGGGGCGCGATTTTCTTGCGTCCAAGGGAGCCGGCCATGGCCATGATCGGAACGATCATCAGGAAACGGCCAATCAACATCGCCACGCCAAGCGTGGTATTGTACCAAGGTGTATTAGCGCTCAAGCCCGCAAAGGCGCTGCCGTTGTTGCCGTTGGCCGAGCTGTAGGCGTAGAGCATTTCGCTCAGGCCGTGCGGCCCATTGTTGTTCAAGCCGGCCAGGCCCCATGGGCTGACTGATGCCCAGGCTGCGAACCCAAGAATCGACACTGCCAGAACCAGCAGCGCCAGCATGGCCATCTTCACGTCGTAGGACTGGATCTTCTTGCCCAGGTATTCGGGAGTCCGCCCCACCATGAGCCCGGCGATAAACACCGCAAGGACCACGAAAACGAGCATGCCGTAAAGGCCGGCTCCGACGCCGCCGATGATGATTTCGCCCAGTTGAATATTGAACAGCGGGACGAACCCGCCCAGCGCCGTGAAGGAATCGTGCATCGAGTTGACCGCGCCGCAGGAGGCATCGGTCGTGACCGTGGCGAACAAGGCGGAGTTGAAGATACCGAAGCGCACTTCCTTGCCTTCCATGTTTCCGCCGGCGGCGGCGACGCCCAACTGCTGGTGAATGGGATTGCCCACGGCCTCCGCATGCCAGCACAGCAGCACGCCACCCAGGAACAACGCCATCATCGCCGCCCACACGGACCAGCCATGCGCCTGGTTTTTGACCATGCGTCCGAGGTAGTAGGTCAGGCCGCTGCCGATGGTGAAGATCGTGAGCATTTGGAGGAAGTTCGAGAGCGGGGTCGGATTCTCGAACGGGTGGGCAGCATTGGCGTTCATGAAGCCGCCGCCGTTGGTGCCCAGCATCTTGATGGCGACCTGTGAGGCCACCGGCCCCTGCGCGATGACCTGCTCTTCGACTTTCTGGTCCACCATAACCGGCACGTTGGTCGTGATGGGTTGCCCTTTCTCATCAAGTTTGGGCACCTCGACCATCACGGCCACGCCGTTGGTGAGGACGGGTTGGCCCCGGGCGTCCATTTTTGGCGCCTGCACCATCACAGCGATATTGGTAGTGACCGGCTGGCCTTTGTCGTCCGTCTTGGGTACCTGGATGGTGAAGGGTTCGGTCAGCTTGGCCTTGGTATAGGGCCGGAAATTCTGAATCATGCCCTGTGAAACGAGCGCCAGGGCGAAGACCACGCAGATAGGGAGCAGCAGGTAATAGGTCGTTCGCACCAGGTCCACCCAGAAATTGCCCAGGGTTTGGGTCGAGTGCCGGGCAATGCCCCGGACCAGGGCCGCGGCGATGGCGATGCCGGTGGCGGCGGAGGCGAAGTTATGGATGACCAACGCCACCATCTGGGAGAGGTAGGACATGGTGGCTTCGCCGGCGTAACTCTGCCAGTTGGTGTTGGTGGTGAAGCTGGTGGCGGTGTTGAAAGCCAGGTCCGGGCTGACTGGGCCGAACCCCTGGGGATTGAGTGGCAGCAGGTGCTGCAGCCGGAGAATAGCGTACGTGAACAAACAACTCACCAGGCTGAAGAGCAGCATGGCGAAGGTGTAGGCTTTCCACTCCTGCTCCTGGCTGGGGTTGATCCCCATCACGCGGTAGGTCAGCCGTTCCAACGGCTTGAGCAGGGGGTCCAACCAGGTGCGCCCGTTGGCATCGAGCACCCGTAGCAGGTAAAGACCCATCGGTTTGGTGATGATGGCCAGGGCGGCCACGAACAACCCCAGTTGCAACCAATCTATAGAGCGCATAGCAGTTTCCTCAGAATTTCTCCGGGCGAACCATCGCCACGAAGAGATAAACGAACAGCAGCAGGGCAACGATGCCCACGATCAGGTTTTCCATAAATCTCCTCTCAGAGCTTGTCGCAAAACCGGGCATACAGCCCGCTGATGGCGAAGAACGCCACCACCACCGCGATGTAGATAAGGTCCATCATAGTTTTCTATTTCAGCAAGTCATCAACTCTCGATTCGACGCTGCAATATCGGGAGGGGAAGGGGGCACCGGTAGTAAAAACAGGGGCCGGGCGTATTAAAAACTTATCAAAGCGCGCAACCGTTCGAAGTTCGACGCTCAGCCTTGAGGATCCCCTCCGCCGGCAGTCACCGTCGGGCGGCCGCGCGTTCCGTAAACTTCCGGATATACATCACGGCGGCCGGCAGTTAGGCTGGTGGGCAGATCGGGAACCTGAACAGTGGCTTACGCGTTTACAGGCGCCGTGGGCGCGAGACATGTGATGCTGATCGCCGACGACGATGAGAACGATCTGTATTGTCTCCGTCGCGCCATTCAGAAGGCCGGGCTGCGGTGCGAGGTCTTCGAGGCCGCCGACGGCCAGCAAGTGATTGACTACCTGAAGGGCGAGGCCCCTTACGCCGACCGCGCGCTTTATCCGGTGCCGGACCTGCTGGTGCTCGATCTGGAAATGCCGCGGCGCAACGGGCTGGAAGTGCTCGAGTGGCTGCAGGGCCAACCCCAGTTTCGCGGCCTGCCCATCGCCATCCTCTCGGGCACCGACCAGCGCGAGTACGTCGCGCAGGCCCGCCGGTTGGGCGCCAAGGATTTTCTCATCAAACCCTCCGACTTCAACTCGCTCGTCCGCCTGGTGCGCGACCTGGAAACCAAGTGGTTGGCCGCGCCCGCCCGGGCGTCCACCCCGTAGCTGTTTTACGGGGCGCGGGACGTCCCGGTCCGCAGCAGTCCCAAACTCGACGCGCACTGGGAACCACGCCGGCGCATCCTGCTGTCAACGCGCTGCGGCCGGGACGTCCCGCGCCCCGGTCAAAACACACTGCGCGGCGAATCAGGTCGTCCTAAGCGCCCGGCTATCAATTACTTGCCTCCCGAGCCGCCAACCGGGCGATTTTTTGCATTTTTCCGGTTGACATAGTGTCGTGTGGACACTAAATATAGTTCGTGTATTGTATACACGCAGTTATGAGTGGGCGAGGGCGAACGCAGCCGGGCCAACGCGCCCGGACAACCGGCGCGCGCCGTTGGTTCGCTTGACGCACTAAACCGCAACTCAGCAATCGTTTATGTTTGGCATCAAATTCATCAAGGTCCCGCCGACGACTTACCTGCTGCAATACCGCCGGGGCAAGGTCGTGCGGGAGGGGGTGGGGCTGTCATTTTTCTTTTACGCGCCGACGACCTCGCTGGTGGCGGTGCCGGTGGCGAGCGTGGATACGCCGTTCATTTTCCAGGAGACGACGGCGGATTTCCAGAACGTGACCATCCAGGGCCAGGTGACCTACCGGGTGAGCGACCCGAAGCGGCTGGCGGCCCTGTTGAATTACACGCTGTCGCCCAACGGCCAGGTCCACGTGTCCGAGGACCCCGAGAAGTTGCCCGAGCGCGTCATTCACGTGGTGAACGTGCTGGCGCGGGCGGAAACGCAGAAGCTGGCGCTGCGGGAGGCGATCCGGGCTTCCGATGCCGTGGTGAAGGCGGTGCGGGACGGGCTGGTGGCCTCACCCGAGATGACGGCGTTGGGCCTGGAGGTGCTGGGACTGTCGATCCTGGCGATTAAGCCGACGCCCGAGACCGCTCGCGCACTCGAGGCGGAGGCGCGCGAGCAGTTGTTCCGCGAGGCCGATGAGGCGATTTATGCCCGGCGCAATTCGGCGGTGGAACAGGAGCGCGCGATCAAGGAAAACGAGCTCAACACGGAAATCGCCGTCGAGAACAAGAAACGGCAGATCCGGGAGACGCAGATGGAGGCCGAACGCGCCGTGCAGGAAAAGAAGCACCTGGTGCAGAAGGAAGCGTTGGAGGCGAACATCGGGATGGAAGAGCGGCGCAAGGAACTGGTGGCGCGGGCGGCGGACAACGCCAGGGCCGAGGCGGATGCCCGGGCTTACGGCGTGTCGAGCACCATGAAGGCGCTCGGGACCGCGGATGCGAAGATTTTGCAGGCCCTGGCGAGCACCGGCATGAAACCGGAGCAACTGATTGCCTTCGCGTTCCAGGAGCTGGCCGGCAAAGCGGACAAGATCGGCCAGCTCAACATCGCTCCGGACTTGCTGCGGGAATTGATGCGCAAATGAATCAACAGCCTGGCAGAGTTTAGATGAGTCAACGAATAACGTTCCGATGCAACGCCTGACGGACAATAAAATCGTGCTGGTGACCCGGCCCACGCGCCTGGCGGAGCTGGTGGCGAGGTTCAATACGGTGAGCCAGGCCCGCTTCTACCTCGAGCACCAGGGCGCCGATTTCCAGGATTACCTGCGCGAAGATGAAACCTATCATCAGGCGCTGGTCAAAACCCAGGCGGGCCTGGCGCAGCTCGGGCGGGTGCAGGCCATCGACCGGGCGTTCCTGCCTAATTTCGTATTCACGCCGCAGGACACGGTGGTGACGCTCGGGCAGGACGGTTTGGTGGCGAATACGCTGAAATACTTGCATGGGCAGCCGGTGGTCGGGGTAAACCCGGACCCCGGCCGCTGGGACGGGAAGCTGTTGCCGTTCAGGGCGGAGGACCTGGGCAAAATTGTCCCCGAGGTTTTTGCGCGGGGGCGCCCGACCAGGTCGGTGACCATGGCCAAGGCCAGCCTGAACAACGGGCAGGTCTTGTACGCGGTGAACGACCTGTTCGTCGGGCCCAAGTCCCACGCTTCGGCCCGGTATCGAATCCGTAGCGGCGACGCCAGCGAAACCCAATCATCGAGCGGAGTGATTATTTCGACCGGCCTGGGATCGAGCGGGTGGTTGAAAAGCCTGCTGACTGGTGCCATGGCGATCAGCCAATCGGCCGCCGGCCTTTTTTCCCGGGATGGGCGGCGAGCGCCGGCCAACGCGAGGCCAAGACCGAAGGTATCCCCTGGTCCAACGACCGAGTTTGCCTGGGATGCCGATTATTTGCTGTTCACGGTGCGCGAGCCGTTCCCGACGCGCACCACCGGCGCCTCGCTGGTGTTTGGCCGGGTGACGGCCGAAAGTCCGCTCGCGCTGGCATCGCAGATGGCCGAGAACGGGGTAATTTTCAGTGACGGCATCGAAAAGGATTTTCTCGAGTTTAACTCAGGAACACAGGCCGAGGTGACGCTGGCTGAACGGAAGGGCGTATTGGTCAACTGAGGCGAAGAGGTCAGCGAATGAACCACAACCAGGATGGAGAACACAATGAATAGAGGCAGTTTGGCAGCGATAGCACGTGAGACGGTCCAGATTTGCGAAGCCGGCCAGTACCGGACGCCGGCGGGAAAACAGGTGCACCTGGTGGAGGACATTCGGCGCGCGGTCAACGGGACGGTGATGTACTCGCCGCAGAATCTTCCGGCCCTCCCTGGGCGAGGGGCCGCGGTGGAGACCAGGATCGAAGTGGCCAACGAAACCACCTTTCGCGGTTTGGTGAAGCTGGCCGCGCGCGGCGGTCAGATCGCCTGCCTGAATTTCGCTTCCGCCCGCAATCCGGG
>Ga0335079_10011518_pt1 | contig 10083 bp, 10 predicted proteins | sample Lox_Sample_33_FD_206719 | JGI IMG/M metagenome (GOLD analysis project Ga0335079, IMG submission 206719) | Soil microbial communities from Loxahatchee National Wildlife Refuge, Florida, United States - Lox_Sample_3.3 | ecosystem: Environmental > Terrestrial > Soil > Wetlands | place: USA...
AGCTTGAGCCGCACACGCGCGGCAACTATGTGAATCTCGCGAGCACCGACGATCGCGAGTCGCGCGTGCACGCCGCCTATGGAGACAACTACACCCGGCTCGCCGCCATCAAGAAGCGTTACGATCCTGGCAATCTGTTTCACCTCAATGCCAACATCAAGCCGGCGTGATGCAACATCCGGCGACCTGAGCTGCGGCTGTGCGCGCGGCCCGTGCGCTTGACACTCCATCGTCATACGGGTGCAATGCAGGCATTGCTAGCGGGCCGTGGGGTCGGAAGGCGGCAACAACAAGCCATGCATCTCGTCGACGCGACCCTCTTCTATTCGCCGACCAGCGGTGGGGTAAAACGCTACCTGTCGGCGAAGCACGCCTGGCTCGCCGCACACACTTCCTGGGAACACACTATTGTCGTGCCCGGACCGGAGGCGACGTTCCAGCGCGGGGGCGTGTGCACGCTTGCCGGTCACCCGGTGCCCGGCACGTTCAACTACCGTCTGCCGCTCAATCCGCGCCGCTGGACGCGCGTCCTCGATGCGCTCGAGCCGACGCTCATCGAGGCAGGCGACGCCTTTCACCCGGCGTGGTGCGGCTGGCGTGTGGCACGGCGGCGCGGCATTCCGCTGGTGGGCTTCTATCATTCGAACCTGCCGCAGCTGGCGGGGCGGCGCCGCTGCGGCTGGTGGACCGAGCCGCTCATCCGCCGTTATCTACGGCTGCTCTATGAGCGCTGCGACCTGGTGTTTGCCCCCAGCCGGCTGATGTGCGGGTACCTGCGCGAGCTCGGCGTACCGCACGCCGTGCACCAGCCGCTCGGCGTCGATGCGGAGGTGTTCAACCCCGCGCACCGCAGCAGTGCTCTGCTGCGCGAGCGGCTCGGCCTGCCGGCGGCAACGCGGTTGCTGGTGTATGCCGGGCGCTTTGCGCGCGAGAAGAATCTGCCGGTGTTGCTGCAGGCATTCGCCCGTCTCGGAGCGCCGTACCATCTGCTGCTCATCGGCGGCGACCGCAGCGCGCGTCCCGCAGCCAACGTCACCATGCTGCCTTACCGGCGCGACAGCCTCGAGCTCGCGCAGTGGCTCGCCTCCGCCGACGCCCTGGTGCACGCCGGCACCAAGGAGACCTTCGGCCTGGTGATACTCGAGGCCATGGCGTGCGGGCGGCCGGTGGTCGCGGCGCGCGCCGGGGCCTTCCCGGAATTCATCGATGAGAGCGTCGGCGTACTCGCCGAGCCTGACTGCGGCGCGAGCATGGCGGAAGCCATCGCCGCACTCTACGAGCGCGACCTCGACGCCGTCGGCGCCGCGGCCCGCGAGCGCGTGCTGCGCCAGTTCACCTGGAACCGTGCGTTCCACGCGCAGCTCGCCACCTACGGCTCCCTGATCGGCGCACGGCGCACACCGCTCGCGGACGCCGAGGTCCTCGAGGCGCGTTCGCCCTCGACGTAGCCGCCGATCCGGACCGTGCAGCCGACGGGCCCTGCTCGCACCGGCGCGATGCGCCTCAGCCGCGCGGCACGATCAGCAGCACGCCGCCGATGAGCGGCGCCGCCACGAAGCCGCCGCAGCGGCGGCTCGGCATGCTGCGGGATTCTGCATGTGCGGCGTCAGCGCCGCAGCACCGTCAGCGCCGCAGCGCTCGCAGCAGCGCGAGCCCGGCGCGGCTCGCGGCGAGCGCAAGCACCACACGCCAGAAGAGCCGCTTGCGCCATGGCGCTCGTCGCGGGGGGATGGCGCTGTAGAACTGCGCGGCGATCTCGCGGTGCAGGTGCACCGCCGGCGCATCGATGAGCCACTCGCGCATCGCGCTGCTGATGCGGTAGTGGCCGGGGCTCAGCCGCTCGACCCGCGCATCCTGCAGCGTCTCGGGAAACTGCGCGGGGGCCGCGGCGCTGAAGGCGAGCGCCGTGGCTTCGCCAGGTGCTTCCGCGGTGTCACCCCTCAAGGTGAGTCCCGGGACGTCCGGCGCGCACCGACAGCGCACCGGGCCGCGAAAGGTGGCGAGCAGCTCAGGCATCGTACAGCGGCTCGACGCACACGTCGGTGGTCACCGAGTTCGCGATGAAGCACTCCTCGTGGGCGCGATGGTGCAGTCGTTCGATGTCCTCCCGCGAGGGCAGCCGCTCACCGGAGAAACTGACCCGCGGACGCAGCCGCACGCTGAGCATCGCCGTTTTGCCGGCGGCATTCTGGCCCAGTACGCCCCGGGCATCGTCGCTGTATTCGTCCACCCGCCAGCGCCCGCCGGCGGCGAGCGACAGGAACCACAGCATGTGGCAGCTCGAGAGCGCGGCGACGAAGGCTTCCTCGGGATCGACCGCGGCCTCGAGCGACAGCGGCACGCGCACCACCTGGGGCGAGGAGGACGCCGGCACCTCGACGCCGCCGTCGAAGTGCCAGGAGTGGCCGCGGCTGTAACGGTTGTCGGTAAAGGGCGCACTGCCGCGCTCCCAGTGGATGCGGACCTGGTACTCGTGCGTCGCCATCGCGTCGCCCTCCGTGTGCCGGCCCGGGATTGTACGATAGCCGCCGTGCACCCGAATGATGTGCAGCCGCGCCGCGACCTGACCCTCCAGCACGCCACCTCGCTGGTCGTCGGGATCATCATCGGCACCGGCATCTTCCTCAAGTCCGCGAGCATGGCGCAGGCGGTCGGCACGCCGGCTCTGGTACTGCTCGCCTGGGTGCTCGCCGGAGTGGTGGCCATGCTCGGCGCACTGTGCTTCGCCGAGCTCGGCGCGCTGCTGCCGCACGCCGGCGGCGAGTACGTCTACCTGCGGACCGCGTACGGCGAGATCCCCGGCTTTCTCTTTGCCTGCAACGCCTTCGTGCTCGGGGGTGCGGCCGTCGCGGCCTACGGCGCCGCGGTGGCGATCTTCGTTGCCGACATCCATCCGCTCGGTCGCGAGTGGCTCGCGCGCAGCGTGCAGGTGCTCGGCGTCGAATACCATCTCGCCATCGGCCCGCGCCAGCTGCTTGCGGTGGCCGTCATCGCGGCGTTCGCGGCGATCAACTGCGCGGGCGTCATGTTCGGCGGCCGCGTGCAGTCGCTGCTCACCGCACTCAAGGTGGTGGCGGTGCTCGGCGTGGCCGCCGGAGTCTTCCTGTTCGGCGGTAGCGGCAGCGCGGAGAACCTCGGCGCGCCGGCGGACAGCGGCAGCGGCGGCGCCGCCGGGCTCGGGGCCGCGATGTTCGCGGCGCTCTGGGCCTATAGCGGCTGGCAATACCTGCCGATGGCGGCCGGCGAGGTGCACGAACCGCAGCGCAACCTGCCGCGCGCCATCGTCGGCGGCACGCTGCTGGTGCTGGCGCTCTATCTCGCCATCAACACCGCCTACCTCTACGCGCTGCCCTTCTGGCAAGTGGCCAGCGCCAACTCGACCGCCTACCCGGAGGCGCCGTCGGTGGCAGCCCGCGCGGTGCAGACCTTTCTCGGCGCACGCGCCACCTCCGCCGCGGCGCTCATCTTCCTGATCTCGACCATCGGCTCGCTGAACGGTGTCATTCTGGGCGCCGCGCGTGTGCCGTACGCGGCGGCGCGCGACGGACTGTTCTTCGCCGCGTTCGGGCGCTTGAGTCCGGTGAGCCGCGTGCCGGTGACCTCGCTCGTGCTGCTGTCGCTGTGGGGGTCGCTGCTCGCGGCCTCCGGCACCTTCGATCAGCTCACCAACATGGCGGTGATGTCGTACGCGCTCTTCTGGATTCCGGTGGTGTTCGCCGTCATCGTGCTGCGGCGCCGGCTGCCCGACGCGCCGCGCGCCTTTCGCGTACCCGGCTATCCGCTCACACCGCTCCTGTTCGTGCTGGTGATGCTGGGGGTCGTGGTGAGCGCGTTCCGCTCCACGCCCAGGGAGTCGCTCGCGACGCTGCTGTTGATCCTCCTCGGCCTGCCACTTTATCCGCTGTTTCGCCGGCGTCGCGCACAGCCGCCCCGACCGGTCAGCGCGACTCCAGCTCCCAGAGCGTGAGCGGCGCGCCGCGCCGCAGCCAGAATCCGAGTCCCACCTCGCGAAACTGCCGCGCGAGACGCGCGCGGTACCAGTGCGCGCCGCGCAGGTGCACGGCGGCATCGGTGCGTTTGCGGTCACAGTTGTGCTCGTAGTCGCGGCGGGTGAGCGCGCTGAAGTACAGCACCCCGCGGCACAGGCGGGGAAAGTTCTCGAGCGCGCGCTGCGCGCTGGCCGCGTCGAGGTACTGCAGCACGTCGTAGCAGATCACCAGGTCGAACGGCGCACGCGGACGGTAGTTCTCGACACGTCCGCGCACCCAGCCGTAGCGGCGGCACAGGTATTCGCTGCTCTCGAGCGCCACGTAGTGCGCGCGTGGCAGCAGCCGGCGCATGGCGGCGCGCAGCAGCCCGGTGCCGCAGCCGGCGTCGAGAATGCGCCGCACCGGCAGCTGCAGGTGCGCGGTGAACGCGGCGATGAGCTGTGCCCGCGCGCGCATCTCGCTGCGGCTGGCAACCGCGGTGCGCGGGTCGAAGTAGTAGCGCTGGTAGTAATCGCGGCCGAATCGCATGGGCGCTACGAGCCTCGCGGGCATCACTCGCGCAGGATGCGCGCGCTCAGGGCCGCGAAATCGCAGCTCCGCGGCAGCGTGCCGAACGCCGCGGGCGCCCCCGCGGCGATGCGCGAGGCGAGAAACGCCTCGCAGGACGGCGCGGAGCCGTGTGCGAGCAGCAGCGCCGCCTGCGCGGCGAGCGCGATGCGCTGCGTGAGCTCGCGCCCACGCAGCTCAGCATCGCCCGGATCGCCGAGGTCCGTGAGGTCCGCGAGCAGTGCGGCCAGGTAGCGGTCGTAGCGTGGATCGCGTCCGCGCACCGGGGTGAGGAGCTCGGCGAGCGCCTCGCCCGTGCGCGGCTCGCGCGTGAGCGCGCGCAGCACGTCGAGACACATGATGTTACCGGAGCCCTCCCAGATGGAATTGAGCGGCGACTCGCGCAGGCGCCGTGCTATCGGACCGTCCTCGACGTAGCCATTGCCCCCGAGCACTTCCATCGCCTCGCTGCAGACCGCCGGGGCGCGCTTGCACACCCAGTATTTGACGACCGGCGTGAGCACGCGCCGCAGCAGCGTCGCGCCCTCGTCGGCGAGCGCATCGAAGGCGCGCGCCAGGCGCATGGCGAGCATGACCGCCGCCTCGCACTCGAGTGCCAGGTCCGCGAGCACGTTGCGCATCAGCGGCTGCGCGGCGAGCAGCCGCCCGAAGGCGCGCCGCCCGCGCGCGTGATGGATGGCCTGCGAGACGCACTGGCGCATGAGGCCTGCGGAACCGATGGCGTTGTCGAGGCGCGTGTACACGCCCATCTCGAGAATCGCCGGGATGCCACGTCCCTCTTCCGCCACCAGCAGTCCGTAGGCGGCGTCGAACTCGACCTCACTCGAGGCGTTGGAACGGTTGCCGAGCTTGTCCTTCAGCCGCACCAGATGCAGCGCGTTGACGCTGCCATCGGGGAGGAAGCGCGGCACGAGAAAGCACGACAGCCCGCCCGGCGCCTGCGCCAGCACCAGGAAGGCGTCGCACATCGGCGCGGAGAAGAACCACTTGTGCCCGGTGAGGCGATATTCGCGCCCCGGACCGCGCGCGCCTGCCGGCTGCGCGCGCGTGGTGTTGGTGCGCACGTCCGAGCCGCCCTGCCGCTCGGTCATACCCATGCCCATCAACACCCCGCGCTTGGCGGTGGCGGGCGCGAAGGCCGGATCATATTCGCGCGACATGAGCAGCGACAGCCACGGCGCGAAGTCCGCGCGCTGCGGCACGAGCGCCGGCACCGCGCCATAGCTCATGGTGGCCGGGCACTGCGTGCCGTTCTCGACCTCCGCCCACAACATGTAGCCGGCGGCGCGCGCCACGTGCGCCCCGGGACGTGGCTGCGCCCAGGGCCCCGTATGCAGCCCTGCCGCCACCAGGCGGCGCAGCAGCTCGTGCCACGCCGGGTGGAACTCGACCTCATCGCGACGCGCGCCGAAACGATCGAGGGCATGCAGGCGCGGCGGATTGCGGTTGGCGGCCTCGCCGAGTGTGAACATCGTCACACTGCCGAGCTCGGCGCCGAGCTTCTCGAGCGCGCTGTGCTCAGCCGCAGCGCCTTCGCGCGCGAGCGCCTCCGCCAACACTGAATGCGTGCTGAACAGATTGTATTCAACGAGCTCAGCGGACTGATTTAACACTTCTGGCGCTGCGCCGCTCACGCGGATTCCCCGTCTGTATGCCCAGCGGAAGGTGGTGCGTTTTACAAGCCATATGTTCGCGCAAGCGCGCGCGAACCAACAGGAGGATGGATGAAACTCATCTTTGCGAAGCTCGCGGTCGTCAGCGTGCTCCTGGGCGCTGCCCTCTCGGGGTGCGTCGTCACGCCGGTCCCGTATCGCGGCGAGGTCGTTGGCTACGCTCCGCCCGCGGCGCCGTTCGAGGCGGTGGTGGGCGTCGCACCGGCCCCCGGATACTTCTGGGTCCGTGGCTCTTACTTCTGGGAAGGCGGCCGCTATGCGTGGCATCCCGGGTACTGGCAGGCGCCGCGCCCGGGCTATCACTGGGTGCCGCATGCGTGGGTGCACGCCAACAATGGCTGGCACATGCACCCGGGCCACTGGGTTGCGGGGTGAGGCTTAGCGCTCTCCATGTCTGATCGCGCGGACCCCCGCTCGAGCGGGGGTCCGCACATCGCAGCCGCTGCCGCTGCGAGACGATGCCGGCGTGCCTTGGGACGCACGCACTGACTGCGTGTCGCGGGACAGCCGGCGCAACTTTCCCCGTTGCGCGTAGCTCGGTTACCATCGCCGCGGACCCTGTTTCACTTCACCAGTCCTGCAGTATCGGACGGCACGAGCGATGGCTCGCATTTCGTTTGTGACGGCGGCTCTGGCGGCGAGCAGCCTGCTCGCGGCGCAGCCGCCGGCCGCCGGGGAGACCGCAACAATGGCCAAGTTCACGCTCAGCAGCACCGACCTCACGGAGGGGGGCCGGATCGCCGAGGCCCAGGTATTCAACGAATTCGGCTGCAAGGGCGGCAATGTATCCCCCGCGCTGTCGTGGGGCGGTGCGCCCGCAGACACCCAGAGCTTCGCGCTGCTGGTGCATGATCCGGACGCGCCGACCGGCAGCGGCTGGTGGCACTGGGTCGTCTACAACATCCCGGCCAGCACGACCTCGCTGCCGGCCGGAGCCGGTGACCCGAAGAAAAAGCTCATGCCCGCGGGCGCCGTGCAGGGCCGGACCGACTACGGCAGCGTCGGTTACGGGGGCCCGTGCCCCCCGCCCGGCAAGCCACATCACTATCACTTCCAGCTGTACGCGTTGAAAGTGGCGAAGCTCGATCTGCCCGCCGACGCCAGCCCCGCCATGGTCGGTTTCAACGCGCGCGCCCAGGCGCTCGGACACGCAGAGATCGTCGCCCTGTATGGCCGTTAGGCCGGGCGGCGAGGCCCGGCAGGAGCGTACGCGCGAGCGACGGCCAGCGATGTGGCCGTGGTTGCTGATGCCGCTCATCGTGCTGCTCGTGTTCTACGCGTTGCTCAGGGTGCACCGCAGTGCCCCGGCACCGATCAGCCCCTCGCCAGACACGAGCGTTACGGGCACACCCGGTCGGTGAGGGTCGCGCCTCTTTCGCGCGCTGCGTGGCGCCGCTAGCATAGCCGCCCTTTATGCCACGTGCGTCTCAGCAACGCCCCGTCCACGCCGTGCCCGCCGCGCGCACCGGCGTGCACCCGCGCGGCCGTGCGCGCAGCGGCACGGCTGAGGCAGCACCCCGCGTCGGGTTCGTCAGTCTCGGTTGTCCCAAGGCGCTGGTCGATTCCGAGCGCATCCTCACGCAACTGCGCGCCGAAGGCTACGACATAGCACCGACTTACCAGGCGGCCGATGTGGTCGTGGTCAATACATGCGGCTTCATCGACGCGGCGGTCGATGAGTCGCTCGAGGCGATCGGCGAGGCGCTCGAGCAGAACGGCCGCGTGATCGTCACGGGCTGCCTCGGTGCGAAGCCGCAGCGCATTCTCGAACGCCACCCGCGTGTGCTGAAAGTGACCGGCCCGCACGCTTACGAGGAGGTGATGAGCGCCGTGCACGAGCACCTGCCGCCGCGCCACGACCCGTTCCTCGACCTGGTACCGCCGCAGGGCGTGCGTCTGACGCCGCGACACTACGCGTACCTGAAGATCGCGGAAGGCTGCAACAACAGGTGCAGCTTCTGCATCATTCCGGCGATGCGCGGCCGCCTGGTGAGCCGGCGGATCGACGACGTGCTGCGGGAGGCGGAACGGCTGGCCGCTGCCGGCGTGCAGGAGCTGCTGGTCATCTCACAGGACACCGGCGCCTATGGCGCGGATCTGCGCTATGCGGGCGGGGAGTGGCGCGGCGTGAGCTACGAGTCGCGCTTCATCGATCTCGCGCGCGCCCTCGCTGAGCTGTCGGTGTGGGTAAGGCTGCACTACGTCTACCCGTATCCCCACGTCGACGCGGTGATTCCGCTCATGGCAGAGGGACGGCTGCTGCCGTATCTCGACATCCCTTTTCAGCACGGGAGCCCTTCGGTACTGCGGCGCATGCGCCGGCCGGCGCACACGCAAGACACGCTGGCGCGCATCCGCGCCTGGCGTCGGATCTGTCCCGAGCTCACGCTGCGCAGTACCTTCATCGTCGGCTTCCCCGGCGAGAGCGAAGCGGAGTTTGCCGAGCTACTCGCCTGGCTCGATGAGGCACAGCTCGATCGCGTCGGCTGCTTCCGCTATTCACCGGTCGAGGGCGCACCCGCCAATGCGCTTCCCGATCACGTAGCGCCGCAGCTGCAGGAGGAGCGCTATGCGCGTTTCATGGAGCGCGCCGCGGCGATCAGCGCGCGGCGGCTGGCGGCGCGCGTCGGCACGCGGCAGCGGGTGCTGGTCGACGAGGTGACCGCCGACCTTGCCACGGCGCGCAGCGCCGCCGAGGCGCCGCAGATCGATGGCGTCGTACGAATCGAGAGGGTCGGCGCGCCGCGACTGCGGACACACGCTGGCGAGAAGAACGGCACCCGGCTGAACGTCAGCGTTGGCAATCGCAGCGCCGGCAAGAAGAACAGCGCTTGGCTGCGCGCCGGCGAGAACAGTGGCGCCTGGCTCAGCGCCGGGCAGTGGGCCGACGTCGAGATCGTGAGCGCGGACGCCTACGATCTCACCGGCCGCCTCATCGAGGCTGCATGAGGCGGCCGGCGCCCGAGAGTGCCGGTGCTCAGCTCGAGCTCATCCCCAGCGATTGCATGATCTGCGTGGCCTGATCCTTCACCGCCTGCGCCTTGCTCATCGCGGTCGTGTAATCGCCAGAGGAGGCGGCGTTCGAGGCGTCGCTCCAGGCGGACTTCATCGAGCTCAGGCCCGACTCGGCGGCCTGCAGGCTGTCCTTGGTGACACCGTGCGGCAGGTGATGCGACTTCGACAGGATGTCGACACGGCTCTGGATCGCATCGACCATCTTCGGCACGTCGGCGCTCATCGGGCCCCAGGCGTCCTTCGCCTTGGCGAGCGCGGCCTCGGCCTCAGCCTGCTTGGCGGTGGCCGCGTCCTTGAGCTTGCCGATGGCATCGGTCAACGCCGGGGCGGCGGCCAGCACGCCCTTGTAGTCGCCCTGGGCCAGACTGTCCTTGAGGCTCTGCATCTGTGCCTCGACAGCCCCGAGCTGCTCGGGAGCGTACTTCTGCGCCATGTCACGGACCGAGGCGAGCGCCGACTCCGCGGATGCGACTGCCTGCTCGGCCGGTCCCTTCTGACCGGCGCAGCCGGCGATGAGCAACGCCGCCAGCATCGCCAGCAGCCAAACGGATAGCTTCTTCATTTCTTACCTCTCATGCGGTTTTTGACGAGTCACGGTCAGGGAATCCGCAATTTCTGACCCGGAAAGATGCGGTTCGGATCCTTCAGCTGGTCGCGATTGGCCTCGAAGATCTTGGTATACAGCGAGGCATCGCCGTAGTACTTCTGCGCAATCTTCGACAGCGTGTCACCGGACTGCACGGTGTGGGTCTGCGTGTAAGGGTTGTCGGCCGCCGCCGCGGGAGTCTTCTCGTCCGCCATGGTGTCCTCCGGATCGTCGTGCGTTTCCGTGTTTGATC
>Ga0335079_10011520_pt1 | contig 10083 bp, 10 predicted proteins | sample Lox_Sample_33_FD_206719 | JGI IMG/M metagenome (GOLD analysis project Ga0335079, IMG submission 206719) | Soil microbial communities from Loxahatchee National Wildlife Refuge, Florida, United States - Lox_Sample_3.3 | ecosystem: Environmental > Terrestrial > Soil > Wetlands | place: USA...
CTTCGAAACCACGCTCCTCCGCGAAGCCTTCGCCGATGCTGCCGTCGATGGCGTCAGCGCCTCCGACGAAGCCGGTCTCGTCGAGCGTCTCGGCACGGAGGTCTACGTCGTCCTCGGTTCCGAACGCAATATCAAGATCACCAAGCCCGCCGACATGGAACTCGCCCGCTTCTACCTGCACTCCGAGCAAAAGAAGTCATGAGCGTTCGCTGCGGCATCGGCTACGACCTTCACCGCCTTGCCGATGGTCGCAAGCTCATCATCGGCGGCATAGACGTGCCCTTCGACAAGGGGCCGGTTGGCCATTCGGATGGTGATGTGGTCGCCCACGCCCTCTGCGACGCTCTCCTTGGCGCCGCGGGACTCGGCGACATCGGCAAGCATTTCCCCGACACCGATCCCAAGTGGAAGGGCGCCAACAGCCTGCTCTTTCTGGAGCACGCGCGCCAACTCCTCGATCAACACGGACTGCGAGTCGAGTACGTCGATGTCGTTGTGATTCTCGAGCGCCCCAAGCTCGGCCCACACTTTCCCAAAATGCGCGAAGCCCTCGCGAAGTCTCTCAGCGTTCCGCCCGAAAAAATCCACCTCAAAGCCAAGACCAACGAAGGCGTAGACGCTGTTGGCCGTGGCGAAGCCATCGCCTGCCACGTCGTCGCCACCTTGTCCTCTTGACGTAGGGGCACGATAAATCGTGCCCGTGTACGGCCGCCTTCTGCTTGCTCCTTTCGTCTGCCCGCGCCTCGCGCCCACGCTAAACTACTCCCATGCCCCAGGATGACCACATCGCCGAACACGGCACCCACGTCAATCCTTTCACCCGCGAGGATGTCCTCTCCATCCTTCGTGAACGTGCCTGGCTCATCGCCGATCCATCCCCCGAACACCTCGCTTTCGCCGAACGCGCCGCCGCGCTCCTCGGTCATTTCGCCCTCGACCGCACCGGCCTCCACGACCTTCTCCACCTCGTCTTCACCTACGACGCTGCGCATTCGCTCCAGACTTCCGAATCTCACGCTGTGCTCACCCGCTACGCTGCCCGCGACGTCATCCGCGAGCTCGCCCTGTTCCTCCTCGACCCCGCGCCCTTTACCTCCGACCGCTTCAAGGAAGCCGTCACGTTGCTCAAAGAAAGGCTCGACATCCGTGGCCGCGATCTATTCCACCCCATTCGCCTCGTTCTCGCAGGGCGAGCCGGCGAAGGCGAACTCGACCGCGTCATCCTCCTCGTCGATGAAGCCGCCCCTCTCCCCTTCGCTGCCCCCATCAAATCCATCCGCGCCCGCATCCTCGAATTCTGCTCTCTCCTCGACTAAAGCATTTTGTACGGACCGCCATCCGAGGCGGTCCGCCAACGATGCCGAGCCAATCCACCAAGTGCTTGAGGGTGCCCCATCCTTTCGCGAAGTGTGCGAAAGGGTGGGCTCTGACGATCCAACGCCATTGACGCTCTTTCCCTGGTTCCGGATCAAGACTCATCGTCGTATACAAAACTTTTGTCATCCTGAGGAGCGCTTTGTGCGACGAAGGATCTCAACCGATCCGTCCTCTTCAATCAAAACCGCTCGCCTCCCTCCGAAAACTGTCAACTGTCGGCTGAAAACTGTAGACTGCTTTCCATGGACCGTTTCACCGGCATCCACGCCGTCCGCGAAGCCCTCGAAGCCGGCAACACCTTCGACCGCATCGTCATCGCCAAAGGCCGGCAGGACTCCCGCATCGAAGAAATCGTGCAGCTCGCGCGCCAGCGCAGCATCCCCATCCGCTTCGAAGACCGCGCTCAGCTCGATCGCCTTGCCAACTCCCGCGATCATCAAGGCGTCATCGCTGTCGCCTCCGCCCGCGCTCCCGCCACACTCGAAGACATTCTCGCCGCCGCCAACGCCTCCAATGGCCAGCGTGGTCTCGTCATCCTTCTCGACGGCGTCGAAGACCCCCACAACCTCGGCGCCATCATTCGCACCGCGCTCGCCGCCGGAGCACACGGCATCGTCATCCCCGAACGCCGCGCCGCCGGACTCACCGACACGGTCGCTCGCGCCTCCGCCGGAGCTCTCGCGCATCTCCCCATCGCAAAGGTCACCAATCTCGCCCGTACCATGGAAGAATTGAAGGAGGCCGGCTACTGGCTCGTTGGCCTCGACGAAGATGCCGACAAGACCTACACCGAGGTCGATTACTCTTCGCCCACCGGCATTGTCATGGGTGGCGAAGGCAACGGCCTCCACGAACTTACCCGCAAGCGCTGCGATTTCGTCGTCTCCCTTCCCACCACCGGCCCCGTCAAATCCCTCAACGTCTCCGTAGCCACCGGCGTGGTCCTCTTCGAAGCGCTCCGCCAGCGTCTCCTTCATCGTTAACGGATTGTGCATGTGTGATGCGGCTCACTCGCTCAACTGAGCCCAGCGAACTAGCATGTACGGCATGAGCAGAACGCGCGTACATCCAAAAGCCAGTGGCGAAGTGCTCCGAAATGCAAAAGAGACCGCGAAGATCGAGAAGATCTGGCACGTCCTCGGACAAGCCAAGTTGCGTAAACCGCCGAGGAAATATGAATACGTGGAGGAACTCGCCTATCTCCAACTCGAACTCATCAAACTGCAGGAATGGGTTCGCATGAAAGGGCTGCGCGTCTGTGTGCTCTTTGAGGGCCGCGATGCGGCCGGGAAGGGCGGTGTTATCAAGCGCATCACCCAAAGCCTCAATCCTCGCGTATGCCGTGTCGTCGCGCTCGGTACACCCACCGAAAAGGAGCGCGGCCAATGGTACTTCCAGCGCTATGTCGCAGAGTTGCCCTCTCGCGGCGAAATCGTTCTGTTTGACCGCAGCTGGTACAACCGCGCCGGCGTCGAGCGCGTCATGGGATTCTGCACCGAAGAAGAATATCGCGACTTCCTACGCTCCTGTCCCGTCTTCGAGAAGATGCTGATTCGCTCCGGGATCATTCTCGTTAAATATTGGTTCTCGGTGAACGATGAGGAGCAGGAGAAACGTTTTCAGGAACGCATGAGCAACCCGATCAAGCGTTGGAAGCTCAGCCCTATGGACCTGCAATCGCGAAGGCACTGGGTGGATTACTCGCGGGCCAAGGACGAAATGTTCGAACACACCGACACGAAGAAGTCGCCCTGGTACGTCGTGAACGCCGACAACAAGAAGCGGGCGCGCCTGAATTGCATCGCGCATCTGTTGCGACAGGTCCCGTACCACGATATGACGCCCGTCGAATTCGATTTGCCTCCCCGGCAATCAAACCAGTACAAACGGCCGAAAATGTCCACGCAGCGCTTTGTCCCCGAGATTTATTAGCGAATTTTGCCTGTTCGTCACCAAGTTGCCTGAACCAGAAAAGCGGATAGGCGCGAAGTTACCTTCGCGCCCGCCGGAAATCAATCTGCTGGGTTATTCGTCAAAATGACGGAACTGCTGCGGCACGAACTTCGAACTGCCCAGATCCGAATCGCCCACCGCGAACACAAAAAACTGGTTCGGGTTCGGAATCTGGACGTTGTTCGCGTCCGGAACGGTCTGCAGGAAGTCGTTGTCATTCGCCACCCATAACGTGTGTACGGTTTTTCCGTTGTACTTCACGTCAGGGCCGAACGCCACGCCTTCGATTCCCACTGCGCTCAACGACCCCACGATGTCCAGGAACGGCGTTTTGGCCACGGCATTCGTCGTGGCGGTTGCCCCGTCCATGTCACTGATGTCCGTCGCGCCATCCAGATCGATTTTGAAGAGCTCCTTTACCACCGCGTCGTCCCCGTTTCCGCGGCCGTCGCCGTCGCGCTCATCGACCAGAAATTCGTGATTGTTAATGGCGCAGATCTCGCTCACTCCTGATCCGGACGTAAGCTTGTACCCGTACTGGTGCGTCACCTGCCCCGACGCAATATCAATGGTCACGATCCGAAGAACCTTCTTTCCTCCCGAGGACGCATCTTGAATCAGGGCATTCTGCATGATTCCCACTAGTGTCTTGCCGTCAGGCGTAATCGCCAGTCCTTCCATTCCCTTGTTTGCCACGCGTCCCGACGCGTTCCCGCTGATCTCGTTGGCTCCGATCGGCGAAAGGTTCGTCACGTAAAAGGAATCGGGCAACTGGAACGAGCGAACGCGCAGCCCGGTCAGCCGGCTGAACTGGTACACGTACGGGCCATACTCGTCCGAAATGAATACCCACTGCCCATCGTTTGATACCCGGATCCCCTCAGTATCGAAGCGCGCGTTATTCGGATTCCCGGAGTTTTGCGTGGCGTCAAAATTGTCCGAGCGGCCCGTGAAAAAGTGAAAAAAGAGATAATTGATCGGTGGCACGCCCGAGCCTACGCCCAGTCCGCTTCCGGTGCCATAGGTCAGCGGCGTCAAGCTCCACAACAGCGTTGTCGCGCGCAACGTCGGCTTTAGCGTGAACGGCAATCCGGCACCGCTGTGATTCTGATTGAGATCCATCGTAACCGTGTGGAACCGGTTGACGTAGCTCGCCGTGCTGTCGATGGCGTCGTCAAACTCCACGGCATTCGGTCCGCGATCGGGCAATGCGAGGAAAGTGTTTCCCGACGCATAGGCAATCCCCGACCCAAACCCGCCGAGCAAGTTTGCTTTCACTCCATTCTCTAATGAATAGTTAAGCCCCGATAGATCGGCCCACTCTCCAGCGCGAGACTGGTCGAGTGTGCCGATGGCTAGCACCGGCAATGTCTGCGCTGAGGTGCAGCACGCTGCGAAAATGCAGAACACGAATACAAGCAAGCTGGTACGAATGTAATTCTGTTTCAAAGTAGGGTCCCCCTTGGTTTTTACTGCGGCTGTTATTGGAAGGGGGCAGCTTGCGTCGCGAATGAATGCCTGTTGAATTTCCTGTGAACGGTCAAAGATTTGACATTTCTGCGTCAGTCTTCCAACCGAATGGCCTAAATGCTCGTCTTCCAATCCGCGGGAGGATAAGCGATTCGCCAAAACCCCGGCGTGGCCTGCGTGAATTCCACCGCGACTTTCGGTGGTCCGATCGGCGCCTTCTTTACCGACACCACCCGGCATTCCAGGTGTTCTCCACTATTGCGGTTCTGCATTTGCAGTCTCTGCCGGGGCGCGACCAGGTCGGTCAACGCGATCAGTGCGCCGTGCGCGCTGACCACCAGCGTCTGCGTGGTCTCGTAAAATTGGGGACCCTGTCCGGGCCCGCGGTACACCACCACCGGCACATTCAATTCGATTCGCTGGCTCCGCCGCGCCTTCGCCCACCGCTGGATCGGCGCCGCTTTCGGTGCGTTCATACTCCATATCATAGCCCTTGCAACTCTGCCTGCGCCGTCCCCAAGGCCGGGTACGTCGATCTGGCCACTCGTACAGGCACAGACTCAACCCGTAGGAACTCGCACCACACGTTGATCCTCTGCCGACATCAGCGCCACCGCGTGCTTGAAATTACTCAGACACCCTTGCCCCACGGCACGGCTCGAATAGTAATCGTTGTATCGGAACCCGTTCTCTCCCCGCCACATCGGAAATCCCCCGCATGCCTTCAGCCAGCCCTCGAACACTGGCGTGATCTCCAGATACGTGTCCGCAACAAACCCGTCCGCATCTTCCCAATTGTCTGCAAAATACACTCTTCTCACCGCGTGTGCAGGGTCCTTGCGCGCAATCGCTGGCAACCCCGCGTAAAAAATCGCGTCACTTACAACGTCATGACAGGCCCGGTGGTCCTTGTGCCAGCTTCCTTTCCAGTGCGTCACGATGGTCGACGGCTTGCACGCGCGAATTGCGTCACAGACCGCGAACTTCGCTTCTTCGTTGACGGGGATCTCCCCATCCGGGTAAGTGAGAAACAGTGCCTTCGCTCCAATCAGCGCCGCGCCTTTCTCCGCCGCTTGCCGCTGCAATTCTCCGTACTGCTGCGCCGGAATCGTGGCTGATCCGCGCTCTCCCAGCGACAAACTCAGCAGCCAGCCCTTGCCTCCGCCATGCGTAGCTGCGGCCACCGGCGCTCCCATTGCAAAAAACGCGTCTCCCGGATGCGCCGCAATCGCCATGACGCTCGTAAATTCTCGCTGCTGCCCTCCTGGCGACGCTCCTTCCACATGCCCCGGCACCTGCCCGGCCTCCAGCAGTTCGGCTCCGCTGCTCAACGCCACCGCACCACCACCCGCCATCGCAAAAAAATCTCTCCGTGTTGAAGGCATCGGCTATTCCTACTTGTCGTATCGCATCAACGAAAACACATCCAGGCCCTGCAGTTTGTTTCGCCCGTTCAAGAAACTCAGTTCTACCGCAAACGCCGCGCCTTCCACCGTCGCGCCCAACATTCGCAGCAACTCCACCGCGGCTGCCGCTGTTCCTCCTGTCGCCAGTAGGTCGTCGCAGAGCAAAACGCGCTGTCCCTTCTGCACCGCGTCTTCGTGAACTTCCATCGTATCCGTTCCATATTCCAGCGCGTACGAGACCCGCGCCGTCTTGGCTGGCAGCTTCTTCGGCTTGCGAATCGGCACAAACCCCGCGCCCAGTCGGTAGGCTAACGCCGGCGCAAAGATGAATCCCCGCGCCTCGATCCCTGCCACAACATCGATTTTGTGGTTCACGTAGTGCGCGCAGAAGCGGTCAATCAGCTCGTGGAATCCTTTCTTGTCTTTCAATAGCGTGGTCAAGTCGTAAAACAGAATCCCCGGCTTCGGATAGTCCGGCACTTCGCGAATCAGCTTCTTCAGATCGTCCATTCGCCCTCACTCAATCGTTATTTCAATCACAAAATTTCCCAGGTATTTCGCTTCCACTGCGTCGGGCTCTTCCGTCACTGCATCCACGCGCGACATCATCGGCCCGCGCTCCAGCCCCACCCGTAACTGCTTCAACTCTTCCGGTGAGCCCATCGCGAATACTTCCACTCGCCCATCTCGCCGGTTGCGTACATAGCCCGAAACGCCGATTCTGGCCGCGGCATGCTCGACATAGTTCCGGAATCCCACTCCTTGCACACGCCCAGAAACGTTGTACCGCCGAGCCACCAAATCTTTCGTCACGATGCTTTCAGTTTACCAAAGCCTGGGAGCGCCACCTCCGCCCCATCCCGCGTCTTTCGCGGGATGAACTCCCTCCGTGCTGGCCCGTCATGGCGTCAGCGTTCATGCCGCCAACCTCTTTCCGCCGCAAAGAAAGCACGTCATTCCGAACGGAGTCTGCGGACTGAGGAATCTCTCTTTTCTTTGGTTCTTGCGAAGAGAGATTCCTCGCTTCGCTCGGAATGACGTGACGACGGAGGGATCGCTTTCTGAGGCGGTCCGCTCACCGTGTACTGTCGGAATAGGTCGGCCTCAGAAGGACGACCCTACAACGCCCCCAACCTTCACCGGTACACCAAACACCCCCGCGCCTCCAACTCCCCGAGCCACTCCGGCCACTCCAGCGTCTCTACCCATCTCAAGTCGAGCTTTTCCAACCGCGGCATCGCTGCCTAATTCCGCCGGCAGCTTCCGCAACGGATTCCCCCGCAGATCGATTTGCCGCAACTCGACAAGCTCTCCAATCGATCCGGGCAGGGAACTCAATCGGCTGTTTCGGCAGTGCAATTCCCGCAATCGCGCCAGGCGACTCAACGAATCCGGCAACCGTTCGATCCGATTGCCCGAGACTTGCAGCTCCACCAATCCGGCCATGCCGCACACGCATTCCGGTATTTGCTCAAATCGATTTTCACCAATGTTCAAGTAACGCAGCCCCGTCAGCCTCGAAAGCGATGCGGGCAACTCGCTCAGTCGGTTGTCATGCAGATAAAGGAAATCCGTCAGTCCGGCAAGCTCCCCCAGCGACTCCGGGACGCTCTCCAGCTCGTTATGTCCCAGATCGAGCATGCGCAGCTTCTTGAGTTGACCAATTCTCCCTGAAATCTCTCGCAAGCCGTTGTCGGCAAGAACCAGTGTCTCCGCGTCTTCTCGTTCCCACACCCAATCGGGTGCGTTCCCCAGTTGCTTCTTCCACAGATTGATGTGCTCGCTGGCCGGACCTTCCATGCGTACGATTCTAACGAAACCGCTCCTCTTCGGGTGCGGCGGATTCCACACTCGCCGCGCTGCGGATGTACAATGAGTCGCATCTAACAAAATATGGCCAGTCCTAATTTCAGCCTTCGTTACGGCATCGCCCGTTTTATTCCTGTCACGCTCATGATCGTACTGTTTGCGGCCCCGCGCACGGTTGTCGCCCAGGAAAATCCCGCCGGCCCGCTCACCCCTCCTCCCGAGCATGAAGTCAAGCGCGTCACCGGAGTCCTCAAAGCGGAGGCCCCCCCCTCCCTCCCTCCGGCGCAAATCATTCAAGGCTTCGCCAAAAAAGAAGATGTCTACCTCAACGCGCGCCCGCAATATTCCTACCGCAAAACCATTCGCATCCAGGAATTCGGTCCAGACGGGCGTCCCAGTGGGGAGTTCATTGCCACCTACGATGCCGCCCGTTCCAGCGATGGCAAGCTCTACGAAAAAGCCACCGAAGCCCCCGCCACGTCTTTGCAGTACCTGCAATTCGAACCCGAAGACGCGCAATTCCTCACGCGCATTCCTGCGTTTCCCGTCAGCGAGTCCAATCTCTCCAAGTACAATCTCACCTACCTCAACACCGAGCAGATCGATGAAGTCGATTGCTATATCTTTCAGGTCACACCGAAAACTCTCGACCGCCAGCACGCGCTTTTCGACGGCGTCATCTGGGTCGACCAAAAGTATCTGGAAGTGGTGAAAACCTACGGCAAGTGGGTTACCGACCTGGGCCCTCTGAAGCCGCCAACTCTGCCTTTCGATATGTTCGAAACCTATCGCGAAAATGTCGACGGCAAATATTGGTTTCCCAACTACTCCCGCGCCGAAGGCATTTACAAAATGAAAGACCGCGACATCTCCATCCGCGTCACCATCAAGTGGTCCAACTTCAAACCTTTCCCCCCGTTGCCCGCAGGCACCGCCGCGCCTTCCGCCACAACGCCGCCAACTAAGCCCTAACCGAGACTCGACGCTGCTCCGACTCGTCTTTGTAGGGTTCAGCATTGCTGGACCCCATGTCCGCACAATCCCCAAAGTGCAGCGAATTGTCATTCTTCGCCTATCCGAAGAGGATAGGCGAAGAGTCTCAGCGTAAAACCTGCGCAATCAACTATCCGAACGCATCCACCGATTCCCAACTACTGATTGCTGTCTACCGCCATCCCCCGCAACAACCCCGGCAACTCCTCCAGCCTCTCCAACAAATACTCCGGCTTTGCCGCACGCAACCGCTTCTCCGTCGGAAACGGCCCCAACACCGCCACCGCCGTCATCCCCACTGCCCGTGCCATCTCCAAATCCTCGGGCGTATCTCCCACGTATACGCACTGCTCCGCGGGCAGCTTCATCTGCTCGAGCGCCATCAGCAACGGTGCCGGATGCGGCTTTTTCTCGGCTGTATCCCCGCCGCAAACCCGCGAACAGAACAATCGCGTCAGCGCAAATTTCCGCAGTTGTTTCATTACCCGTTGCCGGTCCCCGCTAGTCACCAGCCCCAACCTGTGCCGCTGTCCCAATGCACGCAGCACCTGGCGCGTTCCCGGCATCAGCTTCGATGGATGCTTCACATAATGCGCCCGCCACAGGCGATCGGCTTCGTCCCACTTGTCTTCGGCAATTCCCGCCGCGCGGTACACCACATACCAGTCCGGCGAATAGTGCGCGTCCAGTTCCGCCATGCCCCACGTGAGCCCCAGCTCCCGAAACATCGCCAGGTACGCTTGCGAGTCCGCATGATACGAATCAATCAGCGTGCCGTCCCAATCGAACAGCACACCCTTCAGACCATTCGTCGCGCGCATGCCAGCCAGCTTAGCATTTTATGTAGCTTGGGCTTTAGCGTGTGCCTCGTTGTCTGTTATTTCCGGCGCGCCGCCACTACGGAACACCGTAATTCTGAGCGACCGAGGGCCTCTTCTCCATCGCACATTTTCGTGCGAGGAATCTCCCGTGCGAATCGAAGCATTCGGTTTCAGTCGAGCCCATCTCGCATTCATTTCATCCCCGACTCTGATATCCTCACTTCACTTCCATAAGGGCGCCCAGCTCCAGGCAA
>Ga0335079_10011521_pt1 | contig 10082 bp, 13 predicted proteins | sample Lox_Sample_33_FD_206719 | JGI IMG/M metagenome (GOLD analysis project Ga0335079, IMG submission 206719) | Soil microbial communities from Loxahatchee National Wildlife Refuge, Florida, United States - Lox_Sample_3.3 | ecosystem: Environmental > Terrestrial > Soil > Wetlands | place: USA...
TAACGCAGCGCCGCCCAAAACATCGGAACGAACCAGGAGGTTGGGACGGTTGGGGCCGCCGGGCCTTGGCACGGGTCCGCCTTCCCGCTTTAAGTCGGTGACGGCGAGGCCAGGCGGCGGCGATCGCTCCGCCGGAACCCGAGGAGAGTAACGAATGGATATCGGCTTTTGCGGTGCCGGGCGGATGGGCTCGGCGATGGTGCTGCGGCTCTTGGATCAGGGACATCGTCCGACCATCTGGAACCGCACCGCGGCGAAGGCGGAGCCGCTGCTGCAACGCGGCGCGCGCTGGGCGAAGAGTCCGGCCGAGATCGCGCACGGGCACGACGTCACCATCACCATCCTCACCGATACAAGCGGCGTCGAGGCGGTTTACCTCGGTCCCGACGGGCTCCTCGCCGGCGCGGTGCAAGGCAAGCTCTTCATCGAGATGAGCACGGTGCCGCCCGAGACCATCCGGAGCCTTGCGGCACGGGTCCGGGCCGCCGGCGCGGCGCTCGTCGAATGTCCGGTCGGCGGCACGGTCGGACCCGCGCGCGAGGGCAAGCTGCTGGGGCTCGCCGGCGGCGATGCCGCCGATTTCGCGCGCGCCAGGCCGATCCTCGAGCAGCTCTGCCGGCGCGTCGAGCATCTCGGCGCCAATGGCAACGGCTCGGCGATGAAGCTCGCCATCAACCTGCCGCTCGCCGTCTATTGGGAAGCGCTGCGCGAGGCCATGTCGCTCATCGCCGGCACGGGCATCGATCCTGCGAAGGCGCTCGACATCATGGGCGAGAGCTCCGGCGGCGCCAACGCGCTGAAGAGCCGCGCCGGCAAGATCGTCACGGCGCTTGCCGGCGGCAGCCCCGATGTCGGCTTCGACATCGACGGCATCCGCAAGGATCTCCGCATCATGGCGGCCGTGGCGAAGGCCGCCGGGCGCGCGCTCCCCATCGCGGCGACGGCGCTCGAGAACTATGACGCGGCCGCGCGCGAAGGCTGGGGCGGGCGCGACGGCTCCTCGCTCGTCGCCTGGCGCGCGGGCAGGTCGGTGAAATGAGTCCTCAGTTTTCAGTTCTCAGTTGTCAGTCACAGTTCTCACCGAACTGAACACTGAGAACTGAGAACTGACGGCGCTCGCAACTATCGCCTGCGCCAAACGGGAGAATGCTATTGAAACTAATAGCTCCTGCAATCTGTTGCACGCAGGTTTAGGCGAATCTCAATAAATTTGCGCAATAAATAGCCACGGGCAAAGCAATTGTTGTGTGAGGCCAATGAAACGGAGCATCGTTTGGCAGATGCTGCTGCCGATCCCGGTGATTTCGGGCATCGCGATCGTCGGCGCCGCTTTTCTCGTACCGCCGCTCATCGCCAGCGACGCGACCGACAATGCGGTCGAGCAGGCGCGCGCGACGGTGAGCGAGCTCCAGACGCTGCGCGCCTATTACACACGCGAGATCGTCGCCAAGGTGAAGGGCGTCGGCGGGGTGAAGATCGGCTTCGACCATGAAGGCAAGACCGACACCATTCCCTTGCCCGCCACCATGATCCTGGACCTGAGCGCGCTGGTGAAGCAGGAGGGCGCGATCTTCAAGCTTTACAGCCCCTACCCCTTCCCCAATCGCGCCGGCCGCCAGCTCGACGCCTTTGGCAAGGCGGCCTGGGATTACCTCTCGAAGAATCCCGACAGCGTCTTTCAACGCCGCGAGACGATCGACGGCAAGGAGATGGTACGCGTTGCCGTCGCCGACCGGATGGTCGATCAGGCGTGCGTCAACTGCCACAACACATTCCCGGGCTCGCCCAAGACCGATTGGAAGCTCGGCGATGTCCGCGGCGTGCTCGAAGTCGACAATGATCTGGGCCCCGCTCTCGCCCGCGGCAGCTCGCTCACGCATATCATCCTGCTCGGCGCCGGCCTCGTCGCCGGCCTGCTGGCGCTCGCCGCGGCCTTCCTCGCGCGCCGCATCAGCGTGCCGATCCAGCGCATCACCACCGCGATGCAGCGCCTCGCCGCGGGCGACGATGAGGGCGAGATCCCGGCCTTGGAGCGCAACGACGAAGTCGGCACCATGGCCTCGGCTGTCGTCGTCTTCAAAGAGAATGCGCAGAAGGCGAAGGCGCTCGAGGCGCAGCGCCGCGAGGAAGAGGCGCGCAAGACGGCGCGGCAGGAGCGGATCGAGGAACACATCGCCGCCTTCGAGCGTAAGGTCGGCGACGCGCTCGCCGCTTTGACCTCCGCTTCGAGCGAGATGCAGGCGACGGCCGAGGGCATGTCCGCCACGGCCGAGCAGACCAGCCGGCAGGCTTCCGCCGTGTCCGCGGCCTCGGAGCAGGCGGCGGCCAATGTCTCGACCGTTGCGGCCGCGAGCGAGGAGATGACATCCTCGATCGCCGAGATCGGCCGCCAGATCGCGCAATCCGGCGCGATCGCCGCGCAGGCGGTCGAAGAGGCGGCGCGCACCGGGGCGACGATGCAGGCGCTCGACGGCACCGCGCAGAAGATCGGCGAGGTGGTGCAGCTCATCAACGACATTGCCTCGCAGACCAATCTTCTCGCCCTCAACGCGACGATCGAAGCCGCGCGCGCCGGCGACGCGGGCAAGGGCTTCGCCGTCGTGGCTTCCGAAGTCAAAGGGCTTGCGGCGCAGACCGCCAGGGCGACCGAGGAGATCGGTGCCCAGATCGCCGCGATGCAGAACGCGTCGAAGGGCGCGGTCGAGGCGATGCGCCGCATCGACCAGACGATCGCCCGCATCAACGAGATCGCCGGCTCGATCGCCGCGGCGATCGAGCAGCAGGGCGCGACGACGCAGGACATCACGCGCAACACTCAGGAGGCGGCTCGCGGCGCCGGCGAAGTCACGCGCAACATCGGCGGCGTCGACCAAGCGGCGGGCGCAACCGGCACCGCCGCGACCCGGGTGCTCGCCTCGGCCGGCGGCCTCGCCGAACAAGCGCAAAGGCTGCGCGGCGAAGTCGACCAATTCCTGGCGAATATCCGCGCCGCGTAGCGGCGGCGCGAAACGGGCTCCTCCTTACACACTTCTCACACATCCCCTCCCCCCTTGAGGGGGAGGGTTAGGGTGGGGGGTCCGCTGCACGGTGCTCGGATAGCGAGACCGTGGTGTGGTCAAAATTTCCGATTTTCTCCAACACCGCGCTCGGCCGCACCCCCCTCCCAACCCTCCCCCTCAAGGGGGGAGGGGCTATTGTCTCTGGTAAGAGCGAGCTGGCTAAGTCTAGGTAAGAGCCTGGCGAAGAAGTGATCGCCGCCTGCATCGAGCGCTGTCGCCGGGTCTGCTAGCATCTTTCCGAGAGAGACCGGCGCATTATCTCCACGCGACACCACAGGGGACGCGCATGCGGCAAATTCTCCTCGCCCTCGCCATTCTCGCGCCAACCGCACTCGCCGGCTGCGGCTCCGGCGCGCCGGTCTGCCAATATCTGGCGCCGTCGCAAATGCCCGAGGCCGGGATCATCGGCAGGCTCGCCGATCAATCGCAGCAGCCGATGCTGCCCTACAATCCCGATTGGGTCTCGTCCGATCCGTCGCTGCCGCTCATCGGTTCGCCCGGGAATCCGTGCGCCGGCCAGCCTGGCCATCCGGGCCGGCTGTCTTAGTCCAGCCGCGGCGGCGCGCGACGGCAAGCCAAAGCAGCAGCAGCGCCGCGGCGATCGCAGCCGAGAGCCAGAGCGGCGCGCGCAACATCGCAGCGCCAAGCAATACCATCGCCACCGTGAGCGGCAGGATGCCGAGCGCCGTCGTCCAGAGGAAAGTCCACCACGGCACGTCCATGAGCCCGGCCGCGTAATTGACCAGGTTGAACGAGATCAGCGGCACCAGGCGCACATAGAGCAACGTGCCGGGACGCGGCACGATATGCGCAAGGCGCTGAAACCGCGCTTCGGACAGAACGAGGCGGACGAAGCCGCGGCCGAGCCAGCGTGCCAGCGCGAAGGAAAGCGCGGCGCCGAGCATGGCGCCGGCCCAGGTGAGCGCAATGCCGATGAGCGGGCCGAACAGCATGCCATTGGCGATCGGGATGATCTCGGCCGGCAGCGGCACGAAGGAGTGCAGCACCATGAGCGCGACCGAAGCGAGCGCGCTCCACGCGCCCCAGGCGCGAACGAAGCGCTCCACCGCGGCTTCGTCGAGCGCGGCGAGGTCGATGCCATGGCGCTTGAGCAAGTGCCAGAGCGCGAAGCTCACGGCGCCGAGCAGGAGGGCCGCGGCGACGAGGATCGCGGTGTCGCGGCGCGAGCTCTTGTTCATCCCCATCGCGTGCAGCGCAGTCGCACCCCTCACCCTCCCGCCTGCGGCGGGTCCCTCCCTCTCCCGCAAGGGGAGAGGGCCTCTCCCGGCGAAGGGAATATGATGTCAGGCTAGCGGCTGGTACGGCAGCGGAGCAATGGCGCTCAGGCTGGGGAGAGCGTCGCGGTCTCCGCCGGCGCGGCGACGGCTTCGGCGGAGGGCGAAGGCTCGGCCGCGTCTTGCGTCTCGCTCGCGGCGTCGGGCTTGGGCTTGCGGTCGAAGCTCGCGAGCGAGGGCGATTTGTCGATGATCTCCTCGAGAATCATGCGCGCCGTATCGAGATCGTCGAGCAGGGCCTGCGGCACCTTGTCGGGCGTCTTCTCGAGAACGGCGCGTGCCTGGTTGAGCGCGTCGATCTCGTGAATGAAGGTCTCGCGCGCGCCGATCGGCAGCCACGGATTGGCCGACAGCGCGAAGCAGAATTTAAGGCAGGCCTTGACGGTGAGGATCAGGATCTCCTGCTCCTCGCGATCGACCGCGGCGGCGACGATGCCGGCCTGGCGCGAGCGCAGGTCCTTCAGCTGCTGGACGCGGCCGCGGATGACCGCGACGAGCGCCGCATGCTCGTTGATCTTGGCGCGAAACGTCCAGTAGGGCTCGAAGGAATGCTGTTGAATCGCGATATAGGCATGCTCAGCCAGCGACGCCGCCTCGGCCCAGAGACGTTTCAGCGCCTGCACCAGATCGGCCATCGAGGCCGGCACCGAATGGCGCAGGCTCTCCTGCCAACGGAAGCTTGCCGCGCGTGCGGTCGTCGCCATGGCTCTGCCCTGTTCGACCCTGACCCGGATCGTCGCTCAGCAAAGCTTGCGAAGCACATAAAATTGTCTGCAATTTTAGCGATCAGCGGGCCAGGTATTCGGCGATCGCGCGCGACAGCGCGGGAAATTGGCGGCAGAGCTCGATCATCACCTCGTCGCCCTCCTCGGCCGCAATCAATTCGGCCTCGGCGACCGGCAGGGAGAGCCCGCGCGCTTGGTCGGCTTCGGTCAGCTCCGCCCGCCAGATCTCAATGGAATGCGTCATCGGCGGGCCTCTCTACACGATCTAGAGTGGCATAATGACCGATGCTGGTTAACCAATGGTTAGGACGGCGAATTCGAGCGGCCGAGGAACCAGCGCGCGATGAGGCGGTCGAGCGCGATCGGCCCCGGGCCGCGCGTCAGAATGAAAATCAGGAAAGCCGCCCAGCCGAGATGCTCGATCCAGTCCTCGGGATAGACGAAGGTCTCGATGACGAAGGTCATGCCGAGCATCGGCAGGGTGGCGAGGCGCGAGGCCAGTCCGAGCACGAGCAGCACCGGGCAGGTGAGCTCGACGCTGGCCGCCAGGGTTGCGGCGAGCTCTGGCGGCAACACCGGTACTTTGTATTCGTCGCGGAACAGCACGATCGTGGTTTGCCAGCTCGCCAGCTTGGTGAGGCCGGAGTTCCAGAACACCGCCGCGATGCTGACGCGGAAGAGCAGCTGCAGCAGCGCCAGCGGAAAGCGCTCGAGCCAGGCGAGCAGCGCCGCGACACGATCGCGCCAGGAGGTGGTGAGCGGAAGAGTGTGCGCATTCATGACGGAGCCTCGCAATTTGCCGGAGTACCGGTGACGCCGATGACGGCGCCCTCGCGAAAAAGCGCGCCGAGCGCGCCGGTAAGATCGAAGGCCCGATCCTCGGCGAGCGCGGCGGTGGCCGCGGCCTCGAGCGTGCCGCCCTGCCGCAGCGTCTGACGGAAAGCAAAGCCGGGTGGGTCGAGCGCGCGCATCACCACCTCGCTGCCGGCGCGATGGACTTCGAGCCGGACGCCGCCCGCCGCGAGGTCGATCGGCGCGTCGTCCAGGGGAGCGCCGTGCCGATTGGCGCGCCAGATGCGATCGATCGGAAAGGCTGACGCGAGGAGCCCGAGCGCGGGATAGAGCGTGAACCGCAGTAAGGGCGTTGCTTCGGGAGCAAAGTCCGCGAGCGCGGCAACGCTCAGCGGCGCCGCATCGGCCGCGGTGGCGGCAACACACATCAGCCATTCCAGCCGTGCGACATCGGCGAGATAGGGCAAGTGCCGGCAGGGTGGGAAATCGGCAAGGAAATCGGCAAAGCTGCCACCATATTCCGCCAGCACCGCGCGCGCGGGCGGATGATGGCGGATGAATTCGTGCGCGGCATAAGCGAAGAAGCGCTCGTCCACCAGGCGGCAGACGGCAGGGAAACCGTCACGCAGCACCTCGCCGAGCGATGCGAAGAGATTGTTGCGATGAACATCGATGCGCGCGGCGCCGCCGTCGACGAACGCGGCGAGCGCGGTCTCGTCCTCGGCGAGGAGCGCGCGGCGGAAGGCCGCTTGCACGTCACGAAGCGGCAACATGATCGCCCAGCGTCGCAAGCGCGGCGCGCTCGGCCTTGCGCGCCTCCGCGAGCAGAACCGGCAGCCCCGGCAGGTTCTTGTCCCATTCGACGAGCGTCGCGACGGCGCCGAAGCGCCGGAGCGCGCTGCAATAGAGCGCCCAGACCGGCGGCGGCACCGCCGAGCCATGATCGTCGATGAGAAGCGCCACGTCCGCGCGCATCACTGCGGCATGGCCGGCGAGATGGATCTCGCCCACGGCCGTCGGCGGCAGCGCGTCGAGATAGTGGGACGCATCGAAGCCGAGATTGGTGGCGCTGACATGGATATTGTTGACGTCGCAGAGCAGGCCGCAGCCGGTGCGCCGCACCAGCTCGGCGAGGAAATCGGGCTCGGCGATCGTCGAATGGCGAAAGCGCAAATAGCTCGACGGATTCTCGACGAGCAGCTTGCGGCCCAGCACTTCCTGCACACGCGCGACATGGCGCGCGACAATGGCCAGCGACTCCTCCGTGTAAGGCAGCGGCAGCAGGTCGTTGAGATACGTCCCGCCGGCAATGCTCCAGGAGAGATGCTCGGAAACGCGGCAAGGCTGGTAGCGCTCGACGAGTCCCTTGAGACGCAGGAGATGCGCTTCGTCGATACCCTCGGCGCTGCCCAGTGACAGACCGACGCCGTGCAGGCTGAGGGGATAGTCGCGGCGGATCCTGTCGAGCTGCGCCGGCGCGGCGCCGCCGCCCATGTAGTTCTCGGCATGCACTTCGAGCCAGCCGATGGCGGGGCGGTCGGCGATGAAAGCAGCGAGATGCGGCGCGCGCAACCCGACGCCGATAGCGCCGGCGATGCCACGCTTCACAGTCTCGCTCGCGATCATCGCTCCGCCCCGCCGCGCGCTGCTCAGGCCTTGGGTGAGGTGCTGCCGCCCTGGATCTTGCTGCAGGTGCCGACCGGCACGTAGATCCAGGACTTCGGATCCGACGCCCGCTTCGCCTCGCCGGCGCAGGAATGGCTGTTGGAGGCGGCGCAGTCATTCTTGCCGGCGGCGTTGATGCCATAGCATTTCTCGGCCTGGAAGCTCGGCGTCGGCGCGGGGCCGGCATTGGCGAACAGCGGCAGCGCGACGGTGGCGGCAACGGCCGAGGCGACGAGGAGGCCGGTCTTGTTCAGGCTGTGCATCGGTATTCTCCCGTAGGGTTGCTCTCAATGCGGATCAGGACCGGCATATCGGCCTGCCGCATGCCCCTGTTCGTCACCACAGCCCACTGGTTACACTGCGCCGCGCGGCATTGCGATCACGAGGTCGAGAGGTGAGCGACGCGGCGGCGACGGAGCGGCTCTGGTCGGAGCTCATGGCGGCGGCGCAGGATGGCGACCGCGCCGCCTATGAGCGGCTGCTGCGTGCGATCGTGCCGTTCGTGCGCGCCCTCGTCCTGCCGCAACACCGCGCCGGCGATCGCGCCGAGGAGGTCGTGCAGGACGTTCTTCTCTCCATCCATCGCGTCCGCCACACCTATGATCCGGCGCGGCCGATCCGCCCCTGGCTCGCCGCCATCGCCCGGCGGCGCTCGATCGACGCGTTGCGCCGGCACGGCCGCAGCGCGGCGCATGAGGTGTTCGACGAGACCGCCTATGAAACCTTTGCCGACCCGCGAGCGAACCGCTCCCTGGAGGTGTCGGCGGCGACCGAGGGGCTGAGCGAGGCGATCGCGACGCTCTCGCCGCCGCAGCGTGAGGCGATCGAGCTGTTGAAGCTGCGCGAGCTCAGTCTCGCCGAGGCGTCGAGCCTCAGCGGCAAGTCGGTCGCGGCGCTGAAGGTGAACGTCCACCGCGCGATCAAGGCGTTGCGGCGGCGGCTGCAAGGAGGCGAGGAATGAGCAGCGGCAGCGACACGGACAGGCTGATCGGGCGGCTCGCCGCCTCGGCCGAGCCGGTGCGCCGCCTGCGTCCGCCGCTGCTGCGCGCCGCGCTCTGGCTGGCCGCCGTCGCCGCGGCGGTTTCCGCGGCGATCCTGATCTTCGCCGATCTTCACGTTTTCGCCGTCCGCGCCGCCAATCCAAAGCTCGCGCTCGAGCTCACCGGGACGCTGCTGACCGGCATTCTGGCCGTCATCGCCGCCTTCGAGCTCAGCCTCCCCGACCGGTCGCGCGCCTGGGCGCTGTTGCCGCTGCCGAGCCTCGCGCTCTGGATCGCCGCCAGCGGCTATAGCTGCTGGCGGCATTGGCTCGTCCACGGCCCCGATGGCTGGGCGATCGGCGAGAGCGCCAATTGCTTCCGCTTCATCCTCGGCGTCAGCGTGCCGCTGGCGGCGAGCCTCGTCGTGGTGCTGCGCCGCGCCGCGCCGCTGGCGCCGGTACCGGTGGCGGCCATGGGCGGACTGGGCGTGGCGGGGATTGCCGCCTTCGCGCTGCAATTCTTCCACCCCTTCGACGTCACCTTCATGGATCTCGGCGTCCATGCCGTGGCGGTCGCGATCGTCGTCGCTTCCGTCGCGGCGTTCGAGCGCACCGCGGAGCGACGGCGCAGGCGCCCGTCGCTCTGATGCCAGCACTTTATCGGGATTTGCTTTAGCGGCGGACGCGGACGAGACGGCGGCTCGGCGTTACCGTCACCATGGCGATCGGGAGCGCGGCGAGCTCGAGCGCGATCGGCCGGTGATCGGACGGCCCCTGATCCAAGGCGCGCGACTCCACGCAATAGAGGTCGCGGACGAGGCAGCGGTCGAGCCGGAAGGGCAGCACCTTGCGCGCACGGTGGGTGGGCTCGCGCGGGCCGACATCGCGGAAGCCGGGCAACACGGTGGGACCGACCGCGTTGTAATCGCCGATGACCGCGGCCGGACCGTCGAGCGCGCGGATGAGATGCAGCAACTGCCAGCGATTGAGCAGCTGTCCGTGCGAGAGATGGACATTCGCCACCGTGATCCCGCCCAGTCGGATGATCTGAGCGATGCGCGGCGGCACCCGGCCCGGCATGCGCGAGACCGGCAGCGGCAGCGTTTTGGGCGGCGGCAGGGCGTGCGGGCTCCAGGCTGCGAGGCCGTGGATTCGCTCCGGCAGCTTTTCCCAGTAGACATGGCCGCCGACCAGCCCGGGCAGCGCCTCCATCTCGCCGGTGGCTTCCTGCATGAGCAGGAGATCAGGCTGTTCGCGGCGCACCAGCGCCGCAACGTCCTCCACTGCAGCGCCTTCGAGGCGCAGCAGGTTCCAACTGACGACCTTCACTCCAATGTTCCCCCGAGACCGGTCCGGCAATGGCGCGCCCCGCAACGTGGCGAGGACCGGAGCGGCAGCGGCATCGCGGGCAGAGGGCAGAACTTCCTCCAACATTGTTAGCCAGCCCCCAAGCGTTCGAAGTCGAGGCTCGACGCCGTCCGATCGGCTGATACGATGGTGATCGCCGGTGGATTTCGCAAGGGGCGGGGTGACGCGGGCGGTGCCAGGCCGAGCGACCGGGACGGCG
>Ga0335079_10011522_pt1 | contig 10082 bp, 7 predicted proteins | sample Lox_Sample_33_FD_206719 | JGI IMG/M metagenome (GOLD analysis project Ga0335079, IMG submission 206719) | Soil microbial communities from Loxahatchee National Wildlife Refuge, Florida, United States - Lox_Sample_3.3 | ecosystem: Environmental > Terrestrial > Soil > Wetlands | place: USA: Florida...
ACCACCTCAACCTGACCGGCCGGTCGCCGCTGGCCGGGCCGCCCCCGCCAACCGGGCAGCGGTTCGTCGACCTGACCGACCTGTACTCGCCGCGGCTGCGCGCGCTGGCCCGCGAGGCCGACCCGAGCCTGACCGAGGGCGTCTACGCGATGATGCCGGGCCCGCACTACGAGACCCCGGCCGAGATCACGATGCTCGGCCGGATCGGCGCCGACCTGGTCGGGATGTCGACCGTCCTGGAGGCGATCGCGGCCCGCCACCTGGGCGCCGAAGTGCTCGGCATCTCGCTGGTCACCAACCTGGCGGCGGGCCTGGCCGGGCAGAGCCTCAGCCACGCCGAGGTGGTCGAGGCGGGCCGGGCCTCGGCCAGCCGGATGGGCTCCCTGCTGGCCGGGATCCTGCCCCGGGTCTAGGCGCTCAGGTGGTGAGCGAGCACCGCGTGGTGGTCGGTGCCATCCAGCGGGTCGGCGTGCACGCTGGCCGCGGCGAGCCGGGGGATGGCGTGGATCAGCGCGTGCTCGGCGCCGACCGCGATGTCGTGCGCCTGGACCACGGAACAGGCCGGGTCCACCGAGATCTCGCACTCGGCGCGGAGGGTACGGCCCACCCAGCGCAGCCGGACCCGGCCGACGGCCAGCACGCCCGGGGTGGCACGCAGGGTGGCCTCCGCCTTCTCGGTCAGCTCCGGGTCCACGCTGTCCATCAGCCGCTGTCCGACCTCGCGGACCGCCTGCCAGCCCACCGCCAGGATGGCCATGGTGATGAGCAGCCCGACCACCGGGTCGGCCCAGCCCCAGCCGATCGCCACCCCGCCCGCCCCGGCCAGCACCGCCAGCGAGGTGAACCCGTCGGTACGGGCGTGCAGGCCATCGGCGACCAGCGCGGCCGAGCCGATCCGGCGGCCGGTCCTGATCCGGTAGCGGGCGACCAGCTCGTTGCCGGCGAAGCCGAGCGCCGCCGCGATCGCCACCGCGGGCAGGTGCGTGACCTGGTGCGGGTGCAGCAGCCGGCTGACGGCGGCGTAGGCGGCCGCGGCCGAGGAGAGCACGATCACGGCCACGATGACGATGCCGGCCAGGTCCTCGGCCCGGCCGTAGCCGTAGGTGTAGCGGCGGGTGGGGAGCCGCCGGCTGAGCAGGAACGCGAAGCCGAGCGGCACCGCGGTCAGCGCGTCGGCCGAGTTGTGCAGCGCGTCGCCGAGCAGCGCGACCGAGCCGGACAGCGCGACCACCACCGCCTGCGCCAGCGCGGTCGCGGCCAGGCCGGCCAGCGAGATCCACAAGGCCCGCAGGCCCTCGGCCGAGGATTCGAGCACCGGGTCGACCGCCCGGTCGTGATCATGGGAGTGCGGCCCGATCGCGTGCCGCAGGCGCGCCCAGAGCCCGCGGTGACCGTGCTCGTGCGGATGGGGGTGCTCGTGCTGGTGGCCGCTCATCTTCCCAGCATGACGCGGAAAACCTGTTGCAGCACATCGACATCAGCCACCCGGATGCGGCTGCGAACCCCTCGCATCTGCTGCGCATCCGCGGCCCGGGCCGGCGTAGGCGGATAATCGGGATCATGGACAAGAACGGGGACAGGCTGACCACACCTCAGACGGCCGAACGGATGGCGAATGCCGCCTCGGCTTTCCTCGGAGCGCTGACCGGGGAACAACGGAAACAGGCCTGTTACGGGTTCGGCGACGAGCGACGCTCCTGGTCGTACCTGCCCGCGCGCGACCGGGACGGACTGCCGACCGGGGCGCTGGACGCGGGTCAGCGCAAGCTCGGCCACGAGCTGATCGTGACCGGCACGAGCATGCCCGCGTACGCCAAGGTCGTGTCGGTGATAGCCATGGAGCACGTGCTCCGGGCGGTGGCCCCGGAGTCGCTGGACGGCCTGTTCGACCCGGACCGGTACTGCTTCAAGGTGTTCGGCTCGCCGGGAGAGGCGGTGTGGGGCTGGCAGTTCGCCGGGCATCACGTGTCGCTCAACTTCACCGTCGTCGACGGCCGGTCCGTCTCCCCCACCCCGTGCATGCTGGGCTCCCAGCCCGCTTCGTTCGGCACGCTCGAGCCGCTGGCCGACGACGAGGAGCTTGGCTTCCGGCTGGTGAACTCGCTCGACGCCGCCCAGCGGCGTGCGGCCATCATCCACCACCGGCCGCCGCCGGACCTGGCGGCCCGGATGGTGCCGAAGATCGGCGAGATCGAGCGGCCGGACGCGGTGTTCTTCCCCGAGCCGGACTACGTGATCAGCGAGGACGAGCGCGACATCTTGTCCTACGTCCGGTCCAGCCCCAAGGGCGTCCCGGCCTCCGGCCTGAACCAGCCTCAGTTCGATTCGCTCGCGGCCCTGGTCGGGGCGTTCGTGCGGCGGCTGCCCGACGAGGTGGCCGGGGCGCAGATGCACGACCTGGAACGCATCGGCATGGACAACCTCACCTTCGCCTGGGCGGGCGGCACGGCGCCCGGGGACCGGCACTACTACCGGGTCCAGGGGCCGACTCTGCTCATCGAGCACGACAATACGCAGGGAAACGGCACCCATATCCATTCGGCGTGGCGGAACCCGGCGGACGATTTCGGCGACGACGTGCTGGCGGAGCACTACCGGGAACACCACACCCAGCGCGCATAGCGCTCTCGCCCGGTTAGCGCGTGCCGCGGACGAGGTCGGTGCTCATGAGCCCACCGGCGGCCTGAGCCTCGGCGGTCTGGGCCTCGGCGGCCTGGGCCTCGGCGGTCTGGGCCTCGGCGGCCTGGACCTCGGGGGCTTCGGTCTCGGCGGCGAGCCGCTCGCCTTCCCGCCGGGCGTGGCGGCCGTAGGCGATCATCCAGGCGACGAGAGCGGCCGCCACGACGTACGGCATCACCTTGGAGACGGTCAGCGCGGTCCCGGTCGAGGTCGTCTCGACGATGATGACCCGGGCCGCCGCCTCGGCCAGGTACGTGACGCCCCAGACCACGGTGAACAGCCGGAAGACGTGCCGGAACCCGGGATAGCGCCAGAGGGACTCGAAGTCCCGTCCCTTCGGGGTGTCCGCGCCGATGAACTCGATGGCGAACCGGTAGATCAGCGGGCGGCTGGCCCAGAGCGAGCCGAGGCACAGGAGCCCGAACACCGCGGTGGGCACCGAGCCCTCGACCAGCACCATCCGGGGGTCGCCGCTCAGCAGCCCGAGGACGGTGCCGACCGCGATGCCGGCCAGGACCAGGACGCCGATGGTGTCCACGCGCCGGTGACGGATCAGCCCGGCGGCGACGCCCAGGGCCGGGAAGGCGCCGCTCAGCACGAGCGCGGTCACCGTGCTCAGCCCGGCCGACCGCAGCAGCGAGTAGGCCACAAGAGGTCCGGCGATGTCGAACACCGCGATCATCGCCAGGGAGCGGAAGCGGTTGCGGTTGTGCTGGTCCCCGTTTGTCATGCCGTCAACGTTACGAACCTTGCGGCGCGCGCCCTAGTGCGACAGATCCTGATCTCGGCATGACGGATGTCACCGAACGGGAGGGGGCGAGCCCCCGGAGGCTCGCCCCGGGGCGGCCGAAAGGCCGTGGCTCGGGCGTGAGAGGGCTCGCGTCACTGTGGCACCGCCCGTACCACGTCATAGGGCGTGGATGCCTCGTTCATGTCGTCTATGTGCATGATCGCGGCATCCACATCGTATGAGGAAGTGGCGGCGAATACCGGTGTCGCTCCGGCGGGGCGGATCAGGTGCCGGCGGGATGCCAGACGGTCTTGGTCTCCAGGTAAGTGCGCATGCGGTCCAGGCCGGGCGGCAGCGTCCAGTCCTCTTCGCCGGGCTTGACCACCCGCTTGAGGTTCTCCGCCGCGGCGGCGGCCAGGTCGTCGGCCAGCGGCCCCGCGGCGCCGCACAGGTCGATCGCGTTCACGTCCATGTGCGAGGCCAGCCAGGGTGCGATCTCGGCGGTGCGGCCGGTCAGCACGTTGATCACGCCGCCGGGCACGTCGGAGGTCGCGAGCACCTCGGACAGCGACACCGCGGGCAGCGGGAAGCGCTCGCTGGCCACCGCCACCACCGCGTTGCCGCTGACCACCGCGGGCGCCACGACCGAGACGAAGCCGAGCAGGCTCGAGGCCTGCGGCGCTATCACCGCCACCACGCCGGTCGGCTCGGGCAGCGAGAAGTTGAAGTAGGGCCCGGCCACCGGATTGGCCGCCCCGCGCACCTGGGCGAGCTTGTCCGCCCAGCCGGCGTACCAGACCCAGCGGTCGATGGCCGCGTCCACCACGGCCTCGGCCTGCCGTGCGCCCAGCCCTTCGGCGGTGCGGACCTCGGCGACGAATTGGGCGCGGCGGCCCTCCAGGAGTTCGGCTACCCGGTAGAGCACCTGGCCGCGGTTGTAGGCGGTGGCCCCGGACCAGCCGGGAAAAGCCTTCCGCGCCGCGGACACGGCGTCGCGCGCGTCCTTACGCGAGGCCAGCGCCGCATTGGCCAGGAACCTGTCCTTGTGGTCGGTCACCACGTAGGACCGGCCGCTCTCGGAACGGGGGAAGGCCCCGCCGATGTACAGCTTGTACGTCTTCCGCACGGCGATGCGGGCCGCGGCAGCGGTGTCAGACATCGAGGTACGCCTCCAGGCCGTGCCGGCCGCCTTCCCGGCCGTAGCCGGATTCCTTGTAGCCGCCGAACGGTGACGTCGGATCGAACTTGTTGAACGTGTTTGCCCACACCACTCCGGCCCGCAGCCGGGAGGCCATCCACAAGATCAGCGATCCCTTCTCGGTCCAGACGCCGGCCGACAGCCCGTACGGGGTGTTATTGGCCTTCTCCAGCGCCTCGGCCGGGGTGCGGAACGTCAGGACCGAGAGCACCGGGCCGAAGATCTCCTCCCGCGCGATGCGGTGCGCCTGCGACACCCCGGTGAAGATCGTGGGCGGGAACCAGAAGCCCTTCACCGGCAGCTCGCACGGCGGGGACCAGCGCTGCGCTCCCTCGGCCTCGCCGACCTCGGACAGCTCGCGGATCTTGGCCAGCTGGGCGGCGGAGTTGATGGCGCCGACGTCGGTGTTCTTGTCCAGCGGGTCGCCGAGCCGCAGGGTCGCCAGCCGCCGCCGCAGCGACGCCAGCACCTCGGAGTAAACCGACTCCTGCACCAGTAGCCGCGAGCCGGCACAGCAGACGTGGCCCTGGTTGAAGAAGATGCCGTTCACGATGCCCTCGACCGCCTGGTCCACGGGCGCGTCCTCGAACACGATGTTGGCGGCCTTGCCGCCCAGCTCGAGAGTCACCTTCTTACGCGTCGGGGCGCAGGCCCGGGCGATCTGCTTGCCGACCTCGGTGGAGCCGGTGAACGCCACCTTGTCGATGCCCGGGTGCTCGACCAGCGCCCGGCCGGTCTCCCCCGCCCCGGTCACGATGTTGACTACGCCCGGCGGCAGGCCAGCCTGCTGGCAGATCTCCGCGAACGCCAGCGCGGTCAGCGGCGTCGTCTCGGCCGGCTTGAGCACCACCGTGTTGCCGCAAGCCAGTGCCGGGGCGATCTTCCAGGCCAGCATCAGCAGCGGGAAGTTCCACGGGATGACCTGGCCGGCCACCCCGAGCGGGCGGGGCGCCGGGCCGTAGCCGGCGTACTCCAGCTTGTCGGCCCACCCGGCGTGGTAGAAGAAATGTGCTGCGACCAGCGGGATGTCGACGTCGCGCGACTCGCGGATCGGCTTGCCGTTGTCGAGCGACTCGAGCACGGCGAGCTCGCGCGCCCGTTCCTGGACGATCCGGGCGATACGGAACAGGTGCTTGGCCCGCTCCCGGCCGGGCATGACCGACCAGGTCTGCTCATAGGCCTTGCGGGCGGCGGTCACGGCCCGGTCCACGTCGGCCGGGCCGGCCTCGGTCACCTCAGCCAGGACCTCCTCGGTGGCCGGCGAGATGGTCTTGAACGCGCGGCCGTCCACGCTGGGGCTGAACTCGCCGTTGATGAAGAGCCCGTACGACTCGCGCAGCGAGACGATGGACCGCGACTCCGGCGCTGGTGCGTACTCGAACGTGGGCATGTCAGTCCAGGGTGAAGTAGTCGGGACCCGAGTAGCGGCCGGTCATCAACTTAGTCCGCTGCATGAGCAGGTCGTTCAGCAGGCTGGAGGCGCCGAAGCGGAACCAGCGGGGATCCAGCCAGTCCTCCCCCGCCGTCTCGTTGACCAGGACCAGGTACCTGATGGCGTCCTTGGCGGTGCGGATGCCGCCGGCCGGCTTGACGCCGACCTGCCGTCCGTGCGACTCGCGGAAGTCGCGCACGGCCTCCAGCATGACCAGCGTCACCGGGAGGGTGGCGGCCGGGGTGACCTTGCCGGTCGAGGTCTTGATGAAGTCGGCCCCGGCCAGCATGGCCAGCCAGGACGCCCGGCGCACGTTGTCCAGCGTGACCAGCTCGCCGGTCTCCAGGATCACCTTGAGGTGAGCTCCGCCAGCCTGGCCGGCGGTGCCGGCGGGGCCGCAGGCCTGCTTGACCGCGACGATCTCGTCGAAGACCAGCTGGTAGTCACCGGCCAGGAAGGCACCGCGGTCGATCACCATGTCCACCTCGTCCGCGCCCGCCGAGACCGCGTACTTCACGTCGGCCAGCTTGACCTCCAGGCTGGTCCGCCCGCTGGGGAACGCGGTGGCCACGCTGGCCACGTGCACGCCGCTGCCGTTCAGTTCGGCCGCCGCGACGTGGGCCAGGTCGGGATACACGCAGACGGCGGCGACCATCGGCACGGCCGGGTCGGCGGGGTCGGGACGCTTGGCCTTGGCGCACAGCGCGCGGACCTTGCCCGGCGTGTCCTGGCCTTCCAGCGTGGTCAGGTCGATCATCGAGATGGCGGTGTCGAGCGCCCACTGCTTGGCCGTGGTCTTGATGGACCGGCTGGCCAGCGTGGCCGCGCGCGCCTCCGCCCCCACCCGGTCCACGCCGGGCAGCCCGTGCAGGAAGCCGCGCAGTTCGGGGACGGCCTGAGTCGGTGCACTCATAGCTCATTCTTACTCCAGGGCGGGACCGGATCGGAATGTCGGTGCCAGGACGGACACTTGCCGCCATGGAACTCAACGGGATGACCGCTCTGGTGACGGGAGGTGCGGAGGGGATAGGCGCCGGGATCGCGGAGCGGCTCGCCGCGGAGGGTATGCACGTGGTCATCGCCGACCGCGACGAGAAGGCGGCCCCCGTCATGGCCGAACGGATCGGCGGCTCGTTCTTCCGTACCGACCTCGCTGACCGGGCCGGCGTCCATGCGGCGGTCGACGCGGCCGGTCCGGTCGGCGTGCTGGTCAACAACGCCGGAGGCATCGAGGAACCGTGTTTTCCGGCGGCGGAGCCGGCGCGGTGGGAGAGTGCGCTCGACCTGAACCTGCGCGCCGTCATGCTGGCCACGCAGCTCGTCCTCGCCCCGATGCGGGCGCGCGGCGGCGGCGCAATTATCAACATCGCCTCGACCGCCGGGCTGGGCACGGCCAGCCACGTCTCGCCCGAGTACGCGGTGGCGAAGGCGGGTGTGGTCAGGTTCACCGCCTGCCTGGCGCCGTGGCGTGACACCATGGGCGTTCGGGTCAACTGCATCTGCCCGGGGCTGGTGGACACCCCGGCTTCGCGCCGGTCGCGGGCGCGGATGACGGCGGCCGAGCTGGCGGCGCTTCCCCCGGTGCTGTCGCCCGCCGACATCGCCACCGCGGCGATGCAGTTCCTGGCCGACGACACCCTGGCCGGGCGGATCATGCTGTGCCGCCGGGGCGGGGAGCCACCCCGGTTGCTTCCCGTCACCGACGGGCAGGAGTTACCTTGACGTCCTCCCCGCCGTGGACGACGGGGATTCCTCCAGCGCGGCTCACGCCGTGCTCCGGTGGGTTCCTGCTTCACCGGGAACCGCCAGGGCAAGCCCTGGTCTTACACTCCCTCCACAGGCGTTTGACTTGTCCGCCCGCCCGGCGGCCAAGATGTTCTTAGCTGCGTTGACGTCCCGGTCGTGGGTCGTCCCGCACGCCGCGCAGGTCCACTGGCGGACATGGAGCGGCTTGAGGCCGTCCTTGATCCCGCACGCCGAGCACACCTGGCTGGTGGGCTCGAACCGGCCGATCCTGGCGAACGTCCGCCCGTATTGAACAGCCTTTTCCTCGACCAGTCGCACGAGCTGAGACCAGCCCGCATCGTGCACGGACCTGGCCAGCTTGGTGCGGGCCAGCCCGGATACGCACAAGTCCTCGGCGTAGACCGCTTGGTTGTCGCGAATCAGCCGCAGGGCCGTCTTGTGCGCGTGGTCGAGCCGGGATTCCCGCACCTTGCGGTGCACGACCGCAACCCGGTGCCTAGCCTTGGCCCGGTTTGCTGAGCCTTTCTGCTTGCGGGACAGCGCCCGCTGCGCACGGGCCAGCTTGCGTTCCTTGGCCCGCAGGAACCGCGGATTGCCGATCACCTCGCCGTCCGAGGTGACGGCCAGGCTGGACAGGCCGACATCAACGCCTATCTCGCGATCACAGACAGGGAGCGGCGTGGCCGCGCGCTCCACCACGAACGAGGCGTAATACCGGCCGTCCGGCTCGCGGATCACCGTGACCGACGACGGGACGGACAGCAGATCCCTGGACCACTCGACCGTGATGTCCCCCACCTTGGCCACGTACAGCCTGAGCCCGCGCACGGCGAAACCGTTCCGGGTGAGCCGGATGGACTGCCGGCCATGCTTGCGCCGGAACACCGGGTGCCCGACCTTGCGGCCCTTCCGCTGGCCGGACAGGGAATCGAACCAGTTCCGGTAGGCCGGCCGGGCATCCTGGCATGCCTGCACCAGCGCCACTGACGCGACCTCGCCCAGCCATGCGCGTTCCGGTGCCTGCTTGGCCAGGGTGATCACCCGACGCTGCACCTCGGTATCAGAGATCTTCTCCCCGGACGCATAGCAGGCATCCCGAAGCCGCAGGCAGTCGTTGTACACCACCCGCGCGCACCCGAACGCCCGGGCCAGCGCCTGCCGCTGCCCCGGCGCCGGGTAAAGACGGTACCGATATCTCACCTGCACAGCACCAGAGCATGCCACCGGCCTGTGACAATCCGCGGGAGTACCGCCGCGGCAGGCACGCTGCTTCCGCGCTCCGCATCCACACCTGGTCTTCGTGACGCATGAACGGCACGGCACATCATGCACGGGCACTTCTGCGTCCTGCTTCACCGCATCCTGCGGCGGCGCACCGCTGAACATCATCCGCCAGTACATCGAGCAGCAAAGCATCCGGCTCAGCAACTTCCGGGCTAACCCGCCCTGAAGAACGGGGCTTGCGCCGCCTTCTGGAGGTCACCGCAAGGCGGCCTCGATGACGCGGCCGAGGGCGATCAGCCGCTCCTCGCCGCCGGGCGGCCCGATGAGCTGGAGCGAGGCGGACAGGCCGGCGGGGCCGCCGGGGACCGGCAGGGCCAGCGCGGGCAGGCCGGCCAGGTTGGCCGGCATGGTCAGCACGGTGAGCGACATGCTGCGCTCGCCGAGCAGCGGCGGCGCGCCCACCAGCGTCGGCAGGGCCAGCACCGGGTAGCGGTCCAGCGCGGCGGCGAACCAGTCACGCGCCTCGCGCCTGACGCGCTCGGCGGTCTCGACCTGACCGGCGGTGATCGCGGCCGACTCGGTGAGGTTGCGCCGGATCTGCGGACTGAGCCGGTCAAGGTACGGGATCAGGTGCGCGTTCGCCCGGTAGGCCTCGGCGTTGATGAGCACGTCGGTCGCGTCGGCGGCGGCCCGGAAGCCGAACCCGCCGACGTCGGTGACCCGCACCCCGGCCGCGGCCAGCGCGACGTCGACGGCGGCGTCGATCACCGGGTCGACGTCGACGTCCGGCCGCATCCGGCCCGCGATGAGCTCGCAGGACCCGGCGGCGAAACCAGGCTCGATCAGGCCCATCCCGAGCTCGACCGCGGCCACGTCCGCGCCGAGCGGGCCCACCGTGTCCAGGGACGGAGCCAGCGGATACACGCCGTCCAGCGAGACCCGGCCCCAGGTGGTCTTCAGGCCCGCGATCCCGCAGCAGGCGGCGGGGATCCGCACCGATCCCCCGGTGTCGGTGCCGAGGGCCGCGTCCGCCTCCCCCGTCGCGGCGGCCACCGCCGAGCCGCTCGACGACC
>Ga0335079_10011525_pt1 | contig 10081 bp, 7 predicted proteins | sample Lox_Sample_33_FD_206719 | JGI IMG/M metagenome (GOLD analysis project Ga0335079, IMG submission 206719) | Soil microbial communities from Loxahatchee National Wildlife Refuge, Florida, United States - Lox_Sample_3.3 | ecosystem: Environmental > Terrestrial > Soil > Wetlands | place: USA: Florida...
AAAATAGACGACCTGGAGGAGGCCGCCAGAACCGGCAATGAGCTCTTCCTCGCCCAGCATTGTTACTGCTGCACGGCCGGGGAGGGGTCAAGCTGCACCGGGGCACTGACATAAAAAACGGCCATTTTTCCGCAACATCTGCGTAAGTCTGCGGGATCGCTTGTGCGGCGATGTAGGAGCGGTTCGCGAACCGCCCCTACAAATGCCTCCGCGCAATCCCTGGACAGCCTTGATCTTGCGAAAATTGTCCGTTTTCTAAAATTTCTATTTTAAATTGGAGGAACAATGGACAACTTGAAACTTTGGGAACGCTACAAGAAATATCTCTGCGTCTGCCCCGAAATCGACCTTATGCTGGACATCAGCCGGATGAATTTCCCCGACGGTTTTCTGGAGGCGATGGAGCCCCGCATGCAGAAGGCGTTCGCCGAGATGGACGCCCTGGAAAAGGGGGCGGTCGCCAATCCGGACGAGAACCGTATGGTGGGCCATTACTGGCTGCGCAACCCGCCCCTGGCCCCCGCCGCGATCATCGCCGCCGAGATCGAATTCAACCTGCGGGAGATCAGGGAGTTTGCCGAGGCCATCCATGAGGGGAGCATAACCACACCGGGAGGGAGGCGCTTTACCCGCTTTCTCGTAGTGGGGATCGGCGGCTCGGCCTTGGGGCCCCAGTTTCTGACCGATTCTCTCGGCTCTTCCCATGACCGGCTCAGGCCCCATTTCCTAGACAATACCGACCCGGACGGCATCGACCGTGTGCTTGAGGAGATCGGCGTGCAGCTCACGGAGACGCTCACCATTGTCATCTCCAAGAGCGGCGGCACCAAGGAGACCAGAAACGGCATGCTCGAGGTGCAACGCGCCTATGCGGGCGCGGGGCTTTCCTTTGCCCGGCATGCGGCGGCGGTGACCGGCCGGCAGAGCGAGCTCGACAAGGTGGCGGTCGAGGAGGGATGGCTCGCCCGTTTTCCCATGTTCGACTGGGTCGGGGGGCGCACCTCGGCGACCTCGGTGGTAGGCCTTCTGCCGGTCGCCCTCCAGGGGATCAACATCGACGGTTTCCTTGCGGGCGCGGGAAAGTGCGATGCCGTGACGCGCAATACCGTCACCCGCGACAATCCGGCTGCGCTCCTGGCGCTCATGTGGTATCACGCCACGGCGGGACGTGGAGAAAAAGACATGGTGATACTTCCCTACAAGGACCGCCTCCTTCTCCTCGCCCGCTACCTCCAGCAGCTCATCATGGAGTCGCTGGGCAAGGGGCGGGACCGGCAGAGGAACGTGGTCAATCAGGGGATCGCCGTTTACGGCAACAAGGGCTCCACCGACCAGCACGCCTTTGTGCAGCAGCTCCGCGAAGGGGTGCCCAATTTCTTCGTCACCTTCATGGAGGTGCTGAGGGACCGCGAAGGGGGATCCATGCGGGTTGAGCAGGATACAACCGCCGGAGACTACCTCTCCGGCTTTCTCCAGGGAACACGGCAAGCCCTTTACGAAAACGGCCGGGAATCGCTCACCATCACCATCGACAGGATCGACCCCGCTTCAATCGGCGCCCTGATCGCCCTGTTCGAGCGTGCCGTGGGCCTTTACGCTTCTCTAATCGATATCAATGCCTACCACCAGCCCGGTGTGGAAGCGGGAAAACTCGCTGCGGGCACCGTGCTCGCGCTGCAAAAGGAGATCCTCGCATATCTGCGTCAATGGCAGGGAGGCCCGCTGGATGCCGGCGAGATCGCCGTGGCCATAGGCCGTGAGGATGAGACCGAGGCGGTTTTCAGGGTCCTTCTGCACGTATCGTCGAACATGGACCACGGCATCGCCATCGAGAAGGGAGAAAATATCTACGACAGCAGGTTCAAATCGAGGTCGTAATTGCCTATACGCGCCTTTCCCCTCCCTTGATGGGAGGGGGCTGGGGGAGGGGGTGAGGCAGAGACCTGCTGAGTTCCGGAATCCCCCCTCACCCCTATCCCTCCCCCCCCGGGGGGGAGGGGATTAATTATTAGTACAGGAACATCGGCTTGCCCAGCACGTGTCGCACCTTGGGGCGGTATTCGACCGTGTCGTAAAGCTCCGAGACATCCACCCTCTTGAGCCCCTGCATGATGGCGCTCAAGGGGATGTGCGTGTAGGTCCCGCCCTGCAGGGCGACCATCCTTCCCGACATCCCTTCGGCTATCAGCCCCATGGCCATGTTGGCGAAGTTCAGGGCCACCATCAGGTCCAGGGAATCCGGCGTGCCGGTGCGCATCAGGTACGATAGCTGCTGATAGATTATGTCCGAGCCGGTCAGGCGCTTGATGGCTTCGCTCAGCACTATGCCGATGCCGCCCAGCTTCTTGTGGCCGAAGGCGTCTTCCTGGCCGTATTCGACGATCTGCCCGCCGATCATCGACGCCCCTTCGGAGATGGTGACCATGGCATAATTGCTGGGGTTGTCCTTTTTATCCACCGCGAGCAACGCGGCAAGCTTTTCCACATCGAACGGGACTTCCGAGATGAGGGCGCGGTCCACACCGGAAAGGTAGGAGGTTATCAGGGAGGTCTCGCCCGAATTGCGACCGAACAGCTCGATGATGGCTATCCGCTCGTGGGAGCCGGCGCTGGTCCGCAGGTTGTGGATGTAGAACACGCTTCTGGTAACCGCCGTGGAAAAGCCGATGCAGTAGTCGGTCCCGTAAACGTCGTTGTCCATGGTCTTGGGGATGGCGACGACCGGAAATCCCTCCCGGTGCAGGCGTTCCGCATAGCTCAGTGTATCGTCGCCGCCGATCGGGATCAGCGCATCGATGCCGAGGTGTGCCAGGTTGGCCAGCACGTGACCGGTGAAATCGTGCTTCTCCTTCCCCTGGGGGTCGAAATCGGCTCCGCGCAGAAACTCCGGCACCTCCCCGCTCTTGACCTTGCCGGGGTTGGTCCGGCTGGTATGGAGAAATGTGCCGCCCGAGCGGTCCACGGTTCGCACCGCCTGACGGTCCAGGGGGATGATGTTCATTTCAAAGGAAGCCGGATCGTCCCGGTTGAAATTAAGCAGACCGCCCCAGCCGCGCCTTATGCCGAGCACCCGGTAACCGGCGTCAACGGCGCGGTTCACCAGGGCTTTCAGCGCCGGATTGAGTCCAGGAACGTCTCCGCCGCCGGTCAGTACGGCAACGGTCTTCTGATTGGCAGCCATAGTCACTCCTTTTCACGTATAGTGAATAATCAGGTTCATAGTATATCCTACTCCTCGGAAAAATCAAAAAAATAGGCTTTCCAACCGGACATCGTCCATGCTAATAAAAGCGTGAAAGGAGCGCAATCCATGGCCACCATCATCGCGGCGCCGGCCCTGATCGAGGCCGCCGGCTCGCCCCCCAAGCGGATCGAGGAGTTTATCGGCAGGGTAAATAGCGGGACCGAGGCAATAAGCATCGCCAGGATGATCAGCCCTCCCGGCTGGTCCGAGCCTGGCCAGACCCCCGACTTCGACGAATATTCTGTTGTGCTCAAGGGGACGCTTCATGTAGAATCGGGCGACCGGGAATTCGATGTGGTGGCGGGCGAGGCAGTCATCGTACACGCCGGTGAATGGGTCCGCTACAGCACGCCCGATCCCCAAGGCGCGGAATACATGGCAGTCTGCCTCCCCGCCTTCTCCCCTGACATCGTGCACAGGGATTGATTTGCTTGCAAAATTTGATTCGCAAAAAGTCGTCATACCCGCGAAAGCGGGTATCCAGTGTTTTGTAATAAGCTGAAATTCCTGGATTCCCGCTTACGCTGGAATGACAGTAATGAGGGTTTTTCGACTTTTTGCGAAGCCATCAAAATAAAAGGTTTGTTTTCATGACTTTTTTGCAGATAGCGGCGCTGGCCGCGGTGCAGGGAGCCGCCGAACTGCTGCCGGTCTCCAGCTCGGCCCACGTCATTGTCGCCGAGAAACTGATGGGGCTCGATCCCACCACCCCCGAGATGACGCTCCTGCTGGTTATGCTCCATACGGGGACCATGTTCGCGGTAATTTTCTATTACCGGAAATCCTGGAAGGAGAGGTTTTTCTCATCGGGCAAAGTGTTCCGGGAAGCGGCGGGCCTGATCTTCACCGCTACCCTGATGACCGGCATCATCGGTCTGGCCCTGAAAACCGCGCTGGAGAAATTCTTCATGAAGGGAACGGTCAACGCGGAGGTGGAGCTTCTGTTCGGCAACATGTACCTGATCTCGGCGGCCCTGGCGGCAGCCGGGCTGCTGATCCTGTTTGCCGGCCTGAGAAGGCGCACACCCATCCGTGAAGGAAGAGGGCCGGACCTGCGCGACGCCGGACTGATCGGCGCGATTCAGGGGATTTGTCTCCCCTTCCGCGGCTTTTCCCGCTCCGGCGCAACCATCTCTATGGGGCTTCTGCTGGGCGTTTCAAAAAGGAACGCCGAAGAATTCAGCTTTGCCCTTGCCGTCGTGCTTACGCCGCCGGTCATCGCCCGCGAAGCAGCAAGACTTATGCGGGAGAGACAGCTTTCCCTTTTCACCGGACATAGCCTGGCCGGGCCGTTTCTTCCCGGCCTGGCGGGGATGGCGCTGAGCTTCGCGGCCGGCCTCGCGGCCCTCATGTGGCTCTCCAACTGGCTGGAAAAGGGACGCTGGCACCTTTTCGGAATTTATTGCCTCTGTGCATCCGCCGTTGTTTTCTTCATGCAGCAAAGCGGCGCGTAAGATTTTTCAGCGCCGCCCGCCCAATTACTTTGAGCCGACCTCGCAGCGACCGGTCCGGTACCGGATGAAACGCCTTTGCGGGAGGCTGGAAGGAGCTGTTTATGAGGGGATTCACGACAAGCATGTTGCTGGTCTGCGCTGCTGCCATGTTGCTCCGGCCGGTTACCGTAAGGAGCGAATTCTACCAGTATGAGGATGAAAACGGCAATGCCAGCTTTACCGACGACCCGGCCAGCATACCGAAAAAGATGCAGAATAAGAAGCGGGTCAGAAACGATGACGCCAACTCTTCCGACAGGGTCATGCGCGTCCGCATCATAAGAGACCAGGTTCTGGTTCCGGTGACGGTCGCCTACCGGGGAAAGGAGGTGCAGGCGACCTTTCTCCTGGATACCGGGGCGAACACCTGCACCATATCGCCCGCCCTTGCCGACGGGCTCGAAATCAATCCCCGGGACGCCGGCAAGAGTGTGGCGCGGGTTGTCGGCGGAGGGACCTATGTGGTCGGCTCCACCAAGTTAGATTATGTGATGGTCGGGCCGAACAGGAAATACGAGGTGGGGGTAAGTGTCATCCAGGGGCCCGGCAACTGCGACGGCCTGCTGGGGATGAATTTCCTCCACGGGCTGCGCTATCATATCGACTTCGATACGAGCACCATTAAATGGGGCGATTGAGAACTTGTTCGTAAATAAACTTGTACAGGTATCGCGTCCGGATTTGGGACAGATTTTCCTGGCCTGATTGAGTGAAACCGCAGGCGTAGTTAAACTACGTTGAGGATTTCACGATTGAAGGGCAGGGAAAGATGTCCTGAAGACGGAATGCGAGACCGGTTATTACATTATCCGCAGTTCCTGCAGTACCCTGCTCATTTCCCCCACGTGGTATGGTTTACAGAGGACCGCACTGAAGCCGTGCTCCCGGTAATTGGCCATGACCGGGTCCGTGGAGTAGCCGCTGGAGACGACCGCCTTCACCTCCGGATCGATGGAGCGCAGGAGGGCGATCGCCTCCTTGCCGCCGACTCCGCCGGGGACCGTCAGATCAAGGATTACCGCGGCAAAGGGTGTCCCTTCCATTCTTCTCCTGGAATAGAGTTCGACAGCCTCGGAACCGTCACTGGCGCATTCGAGCCTGTAGCCAAGCTCTTCCAGTATCGCCTTGACCGTTTCCCTGACCGGCTCCTCGTCGTCCATCAGCAACAACCGGCCGTTGCCATGCGCAAAGAGCGTCCGGGACCTCGTCTCCGTAGCCGTCACATTGTTTTCCGAGGCGGGAAGTTCAATATGGAATACGCTCCCTTTCCCCATGGCTGATTCCACTGTAATGCTCCCGCCGTGCTTGTTGATGATGGAGTAGCAGGTGGCGAGACCGAGTCCGCTTCCCTGCTGCTTGGTGGTAAAATAGGGGTCGAATATCCTCTGCAGATGTTGCTCCGGAATGCCGGTCCCGGTGTCGGCCACCGAGACCCTCACGCACCACTTGCCCGTGGCTGTGAAGCGGACGTTTGCCGCCCCCACCGTAATCGTTCCTCCACCCGGCATCGCCTGTACGGCATTTATCACCAGATTGTGGATAACCTGGCTCATCTGTCCATCGTCCACCTCGACCGGGCGAAGATCGTCTTTTACGTCAAAGACGCACATTACAGCCGAGCCGTGGATGGCGAAACCCGCTGCTTCCCTGAGCAGGTCGCCGATGTTGATGGTCTTCTTGACCGGCTCCCCACCTCTGGCGAAGGTGAGCAGTTGCTGGGTCAGGTCCCTGGCCCGGGCCGCTGCATTTTCGGCCTCGACCAGGCGTCTGCCCGCCTTTTCCGCATCATTTAGCTGCATGCGCGCCAGGGAGATGTTGCCGAGAATGGCAGTCAGGATATTGTTGAAATCGTGGGCAATCCCGCCGGCCAGCACACCCAGCGACTCCAGTTTCTGGGTTTTCAGCATCTCCTGCCGGACCTGCCTCAATTCGGTGATATCCTCCACTGTCCCGACAAAGCCGGTGACTTCCCCCTCGTGGCTTTTGATGGGACTAACCAGAACCCTCGTCCAGACGGTCTTTCCCGATGGCGGCAGGAGACGGAATTCCGTTTCGAAAAGGTCCCGCTCTGTTTCCATTTTACTCATGTGGGCCATTGCCCCATCGAAATCATCGGGATGGACGGCCTTTTTCCAGCCCTGCCCCAGGCTTTCAGCCGCGGTCAGGCCGGAGATCTCCTCCAGGCGGCGGTTGCTGTAGATATTGTTCCCTTCCCGGTCCGATTTGAAGATGCCGATGGGCGCCGAGTCGCAGAGGGTACGGAACAGCTCCTCGCTCTCCCGCAGGGCCTTTTCGACCTTTTTGAGTTCGGTTATTTCGACAAATGCGGATACGGCGCCGTTCGGATGCCCCTGGTCGTCGTACAGGGGGGTCGCGTTGCCGAGCATGAACCGACGGACTCCGTCGTTGAAGACGAATTCCTGGGCGTAGTTTCTGATTTCCTCACCGCGGGCCGCCCTCTGCACCGGCAGCTCGCTGGATGGCGTTTCCACGCCGTTTCTGAATATCCTGTAGTGGGCCGGGCTTTCACCGTCCGGGGCGCTTTTGGAGAAATTTCCGCTTACAGGCATCCGCAAAAGCTCGGCGGCCGCCTGGTTTCCCGTGACCAGCTTGCATTCTGCGTCGTGCGCTATCAGGACTGCGGCCGGTACCGCTTCCATGAGAGCGCTCAGCTGGGAGGCCCGCGCCTTCTCCCGCGATTCGCTCTCCAGAAGGACTTGCTCCATCTTCACCCGCTCGGATATGTCATTGATTATCATGGCGAACTCGCCGCGGCCAAGGGAAAACGCGGAGGTCTGGAAATGCCTGTCGAGGCCGCGATGGAAGGCGATAAAGCTCATCGGCTCACCGGTCAGGGCGACCTTGCCGAAACGCTCGAACCAGTGAAGCTCGGTTTCGGGCTGAAGCTCGCGGATTGTCCTGCCGGTGGCAGCGCTATTGCTTATGCCCGTATTCCCTTCGAAAGCGGGGTTTACCTCCAGAAAGCGGAAATCCGCCGGACGGCCCTGTTCATCGCAGATTATCGCGCAGATAGCAAGGCCATTCAGCATGCGGTCGAATATCATCCGGTATTTCCACTTGTCCTGCTCGCCCCCCTGGCGCGCCGTAATATCGCGCACAATGGCGCAGCTGTATTCGGCATCGTCGAGGCGGAAATAATTAGCCCTGATCTCCACGGGAATGACCCTTTCATCGGCGGCCCTGAGGGTCACCTCGTACTGCATGTTCTCCGAGTCCTTCAACTTCTCCCAGTACCTTTGCCATGCCTCCTGCGGCAGATAGGGATTGATATCGGAAACGGAGAGGGACAGAAGTTCTGCACGGCTGTAATCGAGCATCACGCAGGCGGCGTTGTTGACATTGCAGAAACGGCCCTCTTTCGTCATCCAGAAGACCGCATCCGTTATGCTCTCAAGGGTAAAACTCGTTGCCTTACGTGAGTCGATTATCTTCCCGACGAATTTGTTCCCGTCGGATTCACCTGATGCACCAGTCAGATTACCATCGGTTTTCATGGTCTCTCCTCGGTAATTCTGCATGCTCCATAGACACAATTAATACCGAGTTGCAATCAAAATGAGTACTAGGCGGCGAGGAAGGGGCGACGCAGGCGTACATCTGTAAGTACGTCGAGGAGTCCCTGACGAAGCCAACAACGTAATCGTTTGATTGCGACTTGGTATAATGCATGACAAGGTACGGATGTTACTTCAGCCTGTGCGTTTGGGATATCTCGTCGAGTTTGGTGGCGCAGACGTTCAGGTCATTCAGAATCCCGTCTTCCAGCCGGTAGATCCAGCCGTGTACGGCCAGCTTGCGTCCCGCTTTCCACGCGCCCTGGACGATGGTCGTATGGCATACGTTCGCCACCTGCTCCACGACATTCAGCTCGCACAAAAGATTGATCTTCTCCTGTTCACTGTCCAGTGCATCGATTCTTGCCTGGTGATAACGATAGACGTCCCTTATATGCCTGAGCCAGTTGTCGATCAGCCCGTGCTCCCTGTTTTCCATGGCCGCCTTGATGCCGCCGCAGCCATAATGGCCGCAGACTATGATGTGCCTTACCTGCAGGATCTCCACGGCGTACTGGATTACGGATAGACAGTTCAGATCGGTGTGGACCACGACATTGGCGATGTTCCGATGGACGAATATCTGGCCCGGTAGCAGATTCACGATCTGGTTCGCGGGCACGCGGCTGTCCGAGCAGCCGATCCACAAATATTCCGGGTTCTGCTGCCTGGAAAGCCTGATAAAGAAATCAGGTTCGCTTTCCCTGACCTTCTCCGCCCATTTCCTGTTCTGCTCGAATAGCTCTTTCAAAACGCGCATCGTTAGTAATCGTCGCCCTTACAGTATTTTTCTCGTGCTGCCGTCCATGGGTTATTGCGCTCAGGCCTTTCTCAGGGTAATGGTGAAGGTGGAACCTTTGCCGGGCGTGCTCTCAACGGAGACTTCGCCGCCGTGCTGCTGGACGAGATGCTTGACGATGGCGAGGCCCAGTCCAGTCCCACCCTGCTCGCGGCTGCGCGCCGTGTCAACCCGGTAGAAACGCTCGAAGATCCGCGTCTGCTCGCCGGGGGGGATGCCGATCCCGGTGTCGGCCACCACTATGGCTACCATGCCCTCCACGGGTTCCGCGGAGACGCTTATGGAGCCGTTCTCCGGGGTATACTTGACGGCGTTGTCGAGAAGATTGACCAGTACCTGTTCGAGCCTGCCGCGGTCCGCCATGACCTGCTGCGCTCCTTCGGCCCCATGCCGGTCGATGGCAATATTCTTGCGCCGGGCCTTTTCTTCCAGCAGGGCGCAGACACGCGCCACCACACCCGCAACGGCCACCGGCTCCATGACAAGCGGTTTTTCCCCCGACTCCAGCTCGGACAGGGCAAGAAGGTCATCTATCAGACTTGACAGCCGTTCCGCATGGCGGTGGATCTTCTCCAGGAAACTGCCGGCCCGCTCGGGGTCCGCGAGCAGAGCTCCGCCGAGAAGGGTTTCGGCATATCCCCTGATGACCGTCACCGGCGTGCGCAGCTCATGGGAGACATTGGCGACGAAATCGCGGCGCACCTTTTCCAGGCGTTTGAGATTGCTGATGTCGAGAAAGACCGCCACCACTCCCTGCAGCTCCTCTTTCTCCATAAGCGGCACCCAATGGGTCATGACGGTTATCCCGCCGAACAACCGTATATCGAGCTCCTCCACCCGCTCTTCCTTTGACGCCACCGTTTTCCTGAAGGCGTCATTGAGGGAAGGATGACGGGTTATATCGATAAGCGGCCGCCCTTCCACATCCTCGGTCAGATCGAAGAGTGAACGGAACGCCGGGTTCACGAGG